>RCUJ01000573.1_pt1 | contig 21004 bp, 21 predicted proteins | sample 2166321 | NCBI WGS metagenome assembly RCUJ01 (sample SAMN09932808, study PRJNA488358) | compost metagenome | feature: garden; material: soil; isolation source: compost soil in an enriched community after 118 h of incubation | place: Germany: Experimental Botanical Garden Goettingen | collected... | reverse complement strand
CAGGCGTGAACAGAATAAGAGGAACAACCATGCCGCACTGCAAAACAACCGCTATTGCGCTGCTCGGGCTGCTGCTGGCAGGCTGCGCCGGCGACTCCCTGCGCCGTGTCGATGCCCTGAGCCAGGCACCCGCCCCCCTCAATGTTTCCCAAGATTCGGCGGTGCAAGCCCTCAAGGCGGCGCCGAACTGCTGCAGCGGTCTCGACAGTCTGCCCTACACCCCGCTCGAACCCGGCTTCAGCGGCAACGTGGTGATCGATCGCCAGGCCCCGGCCTTCGAGTTCAAGAGCGGCAAGAGCTTCTTCCGCGCGTTCAAGCTGCCGCAGCACAGCCGCTCCTTCGAGATCCGCCTGTACAGCCAGGCCGGCGATAGCGTGCTGGCGCCCAACGCCATGCTGCTCGACAGCCGCTTCCACACCACCCGCCTGCTCGGCGTGGAAGACTTCAGCTATGTACCCGCCCAGGGCCTCAAGGGCGACAGCCTGGATGCCCGCTTGCGGGTGGACCGCCTGTACCTGGACAACCCCGGCAACGAGAGCTACCTGGTGCTCTATACCAGCGAGGAGCAGATGGCTGGTAAAACCATCATCGAGCATCCGGCCAAGGCCTACGCCAAGGCCCGCGGCAACCAGCCGCCGGATATCCCCGACCTGGTCGCCAAACACGCACCGGAAGGCATCATCAAGCTGGTGCTGATCGAGGATCAGAGTGCTGGCCAACAGGCCAACAGCTACGTGCCACCGCGCAGCATTGGCATGGAAATGGGCAATCAGGTCCCCAGCGTGCCTGCGCCGGAGGTGTTGCCGGAAACCCAGGCCTACTACCGCCAGGGAATCGACGCCGCCCTGGCCAATCAGGATCTGGAACGCGCCCTGCGCCTGGCCGACGAGGCCGCTCGAATCGGCGACGACAGCGCCAAGGCCTACCTGCTCGAACGTATCCAGATCAAGTAAGCAATCCTCTCCAGGGATGTATTTCGGGCGGCCACTGGCCGCCTTTTTTTGTTCCCCCTGGCCCCTGAAACGCAACAGCCCGGCCAGTGGCCGGGCTGTTGTAGGGGTAACCGCGCTCGATCTACTCGACTTCGGCCTCTGCGTCGACACTGCCCTCGCTTGCGGGCTCATCGGCGAGGTCCTTGGCGGCCTGCTTGTCGGCCGCACTCTGCAGCCCCAGAGCCGCCGCCACTGCCGCTGGCGTGCTGGCGACCACTGCCATGGCCTTGGCCAGGCCGGTGGTTTCATCGGACTTGGCCACGGCTGAGGTGGTGGCTCCGCGATTGTCGCTGCGGCTGGCCTCGGTCTTACCATTGGCCTTGCCATTGGCCGCACCCAGCCCGGCCGCCGCACCGGCGCGGCCGACACCCAGACCGCCAGAACCATCCGTACCGCCGCCATCGGCGCCACCCCGGCCGCCCGCGCCAGCGCCTCCTGCGCCGCCACCTCCTGCGCCACCACCGCCTCCTGCACCGCCACCGCCACCGCCACCTCCTGCGCCTCCGCCACCACCGCCACCGCCACCACCTTGGGCATAAGCAGAGCCGATGAACGGATTGGATTCAGGCGCAATCATTGCGGATAGCATCAGCGCGCAGGCGGATACCGCGAGTAACTTGGTGATGTTGGGCATGATCGTTATCTCCAGAAGATTGCTGACTCAGTCAGCCCAGAAGGTCGCAACCCGGTCAATAAACCACCGGCTACTCCGCCCCACCGGCGGCAGGCTAATGAGTGGCCAAACCAATGCTCGGCACTGCCACATCCGACCGGCTCAAACGGCAGGAAGTTCAGCGGTAGAGCCAGGACTCTGCTGGCAATTGGCAGTTTTTTCTCGCTACTGGTTCGCAGGCCGGGGATCGGCCAACAAGGCGCCCAGATCATCCAGGCCATCCTGCACGGCGGCCAACGCCTGGTCACAGAGTTCACGGTAGCGCCGCAGCACGTGCGCGCCCGTCTCTGTCAGTTGGGTGCCGCCCCCATGACGCCCGCCCGCCAGCGTAGTGACCAGGGGTTCCTTGAAACAGCGGTTCATGGTTTCGACCAGCAGCCAGGCACGCCGGTAGGACATGCCCAGACTGCGCGCGGCCGCGCTGATCGAGCCCGTTTGCCGGATGGCTTCGAGCAAGTCGGCCTTGCCGGGGCCGATGGCGATATCGGCGCCACAGTGCAAGCGAATTTTCAGGTCGGGTCGGTGCATAGGATGCTTGAGTCTAATGGAGGGGGGAGAAACCGTTCACAGCTCGCACTATACCTGCCACTTGCACCTATCCGGCATGCTCCATGGTGGTTGCCGGCTCGACTTTGACGGCATATGCGATAAACCGTATATTCCAGCTGCCATATATAAACCGAGACCCTGCCATGGCCTACCAAACCCGCGTGCTGTTCGTCTGCGTCGCCAATGCCGCCCGCTCGCAACTGGCCGAGGCGTTGCTCAGGCACACCGACCCGGAAAACTTCGCCGCCTTCAGCGCCGGCAGCGCACCCACTGCAATCGACCCGCGCACCCTCGAGGCCTTGCAGCACCTGGGCGTCGATACCCAGGGTTTACGCAGCAAGTCGCTCGACGAACTGCGCTTCGATGAATTCGAATACGTCATCAGCCTGTGCGATAAATCGGCGCAGGAGTGCGAACAGATCGATTTCGCCGGCGAAAAGCTGGCCTGGAACTTCGAAGATCCGGTGGCCAGCGACAAGCCGGACGCCTTCCGCCACTGTCTGCACGAGATTCATGAACGGATCAAGATGTTCGTGCTGGTAAAAACCAAACGATGAGCAGCGCGATGGCAGAACAGCTGACCCCGACCAGCGTCTTCAAATGCCTGGCCGATGAAACCCGGGTACGCCTGATGCTGTTGATCACGGCTGAGCAAGAGCTGTGCGTCTGCGAGCTGACCTGCGCGCTGGGCGAAAGCCAGCCCAAGGTATCCCGCCATCTGGCGCAACTGCGCACCTGCGGGCTGCTGGCGGATCGGCGCCAGGGCCAATGGGTGTATTACCGCCTGCACCCCAACCTGCCGGACTGGGTGACTGCTGTGCTGGACGCCACCCTGGGCGCCAACCGGCACTGGCTCAGCCCCGACGCCAAGCGCCTCGACGGCATGGGCGAGCGGCCCGCGCGCCTCGCCGCCTGCTGCTGAAACGCCACGCCACTGGAGCGAATTGATGGACGACGATCACCTGCCCAACCTGGATGACCATCTGGTCGAACTGCCGACCCTGGAAAGACTCGGCTGCCAGCCGGCGCTCGGCCACCCGCCGCGCATCCTGCTGCTCTACGGCTCGAATCGCGAACGCTCGTTCAGCCGCCTGCTGGTCGAAGAAGCGGCGCGCCTGCTGCAGCGCTTCGGCGCCGAGACGCGGGCGTTCGACCCCGCTGGCTTGCCCTTGCCGGATGACGCACCGGACAGCCATCCCAAGGTGCAGGAACTGCGCGAACTGATGCAGTGGTCGGAAGGCCAGGTGTGGTGTTCGCCGGAGCGCCACGGCTCGATGAGTGCGGTATTCAAGGCGCAGATCGACTGGGTGCCGCTGGCCATCGGCGCGCTACGCCCGACCCAGGGCAAGACCCTGGCGGTGCTGCAGGTGTGCGGCGGCTCGCAGTCGTTCAACGTAGTCAACCAGTTGCGTGTGCTGGGCCGCTGGATGCGCATGTTCACCATCCCCAACCAGTCCTCGGTGCCCAAGGCCTTTCTCGAGTTCGACGCCGAAGGGCGGATGAAACCGTCATCTTTCTATGACCGGCTGGTGGACGTGATGGAAGAGCTGGTCAAGTTCACCCTGCTGCTGCGCGAGCGCCAGGATTACCTGGTGGACCGCTATTCCGAGCGCAAGGAATCCGCCGAAGCCTTGTCCAGGCGCGTCAACCAGCGCGCTCTTTAAAGTCGCTGCATCGTCAAATTCACTGCATTGTCAAATTCACTGCATAAGGAAGCCATCATGACCATCAAAGTAGGCATCAACGGTTTCGGCCGCATCGGCCGCCTGGCACTACGCGCCGCCTGGGACTGGCCGGAGTTCGAATTCGTGCAGATCAACGACCCGGCCGGCGATGCGGCGACCCATGCCCACCTGCTGAATTTCGACTCGGTGCACGGCCGCTGGCAGCATGAGGCGAGCAGCGCGGGCGACTGCATCCTGATCGACGGCAAGCGGGTCAGGGTCAGCGCCAACAAGGCCATCGCCGACACCGACTGGTCGGGCTGCGACCTGGTGATCGAGGCCAGCGGCAAGATGAAGACGGTTGCGGTGCTTTCGGGCTACCTGGAACAAGGGGTCAAGCGCGTGGTGGTCAGCGCCCCGGTCAAGGAAGCCGGCGCGCTGAATATCGTCATGGGCGTCAACCAGGACCTGTTCGACCCGGCCCTGCACCGCATCGTCACCGCCGCCTCCTGCACCACCAACTGCCTGGCGCCGGTGGTCAAGGTGATCCACCAGCACCTGGGCATCCGCCACGGCTCGATCACCACCATCCACGACCTGACCAACACCCAGAGCATCCTCGACCAGCCGCACAAGGACCTGCGCCGCGCCCGTGCTTCGGGCATGAGCCTGATCCCCACCAGCACCGGTTCGGCCACCGCGATTGCCGAGATTTTCCCGGATCTCAAGGGCCGTCTGAACGGCCACGCCGTGCGCGTGCCGCTGGCCAACGCCTCGCTGACCGACTGCGTGTTCGAAGTCGAGCGCGCCACCACGGTGGATGAGGTCAATGCCCTGTTCAAGGCGGCAGCCGATGGCCCGCTGAAGGACATCCTCGGTTACGAGGAACGTCCGCTGGTGTCGATCGACTACCGCACCGACCCGCGCTCCTCGATCATCGATGCGCTCTCGACCATGGTGGTCAACGGCACCCAGGTCAAGCTCTACGCCTGGTACGACAACGAATGGGCCTATGCCAACCGCACCGTGGAACTGGCGCGACTGGTCGGTTTGGCGGGCTGAGAACGCAGTTGTGGGAGGGGCTGGGCGGCATTCCGCTTTAGCCGCGATTGGCATCGCGCTGTTCGCGGCTAAAGCCCCTCCCACCTAATCGCACGCGCTACCAAGCCAAACTCCCGAGCAGGATCAACATGCACGCCCTCGCCCGCCTCACCCCGCAAGTCCGCCAATACCTGCTGGTAACCGGCAACTACTGGGCCTTCACCCTCACTGACGGCGCCTTGCGCATGCTGGTGGTGCTGCACTTCCACAGCCTCGGCTATACGCCGCTGCAGATCGCCGCACTGTTTCTGTTCTACGAAATCTTCGGCGTGATCACCAACCTGGTCGGCGGCTACCTGGGCGCCCGCCTGGGCCTCAATCGCACCATGAATATCGGCCTGGGCCTGCAGGTGGCCGCCTTGCTGATGCTGACGGTGCCGGCCCCCTGGCTGAGCATCCCCTGGGTGATGGGCGCCCAGGCGCTGTCGGGCATCGCCAAAGACCTGAACAAGATGAGCGCCAAGAGCTCGATCAAGCTGCTGGTGCCGGACAGCCAGCAGGGCACGCTGTACAAGTGGGTGGCGCTCCTCACCGGCTCGAAGAATGCGCTCAAGGGCGTGGGCTTTTTCCTCGGTGGTGCCCTGCTCGCCCTGCTCGGCTTTGCCGGCGCAGTGCTGGCCATGGCGGCAGTGCTGGCGCTGATCTGGCTGGCCAGCCTGGTGCTGCTGAAGAAGGACCTGGGCAAGGCCAAGGCCAAACCCCGGTTCCGCGACATTCTGTCCAAGAGCCGAGCGATCAACATCCTCTCGGCGGCGCGCTTGTTCCTGTTCGGCGCCCGCGATGTCTGGTTCGTGGTGGCGCTGCCGGTGTACCTGTCCAGCGTGTTCGGCTGGGATTTCTGGATGGTCGGCGGCTTTCTCGCGGCCTGGGTGATCGGCTATGGCATCGTGCAATCCTGCGCCCCGGCGCTTACCGGCAAGGCCCGCGGCCAGGTGCCGGATGGCCGCGCCGCCTTCGTCTGGGCCGCGGTGCTGGCGGGTTTGCCGGCGGCCATTGCCCTGGGTTTATACAGCGGGTTATCGGCGCACTGGGTGCTGCTCGGCGGTCTGCTGGTCTTCGGCGCGCTGTTCGCGGTCAACTCCTCGCTGCACAGCTACCTGATCGTCAGCTACGCCAAGGAAGACGGGGTGTCGCTGGATGTGGGCTTCTACTACATGTCCAACGCCCTCGGCCGGCTGCTCGGCACCCTGCTCTCGGGCTGGGTCTATCAGGCCTACGGGCTGGAGGCGTGCCTGTGGATTTCCGCGGCCTTCGTCCTGCTCGCCGCCCTGATTTCCCTGGGGCTGCCCAGGCACGCTGGACAGACGCCAGCGCGCTGATCAGTAGCAGCCCGTCCCACAACCGCCCTCCGGCCCCGGATAGACCGGCGCAAAGCCGCCGCCCGGGGTGCGGAAATTGGTGGTCTGGCCCTGGTACAGGCGCGCCGCCACCCACTGCACCGCACCGTCGTAGGCGTAATCGCGCACATCGAACTTCAACGCCGGGGTATCGCTGGCCATCACCCGCTGCCCCGGCAGCACCAGGGCCTGGGCCACGTAGTCGCCGGCGAGAATCTCCTGCCAGACGCGCTGGGTCAGCTTGTCGCCACGGTAGGCGGCGCGGCTGCCGTAGCCGGCGCAGGGCTTGAAGAACAGCCGCTTGCGTGCGCGCCACAGGCGCTCGGCATTGGCCGGTTCGACCAGCTCGGTATGCGGAATGGCCGCCAATAGCAGCGCCTGAGTGGCCTCGGCCACCCCGAGCGCGGTTAGTTGCCCGGCATCGCAGAGCAGCGCCAGGTTGCGCTTGTCGGCATACAGGGCATGGGCTTGCGGGTGCGGCGTGAGCAGGCTGGCATGCTCAAGATAGGCCTGACGCAGCGTGGCGTTGGCGGGCTCGTCGAAGGCGAAATCGGTCAGGCGGTTGTAGACCAGGTCGATGGCCAGCTCGCCATGCCAGAGCAGGCCATTCTTCAAGCTCAACTCGGAAGGGTCGACGATCACCGCCTGCCAGCCCTGGCGCTGAAACAGCTGCTGAAACAGCAGAAACTCCGGGTACAGGTACTGCTGTTCGGGCGCCTCGTCGACAATGGCGATACTGCGTAGCGGCCGCTGATTGCCAGCCAAGGCCCATTCCTGGCGGAACATGGCGATGATCCCGGCCTCCAGCGCCTCGGCCCGCAGCGCTGGCGGCAACAGCTGTTCGATGGCCGGGCAACAGGCCCGTTGCGCCCGCGCCAGCACCGCGTTGAGCATCGCCCCGCCGGCATTGCTGTTGATCTCGATCAGGCCGAAAGCGCCTTCGGTGACATGAAAGTCGTAGCCGAAGAACACCCCCTTGGCGCCACCCGGGGCATGCCGCGCGATGGCCGGCGAGCGCGCCAACACCTGCTCGCGATAGGCCGGCAGCGCGACCACCGACTCCACCGCGCGGATCACCTCGGCCATGCGCTGCAAGTGCGCCGGCGCGATAAACACCGGATGCGCGGCGAACAGATAGGGACAACGCTGCTGCACCAGCTCGAACAGACCGGGCTGGCCCAGGGTCGACTCCAGAGCGTCGCGCAGCGCCTCGGGGTCCAGGCCGATGCAGAAGCAGCGGCTGTTCAGCGTCTCGATCGAAACCCCGGTCAGGGCTGCCGCAGCACTAGCCGCCCCGAGATAGGTCGCGTCGTTTGCACACAGGGGTAGCAGCGGCTTGCTCATATCAAATCCCGTGGGGCTGGAGGGCTGACGGAGGCCGCGGGGTGCAACTGCTCCCCTGCTTGAGATTCTGCAGATCGAGATGCAGTTGACCCAACGCAACCTGGAGCCTCTGCCGGGAACCAGCTCCGGGTGCGGTTGGCGAAGGCCACCAGCGACAGCATCACCGGCACCTCCACCAGCACCCCGACCACGGTGACCAGGGCGGCGCCGGAGTTGAGGCCGAACAAACCGATCGCCACGGCGACCGCCAGCTCGAAGAAATTCGAGGTGCCGATCAGGGCGCAAGGCGCCGCCACATTGAAGGGCACTTTCCATAGCCGCGCCGCCGCGTAGGCGATGGCGAAAATGCCGTAGGACTGAATCAGCAAGGGCACGGCTATCAGGCCAATCAGCAGCGGCTTATCGAGAATGATCTTCCCCTGAAAGCCGAACAGCAGCACCACGGTGCCGAGCAGGCCGAGTACCGACAGGGGTTTTACCCGGGCGTTGAAACGACTGACCGCCTGCTCGGCCTCGACCGCGCTGCGCGCGCCGGCACTGAGCCTGAGGCGAGTGATAACCCCGGCAAGCAGCGGGATCAACACGTAGAGCCCGACCGAGAGGATCAGGGTGGCCCAGGGCACCTCGATATCGGTGACCCCCAGCAGCAGGGCGACCAGGGGCGCGAAGGCGAAGATCATGATCACGTCGTTCAACGCCACCTGGGCCAGGGTGTAGGTGGCATCGCCACGGGTCAGCTGCGACCAGACGAAGACCATGGCGGTACAGGGCGCGGCGCCGAGCAGGATCAGACCGGCAATGTACTGGCTGGCATCGGCCGGATCGATCAGGCCGATGAAAAAATAATGGAAGAACAACACCCCGAGGCCCGCCATGGTGAACGGCTTGATCAGCCAGTTGACCGTCAGGGTGATGATCAGCCCCTTGGGCCGCTCATGAATGCGCTTGAGGCTGGAGAAATCCACCGACACCATCATCGGGTAGACCATCAGCCAGATCAGCACCGCGACTATGAAGTTGACCGAGCCGTATTCATAACCGGCCATGGTCTGGAACAGTCTTGGAAACAGGCTGCCCAGGCCAACGCCGGCAACGATACAGAGCGCGACCCAGACCGACAGGTAGCGCTCGAAAAAACCAATTGGCTGTTTTGTACTCATGCCAGGACCTCTTCCAAGCGCGCCTGCGCACGCAGACTCCGACTGCTCTCCGACTCGTGCTTGAACCGCTGAATCACTGCGTAGCGCGCAGAATCGGCTAGGTGGACGACCTTCACGTTGACTCCCCAATAGCTAATGACTGAATTCATTTCGGCCGACGATATAACACGGCACACGTTGATCAACTTGATGAGTTGCGTGACGCAGCGCGTACACGCCTACCACCCCAGCCGCTACGACGTTTCGTCCACGCCCGCCGCCCTGAGTCGTCCCTTGAGTCGCCTGACCTCCTCGATCAAATCCACCACCAGGGCGGCCAGTTCGGGGTTGGCGTCGAAATCCCGCTCGATCGCCAGCAGACGCCGGGCGCGGAGCAATTCGGCACTGCTGAAGCGCTGCTGCGCTGCTGTCTCGCAGAGCAGCCCGGCTTCAACCCGTTCGACGATCCACAGGGCATCGACCGAGCAGGCCCGGGCCAGCTCATCGAGATCGAGGGCGACCTCATCCAGCACGACGCCGGTGACAATTTCAATCTGTGGCATGGCTCAGACTCCCATGGCCAGGCGCGGGTTGAAGGCCATCTCCCGCTCCATCATTTTATACAGCTGGCGTGCCTTGTCGGTGTCGGCAGGCGGCAGCGCGACCTCCAGCAGCAGATACAGATCGCCCGCCGGCTCGCCGGGAATACCGCGGCCCTTGAGGCGCAACTTGCGGCCACCTTGCGAATTGGCGGGTATTTTCACCTGCACCTTGCCCGACGGGGTGGGCGCCTCGATGCTGGCGCCCAACGCCGCTTCCCAGGGCGTGACCGGTAGGCTCAGGTAGACATCACGGCCATCCACGCGGTAGTGCGGATCCGGCTTGAAGTGCACCTCGAGGAACAAATCTCCCGCCGCACCGCCGCCGCTACCCGGGCCGCCCTGGCCGGCCAAACGGATGTGCTGGCCCTCCTTGATGCCCTTGGGGATCTGCACGCTGAGGCTGTGTTCCTGCAGGCTCACCCGGCCCTGGGCATCGGCCCGCGCAGCACGCAGGGTAACGGTACGCGGCGCGCCCTGATAGGCATCGCGCAGGTCGATGACGATCTTGGCGTGATGATCCTCACCGCGCCTTGGCCGCGGCCCGGCATGCCCGCCACGGCCGGCCTGGCCGGCAGCTGCCTGCCCGAACAAGTTGGCGAAAAACTCGCTGAAGTCGCCCATGTCGGCGCCGGAGAAGCCAGCGCCGGAAAACTCGAAGCCGGCGTCCCAATTCGGCGGCGGCTGGAACTCCTGACCGTCCCGGTAGCGGCCGCCGAGCTGATCGTAGGCCGCGCGCTTTTCCACGTCGCCGAGCACCGCGTAGGCCTCGTTGACCTCCTTCATGCGCAGTTCGGCATCCGCCTCCTTGCTCACATCCGGATGATATTTGCGCGCCAGCTTGCGGTAGGACTTCTTGATCTCAGCCTCGCTGGCGTTCTTCTCCAGGCCGAGAACCTGGTAGTAATCCTTGAACTCCACTGGGTCGCCTCCCCTGCTGATTGATCGCTTCACCCTGCCCGATCTGCGCCAACGCCGGCATTTCCGGGTTCGCAGAAGGCCGCTGTCTCACCGACCGTCGGCAGCTGATCGGCGCGCGCCAGATGGGCATCGCCATGACTCCGTAGGCGAGGATGACGACATCGACTGCCTGAGTGTGCCGGGACAAGACCTTGTCGTATTCGGTACCGCAGAATATAGCCGAGCAGCCACGAGCGATAATGATCCAGGACAACTCGAACCGAAGCGGCGCACCCTCCCCTGCGACTGCGCCGTGGCGCATACCAAGCTCGGCGTGCATTCCTCGGCGCCCGGCGAGACGAACGGGACGCGCAGGAGGGTGCCGGGCTGGCTATGCTCGCCGCTTCGAGCCTGTTGATGGCGCTCTGGCTGGACAGGTACGAACCCAACGGGGGCCACAACGCGACAACCCTATGGAGGGCCAATCCATGCCGAAGGCCGTGCTACTCGATATCAGCGGAGTGCTCTACCAGGACGGCCAGCCCCTGCCGGGGTCGGTCGGAGCGGTCGAGGCGCTGCAGGCCAAGGGCTACCCCCTGCGCCTGCTGACCAACACCTCGCGCCTGACCGGCGCCGAGATCCACCGGCAATTGAGCGGCATGGGCTATGCCCTGCAGCCCGAGCAGATCTACAGCGCGCCGCGCGCCATGCGCCACTACCTCGAGGCCCATGAACTGCGCCCCTACTGCCTGATCCACCGCAATCTGGAGGAGGAGTTCGCCGACCTGCTCGAGCAACCCGCGCCCAATGCGGTGGTGCTCGGCGATGCCGAGGAACGCTTCGACTACGCCCATCTCGAGCGCGCCTTCCACCTGCTGCTGGCCGGCGCGCCGCTGCTGGCCATGGGCGACAACCGCTATTTCCACAGCCGCGGCGCCCTGCGCCTGGACGCCGGCCCCTTCGTCCGCGCCCTGGAGTATGCCGCCGGAGTCCGGGCGCTGATCCTCGGCAAACCCTCGGCGGAGTTTTTCCGCGGTGCCCTGGCCGAACTCGGGGTCGACGCCGAAGCGGCCTTGATGATCGGCGACGATGTCGAGAGCGATGTGCTGGGTGCGCAGCGCGCCGGGTTACAGGCTTGCCTGGTGCAAACCGGCAAGTACCGCGGCGGCGACGAGACCAAGGCGCCCGCCGCCCTGCTGGCCAAGGATCTGGCCGCAGCCGTGCGCTACTTCTGCTGAGAGGCTGTGAAGATATCGCGCAATCTCGGTTGCGAACGCCTGGCGGCGGTCGCAGTAGATCAGCGTTTTTTCAGCGCCTCTCAGATATCCACCCCCGGCGCCCAGGGATTGCTGCCGACACGCCGACTCGTACCACTGCGTCGGTCATCCTGGAAGCGGATATTGGCGCGACGATCCTGGTTCTTGCGGCGTTCGCCGCCACCGCGCGTATCGATCTGGAACTTGGCCCGCCCCTTAGCCGTCTCGACGGCCGGCTCGGCGATAGGTTCGAGCGCCAGGACTTCCAGGGAAATCTCGGGGTTGTCATGATTGGCCATTGGCGTGCTCCTCTTCAGCCTGCCTCACCGGCATTGAACTCGCCTGACAGCCTCATGATGTTCATGCGCGCAGCGCTCCCTTGCTGACAGGTCTGTGGATAGGCTAGTACGGCTTGGCCCGGCACGACAGGCAGGTCGTCGCTTTGCAAATCGAGCCTGCATGCTCCCGGCCTATCCAGTGGGGTCTGCATATGGGCTTCAGCCGGGGCATTCTGGCGAGGCTGGTGGCGGACACCACACCCACTCCAGCTAATCCAGGCTACAAGCGGGAGCCTGTAGCCGTGCTGGCAGGGGCCAAACTCAGCCCGCCGTCAGCGCCACATCGACGATCTGCTGCGCCTCGCCGAGAATCCGCTGCAGGTGCGCCTGGTCGCGGAAGCTCTCGGCGTAGATCTTGTAGATGTCTTCGGTACCCGATGGCCGCGCGGCGAACCAGCCGCCGTCGCTGATCACCTTGATCCCGCCAAGCGCCGCGCCGTTGCCCGGCGCCTTGTCGAGCACCCGGGTGATGGTATCGCCGGCCAACTGGGTGCTGCGCACCTGCTCAGGCGAGAGTTGGCTGAGGGCTTTTTTCTGCAGCGGGGTGGCCGGCGCATCGACGCGGTCGGCCACTATCTCGCCGAACTCCTCGGTCAGGCCGCGATACAGTTCACCGGGATCGCGACCGCGACTGGCGGTCATTTCCGCCGCCAGCAAGGCCAGCACCATGCCGTCCTTGTCGGTGGTCCAGACCCTGCCGTCGCGGCGCAGGAAGGTGGCGCCGGCGCTTTCCTCACCGGCGAAGCCCAGCGAGCCGTCGAACAGGCCGCCGGCAAACCACTTGAAGCCGACCGGCACCTCCAGCAGGGGCCGCCCCAGGCGCGCACTGACCCGGTCGATCATGGCACTGCTGACCAGGGTCTTGCCTACGGCTGCCGTGGCGCTCCACTGCGGACGATGCTGGAACAGGTAATCGATAGCCACGCTGAGGAAGTGGTTGGCCGGCAGCAAGCCGACACTGGGCGCGACTATGCCGTGGCGGTCGTAATCGGTGTCGCAGGCAAAGGCGATGTCGTAGCCATCCTTGAGGCCGATCAGCCGTTGCATGGCATGGCTGGACGAGGGGTCCATGCGGATCTGGCCGTCCCAGTCCAGGCTCATGAAGGCGAACTGCGGGTCAATGACCTGGCTGACCACCTGCAGATCGAGCCCATAGCGCTCGGCGATCCGCGACCAGTAATGCACGCCCGCGCCGCCCAGCGGGTCGACGCCCAGGCGCAGGCCGGCAGCGCGGATAACCGCGAAATCGATCACGCTGCCCAGATCACCGACATAGTCCGCCAGGTAATCATGCGCATGGGTGGTGGCCGCCTGGCGCGCCTGGGCCAGCGGCATGCGCTTGACCTGCTTGAGGCCGTCTTCGAGCAAGGCATTGGCGCGGTTCTGCACCCAGTTGGTGATGTCGCTGTCGGCCGGGCCGCCATTGCACGGGTTGTACTTGAAGCCGCCGCTGTCCGGCGGGTTGTGCGACGGGGTGATCACGATGCCGTCGGCCAGGCCCGTGCTGCGGCCGCGGTTGTGCACCAGAATGGCGTGGGAGATCGCCGGGGTCGGGGTGAACTCGCCGCCGGCGGACATCATGGTCTGCACGCCATTGGCGGCCAGCACTTCGAGCGCCGTGTCCAGCGCCGGTTGCGACAGGGCATGACTGTCGGCGCCGATAAACAGCGGGCCAGCGATGCCCCGGGCGTTGCGGTAATCGCAGATCGCCTGGCTGATGGCGAGCACGTGCCACTGGTTGAAGCTGGCTGCCAACGAACTGCCGCGATGCCCAGAGGTGCCGAAGGCCACACGCTGCGCGGCCACACCCGGATCGGGCTGCAGATCGAAGTAAGCGGCCAGCAGTTGTTCGATATCGACCAGCATGGCGGCGGGCGCCGGCTTGCCGGCCAATGGATGGATGCGTGAGCTCAAACGAGTCTCCCTGACTGTGTGGACAAAGCCATAGCCTAACAGGCCTTTAGCCTGCCTACCGAATAGGCCGTCGTGGCAGTCCGTTTGCGTCTACATTCAGGCAATGCAACGGTTCGACAGCAAATCAGCTGCCGTGCCTCCCCGGGAGGACGCCTGATGCAAGCACCTGACTGGTGGGTGCCGGCTAGCACGGCAATCCTGTTTCTGGCGCTGAGCGCCTGCAGTTCATTGCCGACTCTCACGCCCGATATGGCGCGCGCCGTTGCGCCGCCGGTGCAGCTCGACGGGCCCCGTGGGCCTCTCTCGGCCACACGCAGCAAGGCCATTCTCGATCGTCTGCAGGCGCGCGGTGCCGACACCAATATCTTCGAGCTGCACCTGGCAGTCGAAGAAGCCATCGTCGGCAGCCCCCTGACCACCGGCAACAAGGTCGAACTGCTGCAGGACGGTCCCGCTACCTATCGGGCGATGATCGATGCGATCGACGCCGCTCACGATCACATCAACCTGGAAACCTACATTCTCGAAGACGACGAAGTCGGCCAACGCTTCGCCGATGCGCTGATCGCCAAGCAGCTGGCCGGTGTACAGGTCAACCTGATCCGCGACAGCGTCGGCACCCTCGGCACCCCGAGCAAGTTCTTCACCCGCCTCAGCGCGGTCGGTATCCAGGTGCTGGAGTTCAACCCGGTCAACCCGCTGACCGCCAAGACCGGCTGGACGGTGAACCAGCGCGACCACCGCAAGCTGCTGATCATCGATGGGCGCATCGCCTTCCTCGGCGGCGTCAACATCAGCAGCGTCTATTCCAGCGGCTCCCACAGCCAGCAGTCGCGCGAACGCCCCGGCGCGGTGCTGCCCTGGCGCGACACCCACCTGCAGCTCGAAGGTCCGGTGGTCGGCGAGCTGCAGAAGCTGTTCATCGAAACCTGGGAAAAGCAGCAAGGCGATCCCCTCGCACCGCGCGATTACTTCCCAGTGAGCGAGCACCTGGGTAACGATGTGGTCCGCGCAGTCGGCAGCTCGCCGGACGATCCCTACAGCCTGATCTACGTCACCCTGATCTCGGCACTGCACAGCGCACAAAGCGAGATCTGGCTGACCAACGCCTACTTCGTGCCCGACCCGCAGCTGCTCACGGCGCTCAAGCAGGCGGCGGCGCGCGGCGTCGACGTGCAGCTGATCCTGCCCAGCAGCAGCGATTCCTGGCTGGTCTTGCACGCCGGCCGCGCCTACTACAGCGAGTTGCTGAAGGCCGGGGTCAAGCTGCACCAGCGCCGCGATGCCTTGCTGCATGTGAAGACCGCGGTGATCGACGGAGTCTGGTCGACCGTCGGCTCGACCAACCTCGACTGGCGCAGTTTTCTGCACAACCAGGAGGTCAATGCGGTGGTGCTCGGCCCGGATTTCGGCGACAAGATGCGCGCGGCCTTTCTCGCCGACCGGGATAAATCGGAGCAAATCACCCTGGAACAATGGCGCCGTCGCCCCCTCGACGCGAGGGTCAAGGAATTGCTCGGACGCCTGTGGGAGTACTGGCTGTGAAGCGTTCGCTGCCGGCCGGCGCAGGCCGTTTGCAGTGGCTAGGCGTGACCGTGCTGTTGGCGCTGCTGCTCGTGGCGCCGGCCTACACACAAGACCCGCAATCACTCAAGGCCCAGCATGCCGCCCTGACTGAACAACTGAGCGACAACCCGTTCCAGCGCCCGCTGCACCTCGAATCCCGGCAAACAGAAGACACCTTGCAAGGCGATATCTACGCCGTGATCGAGCAGCCCTATGCCTTGCTCGGCACGGCGTTGCAAGGCGGCGCGCACTGGTGCGACATTCTCATCCTGCACCTGAATGTAAAAAGCTGCCGCGCCTCATCGGGTCCGTCTGGTGAGATTCTGCACCTGCATATCGGCCGCAAGTTCGAGCAGGCGCTGGCCGATGCCTACCTGTTCGAGTTCGCCTACCGGGTCGTCACGGCTACGCCCGAGTTCCTTCAGGTGCTGCTGGAGGCCCGGGATGGGCCACTGGGCACCAGCCGCTACCGCATCAAGCTCGAAGCGGTGGCACTCGATGCCCGGCGCAGCTTCCTCCACCTGTCCTACTCCTATGCTTACGGCCTGGCGGCGCGCCTGGCCACCCAGGCCTACCTGGCGACCCTGGGGCGCAACAAGGTGGGTTTCAGCATCGTCGCCCACAACGCCGAGGGTCAGCCGGTGTACATCGACGGCATGCGCGGGGTGATCGAGCGCAACACCATGCGCTACTACCTGGCGATCGAAGCCTACCTCAGCGCCCTGTCCGAGCCACCAGGGGCGCGTCTGGAAAAACGCCTGAACCTCTGGCACAGCGCTGTCGAGCAATACCCGGCGCAACTGCACGAACTCGAGCGCGACCAGTACCTGGCGATCAAGCGCAAGGAAATCCAGCGCCAGCAGGCGGACGCTGCTAGCGAATAAGCGCAAGGGCTGCGCCACGGTCGCACCCTCCCCTTCAGCCTGGGCACACGCAACGCCTTCGTCGTGCGGCCCTTCGTCCGGAGCCTGCCACATGGCTGGGCTATCTGTGCTGGCTGCCGCGCCGGCTGTTTCGCTAGCAGATCCGCTCAGGGAACCTTGTGACCGCGCGCCGCTTCGGCCAGGTAGAACCAGGTCGGGGCATCCAGTTGCAGCGCAGCGCCGTGCAATGCCTCCTCGATCCGCGACCAGCGCAGGCTGCCGAGGATCGGCCGCGGGCTGCCCGGCAGACGGCGTAACCAGGCCAGGGCGACTTGGTTGGGGGTTGCTTGCAAGGCTGTCGCCACCTCGGCCAGGGCCTGCTGCAAGACCGGGGAAAAAGCGCCGCCGGCCAATGGCGACCAGGCCAGAACCTGCAAGCCGTCGGCCTGCATGGCCTGCAACTGACCGTCCCAGGCAGGTTGCTGAGCCAGCAGCGACAGTTCGATCTGGTTGCAGCGCAGCGGCAACTCGCGGCCCAGGCTTTGCCAGTGCAGCGGCGCGGCGTTGGACAGTCCCAGCCAGCCGACCTTGCCGCTCTCGACCAGGGCCTGCAGGGCGCGCACCACTTCGTCGGTTTGCAGCAGCGGGTCGGGCCGATGCAGGAGAAAGCCATCCAGGTGCTCGACACCCAGGCGCTGCAGGGAGTCGTCGACCGCCTGCGTCAGGTAGGCCGCCCCGCTGTTGTAGTGCTTGACCTGCCAGCGCGAGGCGTCCAGCGCCGCCGGCACGATATCGGCCTTGCTGATCAGTTGCAGCTGGCCGCGCAATTGCGGGCGCAGGCGCAAGGCCGCGCCGAAGTGCGCTTCGCACTGGCCCATGCCGTAGATATTGGCGTGATCGAAAGCATTCAGGCCCAGCTCGACGCAGCGTTCGACAAAGCCCAGCAGGGTTTGTGGCGTGGCCAGTTCGGGATAGTCGAGCAGGCGCATCATGCCGAGCAGCAGGGGCTGCTCGATCGGTGGTTGATTCATGCTAGCGGATTCCAATAAGGAGTCGGGCGAACGCCCGTAGGGTGCGCTGTGCCGCCCAGGCCGCGCGCACCATCCCAGGAAGGCGACGCGTCCTATATTGGTGCGCACGGCGCACCCTACGCTCGGGCGTCGGCGGCTCAGCCCAGCAGCTGCAGAGCCTCGGCACTGCACTGTTGAATGCGCGCCCAGTCGCCGTTCTTGACCCACTGGCTGTCGAACATCCAGGTGCCGCCGACGCACATCACGTTGGGCAGGGCCATGTAGCGCTGCAGGTTGTCGGGGTTGATGCCGCCGGTGGGGCAGAACCGCACATCGCCGAAGGGACCGCCGAGAGCCTTGAGCGCCGCCGTGCCGCCGCAGACTTCCGCGGGGAACAGCTTGAAGCGGCGGTAGCCGAGGGCATAGCCGAGCATGATGTCCGAGGCGCTGCTGGTGCCGGGCAACATCGGCACCTCGCTGTCCAGGCTGGCCTTGAGCAATTCGGCGGTGGAACCGGGGGTGACGATGAACTGCGCACCGGCCTCCTCGGCGGCGGCGAGCATCTGCAGGTCGAGCACGGTGCCGGCGCCGACACAGAGTTCGGGCCGTTGCTCGCGCAGCAGGCGAATGGCGGTCAGGCCATGGGCCGAGCGCAGGGTGATTTCCAGTACGCTCAGGCCGCCGGCCGCCAGGGCATCGGCCAACGGCAGGATGTCCGCCTCGCGGGCGATGGTGATCACCGGCATGATCCGCGCACGGGCGCAGAGGCTGTCGATCTGGGCGATTTTTGCAGCCATGCGGGTGTGCTGGCGATTGTCGTTGGTCGTCATATCGGCTGGTCCTTCGGCCCTAGGGGCACCAGTAAATCTCAAGGGGGGAATGTAAGAGCGCGCGCACCGGCATGTTCGCCACCTCGCCCGCAACCAGGGCGGCGGCCAGGGTCGCAAGCTTGCCTTGCCCCTGCAGGGCCAGCAGCGGCAAACGTGCAGAAGTCAGTAGCGGCACGGTCATGCTCAGGCGCTGATGCGGCACGCTGGGCGCCAGCATCGGCAGACAGCGGCGCGGGCAGTCGCTCTGCAAGGCCTCGTGCAGATTCGGGCTGTTGGGGAACAGCGAAGCGCTATGGCCGTCATCGCCCATGCCCAGCACCAGCACGTCGATCGGCGGCAACTCGGCCAGGGCCTGATCGGCTTGCAGCGCCGCTTGATCCAGGTTGGCAGCCGGCTGGTACAGGCCGATAAAGCGTGCGGCGGCAGCCGGTCCGCGGAGCAAATGGCGGCGCACCAGGCCTTCATTGCTGTCGGCATGGCTGATCGGTACCCAGCGCTCGTCGGCCAGGCTGATCACCACCTGCGCCCAGGGCAAAGCCTGCTTGGCCAGGCACTCGAAAAATGCAATCGGGCTACGCCCGCCGGAAACCACCAGGGTCGCGACGCCATGGCTGTCGATAGCCGCACGCAACGCCTCGGCCACGGCATTGGCGAGATCTTGCGCCAGATGCTTGCCATCGCTGTGGCTGCGCGCCACCACGCCCAGCGGTAAATCGAGATCAGAGATCGCCATACCAGGACCTCCCGTCGCGGGTGATCAGGGCAATCGAGCCCATCGGCCCCCAGGTGCCGGCGGCATAGGGCTTCGGCGAGTCGCCCAGGCGCTTCCAGCCGGCGATCAACTGATCGCACCACTGCCAGGCGTGTTCGATCTCATCCTTGCGCACGAACAGGTTCTGGTTGCCACGCATCACTTCCAGCAGCAGCCGTTCATAGGCATCGGGCACCCGCGCGCTGCGGTAGGTATCGGAAAAATTCAGTTGCAGCGGGCCGCTGCGCAACTGCATGCCCTTGTCCAGGCCCTGATCCTTGGTCATCACCTGCAGGGCGATGCCCTCGTCCGGTTGCAGGCGGATGATCAGCTTGTTGCCGATCAGCTGGCGCTGCTCAGGGTCGAAGATGTAGTGCGGCGGCGCTTTGAAGTGGATGACGATCTGCGACATCTTCTCCGCCATGCGCTTGCCGGTGCGCAGGTAGAACGGCACGCCGGCCCAGCGCCAGTTGCGAATGTCCGCACGCAGGGCGACAAAGGTTTCGGTGTCGCTGCGGGTGTTGGAATTCTCTTCTTCCAGATAGCCCGGCACCGCCTTGCCATCGCTGCTGCCGGCCACGTACTGGCCGCGCACCACCTGCTGGCTGAGCTGCTCACCGGTCATCGGCGCCAGGGCCTTGAGTACCTTGACCTTCTCGTCGCGAATGCTGTCGGCGGACAGGTCGCTGGGCGGGTCCATGGCGATCAGGCAGAGCAGTTGCAACAGGTGATTCTGGATCATGTCGCGCAGCTGCCCGGCCTGGTCGAAGTAGCCCCAGCGGCCTTCGATGCCGACCTTCTCGGCCACGGTGATTTCCACGTGGGAAATGTAGTTCTGGTTCCACTGGGTTTCGAACAGGCTGTTGGCGAAACGCAGGGCGATCAGGTTCTGCACCGTCTCCTTGCCCAGGTAGTGGTCGATGCGGTAGATGCGGGTTTCCGGGAAATACTGCGCGACCGCGTCGTTGACCGCCCGCGAGGACTCCAGGTCGTGGCCGATGGGCTTTTCCAGCACCACCCGCGCCCGCTCGCTCAGGCCGACCCGCGCCAGGTTGGCGCAGATGCCGCCGTAGACCGAGGCCGGCGTGGCGAAGTAGGCGATCAGCCGTTCGCCGCTGCCGACCTGCTCGGCCAGCGCGTCGTAGTCGTCGGCCTGGAGAAAGTCCATGGTCAGGTAGCTGAGGCGCGCCTGGAAGCGCTGCAGCACCACCTTGTCGACCTCGCCTGCCGGCACGTGGCGCAGCAGGTGCTCGCCGATGCAGGCCAGATGCTGTTGCGCCTCGCCATTCTCGCGCGCCAGGGCGAAAATCCGCGTATCGGCATGCAGCAGGCCCGCGCGGTCGAGTTGGTAGAGTGCCGGAAACAGTTTGCGCAGGGCCAGATCGCCCAGCGCGCCGAACAAGGCAAAAGTACAGGATTCAACGGTTATCGAAGGCATGATGTTTGTTCTTTTATCAAGTTAAGCTAGAAATACCCTGTAGCCGGGATTTTATCAAGGCTATATGTAGTAATAAAAACAACATTTTGCTAAAAAACACTTTCCGGTGGTAGCCCCCTGGCCCCATCAGTACGATAGGCCAGCAATTTCAGCCCTGGCTAAGGAACGACAATGGACCGCGTGCGCAACCTTCTGGAGCAGATCCAGAGCCGACTCGACAGCCTGAACAAGGCCGAGCGCAAAGTCGCCGAGGTGATTCTGCGCAACCCGCAGCAAGCCACCCGCCTGAGTATCGCCGCCCTGGCGCAAGCCGCGCTGGTCAGCGAACCAACGGTCAACCGCTTCTGCCGCTCGTTCGGCGTCAGCGGCTACCCCGAGCTGAAGATGCAGCTGGCGCAGAGCCTGGCCAGCGGCGCCGCCTATGTCAGCCGCGCGGTGGAAGCCGACGACGCCCCCGAAGCCTATACCCGCAAGATCTTCGGCAGCGCCATCGCCTCGCTGGACAGCGCCTGCCAGTCCCTCGACCCGCAGCTGATCAGCCGCGCGGTCGACCTGCTGATCCAGGCCCGGCAGATCCACTTCTTCGGCCTCGGCGCCTCGGCCCCGGTGGCACTGGATGCGCAGCACAAGTTCTTCCGCTTCAACCTCGCCGTCACGGCCCATGCGGATGTGCTGATGCAGCGCATGATTGCCTCGGTGGCCCATACCGGCGAGCTGTTCGTGATCATTTCCTACACCGG
>RCUJ01000571.1_pt1 | contig 21027 bp, 22 predicted proteins | sample 2166321 | NCBI WGS metagenome assembly RCUJ01 (sample SAMN09932808, study PRJNA488358) | compost metagenome | feature: garden; material: soil; isolation source: compost soil in an enriched community after 118 h of incubation | place: Germany: Experimental Botanical Garden Goettingen | collected... | reverse complement strand
GCACCAACACGATCCAGGATCACGTTGAGGTTGGCTTCAGGGATGTTCTTCACGATCGGCGATTGCAGACCGTCAACGCCATTCGCGCGCTCGTTGACCTTGATGTACGCCAGGCCCTTGGCACCGTAGATGCCGACGAACTTGGTGTAGTCGTCGATCTGCTTGCGCGGCATGCTCGCAGCACCAGGAACGCGCAGTGCGGCAATCCGGCATTTCGGATCGTTGGCCGGGCCGCTGAAGACTTTGAAATCGACTTCTTTAAGCTGGTCGGCAACGTCTACCAGTTCCAGCGGGTTACGCAGGTCCGGTTTGTCGGAACCGTAACGGCGCATGGCCTCTTCGAAGGTCATGTGCGGGAATTCACCAAATTCCAGATCCAGCACTTCCTTGAACAGGTTGCGGATCATTTGTTCGGTGATGCCCATGATCTCTTTTTCATCGAGGAAGCTGGTCTCGATGTCGATCTGGGTGAATTCCGGCTGACGGTCGGCGCGCAGGTCCTCGTCGCGGAAGCACTTGGCGATCTGGTAGTAACGGTCGAAGCCGGCGACCATCAGCAGCTGCTTGAACAGCTGCGGCGACTGCGGCAGGGCGAAGAAGCTGCCGGCGTGGGTGCGGCTCGGCACCAGGTAGTCGCGCGCGCCTTCCGGAGTGGCACGGGTGAGGATCGGCGTCTCGACGTCGAGGAAGCCGTTGTCGTCCAGGTAGCGACGGATGCTGCTGGTGATGCTCGAGCGCAGCTTGAGCTTCTCGGCCATCTCCGGGCGACGCAGATCGATGAAGCGGTAGCGCAGGCGGGTTTCCTCGCCGACGTCGGTGTACTCGTTGAGCGGGAACGGCGGGGTTTCCGCCTCGTTGAGCACTTCCAGCTCGTAGCCGAGCACCTCGATGGCGCCGCTGGCCATGTTCGGGTTGACCGCACCGGCCGGACGCAGGCGCACCTTGCCGGTCAGCTTGACCACGTACTCGCTGCGCACGCGGTCGGCCTTGGCGAAGGTCTCGGCGCGATCCGGATCGAACACCACCTGGGCCAGACCTTCACGGTCGCGGATGTCGAGGAAGATCACCCCGCCGTGGTCGCGACGGCGATGGACCCAGCCGCACAGGGTGACTTCCTGGCCGTCCAGGCTTTCGTTGAGTTGGCCGCAATAGTGGCTGCGCATCATGGTCGGTTCGCTTCTCAAAAGTCAGTCGTAAATTCCGCACGGCGGTCGATCCGCGGCTGCCAGGCAACCGCTGCCGCCCCAGGCGCCGACCTGCCGCAAACACGCGGGCGGCGACAGGCCTTGCCGTGATAAAGGGCGGGGATTATAGCCTGAAACAATCCCGCGGCGCAGGCCCTGTGCCCCGCACCGCCCGCATGCCGGCGACATCCCCGCACGCCCAGTACCGCTCTGCAGCACGGCGCAATTGAGCGCCCGCAGCCTTTACGGTTAAATAGCCGCCGCGTCGCGGCAGCTCGCGCACCTGTTCGCCGAGCCTGTCCCGCGCCGTCCGGTCTGACCTGAATACCCTGGCGCCATCCCTTTCCGCCTCGCCGTCGTCATGTCCGGACGCAATCGTCTGTGTCTGTTGGTTACCAAGGTGAAATCTTTGAGCATATTGAAAACCGTCCACCTCTTGTCGGGCGCGGCCGCCCTGCTGCTGTCCATCGTTCCCAGCCTGCGCGCCGACGCCCTGCCCTGGCTGCAACAGCCGGACTCCCTGTACCTGGCCTTCACCGGCCTGGCCAACCTGCTGGTCGCACCGCTGGTCGCTGGCGCCCGCCAGCGCCTGCAAGGCGCCGCCAGCACCCTGCTGGTCCTCGCCGTGGTCCTGCAAAGCCTGGCGCTGATGGTGCCACTGAGCAGCATCGGCGGGCAGCCGGCGGAGCTGTTCACCCTGCTGGCCGTCGCCCTCGCCGCCCTCATGCAATTGATCCCGCAGCCGAGTGCCGCTCCTGCGGCTGCCGCGCCGGCGACCCAGCAGACCGCTCCCTCCCGCCCCAGCACGGCACCCAGCCCAAGCGCCAAGGCACCTGCCGCCAAGGCCACCGCCACCCGCCGCAGCGAGCCGGACAGCGAGCGCGAGACCGGCACGGTGAAGTGGTTCAACACCTCCAAGGGCTTCGGCTTCATCTCCCGCGACCGCGGCGAGGACATCTTCGTGCACTTTCGCGCCATCCGCGGCGAAGGTCACCGGGTGCTGGTCGAGGGCCAGCGCGTGGAGTTCTCCGTGGTCCAGCGCGACAAGGGCCTGCAGGCCGAGGATGTAACGATCATCGACTGATCCGCACACTCCCGACGCCACAACGACAGAGCCCGCCATTTTGGCGGGCTCTGTCGTTGTGGCGAGGATGACTCAGTAGTGCGGCGGCGGGGCTTCATCCTCCACCGGGCCGATCTGCCCGGCCAGGTCGGCCTGCCGGGCCGCCAGCGCCTCGAGCTGACGCTGCATGCGGTCGATCAGCCGATTCTGCGCCAGCAGCTCGTCGCTCAGCTGCTGCAGGGCGTCATCCTGGAACGCCAGGCGGGTTTCCAGTTCGGTGATGCGCTGCTCCAGACTCATACCGCCTCCTGCGCGAAGCGGAAGTCTGCGGAACCCAGCACCAGCTTCAGCCGGTCGCGCACTTCCTTCACCTGGTCCTCGGTGTACGGCTGCGCCGGCTGGTGCCCCCATACCGGCGCCGGCCAGGCGGCATCGCCGCGACGGCGGGCGATCACGTGCATGTGCAGCTGGCTGACCATGTTGCCGAGACTGGCGACGTTCATCTTGTCGGCCTTGAAGGTGTCCTTGAGCACTTCGGCGAGCAGATTGGTTTCGTGCCACAGCGAACGCTGGTCGACTTCGTCCAGCTGGAACAGCTCGCTGACCTCCTCGCGGCGTGGCACCAGGATGAACCAGGGATAGCTGGCGTCATTCATCAGCAGCAGGCGGCACAGCGGGAAGTCACCGACGTGCAGGGTGTCCTGCTGCAGACGGGGATCGAGGGCAAACATGGCGGCTATCTCCTGGTGGTTCGGCGATGCGCGCCAGTGTGCCACAGCTCGCTAGGCAACTGGCGGCAGGTTGCGCGGCAGCCAGACCGCGACTTCGAGCCCGCCCAGCGCTGCCTCGCCAAGCCGGATCTCGCCACGGTGCAGCTCGACGATGCGCTGCACGATCGACAGCCCCAGTCCCGCCCCCTGCCCCTCGCCCTGGCGATAGAAGCGCCGGAACAGCTGCTCGCGCTGCTCGGCCGGCACCCCCGGCCCGCTGTCGGCCACGCGCAGACAGACGCGCTGCGCCTCGGCCTGCAGACTGACCGCCACCAAGCCGCCGCGCGGGGTGTACTGCACGGCATTGCCGACCAGGTTCTGCAGCAGGGTGCCCAGGCTCGGCGCATCGGCCCGCAGGCGGTAGTCGGCCGCCTCGTCGTAGTCGAGGCTCAGCTCCTGCTCGCGCTCCAGGGCCAGCGGGATCAGTTCGGCTAGCTCCTCGCGCACGTAGGGCGCCAGATTCAGCATCGCCATGCTGCGCTGCAGGGCATCCGGCTCGAGACGTGCCAGAGTCAGCAGCTGGGTCACCACCCGGGTGGCGCGCTCCACGCCGGTGCCCAGCTGCTGCAGGGCGGCGGTGCGGTCAGCGGCTTCCGGTGCCTCCAGCGCGTTCTGGGCATGGATGCGCAGCACCGCCAGCGGCGTGCGCAACTCGTGGGCGGCATCGGCGAGAAAGCGCTTCTCGCGCTCCAGCAGGGTGGTGACCTGCTGGAGCAGACGATTGAGCGCGGCGACCATCGGTTCCAGCTCCTGCGGCAACGGCGCCAGGGTCAGCGGCGCGAGATTCTCCGCATCGCGCGCCTTGATCAGCCCCACCACCTGCTGCAGCGGGCGCAGGCCCAGACCGATGGCCGACCAGACCAACAGCGCCAACAGCGGCAGGCCGATCAGGTCCGGCAGCAGGCTGCGCAGCGTGATGCTGCCGACCAGCTCGCCGCGCACATCCTCCCGTTCGGCGACCAGGATCCAGTGCCGGTCGACCACGTCCTGACGCAGGAACAACCGCCAGTAGCTGTCATCCACGCGGACATCGTGATAACCGGCCAGCCGTGTCCCCAGCGCCGACAGCGGCTCTGCCTTGCCTAGCGCGTGGCCGGTCTCGCCCAGTTGCTGGAGCAACTGCGGCAGCAGGTTCGGCGGTGCGCTGGCCGAGCGCAGCAGGGACTGGCCGCGCTCATCGAGCACCAGGAAGGCCAGCTTGGTTTCGTAGCGGTGGCCCTCGGCGCCAGCGGCCGGCCCCTCTGGAGCATGCTCGACCTGCAGCGCCGCATCCAGCGCCTGCTGCATGGCGGCACGGGTGGCCGGAGGCAGATCGCGGCCGACCATGCCCTCGAGCAGGCGTGCGCCCTGCGCCAGCTGGGCGTCGAACAGCTCCTCGATCTCGTGCTGGGCGTCGCTGTAGCTGCGCCAGGAAATCAGCGTCAGGGCAATGCACAGCACCCCCAACACCAGCGCCAGGGTCCGCGAACGGATCGAACGCAACCTCATGCCTTGTCCACCAGGTAGCCGACGCCGCGCACGGTACGGATCAGCTCGGGAAAGAACTTCTTGCGCAGATGGTGCACATGCACCTCGAGGGCGTTGCTCTCCACCTCCTCGCCCCAGCCATACAGCACCTGCTGCAGCTTGTCGCGGGTCAGCACGCGGCCCGGCTGGGCCAGCAGCTCATGGAGGAGGAGAAATTCCTTGCGCGCCAGATTGACCGGCGTGCCCTGGTAGCTCACCTGCTGACTGTCGGGCTCGATGCGGATGCCGCGGTACTCCAGCGCCGGCTGGGCGCGGCCGAAACTGCGCCGCAGCAGGGCACGCAGACGCGCCTTGAGTTCGGCCACATCGAAGGGTTTGATCAGGTAGTCGTCGGCGCCGGCATCCAGCCCGGCGATGCGGTCGCTGGTGGCATCGCGGGCGGTGAGCACCAGCACCGGCATGGCGCTGCCGGCCGTGCGCAGGCGGCGCAATACCTCCAGGCCGTCCATGCGCGGCAGACCGAGATCCAGCACGCACAGCTCGAAGCTCTCGTGACTCAGGGCATGCAGGGCGCTGGCGCCATCCTGCAGCCAGTCCACCGTGTAGCCCTCGGGCTTGAGCGCGGTACGGATGCCCTCGCCCAGCGCCTTGTCGTCTTCCACCAGCAATATCCGCATGCAGCACTCCTGTGTTCGGCCTACTCCGGCAACCGCTACCTGTATTCAATCAAAAAAACGCCGAGCCGGCGGAAGTGTCTCACCTCCGCCGGCTCGGCGCGCAGTTCGGACCGGGACTATCGCCCCCTCGATCAGTTCAGCTTGGCGCGTGCCTTGTCCAGCAGCGCCTGCGCTTCCTGGCGGCGGCCGGCATCGGCCACTTCACGGCCGGGGCGCGGCAGTGCGGCCAGGGCCTTTTCCAGCGCCTTCTCGGCCTCGGCATAGCGCTTCTCGCCCAGCAGGAAATCGCCGTAGAAGTAGTTCGGGTCGATGCCGTCGGGATTCAGGCTCAGCGCCTGCTTGAGCAACTGCTCGGCGCGCTCGTCGTCGCCGAAGCCGACCGGCCAGCCCGGCACCTGATAGTAGAGCGAGCCGAGGCTGGTGTAGGCCGAGCCGTCGAGGGCCTTGGCATCCAGCTTGATCGCCTGCTCGAACTGGCCGCGCGCCTGCTTGACCAGGTCCAGCGCGCCCAGTCCACCCTTGGCGCCCGCCCAGGTGCTGAGGATGATGCCGCGCCAGATCAGCAGCTCGGGCGCCTGCGGCTCGGCCTTGAGGGCGACCTCGGCCTCGCCGGCCAGCTTGGCGAACGCTGCCTCGCGCTGCGCCTCGGGCAGCTGATAGTTGATTTCGGCCCAGCGGGTCTGCAACTGCTTGAGGCTCTGCGCACCGGCGGCAGTCAGGGCGAAGCTCGGCAGGCTGAGCAGCAGGGCACCACCCAGAATCAGGGCGCGCACGAGGGATTTCGACATGGTTCTACTCCACTCACGGGAAAGATCAGGGCTTGTTGCGGGCAAAGCGCTGGATGATCGGCAGCTGCTTGCGCAGCGCCTGATCCACCACCCGCGGCAGCAGGCTGTTGAGGCGCACGAAGAGCTTTTCCGGCCAACCCAGATAGAGTTCCTCGCTCTCGCGGACGATGGCCTTCACCACGGCATCGGCCACCAGGGCCGGGTCGTCCATGGCCACCTTCAGCTCGTCGTTCATCGCCACCACGCTCTGCTCGTTCATGCTGGTACGGGTGGCGCGCGGGGCGATGTACATCACCTTGACCCGAGTGTCGGCCAGCTCGCGGCGCAGCGCCTCGGAGAAGCCGCGCAGGGCGAACTTGCTCGCGCAGTAGGCGGAAAAGCCCGGATAGCCGATCGAGCCGAAGGTCGAACCGATGTTCACCACCAGCGCCTGGTCCTGCTCGCGCAGCATCGGCAGCAGGCGATGGGTGAGCTGCAGGGTGGCGGTGACGTTGAGCTGGACCAGCGTCGCCAGGGCCTCCTCGTCGTGCTGTTCGAGCATGCTGAAGTGGTTGATCCCCGCCGCGTTGATCAGCAGATTGATGCCGCCGAAGCGCCGCGCGGCCTGCAGCACCAACTCACGCCCGGCGCTGGCGGTGATGTCGGCGCAGACGCTCTCGGCACGGCCGTGGCACTGCGTCACCAGTTGCTCGAGACGACTCGCCTGACGGCCAACCAGCAGCACCCGCGCGCCGTCGGCGCACAGGCGCTCGGCCAGCAACTGGCCAATGCCACCGGTGGCCCCGGTGAGCAGCACGCGACACTCAGACAGCTGCATGCTGGCTCTCCCGGGGCAGCGGCAGGCTGCGGAACAGGTCGCCGTACAGGCGATAGACCACCCGCGCCGTGTGCACCACCGCGGCCTGGTCGGCCGCATCGTCGAGGCGATCCATCAGCGTCTTGAAGAACTCGACATGACTGATATCCAGGCTGCCGTGGGAGGTCAGGTAGCTGAAGGCCTGGTCCGGCAACTGCAGGCGATCCTGGATGATCCCGGCGGCCTGGGTCGCCAGGGCGATGCTGGTGCCCTCCAGCACGTTGACCATGCCGAAGAAGCTCACCGGGTTGTCGCGAGCGATGCGGTCGTAGACGTAGCTGACCATCAGCTCGGTCGGCAGGTTGGGCGTGGCGTTGCGCACCGCCTCGGCATCGGCGCCACAGGCGCGGATGTCGTTGAGGATCCACTCCTGGTGGCCGTACTCCTCCTCGATGTACTCGGCGATCGCGCCGCGCAACCACTCCAGCCGCTCCGGCAGGCGCGCCCCGCAGGCCATCAGCAGCGGCACGGTGTGCTTGACGTGGTGGTAGGCCTGACCGAGGAAGGCCACGTAGCTGTCGAGGCTGATCCGCCCGGCCAGGACCTCGGCGAAGATCGGTGCAGCCAGCAGGTATTCGCGCTCGGCCTGGGTCTGTTCTTGCAGGGACTCGTAGAAACTCATCAGTACGCTTCCTCTAAATGTTCTGTACGGCCATCAGGTTGTCGATGGCGTTCTGGTAATGCTGCAACAGGGCGGCGCGGCGCAGCCGGCCGTTGGCCGTGGCCAGGCCGTTGGCCTCGCTGAACGGCTGCGCGGCGCGCAGCCAGTGATGGACGCGGGCGTAATCGGGCAGTCCGGCATTGACCTGATCGATGGCGGCCTGCAGATCGCCGTCCGCCAGCTCGCCGCTGCGCGGCACAATCACCGCGACGTTGGCCGCCAGCGCCTCGCCGTACAGCCAGGCCTGGGCAATCGGCAACTGCTGGACCAGCTCCGCCTCGACCCACTCGGGATTGACGTTGCGGCCGAAGGCGGTGACGAACTGGTGCTTCTTGCGCCCGTGCAGGACCAGGAAACCGTCCTCCCAGTGGCCCAGATCGCCGCTGCCCAGCCAGCCGTCCGCCAGCGGCGGTTCGCCCAGGTAGCCGAGCATGCAGGCGCCACGCACCAGCACCTCGCCATCGTCCGCCAGCCTGACCTCGGCATGCGCCAGCGGCTGACCGACCGTACCGATGCGCCGCTGCTCGGGGCTGTTCAGGCAGACCACCGAAGCGCACTCGGACAGCCCGTAGCCCTCGAACACCGGCAACCCCAGCGCCTCGGCGCGCTCGAGCAGCTGCGGCGCCACCCGCCCGCCGCCGACGGCGATGAAACGCAGCGAATCCGGCAGCGGCAGCCCCCGCTCCGCCGCCGTGACCAAGCCCAGCAGCAGCTGCGGCAGGAGGATCAGGCTGTTCGGGCGCAGGCGCGCCAGCGTGGCGAGGAAGACCGGCAGCTCGAACTGACTGGCGCCGCGCAGGCCGACCGCGGCCAGCGACGGCAGTTCGATGCGCGCGCCGAGCAGCAACGGCGTGTAGTTGCCGGCCAGGTTCTCCAGCAGGGTCGCCAGCGGCAGCACGCACAGGTGGCGCTCGATGGCGCGGCTGGCGAGGGTCTGGCGCAGGCTCTCGGCCACGGCGAGCATGGCGTCGGCCGACAGACACACGCCCTTGGGCTGACCGGTGGTACCGGAGGTGTAGGTGATCTTCGCCGTACCGGCCGGCAGCGCCGCGGCAGCGGCGACCGGACGCTGACACAGGCCGTCGCTGCCGGGCACGAAGCCCAGCTCGGTGAAAGCCTCGGGGTCAGCGGCGACCAGGCTATCGACGCCGGCGCTGTCGAGCACATGGCGCTGCTGCGCCGGCGAGAAGAACCCCGGCAGCGGCACGCAGACCACCCCGGCGAACAGCGCAGCCAGATCCCAGAGCAGCCAGTCCGGGCCGTTGTCCAGCGCGATGGCCAGGCGCCTTGCACTGCAGCGGTGCAAGATCGCCTGACGCGCAACAACTTCGTGCAACAGCTCGGCGTAACGCCACTGGCGCACACCGTCGCTCAGCGCAATACGCTCGCCATGGGCAGTCAGCCGCCGCCACAACCGCTCAACCGCAGGCGACATGGGCAAACTCCCTGTCCAGTACTTGAGCCGACTGGTAACCCAGTTGCCGATAGACCCCCATCGACAGCAGGCGCTGATGCGCGGCAAACACGTCTCCGACCATCACCTGCGGCTGGGTGGCGTAGTAGCTGCCCCAGTCGGCCAGCTCTTCGCCCAGGCGCTGCCCATCGGCAGATCCCAGATGCAACAGGCTCAAACCCAGGCGCTGGAAGCTGTTGAGCAGCAGCGACGTGCCGGTGAACGCCACCCAGCGAAAGCCCGCCGTCGCCAGCAGGTCGGTCAGCGCAACGATCAGCAGCCGGGCATGCCCGGCACCCAACGAAGCCAGGTTGCCGACCTCGGCGATCGCTCCGCGCGTGGGCTGACTGCCGCCATTGAGCTCGGCAATCCGCTGCTCGACCGGCACATCCAGATAACGCTCGAGAAACAGTGAACCACTCTGCCCACAGCGTACGCCAAGGGCCGCCTGCAACTGCTGCTGGTGGTCGTACAGCCCCAGCAGACAGGGCATGAAGTGCCGTATCCGAGCGCCATAATGCTCGGCAAAGCGCTCACCGATAAAGCTTTCCAGCTGCCTGCGACGCTCTGTGCACGGCTTTTGCATAGCAACCTGTAATGCAAGCTCGGCATGGGTGCCGATCGTTGCCAGATAATCATCCTGACCAGCCTGAAGCGCCGCCATGACAAGGCCTCTCGTCTTAAGGTATGGAGGCGATTCTGCGGCGACTGACTTAACGCAGTCTTAAGCACGGTGAGACGGACGTCACTTCCCGTGACTGGCAGTACTCCCAAGGCGACCGACCAGCGTGGTCTGCCCGTACTTCCGTGCTACTTAAGGAGCGTGATATAAGTTGTCGCCGACAATAAGAAAGTAGTGCTCTGCCAGACTGTGCTCGCAGAGCCACAAACACTTCAAAAAAAATACCAAGGGGCTATTCCTGATATGCAAATGATGAAACTGAGCGCCATCGCGTTCGCCATCGCCGCGAGCACCTCCCAGCTGGCCATGGCCAGCGCGCAGTCCGAGTCGAAAGGCTTCGTCGAGGACGGCAGTCTGGTTCTGCTGAACAAGAACTACTACTTCAACCGCGACTTCCGTAACAACACTGGCGGCCAGAGCTACCGCGAAGAGTGGGCCCACGGCGTTCTGGCCACCTTCGAGTCCGGCTACACCCAGGGCACCGTCGGCTTCGGTGTCGACGCGCATGGCGCGGTGGGCATTAAGCTGGACAGCGGTGGCGGTACCAGCGGCACCGGCCTGCTGCCCACCTCCAGCGAAGACGGCCGCGCCCAGGACGATTACTCCTACGCTGGCGGCGCCGTGAAGGCGCGCATCTCCAACACCGAGCTGAAATACGGCAACCTGATCCCGGCCTCCCCGGTGTTCGCCACCGGCACCGCCCGCCTGTTCCCGGGCACCGCCACCGGTTTCCAGCTGCTGAGCAGCGAGATCGACGGCCTGAGCCTCGACGCCGGCCACTTCACCGCCATCCGCGACGGCAGCCGCGAAACCAACAGCGACGGCGAGATCACCACTGCCTACGACGGCCTTGGCTTCAGCGCCAACAGCGCCGACTACCTGGGCGGCACCTACGCCTTCAGCGACAACTTCAGCGCCACCCTCTATGGTGCCCAGCTGGAAGACGTGTGGGACCAGTACTACGCCAACCTGAACTACAGCATCCCGCTGAGCGGCAGCCAGGCGCTGACCTTCGACGCCAACGTCTACGACACCAGCGAGACCGGTGACGAGAAGGCCGGCAAGATCGACAACACCACCTGGTCGCTGTCCGCCGCCTACACCCTGGGCGCGCACAAGCTCACCCTGGCTCACCAGCAGGTCGACGGCGACACCCCGTTCGACTACATCTCCATGGACGGCCGCAACGCCGGCGACTCGATCTTCCTGGCCAACTCGGTGCAGTACTCCGACTTCAACGCCCCGAACGAGAAGTCCTGGCAGCTGCGCTACGACCTGGACATGGCCGCCTACGGCGTACCGGGCCTGAGCTTCATGGCCCGCTACATCACCGGCGAGGACATCGACGGCACCGATGCCGACCCGACCGGCGCCTACACCTACTTCGGTGAAGGTGGCGAAGAGTGGGAGCGCAACCTGGAAGCCAAGTACGTGTTCCAGGAAGGCGCCGCCAAGGACCTGTCGATCCGCGTGCGTCACTCTACCTGGCGCGCCAACGACGCAGGCAATGCAGCCCTGGGCAACGATCTCGACGAAATCCGCGTGATCACCGAGTACCCGCTGAGCATCCTGTAACGCCCAGCAGTTCGCTCGCTGAAACGGAAGCCCGGCCCCGCGCCGGGCTTCTGCTTTTCCGACACCCCACGCCCGTCCCCCTGCCCTGTACGCCACCAGACCCGCGCCGTACAATGCGGGCATTTTTCCGTTCAGCGAAACCGGATTCTCCAGCCCATGCGCACCAGCCAGTATCTGATCTCGACCCTGAAAGAAACCCCCTCCGACGCCGTGGTCATCAGCCACCAGCTGCTGCTGCGCGCCGGGATGATCCGCAAGCTCGCCTCCGGTCTGTACACCTGGCTGCCGATGGGCCTGCGCGTACTGCGCAAGGTGGAGAACATCGTGCGCGAGGAAATGAACGCCGCCGGTGCCCTCGAGGTGCTGATGCCGGCGATCCAGCCGGCCGAGCTGTGGCAGGAGTCCGGGCGCTGGGAGCAGTACGGCCCCGAGCTGCTGCGCATCAAGGACCGCCACGATCGCGAGTTCTGCGTCGGCCCGACCCATGAAGAGGTCATCACCGACCTGGCACGCAACGAGCTGAACAGCTACAAGCAGCTGCCGATCAACTTCTTCCAGATCCAGACCAAGTTCCGCGACGAGATCCGCCCGCGCTTCGGCCTGATGCGCGGCCGCGAGTTCCTGATGAAGGACGCCTACTCCTTCCACCTCAACCAGGAGTCGCTGCAGGAAACCTACGACCGCATGCACCAGGCCTACTGCAACGTGTTCACCCGCCTGGGCCTGAACTTCCGTCCGGTGCAGGCCGACACCGGCTCCATCGGCGGCACCGGCTCCCACGAGTTCCACGTGCTGGCCGAGTCCGGCGAAGACGACATCGCCTTCAGCGACAGCTCCGACTACGCCGCCAACATCGAGAAGGCCGAGGCCGTCCCACGCGAGACCGCCCGCGGCGCCGCCAGCGAGGAGCTGCGCCTGGTCGACACCCCGGATGCCAAGACCATCGACGAGCTGGTCGCCCAGTTCGGCGTGGCCATCGTCAACACCGTGAAGACCCTGGTGGTGCACGGCGCCGAAGAGGGCCAGCTGGTCGCCCTTATCGTCCGTGGCGACCACGAGCTGAACGAGATCAAGGCCGCCAACCTGGCCCAGGTCGCCAGCCCGCTGGTGTTCGCCTCCGAGGCCGAGATCCGCGCCGCCATCGGTGCCGGTCCCGGCTCGCTCGGCCCGCTGAATCTCAGCATCCCCTGCGTGATCGATCGCTCGGTCGCCCTGATCAACGACTTCGCGGCCGGCGCCAACGTCGACGGCAAGCACTACTTCGGCCTCAACTGGGAGCGCGACCTGCCGCTGCCGACCGTGGCCGACCTGCGCAACGTGGTCGCCGGCGACCCCAGCCCGGATGGCCAGGGCACCCTGGAGATCAAGCGCGGCATCGAGGTCGGCCACATCTTCCAGCTCGGCACCAAGTACAGCGAGGCGCTCAAGCTGACCGTGCTCAACGAGATCGGCAAGCCGGTGACCCTGACCATGGGCTGCTACGGCATCGGCGTCTCCCGCGTGGTGGCTGCCGCCATCGAGCAGAACTGGGACGAACGCGGCATCCTCTGGCCCGAGGCGCTGGCGCCGTTCCAGATCGCCATCGTGCCGATGAAGTACGAGAACGCCGCCGTCAAGGAAGCGGCCGACTGCCTGTACGCCGAACTGACCGCCGCCGGCTACGAAGTGCTGTTCGACGACCGTGACAAGAAGACCAGTCCGGGCGTCAAATTTGCCGACATGGAACTGATCGGCATCCCGCACCGCATCGTGGTCAGCGAACGCGGCCTCGCCGAGTCGGTTCTGGAATACAAGGGCCGTCGCGACAGCGAGGCGCAGAGCGTTCCGCTCGCCGAGATCCAGGCCTTCCTCGCTGCCCGCCTCAACCGTTAAAAGAGATCATGCCCAGACGCTGTCATCGCCTTGCCGGCGCCGCCTTGTGCGGCGCCGTGTTCCTCACCGGTTGTGCCAACCAGCTGCCCCAGCGCAGCGAACTCGAGGAGCGGGTCGAGCGCAAGCTGCTCGACCACAGCCTGCAGATCGACGCCGGTACTTCGCTGCAGCTCGAGCTGCCGCAACGCCGTGTGCGCGTCCAGGAGCAGAAGACCTTCGAGGTCACCCCGTTCGAGGTGACCCGCCGCTACCAGCGCTACACCCCCTACCAGCCCTGGCGCGAACTCTACGAGATCCCGCTGGGCGCACTGGCGGTGGTCGCCGGCATCGGCGCCAACGTGCTCAACGTGCCGCTGCTCGGCCGTCTGCCAGAAAGCGCCACCCGCGGCTGGATCGGCTACGGCTTCGCCGGCCTCAACCCGTTCATGAACGCCGAATCCAATGGTCGCGCACAGCAGAACCTGGCGGCCGTGGACGAACAGCAGGGCGAAACCCGCCTGGAATACTCCAGCCTGCCCTGGGCCGAACGCCCGGTGCTGGTCACGGCCGGCGAGCAGACCCACGAACTGACCACCAACCGCCACGGCGTGCTGCGCCTGAACCTGCTGGACAGTCCGTTCGCCGAGCAGGATCTGGGGCCCATCGGCAAGCTGCAACTGAGCGTGGAAGATCCTCAGGACCAGACCCGCGCCGACCTCACCCTGCTGGTCAGCCGGTCGCTGCGCGGGCGCCTGCAGGAAGCCCACACGCTGATCTACGAAGACCTCGAAGACAGTGACGTGGCGCGCTGGGTCCATCGGGTCAAGCGCCTGTCCGAACTGGGCCTGGAAGAGGAAGCCAGCGAGTTGGAGCAGAGCCTGCTCGAACTCACCCGCAACGACCCGGAACTGCAGCAGGAGCTGGTCCAGGCACTGCTCAAGGATGCCGGGCGAGCCGCTGCGGCCCCTGGCAGCGACGGTTAATCCGCCGGGCGGCGCAGCGCCGCCAAGCGGGCCTTCAGCCCCGCCGCCGTCTGCTCGCCGGGTAGCTGCTCCAGCACCCGGCCCTGCGGATCGATCAGCCAGGTCACCGGCAACACCTGGCTCGGCGTCAGCCCCAGCCGCGGCGCAGGGTCACTGGCCAGTACGGTGAAGCGGATGCCCAGTTGCTCGGCCGCCGTGCGCAGTTCCTCGCCCTGCAGGGCATCGAAATTCACCCCCAGCACCCGCACCTGCTGCGCCTGCAGCTCCTCGGCCAGGCCGTTCAGCTCGGGAATTTCCTTGCGGCAGGGACCACACCACTCCGCCCAGTAGTTGATCACCAGCCAACGCCCCTCCAGCTCGGCCGCCGCAACCTGGCGCCCGTGCTGATCGACGCCCCAGTCGGCCTCGCCGCAACCGGCCAGCAGCAAGCTGACACCCGACAGCAGCACCCGCGACCATGACATCCCCATAGCTACCCGCTCCCATTCGCTCGTCTCTCGCGCAGGGTCCGCGCGCAAATTGCGTACCCGGTCACCTGCAGCATCGTGCTGAACCACAGTCTCCACCCCGCAGGGCTTTTTATAATTCTGACGCCAACTCAACTGCCATCAGAGGTCCGCATGCTTTCCAACCACGACCAGCTGCTCCATGCCTTGAGCACACCTCAACTGGACGCGGCCCGCAAGCACAGCGGCAACCGGGGCAACCGCGTCGTCGAGCTGGAAGTCGCCGCCTGGCTGCATCTGCCCGGTCTCAGCAACCTGCCGGTATCGCTGATCGTCAGCTATCTCGACGGTGACCAGTCTCGTGAAGTCCCGATCGACCACGGCCGCATCGATCCGCAGCAGCGCATCCTGCTCTCCGGGGTCGCCCGCCTGCCACTGCAGAAGGCGCTCGAAGGCGTCGAGCTGCGCCTGCGCTGCGCGGTGGTACCGCACAGCATCAAGGTCGAGGACATCTTCGTGCAACCCATCGAACCCGCCCCGTCCCGACAACTGAACATCGCCTGAACCCGCGCGACATTCAGCCTTCCGGCGTCTCCCCGCCCAGCCAATCCGCCAGACTGGCGCCGAGCTGCTGGGCACGCGCCTGCTCCAGCGCCTGCAAGGCATGGAGCAGGCGCGGATACCAGGGCGCGCGCAATTTGTCGGGCAGCGACTCCGGCAGGCTGGTCAGCGCCGGCAACGGCCACGGGCTGCGCTCGAGCAGCCGCTGCAGCGAGATCTGCGACAGATCGCGACAGAGCACCCAGTCACCGCCACGGGTGGCCGTCACCAGACGCTCGCGCTCGAGAAACTCGATCAGCGGCGCCCACTCATCCTCGTCCAGCGCCCAGCCAGCGCGCGCCAGGGCCACACGCGACAGGGCGCGACCGCTCTGCTGGTAGGCGAACAACTGCGCCAGCACCCCAAGCAGATTCACCAGCGGCGGCCGCGCCACGCTGCGCCAGTAGCCCGACGCACCGAGATGGCAGACCAGTTCGGCGCCAAACAGCACGATCAGCCAGGCCAGATAGATCCACAACAGGAACAGCGGTACAGCAGCGAAGGCGCCGTAGATCAGCTGATAGCCGGGGAACAGACCGACATACAGGGCGAACAGCGCCTTGGCCGCCTCGAACGCCAGGGCGCTGAAGCAGCCACCGAGCAGTGCATGACGCAGCGGTACCCGGGTGTTGGGCACCGCCGCATACAGCAGGGTGAAGGCGGCGATGCCAGTGAGCAGCGGCATCAGGCCCACCAGGGTTCCCGCCCCCGGCAGCGCACGGGGACCGGAGATCAGCTGCAGCGAGGTGACGTAGGTGCCGGCGGCGAAACCGAGGCCGAGCAGCAACGGGCCGAGACTGAGGATTGCCCAATACAGCAGGAAGCTCGACAGCCCGCGCCGCGCCCGACGCACCCGCCATATATGGTTGAAGGCATCCTCGATGGTGTACAGGGTCAGCAGCGCGGTCGCCACCAGCACGGCGACACCGATCCAGGTCAGCTCGCGCGCCTGCATGCTGAACACGCGCAGATACTCCTGCACCTGCTCGCCCGCCGAAGGCACGAAGTTGCGGAAGATGAACGCCTGGATCGGCTCGCCAAGATCGCGAAAGGCCGGCACCGCGGCGAGCATGACGAAGGTCACGGTCATCAGCGGCACCACCGCGAACAGCGTGGTGTAGGTCAGTGCCGCCGCACTCTGCGGCCCGCGATCGGCGAAGAAACGGCGGACCAGATGGACGACGAAGCGCCGCGCCACCTGCAGGTGTTCGAACATTGCCACTCCTTGGTATCCAAACGGCACCCCGGAAAGTTCAGGGGCATGCGCCGACGCGGTTAGAATAGCGCCCTCCTCCACCCACGGGCCAACCGACATGACCGACCTGACCCTGTATCACAACCCGCGCTGCTCGAAATCCCGTGGCGCCCTGGAGCTGCTCGAGGCCCGCGGCCTGCAGCCCCGGGTGGTGCACTACCTGGAAACCCCGCCCAGCGCCGCCGAGCTGCGCGAGTTGCTCGGCAAGCTCGGCTACAGCGCGCGCCAGCTGCTGCGCAGCGGCGAGGAGGTCTATCAGACCCTCAACCTGGCCGACCCGACTCTGGACGACGAAACGCTGATCGCCGCCATGCTCGAACACCCGCGACTGATCGAGCGGCCGATCCTGGTGGTCGGCGACAAGGCCATCATCGGCCGCCCCTCCGAGCGCATCCTGGAGCTGCTTCCGTGAGCACACCCTACATCCTGGTGCTCTACTACAGCCGCCACGGCGCCACCGCCGAGATGGCCCGACAGATCGCCCGCGGCGTCGAACAGGGCGGCCTGGAGGCACGCCTGCGCTGCGTGCCGGCGGTGTCGTCCGAATGCGCCGCGGTGGCGCCGGAGGTCCCCGAGGAAGGCGCGATCTACGCCACGCTCGACGATCTCAAGCACTGCGCCGGCCTGGTGATGGGCAGTCCGACCCGTTTCGGCAACATGGCGGCGCCGCTAAAGCACTTTCTCGACAGCACCAGCAACCTGTGGCTGACCGGCGAACTGGTGGGCAAGCCGGCGGGGGTGTTCACCTCCACCGCCAGCCTGCACGGCGGCCAGGAAAGCACCCAGCTGTCCATGCTGCTGCCGCTGCTGCACCACGGCATGCTGGTCTGCGGCCTGCCCTACAGTGAAACGGCCCTGCTGGAAACCCGTGGCGGCGGCACCCCCTACGGCGCCAGCCACCACTCCGGCGCCGATGGCAAGCGGGCCCTCGACGAGCACGAAACCATTCTGTGCCGCGCGCTGGGTCAACGTCTGGCGCACACCGCGCAGAAACTGGGGAGCTGACATGGCCAGGAAGAACAAACCGCTGCCGACGCTGGACTGGCTGGAACCGCGCCTGCGCCTCTCTCGCTGGCTGAGCCTGGCGCTCTTCGTGGCCCTGATCGGCCTGCTCGGCGTCTGGTACCTGCTGCTGGTCGACCTGCACGGCGCGCGCCCCTGGGTGATCCTCGGCGTGCACCTGGTGCCGCTGGCGATCCTCGCCCCGGGCATGCTGCTCGGCAACGCCCGCGTGCATGCCTGGGCCTGCTATGTGCTCAACCTGTACTTCATCCAGGGAGTGGTCACCGCCTTCCAGCCGGGCCGCGAGCTGTTTGGCTGGCTGGAAGCCGGCGTGAGCCTGGCCCTGTTCTGCAGCGCCCTGCTCTACACCCGCTGGCGCTTCCAGTACGACCGCAAGCTGGCTGGGGAATGATGCGTAGGGCGGGTTAGCCGCTATGCGGCGTAACCCGCCAAGGATGCTGTAGGCATCACTTTGCTGGTATGGCGGCTGGTAGTCGAGTTACGGCTTGCAGCCCACCCCGCTCTACGCCCGCATCACCAGCCAAGAGTTTCTTTCAGGAAGGGAATGGTCAGCTTGCGCTGCGCCTGTAACGAGGCATGATCGAGCTGGTCGAGCAGGTCGAACAGCGAGTTCATGCTGCGCGAGCCACGGGTGAGGATGAAGCGCCCCACCTCGTCGGTCAGGTGCAGACCCCGCCGCGAGGCGCGCAACTGCAGGGCGCGCAGCTTTTCCTCGTCGGACAGACCGTGGAGCTGGAATACCAGCGCCAGGGTCAGCCGCGACTTGAGGTCGGGCAGCTTGATCGCCAGCTCGCGCGGCGGCGCCGAGGCCGACAGCAGCAGGCGCCGGCCGGCATCGCGCAGGCGGTTGAACAGGTGGAACAGCGCCTCTTCCCAGGTCGGGTGGCCGGCGATCAGGTCGATCTCGTCGATGCACACCAGATCGCACTGCTCGAGGTTGTCCAGCAGCTGCGGGCCGTACATGGCCACCGCATCCAGCGGCAGATACACCGCGCGCCCGCCGAACTGCTCCATGCGCAGGCAGGCGGCCTGCAGCAGGTGACTGCGCCCGACACCCTCGGCGCCCCACAGGTAGATCAGGTTCTCCGCCCAGCCGGCATCCGTCTCGCACATGCGCTCGACGTAACCCAGCGCGGCCGCGTTGGCCCCGGGGTAGAAATTGGCGAAGGTGGCGTCATCACGCAGACGCACCCCCAGAGGCAGCTGGATGGGTTTCATGGGGACTCTGACGACTCCTGAGAGTCGCGGCCTGACTCTCCGTATAGTGCCGACAGTTTATAGAAGTCATGCACATGGCGCAGCAGCACCATGATCACCGCCGCCACCGGCAGGGCCAGCAGCACGCCGGTGAAGCCGAACAGCTGGCCGCCGGCGAGGATGGCGAAGATCACCGCCACCGGATGCAGGCCGATGCGATCGCCGACCAGCAGCGGCGTCAGCCACATGCCCTCGAGCAACTGGCCGACGGTGAACACCACCAGCACGCCGAACAGCGGAACCCAGTCGAGGCCGAACTGGAACAGCACCGCCACCAGCGCCGCAACGATCCCCACCACGAAACCCATGTACGGCACGATGCTGGCCAGTCCGGCCAGCACGCCGATCAGCAGGCCCAGCTCGAGGCCGACCAGCATCAGTCCCGCCGCATACACCAGCGCCAGCGCCAGCATCACCAGCAACTGGCCACGCAGGAAGGCCCCCAGCACCTCATGGCACTCGCTGCTCAGCGCCACCACCAGGCCCTCGCGCTTGCGCGGCAGCAGGCTGCGCAAGCGCGCCAGCATCAGGTCCCAGTCGCGCAGCAGGTAGAAGCTCACCACCGGAATCAGCAGCAGATTGCCGATCCAGGCCAGCAGCGCCAGGCCCGAGGACGTGACCTGCGCCAGCAGCATGCCGGCGATGTCGCCCGCCTGGCCGAGATGCTCGGTGAACAGCGCCTTGAACCGATCCAGCTGCCAGAAGTCGGCGCGCAGGCCAAGCTGTTGCTGGATCCAGGGCAGCGCCGCCACTTGCAGCCAGTCGAGCATCTGCGGCACCAGTTCGTACAGGCGCAGCAGCTGCCTGCCGAGCAGCGGCACCAGCACCAGCAGCAGGATCAACAGGATCAGGCTGAACAGGCTGAACACCGCCACCACCCCCCAGGTGCGCGTCAGTCCACGCGCCTCCAGGCGGTCAACCAGCGGATCGCCCAGATAGGCGAGCAATACGCCGACCAGGAACGGCATCAGGACTGGCTGCAGCTGGTGAACCAGCCAGCCAAACAGGACCACGGCCGCCAGCCACAGCCAGCTGCGGGAATTGCTCAACATGCGCGCACTCCATTCCATCCATGAAAGAGCCACCAGGTGGCCGCGGGCTTACCAGGAGAAGCGCATCCGGTTGGCGGTTGCCGCCGGCACCTGCAGCGGCTGAGCCTGTGGCGTGGCCTGGGCATCGACGGCCTCGGCCGGCACCTCGTGCAGGCGGCCGAGCTGCAGCTGGGAACGCAGCTGATCGGGGCTGGCGTTGACCTGATAGACCAGCTTGCTGCCGACCACCGCCTGCAGGCGCGGAGCAAAGGGCTCCAGCAGGCGCTGCAGGCTGGCATAGCGCGCCAGATCGTTGCCCTGCACCTCCAGGGTCAGACTCTGCGCGGCGCCGGCCTTGGCGAACTGCGTCGCCAGGCGCTCGCCGACATCCAGCAACACGGCATCGGCCAGCGCGGCCTGACTGGCGGCACTGCTCGAACCCGACACCCGCTCGTCCGCGACCCAGAGCTGCCAGTCGGCCTGCCAGCCGTCGCCGGCGCCCTTCGCCACCACGGCCAGCAGGGCATCCGCCGCGTAGCGTTCGGAAGCGTCCTGCAGCGCCTGGGCATCGCTGCCGCGCAGGGTCTCGGCATTGGCCAGCAGTTGCTCGTTGAGGTCGCCCAGCGGCAGGCTCAGCGGCACCCCGCGGTTCTGCGCCGCCGCACGCAGGTCGGCCGCGCCTTCCTGGTCCTCGGCCACCAGGCTGCTGCCGGCATCGCTCTCGTTCAGCCACCAGGCCAGCACGCTGGCGCGCTCGGCACTCTGCAGGGTCAGCCCGGCCTCGCGCAGGGCGCGCTGGGTGAGCACCGGATCGAACACCACCGACAGGGTGACCGGCGTGCCGGCCTCGTAGACGTACTGCTGCACCAGCTGCTGCGGATCGGCCAGCAGCGGCTGCAGGCGCGGGTCCTGCGCCGCCTCGCGCTTGCCGGTCAGGCGCACCACCAGGGTCTGCAGGGCGCGCCCCATGGCCGCGGCCCGCTCGCCCGGATCCTGCGAAGCCACCGGCTCGCGCACCTCAAAGAGCCCCTCGACCTGGGCTGCCGTGACCGACAGGGTGGTGAACAACAGGCAGAAGGCAAACCATCGGGCGATCAGGCGCATGCAGGCATCTCGGCAGGGGGACAGGCGCGCGGCCAATGCGCGCAATAAACAAAGCCTATACCTTAAACAGCCGTCCGGACGGCGGCAACCGCCCGTGATGGCCGCTATCTTGCAAGAATGCTAAAATCGCCCGCTTTCACGCACTTCCTTCAAAGGCCCGGATTTATGAGCAAGCAACCCTCCCTGAGCTACAAGGACGCCGGTGTTGACATCGATGCTGGTGAAGCACTGGTCGAACGCATCAAGGGCGTGGCCAAGCGCACCGCGCGCCCTGAAGTGATGGGCGGCCTGGGCGGCTTCG
>RCUJ01000565.1_pt1 | contig 21218 bp, 18 predicted proteins | sample 2166321 | NCBI WGS metagenome assembly RCUJ01 (sample SAMN09932808, study PRJNA488358) | compost metagenome | feature: garden; material: soil; isolation source: compost soil in an enriched community after 118 h of incubation | place: Germany: Experimental Botanical Garden Goettingen | collected... | reverse complement strand
GTCGCCGAAGGCGCGGTCGTGCTGGAAGTGGAAGGGGCCGCCTCAGGCGCCGCTGCCGACGGCGCTGCCGCGCCCAAGCAGGCTCCCAAGGCCGCCGAAGCGCCCAAGCAGGCCGAGGCTCCGGCCGCCAAGGCCGCCGCGCCCGCCGCCGCCACCTACAGCGGTTCGGCCGACGGCGAATACGACATGCTGGTGCTGGGCGCGGGCCCCGGCGGCTATTCCGCCGCCTTCCGCGCCGCCGACCTGGGCCTGTCCGTGGTCCTGGTTGAACGCTACGCAACGCTGGGCGGCGTCTGCCTGAACGTCGGCTGCATTCCGTCCAAGGCGCTGCTGCACAACGCCGCCGTCATCGACGAAGCGCGCGAGCTGGCTGCCCACGGCATCAGCTTTGGCGAGCCCAAGATCGACCTGGACAAGCTGCGTGGCTACAAGGACAGCGTGGTCGCCAAGCTGACCGGCGGCCTGGCCGGCATGGCGAAGGCCCGCAAGGTCACCGTGGTGACGGGCGTGGGCGAATTCGCCGACCCCTACCACCTGACCGTGACGTCCGCCGACGGCAAGAGCCAGACGCTGCGCTTCAAGCAAGCCATCATCGCCGCCGGCAGCCAGTCGGTGAAGCTGCCCTTCATGCCCAAGGACGACCGCGTCGTCGACTCCACCGGCGCGCTGCTGCTGCGTGAAGTGCCCAAGAAGATGTTGATCGTGGGCGGCGGCATCATCGGCCTGGAAATGGGCACGGTGTACTCCACGCTGGGCGCACGCCTGGACGTCGTGGAAATGCTGGACGGCCTGATGCAGGGCGCGGACCGCGACCTGGTCAAGGTCTGGCAGAAGAAGAACGCCTACCGCTTCGACAACATCATGTTGAAGACCAAGACCGTGGGCGCCGAAGCCAAGAAAGACGGCATCTACGTCACCTTCGAAGGCGAGGGCGCGCCCAAGGAACCGCAACGCTACGACCTCGTTCTGCAAGCCGTGGGCCGCAGCCCCAACGGCAAGAAGATCGGCGCCGACAAGGCCGGCATCGCCGTGACCGACCGGGGTTTCATCGAGGTCGATCGCCAGATGCGCACCAACGTGCCGCACATCTACGCCATTGGCGACATCGTCGGCCAGCCGATGCTGGCGCACAAGGCCGTGCACGAAGGCCACGTGGCAGCGGAAGCCGCCGCCGGCCAGAAGTCGTTCTTTGACGCGCGTGTGATTCCGTCGGTGGCCTACACCGATCCGGAAGTGGCATGGGTGGGCCTGACCGAAGACGAAGCCAAGAAGCAAGGCATCAAGATCGAGAAGGGTGTGTTCCCGTGGGCAGCCTCCGGCCGCGCCATCGCCAATGGCCGCGACGAGGGCTTCACCAAGCTGATTTTCGACGCGGAAACGCATCGCATCCTGGGCGGCAGCATCGTGGGCACCCACGCTGGCGACCTGATCAGCGAACTGGCCCTGGCCGTGGAAATGGGCGCCGACGTGGTCGACATCGCCAAGACCATCCACCCGCACCCGACCTTGGGTGAATCGGTGGGCATGGCGGCCGAAGTTGCGGAAGGCGTCTGCACGGATTTGCCGCCGATGAAGAAGAAGTAAACGTGTTGCAGTCGGCGTGTGGCGGCGTTTGCCGTTGCACACGCTGACGCCGACATGCAAAAAGCGCTGGCCTTGTAAAAGGACCAGCGCTTTTTTTATTCGATGCCGCCGTGCAGGGCGGCGTCGGGGTTCAGGCGTGCGTGTTGATGCGCGAGCCCAGCGTGGCGTCAACGGCCATCGGGGCGACGGACTGCATCAGCGTCAGCGCGGTATCCGCTTGCGCGTTCAGCGCCTTCTTCAACACGCGGGCCTGGACTTCCTGCGTAAGGTTCACGTCTTGCAAAGCCAGGGCGGCGTTGACGGTGCTGCTGATGGAATCCATGGTTTGTGTCCTTGTAGAGGAAAGCGTGTGGCAGGCGATACGGCTAAGCCGATCCGGCCTGGCCAACTTTCAAACATGTCGCATTATTACGCAAGTTTGCGGTTTTGGTGCAAAGAATTGTCGGGTGTTTACGTGGCTGGAATGTGACAGCGATGGTGCGTGAGTTGGTGCGTGGATTGATGCCTGAGCGCATGCCTGATCAAGGTAGGAACAGCAAAGCCAGGCTGATCAAAGTCAGGGCCGGGCAGGGCATTCCTTGACGACGCCCCAGCCCTGGTTCGGCTCGCAAAACTGCGTGCGTGCTTCCCAGGCGCAACCCGGCCGTTCAAAAAAGCCCAGCTCTGCGCAACGCGCCAATTCGCCTTTCAAGGTGTCGACCCAGGCCAAGGGGTTCTCAGCCGGAATCTCGGTGATGCGCAGCGTAGGCTGCGGCGAGGTGGGCGTTGCGGGGGCGGCCGCGCTTGGCGTTGTGTTTGATGCCGCACTCGACGGCGGATCCTCATCACGCGCCTGCGGCGCCATGGCGGGCATGGGGCTCAAGGACGGCGCGGCTTGTGCGTTTGGGGCCGGCACGGGCGTTGAGCCCGTGGTCTCCCAATCGCTGGGGGCGTCCTCGGTGGGTTGCAGCGGCAAACGTGTCAACGGCACGCGGCCCGAGCTGGGGGAGATCGCGCCAGGGCCGGCGATGCCATTGTTCGGTGCGTTCCACGACACCACAAGCAGCACCAGCGCGGCATAGATGGCCAAGGTGTACAGCACGGTCAAGGTCGCCGAACCGACTCGGCGTCCGGTAATCGGCGCGGCATCGTCACGGCCCAGCAACGCGCGCCAGCCAACCAGCGCGGCGCCCGGTGCCGAAATAAGCGCCCAGCCAATGCGGCGGATACAGGTCGGCTGTGGCTGGGGCTGTGGGGGCGCAATGGCCTGCACCTGGGCGGCCAGCAATTCGCGCAATGCGCGGTTCTCTTCACGCAGGCGTCGGGTCTGCGCATCATCGACCGGCGCCGTGGCATCTGGATCCGTCGTGCTGTCGTACTGCGTAGCGAAAGGATCGGGGGGCGTGGCGGTCATGGGGCTGAAAAATATAGATACAAAAGCGGTGCGACGGCAATTATGAAGTAAGCCGCAAGGACCTCAAAAGGGGAATAGCGTGGAAAAAGTGCGCTTTGGTGAGGATTGGACGTGGCGGCCGGCTTGAAGCGGACGGCTTGGCCAGTGGGAGTGCGGCGCGGCCTACACGGCGGAGTGGTCCACGTGGACCACGTGGGGAGGCCTGGGACGAATGGGTGAATGGGCGAATGGACGAATGGACGAATGGGCCGCGCTATGCGGCCACGCCTAGTCAAGCGCCGCTATCTTCGCGCCAGCCCAGCACCGTCATCGGGTTGCCGCCCTGTATCGAGAATGCCGCAACTTCACCGCGCACAATCGTACCCGCCGCGATCACGCAGCCCTCGCGCAGAATCGCCCCGTCCAGCAAGACGCAGTTGGCGCCGATCCAGACGTCGTCTTCAATCACGATGCCGCCCTTGCTGGGGCGGAATCCCTGCTCACGGATGGGCAGGTCGCGGCGGCGGAATTCATGGTTGGCGGGGGCGAACGTGCAGTTCGCCGCGACCGCGACGCGCGCGCCCATGCGGATGCCGTTGCCGGTGTAGAGCACGCAGCCGGAATTGATGACGCATTCCGGCCCGATCTCCACATCGCCTGACCCGCCTGCCGGCTTGATCTTGACGAAGGAGTCCACCACGGCCTTGGGGCCGACCACGATGCGCGTGCCGCGCGTGGAATCCTCGATGTCGGCAAGCGGCGACACGCGCGCGGTGGGATCGATCAGAATCACAATGCCGCCTGGCTCTTCAGGCCTTGCGGCGCAGGAAGCCGTCCGGCGCGGAGGTGACCAGCAGGCGGTCTTCCACCGAGCGGTCGATTTCGAACTCGGGGTGCTGCTTGATCCATTCCCACACGGCGGTCTTGGGGTTGTTGCCCTTGCCCCAGTGACGGCCCGGCCATTCGTAGTCGGCCGGCATGTCTTCCACGAAGGTGTCGAAAACCACGCAGTAGCTGCCGACGCTGACCAGATCGGCGTAGGCATTCAGTTCCGCCAGCACGTGCGCGTGCGTGTGGTTCGAATCCAGGCAGACCATGATGTTCTTCTTGCCCTCGGCGTGCGCGCGCACTTGCGCGATGGTGGCCGGATCAATGCTGGACCCTTCAATCAGGTGGATACGCTGCGCCAGCGGATGGGCTTCGATCGCCTTGCGGTTGTGCTCGCGGATCTCGATGTCCACGCCCACCACTTCGCCCGCGCCCAGCAATTGCAGCATGGAGGCCGACAGCATCAGCGAACCGCCGTGCGCGATACCGGTTTCGATGATCAGGTCCGGCTTCACGGCCCAGATCAGCTCTTGCATGGCCATGGCGTCCATGGGCAGTTGGATCAGCGGACGCCCGGCCCACGAGAAGTTGTTCATGTACTTGCGTTCCAGCGCCATTTGGCGCCACGCAATGGACAGCTCGCGGAATTCCTGATCGGTGGCGAAGCCGGCAATGCGGGCCTGCTTTTCCTGGCGGTATTCGGGGTGCGCGTCGGGCGTGGTTTCAAGGTAGGACATTCAGATTCCTTTGTGCAGGCGGTACTGCGCCAGAAAATTCGGGAAATAGTCGGAGAAGGCGCGCGGCGCGATGCCGCAAAGCGCCTGGATGCGGCTCACGTCCACATCGGCAAAGGCCCATTCAGGCGAACCGGGCGCCACGTTGCAGCGGTAGCCCAGCGTCTGTTGCAGCCAGTGGGCAACTTCGCGGTTGTCGACGCTTGCGCCATGCGCCACATTGAAGATGCCGCTGGCGTCTTCTGATTGCGCAATAGCCAATATTTGCGACACCGCGTCGTCGATGTAGAGATAGTCTTTGCGCGAAGAAAGCGAGGTGCGCAGCGTAATGCCGTTGCCGCGCGCGCCTTCTTCCAGCAATTGGTCGATAAAGCTGTCGGGCGTATCGCGCAGGCCCACGATATTGGACAGGCGCGCCACCTTGGCGCCGCGGCGGCCGCCATGCAGGCACAGCGATTCACCCATCAGCTTGGACAGGTTGTAGAGGTCGCTCGGGTCATTCGGGTTGACGGCAAGCGTTGCGCTTTCGCGCGTATCGGCGGAGCCTGCGTAGACCCGCGTGCTGGACAGGTAGGTCAGGCTGTCGAAATTGCCGGCCGCAAGCAGGCTGCGCAGCAGGCAGACGTGCGCCTCCACGGTGTCCAAAGGCCGGCTGCGGAAATCCGAGGTCAGGCCGATGGCGTAGATGACGTGGCCCAAGGGGCGCGTCAGCAAGCCAGGGTCATGGCGAGGCGGCGCCTGGTGGGGCGTGCCGTCGGCGCGCAGGCGCGCGACAAGGTGCCGGCCGATGAAGCCCGTGGCGCCCAATACCGTGACCGGCTGTTTGTCCGGCTGTTTGTCCATTACTGCGCCGCGCTCTCGATGGACAAGGACGGGATGGCCGTGACCAGTTTGGCGTGCCATTCACGGCGCGCGTAGTCCAGTTGCTCGGACACCTCGGTCTTCAAGTTCCAGGGCAGGATCAGGATGTACTCGGGCTTGTCTTCCCGAAGCGTGGCTTCCGCGACGATGGGGATGTGGCTGCCGGGCAGGTACTTGTCTTGTTTGGCGGGGTTCAGGTCCACCACGTAGGCAAGCAGGTCGGGGCGCACACCCGCGAAATTCAGCAGCGTGTTGCCTTTGGCGGCCGCGCCATACGCGGCAATGCGTTTGCCGCTGCGGCGCAATTCCACCAGGAAGGCCAGCAGGTCGTTCTTGACCCGCTCGGCCTGTTCCTGGAAGCGCGAATAGAACGCGGGGCTGGTCATGCCGGCCTGCTGCTCTTCGGCCAGGGTGCGTGCCACGTCGGCGGTGACCTCATGCTTGCCGGTGTCCAGGCGTTGCGCAAAGACGCGCAGGCTGCCGCCGTGCGTGGAAAGAGGCTCTACGTCAAACACCGCCAGTCCGTTGGCGGCAAAGATCCGCGACACGGCGGTCAGCGACAGGTACGAGTAATGCTCGTGGTAAGCGGTATCGAACTGGCTTTCCTGCACCATGCGCAGCAAGTGCGGGAATTCGAACGTGGCGACGCCCTGGGGTTTGAGCAGCGCCGCGAAGCCGGAGACGAAATCATTGATGTCCGGCACGTGCGCCAGCACATTGTTGGCGGCGATCAAGTCCGCCGCGCGGCCCTGTTCGGCCAACTCGTCGCCAAGTTCCACGCCAAAGAACCGTTGCACGATGTCGATGCCGCGCTCGCGGGCGGCTTGCGCGGTGCTGGCGGTGGGTTCGACCCCATAGCAGGGGATGCCGGCCGCCTGCACGTACTGCAGCAGGTAGCCATCATTGGCGGCGATTTCGGTGACCATGCTGCCGGCGTTCAGGCCGAACCGGCCGATCATCTCGTCCACATAGCGGCGCGAATGCGCCAGCCAGGAAGACGAAAACGAACTGAAATAGGCGTAGTCGTCGGTGAACAGCGCTTCGCGGCCGGCGTGGTCTTCGGTCTGGACCAGCCAGCACGTTTCGCACACCAGGATGCGCAGCGGAAACCAGGTCTCGGGACCGCGCAGGGCGGCGGCGCTCAGGTAGGCGTTGGACGGGGGCGCGTGGCCCAGGTCCAGGAAGGGCAGGCGCAATTCAGCCTGGCAATGACGGCACTTCACAGTGCGACTCCCGGAAATGCAGTGTCCAGGCGGGGATGTTGCTGATCACGCTCGGACACTTGGGTAAGGGGAAGGGGCCAGGCGATACCCAGCCGGGCGTCCTGGAAGTGCAGGCCGGCTTCGGACTGGGGCGCATACGGCGCGGAATGGCAATAGAGCATGTCGACGTCGTCGGTCAGGGTTTGAAAACCGTGAGCGAAGCCTTCCGGGATCAACAGCGCGCGGCCGTTGTCGGCGGACAGGCGTTCGGCATGCCACTGAAGAAAGGTAGGAGACCCCTGGCGTACATCCACGGCAACATCCCAGACGGCGCCACGGATGCAACTGACGAGCTTGATCTCGGCATGGGGCGGCAGTTGGTAATGCATGCCGCGAACGGTGCCGGCCTGCGCGGTGTAGGTATGGTTGACCTGTTCCATGCCCCCGTTCCAGCCGCAGGCGCGCAGGTCGGCGCCATCAAACAGGCGGGCCAGAAAGCCGCGCGCGTCGCCACGGGGATGGCGTTGCACGATCTTCAGTCCGGCCAGCGGCGTGTCCAGGATGTCCAGGCTCATGGTTGGGCCTCGTACAAATCGATGTCGGCGTTGCACAGCGCGCGGGCGTCTTCGCCCGCGTCAAAGCGGCGATACCACTGCATGCTGCGCGTGACGCTCTGTGCCAGCGGCCAACGCGGCGTGACCTGCAACGCGGCGCGCGCCTTGGCCGTGTCCAGCGTCAGCAGGCCGGCTTCGTGCGGGCCGTCGATGTGATCGGCATAGCGCGTGCATCCGCGGCCATAGGCGTCTTGCGCCAGGTCCACCACGGTACGAACCGCCGCCGCCTCGGTAGCGTCGGGGCCGAAGTTGTAGGCATCCGCCAGGGCCGAGTCGGCCCACAAGGCTTGGGCCAGCGTCAGGTAACCCGCCAAGGGTTCCAACACATGCTGCCATGGCCGCACGGAATCCGGCCGCCGCACATGCAGTTCGCCGTCGCGTTGCCAGGCGCGCACCGCGTCCGGCAGCAGCCGGTCCACGGACCAGTCCCCGCCGCCGATGACATTGCCCGCGCGCGCGGTCGCGACCGATACGCCCTGTGCGCGAAGGAAGGCGTCGCGGTACGACGCGATGACCAGTTCGCTGGCCGCCTTGCTGGCGCTGTAGGGATCGTGCCCGCCCAGCGTGTCGCTTTCGCGGTACGGGTAGGGCCATTCGTTGTTGCGGTAGACCTTGTCGGTCGTGACCATGACCGCCACGCGCGCGGACGGCGTGGCGCGCAGCGCATCGAGCAGGTGCGCCGTACCCATGATGTTGGTGGCGAACGTGTCCACCGGCTGCGCGTAACTGGGCCGCACCAAGGCCTGGGCGGCCAGGTGCAGCACGATCTCGGGCTGGGCGGCCACGACGTGTTCACGCAGCGCGGTGGCGTCGCGGATGTCGCAATAGCAGCTCTTGATCAGATCGCCCACGCGGGCGGCTTGATACAGGTTGGGATCGCTGGCAGGAGGCAGGGCGATACCCGTAACCTGAGCGCCAAGGCGATGCAACCACAGGGCAAGCCAGCTTCCCTTGAAGCCGGTATGCCCGGTCAGCACGACACGCTTGCCGCGCCAGAACGCGGCGCTGGGGTTCACCAGACTTTCCATGGCGCCTTGCCCGTGCTCCACAACGATTCCAGCAGGTTCTTTTCGCGCAGCGTGTCCATCGGCTGCCAAAAGCCCAGGTGCTCGAAGGCATGCAACTGGCCGTCGCGGCTAAGCGATTCCAGCGGGCCGGCTTCCCAGGTCGTGTCGTCGTCGTCGATCAAGGACAGCACGCTGGGCGACAGCACGAAGAAGCCGCCGTTGATCAGGCCGCCGTCGCCACGCGGCTTTTCGGTAAAGCCGGTCACGCGGTCGCCATCGCGGCGCAATGCGCCGTAGCGTCCAGGCGGCTGCACGGCGGTGACCGTGGCCGCCTTGCCGTGCTTGCGATGGAACGCAATCAGCGCGCCGATGTCGATGTCGGCCACGCCGTCGCCATAGGTGAAGCAGAATGCCTCGTCTTCCTTCACATAGTCGGCCACGCGCTTCAGGCGGCCGCCGGTCATCGTGGATTCACCCGTGTCCACCAACGTTACGCGCCAGGGCTCGGCCTTGCGCTGATGCACTTCCATGCGGTTGTCGGCCATGTCGAAGGTCACATCCGACATGTGCAGGAAGTAGTTGGCGAAATACTCCTTGATCATGTAGCCCTTGTAGCCGCAGCAGATTACGAAGTCGTTCACGCCATGGGCGGAATAGGTCTTCATGATGTGCCACAGGATGGGCCGCCCGCCGATTTCGATCATCGGCTTGGGGCGCGTGTGGGTTTCTTCAGAGATGCGGGTGCCCAGGCCCCCGGCAAGAATGATGGCTTTCATGCTTTGGATTCGCACCAGGTGTTGAACATGCCGCGCAGGGCGGTTTCGAACTTGCGGGCGAACGCGGGTTCGTCCATCAGCGGGCTGGCGTGCATTTCAGCGCGCAGGCCGGCGCGGGTACGGGCCAGCGTCGGCACGTCGCTTGCCAGCGCCACGACCTTCTGGATGTATTCCTCTTCGGTCTGGGCGATCCATTCCGGGCGGCCGATGCCGTTCAGCACGGAACTGCCGATGCGGCCGACACTGGGGCGGCTGGCCAGCGTGACGTAGGGCACACCCATATAAAGCGTTTCCACCAGCGTGACGCCCGAGTTGTGCGGGAAGCAGTCCAGGCCGATGTCCATGCTGCGCAGGACATTCCAGGGGGGCGATTCCCAGCCGATCAGCAGCCGTTCGCGCTCGATACCTTGGGCCATGAAGCGGCCGGCCAGCTCTTCACGCATGGGGCCGTCTCGATAGCTGTTGCTGTTGACCACCAGGCGCGCATTGGGCAGGCGGCGAAGAATATCCGACCACACACGCACTACCTTGTCGTTCATGCGGATCGCGCGCGTCAGGCTGCCCAGCGTGATGTAGCCGTTCTTCAGCGCGGGAAGCTCGCCGCAGTCGCCCATCGTCGTGCCCGCGCGATAGACGAAATTGGTGTCGGCCAGGCGCCAGGGCTTTTCCGAGAACAAGGCTTCGGAGCCGGTGGGCGCCATGACTTCATCGCTCATGATGTAGTCGATGGCATTCAGGCCGGTTGTGTAGCCGAAGCCAAGCCAGGTCAGCGAGACCGGAGCCGGCTTGCGGGCGAACACGCCCAGGCGGTTGCCGCCGGTGTGGCCGGCAACATCGATGAGTATGTCGATGCCGTCGGCGCGAATGCGTTCCGCCAGCGCGCTGTCGCTCATGCCCGCGGTCGGCGTCCACTGATCGAAGTAACGTTCAAAGCGCGCGGTGACGGCGTCTTTCGCCACGAACTCTGCATAGGCGCACAGTTCGAAGGTTTCGCGATCATGGTTGGCCAGCAGGGGCTCGATAAAGTAATTACCCGAATGCTGGCGGAAATCCGGCGATACGTAGGCCACGCGGATGCGACGGCGGGCATCGCGCTTATTCGTGTGCGGTTGCCACGTCGCGCGCAGCGCTTCGCAGTGCGTGCGATTGTATTGGCGGTATGCCTCGAACACTTCTTCGGCGCTGGCGCTCGGCGAGTAGTTCAGGGCAAACAGCAGGTTGTTGTGCGGAATAAGCGCCTTGGGGGCAATGGATACCGCGGCCCTTGCGGCGGCGACCGCGCCTTCGGCGTCGCCCCGGTCCATGAGGATCTTGCTGAGGTTGGTCCTGGCCTTTTCCTGCAGGGGGTCCAAGGCCAAGGCGGTCAGGCAGCTTGCCTGCGCCTCTTTGTAGCGCAGCTCGGCGCATAGCGCGTCGCCCAGCACGCCGTGGGCATTCGCATCCTTGGGGGCAAGCTCCACCGCGCGGCGCGCGGTGCCGATCGCTTCAGACGTGCGCGTCAATGCGGTCAGGCAAGACGCCAGAATGATGTAGCACTGTGCCCGGGCCGGCGCCAGATCCAGCATCTGCTGCGCGGCGGCAAGCGCCTCCTGGAAGCGTCCGGTATTGCACAGGGTGACAGCCAGCGGTTCCCACGCGGCGGACGCGCCCGGCACCGTCTTGGCCAGTTGTCGGGCCAAGGCCTCGGCCTTGTCGAACTGGCGCTCGGTCAGCAGGTCCTGGATACGCATCGCCATGGATTCGGCGGAGGAGGGTAGCCCGCCTCGCATCGCATTGGCGGACAGTATCCGTTGGTTCAGGCATTGGCGCGCCAAGGCGCCGCTATACAGCCCGAAGAACTGCGCCTGGCCGCCGCTTGCGGACAGGGCGTCGCCAAGCATGGATGCCCAGGACGCCGCCGAGCCCTGACACAGCCCATAGCGTTTGAGCAAGCCCAGGAATTCGAGCAGGCTCGACGTATCCTGGGTGATTCCCTCTTCGCTCGAAGCAGGGGCGGTATTCACCTGCAGCAGCGGCATTCCCTCGCCAAGGCGGCGGGCCATTTCGCGCTGGTTTTCCGACAACACCAGCTTCACGGGTTCGTGCCACAGGTTAAAGCAGCGTGGCGTCGGGGCTGAACCCGACGCAGGTTCCGAGACCGCAACGCAAGGCAGCGGACGAGTGGGGGCGTCGTCGTCGCGGTCGTACGGCCCGGCATCCAGGCAGTAGTGGACGAGGTCGTGCTCCATCAACGTCAGCAGTGATTTGTCCAGCAGCTTGCGGGCTGCCGAATCGTCCAGTCCTTCCGCATGCATGAACACGGCGACCAGCGTCGTGTAGGGCAAGGAACCGGGCCAGGCGTGCCACAGCGTGTCCAACAGCCTGACCATATGCGGTTCCGTGGTCACCAGGCCACGGGCCAGGTGGTTCACATACGTGGCTCCCTGTTCCTGGCCGTTGGCGGCAAGACGTTGCGCGCCACTGGCCCAGCGCAGGTCTTTCATGCGGGCCAGGTCGGGACGCGGCTTGGTTTGCTCAGCGCTTGCCTGCGTGGTGAACAGGCTTTGGCGGAAGCCGCGTCCCGTCGCGAAGTCCAGGTATTGCTGTTTGACGGTCGAAGGCTGCCCCATCGTAAGCAGGCTATTCGTCAACGAAACGTTCTGCCCCATGTTCAGCGGAATTTCCGCCAGCGCTTGGGCATCACCCACATAGCCCAGGCCCGCCTGTGCGGCGCGTCCGGCAAACTCGATGAAGTAGCAGGGGTTGCAGGCGAGCGGGTCAACGCTGGCTTGAACCTGCCCGTCCAGGGCACGTTGGACCTGCGCGGCAACGACGGCCAACTGATTCGCCATCGGATTGGCGCCGGAGGCGCCTTCCGTGAACAGCGTCAGCGCAGCGGCCGCGCTGCTTCGAAGTTGCTCTTGCGATTGCGCGGCATGCCCGTGCAACAGGATGGCGTCTCGAACGACTTCTTGCGCCTTGGCGCCTGGGTATACGTGGTAATCCACATACAGGACGCCATTCGGCGTGAGCAGCCCGCCGCAGCGCTCAAGCAAGGCTTGGGCATGTTCGGGCGGCAGGTAACTATAGAGGCCCGTCGCGATGATGTAGTCGAACTGGCCCTGTTCCGGCTCCAGGCTGTCGTAGCTCTGCGCCAGCAGCGTGACATTGGTCAAACCCAGCGAGGCCGCCATCTGCTGGCCTTGCCCAATAGCGGCTTCCGAGGCGTCAATGCCGATGAGCTGGGCCTCTGGGTAGGCCAGGGCAAAGGGGAACAGGCCTTCACCGGTGCCGCAGCCCAGGCTGAGCACCCGCGCTCGTTCCAGCGCTGGCGCTGTCACTCCATATAGATAGGCGGTTGCCCGCAAGTGCACAGGAGAATGGCTGGGGGCAAGAAGTCCCGGTTCGGCGATCGCCTGGCGGTGAAAATAGGCCGGATTCGACATGAGTGCTTGTAACGGGAAGGCGCTGGGCCTGTGGGTGGAGTCTCGAAGATTCTACGAACTGCCCCCGTCCTTCATTCCGTGAATCAGCGTCGGAATTCCGCGCCACTTTCCCGAAAGAGGCCGCTTTGCACGACAGACGAAAAAAAACCCGCTGAAAGCGGGTTTCTTGAGATGGCCAGGCCCGGCGCGAAGGACCGGTACTGGCCGCCAGCCGGGGAAACCGAAGTTTCCCCCGCGGGTTCGTGTCTTTGCCGAGAATTAACGCAGCAGGGACAGAACGGTTTGCGGCACTTGGTTGGCTTGAGCCAGAACCGAGGTACCAGCTTGTTGCAGGATCTGAGCCTTGGACATGTTCGACACTTCCGTGGCGTAGTCGGCGTCTTGAATACGCGAACGAGCGTTGGACAGGTTGTTGACCACGTTGTTCAGGTTCGAGATCGTCGATTCCAGACGGTTCTGCACAGCACCCAGTTCGCCGGTCAGCTTGTCCAGCTTGGTGAAGGCAGCGTCCAGCGTCTTCAGCGGATCGGTGGTCTTCGTGCCCTTGCTGGTGTCGTCCGTGGTCAGCTTGCCCGAGCTGCTGACCTTGGCTTCAGCGCCAACCTTGGCTTCGTAGTCGCCCGTGCCCGTGCCGCTCTTGACCGTAGCCTTGCCCGTGTTCGGGTCAACGGTGTAGGTCGTGTCGAACGTCTTGGTCGTCGTGAACGTGCCCTTGTCGTCAACGTACGTGTCGGTCGACGCGCCGCTGGTGAAGGTGACGTTGGCGCTGGTGATGCCTTGACCCAGCTTGATGATCACAGCGCCGGCGGTGGCGTTTGCATTCACCGATGCCAGCAGAGCATCCGAAGAGATGGTGTTGGTGAACGACAGTTGAGCAGCCGTACCCGTGTTCGAGTACGTCTTGCCACCGATGGACACCGACGAGTTGCCGGCAGCGCCGGTGCCGTTCGAGGCGGCGGTCATCACGGTACCCAGCGTGGCAGCGGTGGCGCTGTTGCTGTTGGTGGTCAGGTTGCCAGCGGCATCCAGGTAGGCGTCTTGGCCGCCGACCGTAACCTTGCCCGTAGCGTCAACTTCGAACGAGGTCGAAGCGGAGCCGTTGCTGTGCGTGTAGGTGCCGTTCGCGGTGCCGGTGGCCGGACGCAGCGAGGTCGCCAGAGCCGTAACAGCAGCAGCGTTCGAAGCCGACTTGTCGGTGAACGTGAAGTTCTTGTTGGCGGCGTCGTACGTGTAGGTCACGCCGGTGGCGCCAGCGCCAACGCTGACGGTGTTGCCGTTTTCCAGCTTGGCGAAGGTTTGGTCAGCCTTGGCAGCAGCGTGCGTCGTGGTGACGGTCCAGTCGTTACCGGCAGCAACGCCGCCAGCAGCTTGCAGGTCGGACACGGTGGCCGAACGGTTTTGGGTCACGCCCGAGCCGTTGACGTTGAAGCCGTCCAGACCCAGCGTCTTGACGCTGATTTCCGACAGGTTCAGGGTGATCGTTTCGCCGTCGTTGGCGCCAACTTGCAGCGTCAGGGGCTTGGCCGAATCCGACAGAACCTTCACGCCGTTGAAGTCGGTTTGTTCCGAGATACGGTCGATGTCCGACAGACGTTGGTTGATTTCGTCTTGCATCGAGTTCAGCTGTTCTTGCGAGTAGCTGCCGTTCGAAGCTTGCACCGACAGTTCGCGAACGCGCTGCAGGTGGGTGTTGACTTCGGAGGCGGCGCCTTCCGTCGTCTGGGCCAGCGAGATACCGTCGTTGGCGTTACGAGCGGCTTGGGTCAGGCCCTTGACGTTCGCGGTGAAGCGGTTGGCAATGGCCATACCGGCGGCGTCGTCCTTGGCGCTGTTGATGCGCAGGCCCGACGACAGGCGTTCGATGGCGGTACCCAGGGACGATTGCGACTTGTTCAGGTTGTTCTGAGCAACGAGCGACAAGTAGTTGGTGTTAATGACTGCAGCCATGTTTAGGCTCCCAAGAGAGAAAGGCTTCTTCAAACCGGGCAGCGGGGCCGCCCATCGTGTTAACGGGAGAATTCGCTTTCTTGCGTCTTCGAATTTCTCCGTTGTCAGGATTACGGCAGTCCCAAATCAATCTTTAGGCTTTTTTTTCGGCAATCGTAAATATGTTGGCTTTATTTGGCGGTTCCGCGGCGCTTGCCCGGCGCTTGTCCCGTGCTTGTCCGTAAGGCGCTGGCCGCGGATGTTGTAAGGGTCAATTCACCAGCAGGCCCGAGCGGCGCAATTCGGCCAGCAAGGCATTCAGGAATTCCTGCGCCACGGGTTCCAGGTTCCGCGCACCCTTATAAGACTGGCCGTTGGGGTGGGGCGTGCGTCCGGACGTCAGGGTGTCGCGCGTCAGGGTGCGAAGCTCGGCCACGCTGCGCGAGCCGTCCATGTGCAGGGCGACGAATCGGCCCAGTGCATCAGCGGGCGGCGTCACCGGCTGGTGCCACAGGTTGTACATGCCCACTTGGCATGCCGTGCTTGTTACTTCATGTAGTAGTTCGCGGGCGCCCGGGATCAGCGCGGGCTTGGTGTCGGGCGCCAGGTAGGGCGATGGCTCCATGCGGAAATGAACGCCGCTGGATTGCACCAGTGTGATCAGGTTCATATAGACCACGTTGGCCAGGTCGTCACCTTGCACGCCCGAATGGTGCGATTGCGCAATGTCCAGCAGCGCGTCAAATGGCAGCGAGCACGGCCAGGCCTTGTTCAGCGCGTCGATCACGCCAAGCATGACCGGGTCTTTGCTGCTGAGGGTCGCGCCGTTAGGCGTCAGGTAGTGGCGATGTTCCGCCGAGGCGCCAGGCGAGGGAGCGGCGGCGTCAAGCCGCGTGGCGAAGTGCATCGCCTTGAACGCCGTGCCTTCGGGCTGTTCCAGCATTTTTTCCGCGCGCTCGCCATGCACCAGCAGGCTTTTGCGGAAAGAGCGGCCCACGGCGAAGTCCAGATACTGTTCGCGCATTTCGCGGTTGCCCTTGGCCGACAAGCCGTTCAGTCCCAGCGCGACCGTGCTGCCGTAGGTGGAAGCGAAGGTCAGATGCGGTTCGGCGTCCGTCATGTACGCCAGCCCGGCCTGCTGGGCGGCAGCGGCGAATTCCAGGAAGTAGCAGGGCGTGTTGATCGCTTCCAGGTATTCGTGCAGCAGGTAGTGGTCGGACTGTCCGCGCAGCTTGTGCGCCGCGCCTTGCAGCGCCGACTGCAGCGGATTGTTGTGCCACAAGCCGTTTTCCAACAGGTCCAGCATCTCTTTGGCGCGGGCCAGCTTCTCTTGCGCGGTTTGCGCGCCAAAGCTGTTCAGGATCATTGCATCGCGAACCACGTCCGCGGCTTTCCAGCCGGGGTAGGTGTTGTAACTGACGCAGGCAATGCCCTCGGGCGCCAGGTTTTCGCGGCAGATGCGCAGGATGGCGTCCCGAACTTCCGGCGGCACCCAACTGAACACGCCGTGGCAGATGATGTAGTCGAACACGCCCAATTCAGGGGTGACGTCGGTCAGGCTCATCGCACGCAGGTCCAGATTGCGGGCGCCGGTTTTTTCGGCCACCTGCTGGCCTGCCTCGATTTGTTGCGGCGCCAAGTCTATGCCGACGACGCGAGCGTTGGGATAGGCCAGTGCGAAGGGAAGCAGGTTCCCACCCGCCGCGCAGCCCAGTTCCAGCACCCGAGCGGTATCCAGCGCGGGCGCGGCCAAGCCATAAAGGCTTGCCACTGCGCGCAGGTTGCCCGGCGACGTGTACGCGAATGCGTTCGATATATAGGGGGTTTCGTCGTAGGCGTCGGAGATGGCCTGAGTCAAATGATCGGCTGCGGTCATTGCGGAATTCCAGGGAAGGGGTGGCACGCGGTTTGAACGCGACCGCTTGCGGATTGGGATGCTGTGCGAAAGGCTATCAGCGTGGCGTTCGGTTATATGGCCCGAACAGCGACGGATTTCCGGGGGAATTTCTTGTCGCGAAATCGCCCCATCAAATAATCTGCGCGATCTGCCCTTCGAGCGGCAGCTCCTGCCAGGCCATCTCTTTCAGCTTCGCCCGGATCCGCGCGGTCGCCTGCGACCTCAACTGGCACACTCGTGCCTCGGTCACATTCATGATGGCGCCGATCTCTTTCAAATTCAGCCCCTGCTCGTAACACAGCGACAGCAACAACTTTTCGCGATCGGGCAAGGCGTCAATGGCTTGCACCAGCGCCTGGCGGAAGTCGCCGGCCAATAGCGCGTCCAGCGGGTTGCCGCCGGCCGAGCCGTGGTTGAGCGTGGCGGTCCAGTCGGATTGGCCGGAGGCGGAATCGGGTTCGGTGGTGAAGTCTTCGTAATGCACGATCTGCACGCCTTGGGCGTCGTGCAGCAGGGATTGGTATTCCTCGATCGGCATTTCAAGCTGGGCGGCGATTTCGGCTTCCGAGGGCGCGCGCATCAGGCGTTGTTCAAGCTGCTGGATAGCTTGTTCGATCTTGCGCGCCTTGGTGCGGACGCTGCGCGGCAGCCAGTCCTGGCCGCGTAGCTCGTCCAGCATCGCGCCACGGATACGGGTCGTGGCGTAGGTCTCGAATTGGGCGTCTGCGGTTTCCTGATAGCGCCTTACGGCGTCAAGCAGGCCGATCATGCCGGCCTGTATCAGGTCGTCGAGCTCAACACTGGCGGGTAGCCGGGCGAGCAATTGCAGGGCCAGCTTCCGCACTAGCGGGGCATATTCGACCAAGCTGTCATCTGCGTGGGGCATTGCGGGAATGTCAGGCTGTGTCCATCGTGACGCATCGTCGGACGTTGTCAATTTGCGACATTGTCGACAAACGCGCGGCTGCGCTAAAGCGACCAGGATTGAGTGATCGGCAAGGTGTCATTGTCGGCACTGCACAACATTTCATTCGCGGAAGTACGCAATGTTTTGAATGCTTATTTGCCAAATTGACGTAAATTCGTCACGGGTTTCTATGTCAATGTGTATCTAAACTCACAGGTTGCGCAATATCAACAAAGATTTGTCATATAAGTCATAGAAAATGACATCACCTGTGGTAAATTTTACTTAAATTGCGAACAAATGATACATTTCGCATTAAAACAGGATGCAGCAGCATTCAGGCGCTATTAAGGCGCCGGTGCTTTTGGTCATAGAAGCCCCCGTGGGTGGGATTTGGGATAGGGAGTAGGGCGTGCAACAAGTCGAAAATTCATTGCTGGCAGACATTCGTGAAGTGAATCTGTCATACCTGTTACTTGCGCAACGTATGTTGCGTGATGACTACGCAGCATCAATGTTCCGTTTGGGATTCAGCAACGAAGTTGCAGACATCCTGATGCGTTTGTCGCCGGCGCAATTGGTGAAGCTGGCCAGCTCCAGCTCGCTGCTGTGCCGGTTCCGCTTTGATGATTACAGCCTGCTGTCCGCGCTGACCCACGACGTGCTGGGTGGTGCGCTGCAACAAGCCCACGCAACGATCCTGTTGGCCAAGCAACCTGTAGAAGAACTGGCCTGACGGCCGCTCGACCACCCACTCGGACCCGTGTAATGGCCTCCAAAAGCGTATCTCAGGAAGCGGACGACATCCTGCTTGCCAGCTCCATGATTACTTTGGGAGCCCGGTTACAGGTCCTGGAGGCGGAAACCAGCCTCAGTCACGACCGCCTCGCACGCTTGTATCGTGAAATTCGCGGTTGCTCGCCACCCAAAGGCATGCTGCCGTTCTCGGTTGACTGGTTCATGACCTGGCTGCCGAACATCCATTCGTCGCTGTTCTATAACGTTTATTCGTTCCTGAACGCGCGCACCAGCAGCAAGGGCATACGCGCCACCATCGACGCCTATCGCCTGTACCTGGAAAACGCCGGCCTGGATACGGCCGAAAGCACCGAGCCGGTGCTGAGCTTCACCCGCGCCTGGATGCTCGTGCGTTTCTTTGATAGCGGCATGTTGCAACTGTCCGCCTGCCGCCAGTGCGGCGGCCATTTCATTGCCCACGCCCACGATCCGCAATCGGATTTTGTGTGCGCGATCTGCCGTCCGCCACCTCGCGCCGGCAAGACGCGCGCAGCGGCCAAAGCGCGCGCCGGCACCCGTCCCGCGCCTCTCTTTGGCGACGCCCGTCCCTGACCGGACCGGCGCAGTTTGCGTCCAAATACATCAAAAGCCCTGGAAAACTCCCCGTAACCCGCCTTTTTGGGTCGGGGGGAACAGGGGATCATTGACGCTAGTTTTAGACTTCGTTGGCAGGGGCCGGATGTGTTGATTGTTATCGGTTTTCTCGTGGTGATCGTGTCGGTCGTCGGCAGCTTCATAGCGCTGGGCGGCCACTTGGGCGCGCTTTACCAGCCCTTCGAGCTGACGCTGATCTTTGGTGCGGCCTTTGGGGCTTTTCTGGCCGGCAACAGCAAAAAGTCGCTGATGCTGGTGAAGAAGGCGCTGCCCGACGCGCTGAAAAGCTCGCGCTACAGCAAAGACGTGTACATGGAGCTGATGGCTCTCTTGTATGTGTTGCTGAACAAGGCGCGCCGTGAAGGCCTGATGGCCATCGAATCGCATATTGAAGACCCGGCGTCCAGCCCGATCTTCAGCGAATATCCCCGCATCGCCAAGGACGCGAAGCTCATGGAGTTCATTACGGACTACCTGCGCATCATGATCAGCGGCAACATGAGCTCGTTTGAAATCGAAACGCTCATGGACGAGGAAATCGAGACCTATCGCCATGAGCGGGAAGTGCCCGCGCATGCGCTGCAGCAGATGGCCGACGGCCTGCCGGCCTTCGGTATCGTGGCCGCGGTGCTGGGCGTGATCAAGGCGCTGGCCGCCGTGGACCAGCCGCCCGCCATTCTGGGCGACCTGATCTCCAAGGCCATGGTCGGTACGTTCCTGGGGATTCTGCTGGCGTACGGCTTCGTGGGGCCGCTGGCCTCGCGGGTTGAGCGCCGCAACGACGAAGCCATGAAAGTGCTGGAATGCATCAAGACCACGTTGCTGGCCAGCATGAACGGCTACCCGCCCCAACTGGCGGTGGAATTTGGCCGCAAGGTGCTGTTCTCGTCTGTGCGTCCGACCTTTGGTGAACTGGAAGAGCACGTCCGGCAAACCAAGTCGACCGCAACCGGCAAGGCCTGACGGAGCGGGCCATGAGCACGGTAAACAACCACCGTGTGGTGATCCGCCGCAAGAAGGTCAAGGGCGGCGGACACCACGGCGGAAGCTGGAAAATCGCCTACGCCGACTTCATCACCGCGATGATGGCGTTCTTTTTGGTGCTGTGGCTGATCAGCATCGTGCCACGCGAAGAACTCAAGGGCATCGCGGAATACTTCCGCATGCCGTTGCGCGTGGCGATCACGGGCGGGCCCAGCAGTTCAGCAGAAACCAGCGCGGTGCCGGGCGGCGGTCTCGACCCCTTGCGCAGCGAGGGCGACGTCCGCAAGGGCCAGGGCAACCGGGTTGAATCCCAGCCCATGGGCGATGCCGAGCGGCGCGAGCAGCACCGCCTGGAAAACCTGAAAAAGCGCCTTGAAAACGTCATCGAGACCAGCCCCGTCCTGAAAAGCTTCAGGCCGCAACTGCTGATCGACCTGACGACGGAAGGCCTGCGCATTCAGATCATCGACAACCAGAACCGCCCCATGTTCGCGACCGGCCGTGCCGAAGTGCAGTCGTACATGCGCGACATTCTGCGCGAGCTGGGGCCGGTGCTGAATGAACTGCCCAACAAGGTCAGCATCTCGGGCCACACCGACGCCTCGCAGTACGCGCGCGGCGAACGCGCCTATAGCAACTGGGAATTGTCGGCCGACCGCGCCAATGCCTCGCGCCAGGAATTGGTGGCCGGCGGCATGAACGAAAGCAAGGTCATGCGCATCCAGGGTCTGTCTTCCAGCATGAGTCTGGTTAAAGATGATCCGTATGCGGCCGTTAATAGACGTATCAGCCTCGTGGTGCTCAATATGAACACCCAGAAGCGCATCGAAAGCGAGAACGCTGCCGCTGCGGACATAAGCGCCAAAGATGCGCGCGAGGTGGGGACGGCCGTGGAGGCGGTGCAAGCCGCCGTCCAGGCCGGGACGGCAACCAAACAAGGTGAAGTGGCGAATGCGCCGCCCGCCGAAGGGGTTCGATAGCAATGGCGGCAACGATTCTGGTGGCGGACGATTCGGCGACGATGCGGATGATCGTCCAGGCGACGTTGACGGGCGCGGGATGGAAAGTGTTGACGGCCGGCAACGGCCAGGAAGCGCTGGAGGTGGCCAAAAGCCACCCGGTGGACCTGGTGGTCAGCGACTGGAACATGCCCGTCAAGGGCGGGCTGGAGCTGATTCAAGGCCTGCGTGAACTGGACCAGTACCTGGATGTGCCGGTGCTGGTGCTGACCACCGAAGACGATGTGGATAGCAAAATGGCCGCTCGGGATCTGGGCGTTTGTGGCTGGCTGTCCAAGCCGGTCGACCCCGATGTGCTGGTGGAATTGGCGACCGAGCTGCTCGATGAGCAGGCCGGCGCGTAAAGCAGGTTCATTTATGAAGGCGTACGGGTCATGAGTTCTGGTTTGGACCTCAGTCAGTTTTACGAGACCTTTTTCGATGAGGCGGACGAGCTGCTCGCGCAGATGGAGCAGTTGCTGCTTGAACTCGACGTGGGTTCTCCCGACATCGAACAGCTCAATGCCATCTTCCGCGCGGCCCACTCCATCAAGGGCGGCGCGGCGACATTCGGCTGTTTTACGCAGTTGGCGGGCACTACCCACCTGCTTGAAAACCTTCTGGACGCAATCCGCCGTGGCGAAATGGCGCTGCGTACGGACATGATTGATATTTTCTTGGAAACGAAAGACGTGCTCAAAAGCCAACTGG
>RCUJ01000563.1_pt1 | contig 21244 bp, 17 predicted proteins | sample 2166321 | NCBI WGS metagenome assembly RCUJ01 (sample SAMN09932808, study PRJNA488358) | compost metagenome | feature: garden; material: soil; isolation source: compost soil in an enriched community after 118 h of incubation | place: Germany: Experimental Botanical Garden Goettingen | collected... | reverse complement strand
CCCGACTCTTTCAAAGAAAGCGTTTCCGCGCCTGACGCGGCGGCGGCCATTGCGCGCGGCGTGAAAGCCGCCTGCCCCGGCGCCAACACTGTCTGCATCCCCATGGCCGACGGTGGCGAAGGCACGGTTCAAGCCGTGCTGGCCGCAACCGGCGGCACAGCGCGGCAGCTTACGGTGAACGATGCGCTGGGCTACAAAGTCGACGCCGTCTGGGGGCTGTTGGAAGACGGCACCGCCGTGATTGAAATGGCGGCGGCCGCGGGGCTTGAACTGATCTCGCCATCCAAGCGCGACCCGATGCGCGCCAGCAGCCACGGCGTGGGCGAGCTGATGCTGGCCGCCGTCAACGCGGGCGCCACGCGCATCATTCTGGGTCTTGGCGGGTCGGCCACGAACGACGCGGGCGCCGGCATGCTGACGGCGCTGGGCGTGCGCTTGATGGATGCCGCCGGCAACAGCCTGCCGCCCGGCGGCGGCGCGCTGGGCAAGCTGGCCAGCATCGACACGCGCGGGATGGACCCGCGCCTGGCCAAGATTCGGATCGACATCGCCTCGGATGTCGACAACCCGCTGTGCGGCCCGCAGGGCGCCTCGCATGTGTTCGGGCCGCAGAAAGGCGCCACGCCCGAACAGGTGTTGGCGCTGGACCAGATGCTGTCGAATTTCGCGGACGTCTGCGCGCGGCATCTGGGCGTGGACCATCGCAACGAAGCCGGCGCGGGCGCGGCGGGCGGCCTGGGCTTTGCCGCCAAGGCGTTCCTGCAGGCGCATTTTCGACCGGGCGTGGAAATCGTGGCGGAGTTGGGCCGGCTGGCAGAAGCGATAGAGGGCGCCACGCTGGTGTTCACCGGCGAAGGCCGCATGGACGCGCAAACCCTGCGCGGCAAGACGCCCGCCGGTGTAGCCAAAATCGCGCAGCAGGCCGGCGTGCCGGTCGTGGCCTTGGCAGGGTCGCTAGGCGACGGCTACGAAGCCCTGCACGCCGGCGGCATCACCGCCGCCTTCAGCCTGGCGCCCGGCCCCATCACCTTGCAGCAAGCGCTGTCGGACGCGGAGAAACTGCTGACGGAGCGGGCAAGAGACGTCATGCAATTATGGATGGCGGCGCAGAAGCGGATGCTGTGAGCGGTGAAGCGCGGGAAGGCCGGCACCATCGAGATGATTTGTATTGCGCGTAGCTATCCTACATAGGCAACGTTTCGTGATCCGGCGCTGACTATGTGGCCGATTCCGGATTTAATTGCGTCTTCGTCTGATGGGTTTCGCGCGTTTGGCGTCTGTTCTTTACTGACGTAATCTTCGCGCTGCACCCATCCTACATGGCAACGTTTCGTGATCCGGCGCTGACTATGTGGCTGATTTTGGATTTAATTCCATCTTCGTCTGATGGGTTTCGCGCGTTTGGCGTCTGTTCAATACTGACGTGATCTTCGCGCTGCACCCATCCTACATGGGCCACGTTTCCGTTGGATCGTAGGATGGGTGAAGCGCGGGAAGGCGGGCAGAAGGGAAACAATGCCGAACGCGCGTAACCCATCGGGCGGCGTCGGCGGTGTGGCTGATTTCGGGTAGAAATCCAGCGTCGCCTATGTGGCTGAGCCTGGCTTTAATTCCGCCTTCCTCTGATGGGTTTCGCGCGATCCTCGTCTGTTCTTTATTGACGTGATCTTCGCGCTGCACCCATCCTACGAGAGCAGGCCGGCCTTGACCAATGCGTCTGACAGACGGATGTAGCGGTCGACCGAAATATCTTCGGCGCGGGCGGTGGGGGCGATGTCCAGGGCTTCCCAGGGGACTTGTGGCGCCCAGTCGGCCAGCACCCGGCGCAGCATTTTGCGGCGTTGCGAGAACGCGCGGGCCACCACCGTTTCAAACGCGCGGACACTGACCGGCTGCAGGCGGTCTGCCGGCAAGGGCACCATGCGCACGATCGCGGACACCACCTTGGGCGGCGGGTCGAAGGCTTCGGGCGGCACATCAAACAGCTTGTGCATGCGGTAGCGCGATTGCAGCATCACCGATAGACGGCTGAAATCACCGGAACCCGGCTTCGCCACCATGCGGTCGATCACTTCGCGTTGCAGCATGAAATGCTGGTCGCGGATGTGGTCGGCCCAGGTCATCAGATGAAACAGCAGCGGGCTGGAAATGTTGTAGGGCAGGTTGCCCACGACACGCAGCGCGCTGCCGAACTGCGAAAAGTCCACCGTTAGCGCGTCGGCCTCGACCACGGTCAGGCGGGACGCCTCGAACTGCTTGCGCAGGCGCGCGGCCAAATCGCGGTCGATTTCAACGGCGGTCAGGTGGTCCAGACGCTCAAGCAGCGGCCGGGTAAGCGCAGACAAACCTGGGCCGATCTCGACCACGGCATCGTCACGGGCGGGTGCAACCGCCCGGACGATGGACTCGACGACGCTTTCGTCGGTCAGGAAGTTCTGGCCGAAGCGCTTGCGCGCCTGGTGTTGAGACATGAAAAGCCCGTAATGCGTTTAGCGGTTGTTCTGCTGGATCTTCTGCTGCTTTTCAAGCCGGTTGTCGATATAAGCCTGAGCGCGCAACTGCTCGAGCCAATCTTCAAAAGCCGGTTGTGCGCGACGCTCGAACAAGGTCTGGCGCGCCTTCATGCGGGCCATGTCGTCGGTGGCGTCATGCTGGCGGCGTTCTTCAACCTGGATCAAGTGCCAACCGAAAGGCGTCTGGACCGGCTGGCTGATCTCGCCCGGCTGCAGGGTGTTCATGGCGGCTTCGAACGGCGGCACGGTTTCACCCGGGTTCAGCCATCCCAGCTCGCCGCCCTGCGGCGCGGTGGAATCCTGCGAGTACTGGCGCGCCATGTCTTCGAACTTGGCGCCGCCCGACACCAGGCGCTGACGCACCTGTTCCAGGCGCTGGCGCGCGGTTTCGTCGCTCATGACGGTGGACGTCTTGATCAGGATGTGACGCGCGCGGGTCTGCATCACTTCGGTGGGGCCTTGCTGCGCGGCGGCTTGCGGTCGCGCGGCGGGCTGCGGCGCGGGCGTGGGGGCCGGTGCGCGCGCGGTGCGGCCCGGGGCCGGCTGCGCCGTGCCGCGGTCCATCACCTTGATGATGTGGAAACCGTTGCCGCTCTGGATCAGGTTGCTGACCTGGCCTTTTTGCAGATCGCTGATGGCCTTGACGAACAGGTCGGGCCAGCCGTCCAGGGGACGCACACCCATGACGCCGCCTTGCAGCGCTTCCGGACCGTCAGACGCGGCGGCCGCCAGGCTGGCGAAGTCGTCGCCACGCTTGGCGCGCGCCAGGATGTCTTCGGCCTTCTTGCGCAGCACCGCCAACTGCTCGGGCGACGAGCCTTCCGGCACGCGCACCAGAATCTGCGCCAGCGCATAAAGCATCGGGCCCGAAGGCACCGCGGCTTGCTGGGGCGCCTGCTCGGGCTGCGCCTGCGGTTGGGGTTGCGCCTGGGGCGCGGCGCCAAACGCGGGGTTGCGGCGCTGGTCCCTCAGGAAAGCGTCGACTTCGTTGTCGGAGATGACAATCGTGGAATCCACCGCGCGTTGGCGCAGTCGGTCCGTGCGGATCTCGTCACGCAACGACTTGCGATAAGCATCCCAGCTCGTACCCGACTTTTCGATTTCGCTGCGCAATTGCGCGACGCTGATCTTGTTGCGGCCAGCGATGGTCTGGATGGCCTGATCGACTTGCGCGTCGTCCACGCGAATACCCAGACGGTCGGCTTCATGGCGCTGCACGCGCTCCATGATCAGGCGTTGCAGCACTTGATGCTGCAAGGTCTGGTCGTCGGGCACCTGGATGCCGCGTGCCTTCAGTTCGGACGAAATGCGGGCCGACGCATCGCGCAATTCGCGCAGCGTGATCACGTCCTTGTCCACCACCGCGGCAATGCCGTCCACGAACTGCTCGCCCTGCTGAGTGGCGGGCGCGGCCTTGGCGCCGTTGTTCGCGGCCCGGCCTGTCTGCTCGGCCGCGTGCGCGGCGGGCAGGCCGGCGCAAAGGGCCAGCAACAGCGCACTGCCGGACAGGCGGCGCAAAGAGTGCAACCTACGCATCATTCATACCTTTCAAATGTGGTCCCGGCAGGCACGGGCGGCGTGATGCTCGTGTAACCGGGGATACTTCTGTTCAGCAGGCCCATCGGGTCGGTTCCCAGGGAACCCAGACCGGTCAGCTCAAGCTGGAAGAACAGTGCGGAATTGGTGTCCGCCGCCGATACGGCGTAGCGCTGATAGACCATGCGGCCCACCCAGCAGCAATCGCCCTTGTACTCCAGGCCGGCGATGGCCTGCGTCACGCGGGGAGAATCCGTCGTATTGGAGACCGTGCTGGACGGTCCGGAGCGCAAGGAATAGTCCACCCGACCCACACCGTACCAGCGCTTGGTAAACGGCCATTGGACCGCCAGGCTGACCTGGTTCTGGCCCTGGGGCTGGTATTGGACACCCGTTTGCGGGTCACGCTGATAACGATACGACACCGCCACCGTGGTCAAACGCTGCGGCGACCAGCGGGCGCTGACCAAGCCACGCGACCACTGGTTGTCGTAGGGGTTGTACTGCGCCGCCACGTCGGTGCTGAGCGTGTCGGTCAGCGCCGCGCTGGCGCCCACCAGGAAGTCGGAACGGACGTTTTCACGCGGCGTCTCGCCGGGCAGCGTGACCATCTGGTCTTCGAAGTACAGGCGCTGCGCCACGGCCAGCGACAAACGTTCGAAGCCGGTATTGGCGTCCAGCCAGCGCGAGGTCAGCGCGGCGGTCAGTTGGTTGGCGTTGGAAATACGGTCCCAGCCGCCGGTGTAGATGTTCTCTTCAAACGCCTGCGAGAAGCTGAAATCGGCCAGCGACGTATCGTAGACCGGCATCTTGGACTGGTCGCGATACGGCACGCGCAGGTAGTACAGGCGAGGTTCGAGCGTTTGCGTGGAAGCCTTGCCGAACAAGCTCGTGTCGCGTTCGAAAATCAGCCCGGCGTCCAGCGACATGATCGGCACGGTGCGCGATTGCGAACGCGGCAGGCCGTCGGCCGAGCCGCCGTTCAAGCCGAGCGCGTCCATGCCATGCCATTTGGTCTGGTACTGCGTGTAGTTGACGCCCGCCTTCGGGATGATGAACCAGCCCGGCCGCACGATCGGGTAGGACACGGTCGGGTAGGACTGCAGGCGTTCTCCATCGGGGTAACGCACCGTGGAGCCAAAATCGGGCCGGCGGAAACGCACGGCGGTCGACGTCCAATCCACGTCGAAACCACCCCAGTCGTAGCGCGCGCCGCGCAGGTAAAGCTCGGGTTCCTTGTCATACGGCGGCACCAGCGGCGCGTCCGGGTCCTGCAGCGTCTGGTACTTGTAGACCTGGGCGTAGGTGCTCCAGTATTGGGAAGCCCAGCCCACGCGGCCGCGCTGCGGCAGGTAGGTGGTTGAAGCCTGGTTCAGGCCCAACTGCGAGATATCGCGGAAATAATTGTCGTCAGAGACCTTGGCGATGTCCCAGTCGGCATAGAAGCCATGAGAGAACGTCTGCTGATGACGCCACCAGTACATCCAGCGGTCTTCGCCAGTGATGTTGTCGTTGGGCAGGTAGGTGCCGTCCATGGTGCCGACATAGGACGAACCCAGGTAGCGGAATTCGCCGCCCAACTGCATGCCGCGCTTGGAGAAATAGCGCGGCTGCAAGGTCAGGTCGTAATTGGGGGCCAGATTCAGGTAATACGGCAGCGAAAAGTCAAAGCCGCCCTGGCTGGTCGTGCCGTAGGTAGGCATCAGGAAGCCTGACTTGCGCTCTTTCTTGACCGGGAAGGTCATGTAGGGCGACGCCAGGATCGGCACGTCCTTGAAATACAGCACGCCGCTGCGCGCCACGCCTTCGTTTTCGTCGAAGTCAATGTCGACCGTCTTGGCCTTGATGTACCAGGACGGCGTTTCGCACGAGCAGCCGCTGTACGTGACCGTATGCAGCCGCATCTGCGACTTGCTGAAGATGTCGGCGCGGTCGGCAACGGCAAAGCCGCCGGTGGCGCCCATCCAGAAATTGGGCTGTTCGACCTGGCCTGAATACTTGTCGACGTTGAACTTCGCGTTCGGGCCGGTCACCAGGGTGCCGTCGCGCATCATGCGCGCGCTGCCCTGGACGTCGACTTCGCCCGTGTCCTTGCGATAGTTGATGCGGTCGCCCTTGATGATCCCGTCAATGCGGCGCACTTGCGCGCTGCCGCTCAGGGTCAGGTCGGACTCCGGGTCGCCCTCGATGCTGTCCGCTTCCAGGTACGCCGGAATGTTGTCGTCCGGCAGACGATGCATCCGCAAACCCGGCGACGTGCGCAACACGGGAGCCGCCGGTGTGGCGGTTGCCGAGCTAGCTGGCGGTGCAGCGGGAGTCGAACCTTGGCTACCTTGAGCCTGGACGGCTCCGGCGGCGACGCTGACAGCAGAGAGGATCAACCACCGAACCTTGCGCACGAGTGAAAACAGCCCTTTTTGACGATGGAAATGCCTGGCACCGACGACAAAGAACCGCCGATGCTGGTGGAATCGAGCCGGTATTATAGAGAAGCCGCGCCATACGCCCAGCCTTATGTGTGCCGACCGCAAATTTCAGCAATATTGCCCTTCTGACACGGATCATCCTTGAAAAACGATCACGACCCCCGCCTGACGCAGATCCGCAACTGGCTGGATAGCCTGCCTGCCGCCTTGAGCCTGGCCGTGGACTCGCTGCGCCCGGCCTCCGCCGACGCCAGTTTCCGCCGCTACTTCAGGCTGGACGCCGGCGAGCGCACCCTGATTGTCATGGACGCGCCCCCCGCCCACGAAGACTGCCGTCCCTTCCTGCACGTGGGCAAGTTGCTGGCCGACGCCGGCCTGAACGTGCCCCAGGTGCTGGCACAGGATCTTGATCAGGGACTGCTGCTGCTGTCCGACCTGGGCGAGCAGACCTACTACCAGCGCATCCAGGCCGGCCTGTCCGACAGCCAGCTTCAGACGATGTACCGCGAAGCGCTGGCCGCGCTAGTCCGGTTGCAACAAGCGGCCACCACCGGCCTGGCCACCTACGACACCCCCCGCCTGGCCAACGAGCTCACCCGGCCACCTACGACACCCCCCGCCTGGCCGACGAGCTCACCCTCTTCCCCCAGTGGTACGTCGAGAAGCACCATGGCGTGACGCTGGACGACAAGACCGCGAACGCCCTGGAAAAAATCTTCGCCCTGCTGTCGGCCAGCAATGGCGGCCAGGCGCAAGTGCTGGTGCACCGCGACTTCCATTCCCCCAACCTGATGGTCTGCGACCAACCGCAATATGGCCCCAACCCGGGCGTCATCGATTTCCAGGACGCATTGGCCGGCCCCATCACCTATGACCTGGCGTCATTGGTGACCGACGCGCGCACCACCTGGGAAGAACCGCAACAGTTGGACTGGGCCATCCGCTATTGGGAAATGGCGCGCGCCGCGGGCTTGCCCGTCGATGCCGACTTCGCGGATTTCCACCGCGCCTACGAATGGATGGGCTTGCAGCGCAACCTGCGCATCCTGGGCGTGTTCGCCCGCCTGAACCACCGCGACGGTAAGGCGCATTACCTGGCGCACATGCCGCGCGTGAACGGTTACGTGCGCCAGGTAGCCCAGCGCTACGGCGTCTTCACCCCCTTGCTGCGCCTGCTGGACAAGCTGGACGACCGCCAGGTCCGTGTCGGGTACACGTTCTGATGCGGGCCATGATTCTTGCCGCGGGCCGCGGCGAACGCATGCGCCCCCTGACCGACCACCTGCCCAAGCCCTTGCTGTCGGTGGGCGGCAAGCCCCTGATCGCCTGGCACCTGGAACGGCTGGCCGCGGCGGGGTTCCAGGACGTCGTCATCAACCACGCCTGGCTCGGCCACGAGATCGAGCGCGCCCTGGGCGACGGCAGCGCGTTCGGCGTGCGGGTTCGCTATTCCGCCGAAGGCACCGCGCTGGAAACCGCCGGCGGCATCGCGCAGGCGCTGCCCCTGCTGGGCGACGCGCCGTTCCTGGTCATGAACGGCGACGTCTGGTGCGACTGGAATCCCGCGCTGGCTCCGGCCTTGGCGGCCGACGTGCCCGACGGCGGCGCCTGGCTGCTGATGGTCGACAACCCCGTCCAGCACCCGAACGGCGATTTCCGGCTGTCGTCGGACGGCGGCCTGCATGCCGACGGCAACCCGCGTTTGACCTATGCAGGCATCGGCGTCTACCATCCCTCGTTGTTCGCGGATGTCCAGCGCGGCACGGCGGCGCCCCTGGCGCCCTTGCTTCGGCAAGCGATGGGCCGAAACCTGGCGCGCGGCGCGCACCATCGCGGTCGGTGGACCGACGTCGGCACCCCGCAACGGCTTGCCGACCTGGACGCGGAGCTTCTCGCAGCGGCACGCTGACGCTCACATATTTCACAATATCAAGGTGCGCAACCAGGATTTTCCGCGCACCCAACCGCCCTGGCTAACGGGGTATTCTCTGACGCTTTGACGCGCGCGCGGACACCGTCGCGGCGGACAAGCACACACACAGGAAGTTTTCTAGGAATGGGGATGTTTGGAAGATCGCAACGGGCCGTGTTCAAGCCCTCCGTATACCAACCCGGTCAACGCACGCGGCGCCTGCCGCGCTGGCTTGTCCTGCTTCTGGTGGGAATTGCCCTGGGTGCGGGCGGCGTGCTCTTCCTGCAAACCAATTACGGCCCGCAACGCCTGACGGTCGAGCAGTCCGAGTCGCTGCACAGCGAACTCAGCGCCGCCAACCTGGAACGCCAGCGCCTGCAAACGCAATTGGAAGAAGCCACGCAGCAGCGCGACGCCAATAAATCCGGCCATGAAAAACTGACCACCGAACTGGCCGACGCCCGCGCCAAGATCGACACGCTGAACAAGGAACTGGTCCTGTTCCAGGACGCCATGCCGCCGGACCCGCGCGGCGGCAATCTGGGCATCCGCTCCGCCACCTTCAAGCGCGGCACCGGCCAACTCGGCTACCAAGTGCTTGTCATGCGCGATGAACCGTCGGGCGCCCCCTTCCAGGGCACGCTCACCTTCGCCATCGAAGGCAGCTACCCCAACGGCCGCGCCGCCACGATCACCCCCGAAGGCCCGGCACTCAATGTCGACCGTTACGATTACGCGCTGGGCGACCTTACGCTGCCCGACGGCTTCAACCCCCGCGTGGTGGTGCTGCGCGTGATGGACGGCAACCAGAAACAGCAGGCGATGCGCATCTATAACGTGCGCAAGTAAGCACGTCGCGCTCGACCCGAAACCCGCCTCGGCGGGTTTTTTTGCGTCTGCGCAAAGTCGTTGCGCACGCAACTTTTTAGGCATATAGTTGCGCAAACAACCAAATTCCAGAGACAAGATGCCGCTCCCCTCGCACGTACCCGTTCTGATCGCCGGCGGAGGCCCCGTCGGCCTGACGCTGGCCGCCCTGCTGGCCGAATACGGCATCGCCTCGCTCACGGTGGAGGCTGACGACGACTATTGCAGTGGCAGCCGTGCCATCTGCATTTCGCGCCGCTCGCAGGAAATCATGGCTTGGGCCGGCGCGGACAAGCCGCTGGTGGCCACGGGGCTGCCCTGGACCGGTGGCCGCAGCTACTACCGCGACCGCGAAGTGCTGCACTTCGAAATGCCGCACGACCCGCTGCAACGCTATGCGCCGATGGTCAACATCCAACAGTATTCAATCGAGGAGTACGCCCATCAGGCCATGCAGCGCCACCCGGATCTGGCGGCCTTGCAATGGTCGGCCCGCGTGGCCGGCCTGCGCACCGACGCGGACGGCGTCACCGTCGACATCGACGCCGGCGGCCAACGCCAGACCGTGCGCGCCGACTGGCTGATCGCCTGCGACGGCGGACGCAGCACCGTGCGCGAGGCCATGGGCCTGAAGCTGGAAGGCATGCAGTACGAAGGCCGCTACGTCATCGTCGATATCGAACAGGCATCCAACCGCCCCGTGGAACGCCTGGCCTGGTTCGACCCGCCGTCCAACCCCGGTTCCACCCTGCTGATGCATCGCCAGCCCGGCAACGTCTGGCGGGTGGACTACCAGATCCGCGACGACGAAGACCCCGAAGAAGCCGTCAAGCCCGAAAACGTGCTGCCGCGCGTACAAAGCCATCTGGACATGATCGGTGAAACCGCGCCGTGGAAGCCGTTGTGGATCTCGGTCTACAACGCCAAGTGCCTCACGCTGAACCAGTACCGCCACGGGCGCGTGCTGTTCGCCGGAGACGCCGGCCACCTGGTGCCGATCTTCGGCGTGCGCGGCCTGAATTCCGGCCTGGACGACGCCGGCAACCTGGCGTGGAAACTGGCCTGGGTCTTGAAAGGCCAAGCACCCGACAGCCTGCTGGACAGCTACAGCACCGAGCGCGTCCACGCCACCCGCCAGAACCTGGCCTATGGCGCCAAGAGCACCGAATTCATGGCGCCGCCCGACTTTGGCTTTCGCCTGATGCGTGAAGCCGCGCTGCGCCTGGCGTTGGTGGACGCAACGGTGCGCTCGCTGATCAACCCACGCCAATCCGCGCCCATTTCCTACGACGCCTCGCCACTGAACCTGCCTGACGGCGCACCGCAGGCCGGCCCCGCCGCCGCCCCAGGCCAGCCCGCGCCCGACGCGCGCCTGCAAGACGGCGGCACGCCGCGCTATGTCAGCGAGAGCTTTGGCCGTGGTTTCGTGCTGCTGGCGGTCTCGCCCTTGGAATCGCTGGCGCGCGAACTGGACGCCTTGGCCGCCGCCACGCAAAGCGCACCGCATCCGCTACGGCTCCTTAGCGTTGGCGAGGGCGGCTTGAACGATGCACACGGCCAGTTGCGAGAGCGCTACGGCGCCAGCGCGGGCGCCGTCATCCTGATCCGCCCCGATGGCTATGTGCTGGGCCGCTGGTCCGCACCGCAAGCCGCGCAACTGCGTGCCGCCCTGGCGCCCTATTACCCCTTGATCGCCCAGTCCGCAACACAGGAAGGCCAAGCATGAACAACGACGAACTCGACCAGGTCTACACCCGCATGGCGCAGACGCTGACGCGCGTGGGGGAATCCCAAGCGCCGCTGTTTCTATCGATCCTGGGCTTGTCGCTATTGAGCCGGCAGCCAGACGCGGCCACGGCGCTGGCGCTGCTGGCCGAAGCGGAAAGCGCCTGCCAGGGCGAAGCCGCTGTGGCAAACTACCCCGCCACCACTCCTGCCCGCCCAACGTGAAACCGCCTGCCCTGGAACGATTCCTGACGTATCGCCTGCACGTGCTCAACAAGATCACGGACCGGGACACGAATCGCGCCTATCTGGAAGACTGCGGCATTCCCTTGGGGGAAGCGCGCTGCCTGGCGGCGATCGGGCGCTATGCGCCGCTGTCCGTCAACGACCTGGCGCGCGCGGCGAATCTGAACAAGGGGCAGGCCAGCCGATCGGCGCAGGCGCTGGTGGATCGCGGGCTGGTTGAAAAGGCGCTGTCCGCGTCCGACGGACGCGGCGTGGTGCTCACGCCCACCCAGGCAGGCATGGCGCAATACCAGCGCATCATCGACCTGATTGCGCAGCGCAATGAAGAGATCTTCGGCTGCCTGAACGCCGGCGAACAGCAGATGCTGGGCGAGATGCTCGACCGCCTGATCGAGCATCTGCAAACGCAGGAAAACGACAGCTAGGCGTCGGACTTCGGCGCCGTGGCGCCCATCTGCGCAGCCGCTTCGTCCATGAACTGCGCCATGCGCACATCCAGCTCGGTCACCCCGCCCGCGTCATGCGTGGTCAGCGTCACATCCACCCGGTTGTAGACGTTGGTCCATTCTGGATGATGGTTCAGCTTTTCCGCGAACATGGCCACGCGCGCCATGAACCCGAATGCCGCATTGAAATTCGGAAAACGGAAGCGCTTTTCAATGGCGTCGCGCATGGCCACGGCCTGCCATCCGGTCAGGGCGGCCACGGCGGTATCGGTGCCGATACGGGCGGGGGGAAGCATGCTCATGACAAGGCCTTATTGCTTGACGGCGTACAGGTAGATTTCCACGCGCCGGTTCAGCGCGCGCCCTTCGGCGGTCGCATTGTCGCCGACGGGATCGTTTGGCCCACGCCCTTCCGTGGTCATGCGGCCGGCGGCCACGCCCTGCTTGGCCAGGTAGTCCGTCACGCTCTTGGCGCGGTTGACCGATAGCGTCTGGTTATGCGCCAGCGAGCCGGTGCTGTCCGTGTGGCCAACCACCTTGGCGCGCAATTCGGGATGCTGGTTGAGCGAACGCCCCACGCTGTCCAGCACCGGCAGCAAGGCCGGCTTCAACTGCGTCTTGTCCGTGTCGAACGACACGCCGCTGGGGATGTTGACCTTCAGGCTGCCATCGGGCATTTCGACAACATCGATGCCCAAGGAGGATGCGCCCGATTGCTGTACGTCTTCCTTGACGACCTTCCAGTTGTAGCCCACCAGGCCACCCGCCACGGCGCCGATGCCGGCACCGATGGCCGCGCCCTTGCCGTGCCCGATCAGCGCGCCAATGCCGGCGCCCACCGCCGCCCCCGCGCCCGTTCCCACGGCAGTATTGGTTTGCTGTTGCGTGGCGCAACCGGCCAGCAAGGCCCCCGCCGCCGCAACCACCGCCATCCGGTTGAGCATTGTTCTTGAGTTCATGGCAACCTCCACGATTCCTTCGTGCGCCGGGTCATTCCGGCGTAGTCCATGCTAGCAAGGGCACGCGGCGCCACCCGCAACATTTTGTACTGGCGGCGGGCGGCACGCCTCCTGGGTTCAGCCCGCAGGGGCGCGTCACGCAGGGGCACGCCCCGCAGCGGCTCAGCCCCGCCTGCCGACCAGCATCGCCAAACCGAACAACGCGCCCAGGCCGCCCACGATCGCCAGCGAGATCGACGGTTCGCGCATGTTCAGCGCCATTGCCGCCGCCGCGACGCGCCACCGGTGGATCCATAGAAATGGGTGCGACGCGCGGGCTCGGTGCCGGCGGGCTGGCGCTGTTGCCAGGCGTTCAGCGCCTGTTCGAAGTCGCGCAGCAAGCGCTCGCGGCTGGGCAGGTCCACCGCGCTGACCAGCAGCGTCGGCAGGCCCGGGCGGATCAGTTTCAGGTAGTCGTCCGTGCCCCAGCTTTTCAGGTCGGCAAAGGCAATCGGCCCCCGCCGTGAAAACTCCAGGCCATCGGGCGTGACCTTGACGGCATTGCGGGTGGGAAAGCCCTTGAACGCCACCAGCGGCGGCACCAACAGGCCCAGCACCGCCAGCACGATGGCCAGCACGATCGGCCCCCGGTTGAACACCACCAGCATGAAGCTGCCGGCCGCCAAGGCAAAGGCCAGGGGCACCGATAGTTGATGCCAGCGCGTATAGACGGCCGCCTGGATGCCTTCGTTGCTATTCATGCTTGGACCCTGTCAATTTTCGGCTCTTACAAGATTGGTGCCGTTGCCGCCCACCGGCAGCGAGCGCACTTCCGGCATGCGTTCCGGATCCGGCCAGAACTCCACCTTCAGAAACGCTTCGGTGAAGATATCGTCGTCGACCAGGACCTCGGTGCGCAACACCGCGTAGCCATTATGAACTTGGAACTGAACCGAATCTTCCCACGGCTTGCTGGTGAATTCGACCGACTGGCTGCGGTCCTTGCGCACCCAGCGCCAGATGTCGGCCCATCCCGGGCGCGAGCTCAGGCTGTTCACGTAGTCGTCCGCCTTGTCCATCCACGTTTTGGGGTCGGGCCGACCGGCCACCATCTGCGCCTGCGACGGGGCGCGCGGTTGCAGCTCCGGATCCTGCGCGCGTACCGAGCCCTTGCTGGACACCACGGCGGTAACGCCCGCGCCGCCCAGCTTGAGGCTGTAGGCGTAGTCGCTGCTTTGGGTGTAGCCGGGCATGATCACTTCCAGCACCAGCCGGTCGCGGCCCAGTACCTCGCCGCTCCAGAAGCCATACCATTGCAGCGACACGCGCACGCCGAACACCGCGCGGTTGAAGTCGTCCAGTTCGTCCTCGCGCGTCGCGTACATCTCGCGGCCGTCCACGCCTTCGAACTCTTCGGCCCGCATGCAGCAGCGCGTATACCAGACCTCAAGCTCGCTTTCGGTGGCGCTGTCGCCCCAGAACTTGAAGTACAGGCCGGCCACCAGCAGGCACAGCCCCAGCGCGATCCAGCCCCATACCGGAATGCCCAGCAGCACCGTGCCGCCGCTGGTCAGGCCCACCATCGCGCCCCCGAAGCCGCCCGCGCCCGCCGCCACGCCCGCCGTGCTGAACGCGCCGCCCACGGCAATGACGGCGGTCGCCACCCCGGTCAGGCTGGACATCAACAGAAAGGCGGACGACGTTGCATAGGCGCCGCCCGCTTCATAGTTGTGCACGTCGTACTGGTCTTTGGCGTTGAGCGCGTTGTTGGCGCTATCCACGAACGTCGCGGCGGTGGCGAACACCGCGCCCGCCGTGCGGAAGGTGGCCAGGCGCATATTCAGCCGCAGGTTCATCGTGAACGCGGTGTTCGCGCCCACGCGCGCGCCGATCGCGCCGGTGGTGACTTCGATCGCCACGCTGCCCACCCCCAGCACGCCGGTGGTGATGCCGAACCAGGCCTTGCGTTCCTTCTTCGCATCCTGGACAGCTTGCGCCGCGTTCAGGTCCGACACCGACGTGTAGATGGCCACCAGCGCCATCACGCCCGTGGCGCCCGCGTAAGAGGCATCGCGCGACTTGGCGTACTTGATCAGCCCCGCCATGGGCGACATGGTCGGCGCCGGCAAAGCCAGCACCGGTGGCGGCGCGGGCAGGCCCAAGGGCGGCGACGCGCCCGCCCCCGGCCGTGGGCGCGCCGTTGACGCTGCATTCGTTGAAGCCGAATTCATCTGCGCGTCCACTTCCTCCGGAATCACGTAGTTGATCGTGACCGATCGCGACGCCTCGGATTGCGTGCCCATCCATCCGGCGTTCATGTGCTGCGTCGCGCTGACGCCGCCCCCCGCCGTAATCGACGTGGACCGGTTGTTGGGTTCCCAGATGATCTCGTGCATGTCCGCGATCATGCGCGGCACCGTGGTCGTGTGGCTGCGCACCACCAGCACGGTGTTCATGCGCGCCGCCATCGTCATCGACACGCGCGCGGCAACCCGTTCCGCGATCGGGTCACGCGCCAGCGTCAGCCGCAACAGTTGGGTCGCCATGAAGCGGCCGATCGCGGTCGTGGCCGCCCGGGTCGGTGTCGGCAAGCCCTTTGCCCGGCGATCCTTCAGCCAGTCGTTGTAGCTCTTGATCATCTTGCGAACGTTGGAGATCTGCTTGGACAGCTTGCCGCGCGCCTCCTTTTGCAGGAAGGCCAGCAGTTCGCCGTCGTTCGAGGCCAGCCCGCGCCAGATCGCTTCGTACAACCCGTCCTTGTCGTCTTCCTTCAAGGAATCATCGATGGCCTTGTGTTCGCTGTGCACCGCGCCCGCGCCGTCCACGCACAGCGCAAGGTCTTCCTCCAGCCGCTGGCCCGCCACGGCGTCATTGGGCGAATACGCCTTCAACGTCATCCAGAAGGCCTCGCGGCCGTACCACCACGCCCAGTCCTTGCCCGCCCCCTCGATCAGGTCCTTCATGCGGTCGACGCTGGCGCGGTTGTCGCTGATGGTCCTGGAGACCTTGCTCATGTTGATGCGTTCGTGCATCCGCAGGATCTCATCGCCCGATGAGTCCATCTGCTTTTCCAGGCCCAGGATGATCTGCGCCACGCCCACTTCGCGCAGCCGGGTCGGGTCCATGTGGTGCTCGGCCAATTCGCCCATGCGCTTGTTGCGCCACGTCGAAATGTCCGCCAGCAAACCGACCGGATCGCGCAGCGCCAGCACCACGCCGCCCTTGGGCGTCATCTGCCGCATCTTGGCCGCCATCTCGGCGGCCTTTCCGCCGAAGGTGGTCACGCCCGGGCTCAAGGTGTTGTTGAACAAGGTGGTGGCGCCGGCCGCATCGCGGAATTCGATTGAATGCGCGGCCAGGTTGGCGCCGTCTTCGGTCACGCGGTAGCCGGTATCCGGCTTGGGATGCCCGCCGCCCCAGACGGCGCGCGCATCCAGTTCAACCATGATCTTGCCGCGCCAACGATCGTCGCGCGTCAGCTCGCGGCGGATGTCACGGGTCCACCACACGCGCGAATAGCCGACCCACACCGAGCGCGACGCATTGGCCGGCGCCTCGACGTTGATCAAGGCGGACTCCAGGCCGTGGCCTTCCCGTGTGCAGGTAAACGTGGGCTGCTCCGACGGACGGTTGTCGTCGTCCACCGGCACTTCCTTCATCTGGCCCGTGGCGGTGGCCGCGAAGGCGCGCCACCCGTAGCTGCGGCGCGGGTCCCATACGTACACATAGCCCGCCGTGATGGCGCGCAGCATGTAGGCGCCCTGGCGCATGGTTTCGTAGTGCAGTTCGGCGTCCGCGTACACGCCGTTGGGCAGGTCGTTCCGGCCGCCCGGCACATACGCCACCCGCATCGGCAGGATCGGCAAACCCGGCCGGCCGCAAAACTTGCCCTTGCAGGGAAGCGCGTCGTAGTCAGTCGTCATGCTTGTCGATCCTCCCGTGCCTGCGCCTGCCGCGCAAACAACCGCCAATCCTCGTCATCCATGTCTTCGGCCGCGTTGCGCAAGCGGCCGCCCTCTTCCTGAATCTCGCGCAGCAGCGCGGCAAACGACGGCGCGCGTTCCAACGGCGCGTCCAGGCGCACGCGCCAGGCCGCGAACAACGCCGCGTCTTCGTCGTCGTTGATCTCACAGGCGCTGGCCACATCCAGCGCGCGACGTATCGCCTCCAGCACCGACGGGCCGTAGTCCAGCCCGCCCGCGTTCAGCCGTTGCAGCACCGCGTTCACCTGGCCCAGGCGCGCCAGCCGTGGCCAGTCGGGCGTGGCCGCCTGCATCGGGCCGGGCGTGTCCGGCAACGCCTGCCAGCGCGCAAAGCCGTCGATGCACATCCACGCCGCGCCCGCGATCCACGACGCGGGCGCGCAGCCCGCGTACAACTCGCTTTGAAACTGGGTTGTGCGCGGATCCCAGAAGCGCAGGATGCGCATGCGCCCCTGCGCGTCGCGCAGCCGCGCGCGCAAGATCAGGCGCTGGGCCACTTCCGCCAGCGGCAGATCGGTGGCCAGCCACGCCGACATCGACCGCGCACGCTTGATGGCGGGCGCGGGGCGCAGGGCTTCGTCCACCGCCAGCCGGATGCTGGCGTTGATTAGCCGTTCGTACCGCATCTCATCAGGCACCTCGGCCAGGTACAAGGGCGGCGCGGACGCGCCCTGCGATATCAGGTCAACCGCGCGCCGCGCCAGGCCCGCCGTGGCGATCTGGTCAGCCAAGGGGTCGGCCAGCGTGGAGTCGCACAGCAGCAGCACGCGGCGGCTGGGGCGCGCGTCCAGCACCGCGCGCAAGCCGGCAATGGCGTGTTCGACGGCGGCCTCCGCGCGCGCCGACCGGGACGCGGCGCCTGCCTGCGTCGGGTCCGCTGGACCTCTCGGATTCTTTGGGTGCGTACGATGCGTCGGGTCCTTCGGCGGCGCCGGGTGCGTCCGGTCCTTAAGGTCCGTCGGCGGCGTTGGATAAGTCGGGTCTATCCTCATGCCGCCAGCGCTCCGCTGCCGGCCGCGTCTTCCAGCGCCGCGGCGCAGCCTTCCAAATCACCCTGCGGCGGCTGCGCCGGACCGGTGCCGCTTTGCGGCCCCACCCAGCTATGCACGCCCGCCTTCAGCTCCACCTTGCCCGGCGCGTGCAACTGGATGCCGCCGCCTTCGACGCGCAGGTAAGCGCCCGCCGCCGTGGCCAAGACCTTCTTCGATGCGTTCACATCCACCGCGCCCTGCGCCGACACCAGCGTCACGGCCTTTTCGGCGGCCAGGCGCATGCGCGCCTTCTGGCTCTGCAAGCGCAGCTTGCCGCCCGCCGCGTGCAAGCGGATGCCTTGTTCCGCCACCGCGCGTCCGTTGCCGCCCAGGCCCTTGGTGAACAGCACCACGCCTTGCGCGACGCAGACGGCCAGGTTCGCGCCCGCCGCCCAATTTACGTCCGGAGCCACCTGGCACAAGGTCGCGCCCGCAACCGTGTAGGCGTTGTGCGGCGTGTACTGGCCGATGCCCTTGGGCGCGCTGACCTGAATGTGCGGCAGCGTGTAGGCGGGCACCGCAGTGGCTTCCTCGCCCTGGGTTGCAACCCCCTGGGTTTCAGCTCCCTGGGTTTCAGCACCCTTCGTGCCTTCGATCACCTTGCGCACGGTCTCCAACTCATTGACCGCCCGCGTCTTGTCCCCGTCGCCGGACAAGCCCGCCTCCTGGCGGCCCGCCGAGGCGGACAACTCGGCCGCTTGCTCGATGGCCTTTTCCATCTGCTGGATGGCTTCTTCGCTGTCCAGCAGGCCGCCCGTCGCGCCCTCGCGCTTGTCGGCGCTGATCAGCAAGCCCTCGCCCGCGCGCAGCGCCAGCGCTTCGCTGGTCGCCAGTTCCGCGCCATGGCCCAGGTCGGACAAGCGTTCGTTGTCGCGCTGCTGCTTCAGGTGCCCCAGGTTCAACCGCGCCTCGGCCTGCGTGGTCGACGCGGTCAGGCGCGACTGGCCCGGCGTATCGTCCTGCACCAGTTGGTTGTAGCCGCCCATGCCTCGGCCGCTTTCGGCCAGGGCCTGCGTCTTGAAGCCCGACATCACCACGTTGTGCGCGTGCCCGTCCTGCGTGCCGGCGAACCACGCCGGCGCGTTGCCGGTGGCCTTGGCCGCCCCGCCCTGCACCTGATTGTTGGCGGCATTCTCCGTGCCCGCGCCGTTGTACAAGGCGCCCACCACCACCGGGCGGTCGATATCACCATGCAAGAACTGCACCAGCACCTCTTGGCCCAGGCGCGGGATGAAGTGCCCGCCCCAATCCGACCCGGCTACTGGTTCGGCCACGCGCACCCAGGTGCCCAGCGCCTCGGATGCGGGCGCGTTGTCGTCGCCTGCGGGATGCGCCTGCCGATTGCTGGACGCGCTGCCGCGCTGCCAATGAAACTGGATCTTCACGCGGTGGTCGCGGTCGGTGTGGACCGGGTCGGCCGCGCCCACCACCAGCGCGGTCTGGGCGCCGTGCACCGTGGGCCGGGGATGCAGACGCGCCCCGTGGCCGTCCCGGGTGCTGGGCCGGTATTCCAGCGTGGCGGCAATCGCCTCGAACCGGTTGCGATAGAAATCCGCGCCGCCGTCCTCTTGCGTACCGGCCGCGCCCAACGCCTGGGCCACCGCCCGCCCCAGGTCTTCATCGAAGTTGTTGCGCGCCTCGTGCTGCATGCGCATCACCACGAAATCGCCGCCCTCGCCTTGCGACGGCGCCCAATGGCCGGTCAGCGTAAAGCGCTGGCCCGGCGCCAGGGTGCGCACCGTGCCGTCGCCTTCGTACAAGGACTGGCGCACGCGCTGGGCGGCCAGCGCATTGTGGGCCAGGCGCTCGCCCTGCCCGCTGTCTTCAAACAGGTATTGGCCGGGATAATCCGAGTCGGCCAATTCCAGCGTGTTCGGCATCTTGTCATCGACCTGCGCGCTGGCCTGCCGGGCCTGCATGGCGCGATAGTCCCAACTGGCGATGCGCACCGCGTTCGTGCGCCAGGCGCGCCGCTTGCGCCAGGCCTGGATGGTGTCCTCGGTTTCGGTGGCATCGGCGCGCTGAAACTTCACGCTGGATTGCGGGCCGCTCTTGAAGGCGCCGTTGTGGTCGGCGATGACGACGGTATGGGTGCCGGGCTCGCCATCGCCCGCTTCGTGTTCCACCCAATAAAACAGCCCCTCTTCGGCCAGCAGCCGTTCAACGAAGGCGTAGTCGGTTTCGCGATACTGGATGGTCAGGCTGCGCTTGGCATAGCCGTCGCGGTCCTTCAGTTCCCAACGCCATTGGGGCGCCACCGCGCCCTGGCCGTTGTAGTCGCCAAAGACGCGGTCAACGATGTCGATCACCGACAGGTCCTGAAAGGCAAAGCTGTCGCGCCGCTGGCGCAGCAGCGCCAGCCACGGCTCGATGCGCAGCCGATAGCGCGCAAAGCCGCCGTTGGCGCCTTCGAAGCGGGCCTCGGAAACCAATCCGCACCACACCCGGGGTTCATCGCGGCCCAAGGCCGTCTGCAAGGCGAGCTGTACCGGTTGGCCGATCAGCGTCTTCAGTGGAATATGCGCGTCATCGGACAGCGCATCCACGTGCAAGGTGTAGCCGCCGTCGCTCAACTGCTCGGTGGCGTGCAGCCGTTCAGCCAGGAGCTTGTCCTGGCCCAACGGCGTGCTCAGGTCGAGCAAACGATCGGCCTGCGTGAAGCCGGCTCCCAACAGGCTGGTGGCGGCAAGTTCGAGGGCCATGTCGACGTCTCCCGGCTCAGCTCATGCGAAAACGGAAATCGCCATTCTTGCCCGCGCCCACGCGGATCTTGGCGATGGCTTCGCCCTGCGCCATGCGGCCAAGCACCTGCTCGGCAATCTCGGGCAGCAGCGATCCGTTAAGAATGTGGTCCACGTTGCGCGCCCCGGTGTCCACCTCGGTGCAGCGCGCCAGCACGGCCTCGACCAGCGCGTCGTCCCACTCGAACACCGCGCGGTGCGTGGCCTGCACGCGGCGCGCGATGCGGCCCAGCTTCAGGCCGATGATGTGCGCCAGCGCGTCGTCATCCACCGGAAAGTAGGGAATGGTCTTCATACGCCCCAGGAACGCGGGCTTGAACGCCTTGTACAACTGCGGCGCCAGCAGTTCCGACAACTGTTCCGGCGACGGGCGCTCTTCGGCGGGCTTGTTCAGGCAGGCCTGCATGATCGTGCTGGACCCCACGTTGGAGGTCAGGATGATGAGCGTGTTGCGGAAGTCGATCTCGCGGCCTTCGGCATCGTCCATCACGCCCTTGTCGAACACCTGGAAGAACATTTCCAGCACGTCCGGGTGGGCCTTTTCAATTTCATCCAGCAGCACCACGCTGTAGGGCTGGCGCCGCACCGCTTCGGTCAGCACGCCGCCTTCGCCATACCCCACGTAGCCCGGCGGCGAGCCCTTCAAGCCCGAGATGCTGTGCGCTTCCTGGTACTCGCTCATGTTGATGGTGATCAGCTTGCGTTCACCGCCGTACAGAATGTCGGCCAGCGCCAGCGCCGTCTCGGTCTTGCCCACGCCCGACGGCCCCACGAACAGGAACACGCCCTTGGGCTTGTCCGGGTCTTCCAGGCCGGCGCGCGCCGTGCGCACCCGTTGCGCGATGGCGTGCAGCGCGTGGTCCTGCCCGATCACGCGCTC
>RCUJ01000562.1_pt1 | contig 21247 bp, 23 predicted proteins | sample 2166321 | NCBI WGS metagenome assembly RCUJ01 (sample SAMN09932808, study PRJNA488358) | compost metagenome | feature: garden; material: soil; isolation source: compost soil in an enriched community after 118 h of incubation | place: Germany: Experimental Botanical Garden Goettingen | collected... | reverse complement strand
AAGTCAACATAATCCTAAAAAATACGTGCCAATAATGCAACAAAGAGAAACTGCGTTGAAAATTTGCACGTTTTCATAGGCAAAACTTGTCCCTGCATAGGTGTAAACACCCATACAACATAAAAAAACAATCGGGGCTTATTTAAATGCTGTCTTAAACGCGCATGTCATTCATACGCCTTTTGGATCAGCACTTTGGTTTGCCGTCAGGCTTACTGGTCGATAGGTAAACCCAACAGATCGAGAGCCGCGCCAAAAGCATCGGAACCCGAGCAAAGGAAAACCGCCACGTCGCCGGGATTCATATTCTCCAGGACCTGGTCGATTTGTTCTTGCGCATTATCAACATTGTCGACATTTGAAGCGTGTATATCCGCTCCAGCCTCGACTTTCTCGATGGGGACGATGTCAGCGATCGCATTGAGATCGGTTACGCCCACCACCACATAGACGCTGATGGGCTCGCCATCCAGCGTCGTGAGCAGCTCGACGCCGCCCGCTACGTCGGCAAGGTGCCGACTTACTATTTCCATGTTCCATCTTCCTTGATCAGCGGGCCTGGCCCGCTTGGACGCACGCACCGTGAAGGTGCAATCTCACGCCCAGGCGCGACTATAACAGCCTTAGCCTAATGTTTTTTGACATTTGGGCCCAACGACTGCCGAGCAGCCCCGGACGTGGCGGCCACGCGACGGCAGCGCACCCCGGCGTCGGTCAAAACGGCGATGAGCGGCTTCTGGGCAGCCAGGAAGGCGTCTTTCTCGTCGCCAGCCAGCTTGCAGATGAACATCTGCGCCTGCAACTGGGTCCGGCGCGCGCGTCGGTTGTCGGCCTCTTGAGCCAGCCAGTCTCCGATCCAGGCGGAAGCGGCCTCGGGGTCGGCCTGCAGCTTGACGTGGCCCAGCAGGTCGAAAATTGTCACGCCGTCGATGCGTTCGTCTTCACCGCGCGTGAGGTAAAGCTTGGCAGCCTGGCCCGAATAACCGGGGACCACGGCAAGGCAATCGCGTTCAGCGGGTTTCTTCATAAAGTTCTGTACTTAGGTGTCGGTTGTCTAGAACCATGGACTGTAACCCGGCCTTGCGCCCCGTCGCATTGGCGCCAAGGAACTCTGCTATCGTCGGCCTACTATTTTCCTTACGGTGAACATCATGCAACGCGATTTCGATCTGGTCGTCACGATTTTGGGCGCCCTGCGCGACGCGCCCGGCCCCAACCTGAGCACGCACGACATCAAGAACGTCGCACTGGCCCCGCACCCGGAAGAACAGGGCTTGCAGGTCATTGCGCATCACCTGGACCTTTTGGCCGATGCCGGCCTGGTCAAACAGGTGAGCGAAACGGCGGCCAATGCGGGCGCGGCGCGTTGGCGCATCACCTGGAAGGGCTACGACGCCCTTGAGCAGGATGAGGACGACGAGGACGAGGACGACGGCGAGATTTTCGACGCCGAAGAGTAAGAAGAAGGCCTGGGCTCAGCGGCGCTGCAAGATGCGCCGCGTGAGCAAGGATGCGGCGGTGCCGATCACCAGGCTGAACATGAAGGCGGCAATGGCCAGCATGGCCGCCAGGTCGCTGAAGCCGCCTTGGCGCGCCAGCACCACCACGGCGACGCAGACCGCCGCGGCCAGCGCGATCACACCAAGCAGTACCTGCTTGACCGAGCGCAAGCGGCCGCAGAGCGAGCCGCCCACCAACGCGACCGCCACCATCGCGGCCATGGACCAGAACAAATATTCGTACTGCATGAGGCGACTCCCCTAGGGCGTTGAGGCGCCCGCATTATAGGCGTGCGCCCTGCCCGCATACGGCCCCCGGGGACCCGTAGTGACTTCCTTGCCCTGCTCCTTGCCAATCCAGGCTTACCAGCCGCGAAAGCGTTCCCAGCGGGCCACCACGCCCGGCTCGCCGGCCCGCACGACGTTGTAGGCGTCATGCTGGGCGCAAGTGGCGCAGGCGTGATTCGGAACGATACGCAGCTTGGACCCCAAGGGCAGGTCCGGCAAGCTGGCGCCGCTGCCGGCGCGCAGCTTGATGATGCCCTGCTCCTGGTTGGTTTCCGCCAACAACAAATCAGGGTAGACCTTGCCCTGCACATCGCATACCAAGCCGTACAACTGATCGACCGGCTGTTTGGCGGTGCCACGGTCTCGCGACATGGCCATCCAGCCGGCGTCGACCAGGATCCAGCCTTTGTCGGGCTGGTGTCCGATGACGGTGGTCAACACGGTGGCCGCGATGTCATCCACTGAACAGACGCCCAGGCCGGCCATCACCAGATCGAAAAACACATAGACGCCCGCGCGCACTTCCGTCACGCCCGCCAGGCTACGGGCGAAATGCGCGGTGGGCGTGGACCCTACGCTGACGACGGGGCATGGCAGCCCGGCAGCGCGGATGGCTTCGGCGCAACCAACCGCCGCTGCGCGCTCCTGCTCGGCCATGTCGGCGATCGCCTCAAGGCTGCGGCAGCCATAGGATTCGCCGGCGTGTGTCATGACGCCGCGCAGGCAATCCGCCTGGGCAAGCACCCTTGCAATCGCCAACAGATGTTCATGGTTGTCCGGTTGCACACCGGCGCGATGGCCGTCGCAATCGATTTCGATCAGCGCCGGCAGGCTCTTGCCGGACGCCTTGGCCTGCGCGGCCACCATCCCTGCCGCATCGATGCTGTCGACCACAATCGTCAAATCCACGCCGCGCTCGCGCAGGGCCAGCACCCGCGCAAGCTTGCCCGGCGACACGCCCACTGCATAGAGCAGATCGGTAACACCGGCGGCGGCGAACTGCTCGGCTTCCTGGAGCGTGGAAACGGCGGCCGGCCCCTGCGGGCTGCTCATGACGCGGCGCGCCACGTCGATGGACTTGGGCGTTTTCAGATGCGGGCGCAGTTGCACGCCATGTTTTTCCATCAGCGCATTCAAGCGTTGAATGTTGCGCGTCATGCGCGTTTCGTCCAACAACAGGCACGGTGTTTCCAGGTTGTCGAGCGGGGATGGATAGCTGGCGGACGTCATGGGCAGGTCTCTGAGTTTGAACGGAAGATGCGGAAAGTTCTGAATTGATGTCTCGAAGTATGGCGCGCCAGTGTCTCCGCGTGTTTAATGTGATCTTAATTTTTTATTAATTCCAACCTAAATGATCACTAGCGACGACCTGCGATTTTTCATGAGCTTGGCCGCCACCCCGTCGCTTGCGCAAGCGGCGCGCGCACTGGACGTGACGCCCCCCGCCGTCACGCAACGGCTGCATGCATTGGAAAAGCGCCTGGGCGTCCGGCTGGTGAATCGTTCCGGGCGGGGCACCGCACTGACCGACGAAGGCCGATTGCTGGCGTTGCGCGCGGGGCAGATTTGCGGCGAGCTTGGCGATCTGGCTGATGAATTGGCAGGCCGGCGCGGCGTTGTGGCGGGACATCTGCGCGTTGTTGCCCCGTTGGGCTTTGGACAACGTTACGTGGCGGGTCTGGTGGCAAGCTTTCGCACAAGCAGCGAGAACATCACGGCCAGCCTGTTGCTGTCGGATGGCCCACCCAGGTTGGCCACCGACAACTGGGATGTCATGGTGCACATCGGCGAACTGCGCGACTCCACGCTGGTGGCCTACCCCTTGGCGCCCAATCGCCGCATTCTGTGCGCCTCACCCGCGTATCTGGGGCGCCACGGCGCTCCCGCGAAACCGGAAGACCTGCGAGACCATGATTGCATCGCCTTGCGCGAAAACGATGAAGACGTAACGCTGTGGCGCCTGAAACGCGGCCGGGGCCCGGCCGTTGGCGTTCGCATTACGCCCGTCCTGTCCAGCAATACGGGGGCCGCCGCCCTGGAATGGGCCTTGGCTGGCCACGGCATCGTCGCGCGGTCTGAATGGGATGTCGCCGAACACCTGAAGGCGCGTACGCTGGTGCCGCTATTGGCGGGCTGGAATTTGCCGGATGCCAATGTGGTGGCGCTGGTGAAGTCGCGCCAGGAACAGTCGGCCCGCACCGCAGGCTTTTTGGCGTATCTGCGTGACGCCTTTGCGACGGTTCCGTGGCGCGACCAGCCCTAAGGGCTGCACCGCACCGCGCGGCGTTAATCCAGCATGGCTTCCGCTTCGATTTCGATCAGCCATTCCGGTAGCGACAAGCCGCTGACAATCACCCAAGAGGACGGCGGCGGGTCGGCCGGAAAGCGGTCGCGCAGCGCTTGGGCGATGACTTCCTGATCCTCACGCGCCGTTTCGCAGATGTAGATGCGCAGCATGATCACCTGCGCCATCGTGCCGCCGGCGGCGGCCAGCACGCGCGCGATATTGTCGAGCGCGGCCTCGGTCTGCTCTTGCAGGCCGGGGCCGACAGTGCGTTCGTTGATGTCAACGCCGACCTGGCCCGACAGCAGCATCCTGCGCTGCCCGGTGACGATCACCGCCTGGCTGAACCCGTATTGAACGGTGTTGAAAACGGTATCGGGATTGACCACGGTTCTGGACATGCTGCGCTCCTGTGAACGGCGCGCCCCGCAGCGCGCCAAAGCAGCCATTCTAGCGACAGGTTTGTCGCTACGCCGTGCTTGCGGCCGCGCCCGCCCGCCCGCCGGGCAATGCCACCAGCAGCACGATCGCTCCCGCCACCACCGCCGTCCAGAAGCCCGCTTGCACGCCGTAGTGGTCGACCACCCAACCCGCAATCGCCGCGCCGGCCGCCACGCCCGCCCCCAGCCCGGTCACCAGCCAGGTCAGCCCTTCGGTCAGGCGCTGGCCCGGCACGCTGCTTTCGACCAGCGCCATGGCGATGATCATCGTCGGCGCGAACGACAAGCCGGCCAGCAACACGCCCAGCGACAACGTGATCAGGTCGTTCACCAACAGCAGCGGCACGGTCGTGAACGCCGTCACCGCCGCCGCGATCGACAGCATGCGGGCAAGCGGCATCTGAAACTTCATGACGCCGAACACCAGCCCCGCCACGCACGACCCCAGCGCATAGGCCGACAGCACCAGGCTGGCGCCCGCCGGCACGCCCTGCGCGCGCGCGAAGGCCACGCTCAACACGTCTATGGTGCCGACGATGACGCCCATGGCCGACATCATGGCCACCAGCGCGCGCATGGATGGCATGCGCAATACCGACGCCTCGCGCCCCGCCTGCCGGACTTGCACCGTGGGCGCGGTGGCGCGCTGCAACACAAAGGCCGTCACGCCCGCGGCCAGCAGCAACGCGGCGGCAAGCGGCCCTGCCTGCGGAAAGAAGGCCACGCTAAGCCCCACGGCCAAGGGCGGCCCCAGGATGAAGCTGAGTTCGTCCGCTACCGACTCCAACGCATAGGCCGTGCGCAGTTGGGGTTGATCGCGGAATATTTCGGTCCAGCGCGCACGGATCATGGCAGGCATGCTGGGCAAGGTGCCGGCCAAGGCGGCGAACAGGAACAGCGTCCAGTCGGGTGCGCTCCACTGCACGCAGGCGGCCAGGCATACCAGGGCAGCAACGCAGACGGCGGCCGCCACCGGCAGCACCCGACCCTGACCGTGGCGGTCTACCAAACGTGAGATACGTGGCGCGAGCAAGGCGGTGGCCAAGGCGAAGGTCGCGGCAACGGCGCCAGCCAGGGCATAAGAGCCGCGAACCTCGGAGAGCATCGTGATGATGCCGATGCCGATCATCGGCAAGGGCAGACGCGCAATCGCGCCTGCCAGAACAAAACCGATTGCGCCTGGCGCTTTGAACAACTCGCGATACGGATTGGGCACCGATAACCTTTTGAACATTGAGTAGACGGGCAGATCGTATTCACATACATTGCGTATGTCAATTAAGATACGCACCGTATGTCACTGGAGACCCGCATGCCCCGCACCCGCGCAGAAATGATCGAGTCCACTCGCAGCAAACTGCTTGCCACTGCCAGGAAGGCGTTTGAGCGCGAGGGCTATGCAGCGACGTCCATGGACGATTTCACCGCTGCCGCTGGGTTGACGCGAGGAGCGTTGTATCACCATTTTGGTGACAAAAAAGGCCTGCTTGCGGCTGTGGTCAAACAGATCGACGATGAAATGGATCAACGGCTGAATGCCATTTCGGACAAGGCACCCGGCGCCTGGAGTGCGCTGCGCGAACGCTGCCGGGCCTATCTGCGGATGGCCGCGGAACCCGAGATCCGCCGCATCGTACTGCAAGACGCCCGGGCAGTCCTGGGCATGGCCCCCTACGCGGCGCAGCAACAGTGCGCCACTTCCTTGGCGGCGTTGCTGCAGCGCTTGATCGACGAATCCGTGATCGAACCCGCCGACCCGCAAGCGCTGGCGCAACTGATCAACGGCGGCCTGACGGAAAGCGCATTCTGGATTGCCGACGCGGACGCGGCGTCGGGTTCGCAGCGGCTGGATCAGGCGCTGCAAGCCTTGGACCTGCTGTTGCGTGGCTTGCTGCGGCACGCATAACGCACGTATTATCCAAGAAATAACTTGTTTAAATAATACGGAGAGCCTGTGACCACCACCCCGACCCTTGAGTCCAGCGCGTCCTGGGGCGACTTGCTGCGCGGCGCCAATGCGCTGAGATCGATCGCCCTCGCGGGTGGTGTGGCCCTGCATGCCATCAACGTCTACATCGTCACCACCATCCTGCCCAGCGTCATCCAGGACATCGGGGGACTGGAGTACTACGCCTGGAACACGACCCTGTTCGTGGTGACCTCCATCATCGGGTCGGCACTGTCCGCCAAGCTGATCGAAACGCTGGGGCCTCGCAACGCCTATCTCTTTGCTGTTGCCGTGTTCAGCGCCGGCGCCATCATCTGTGCGCTGGCGCCCGGCATGCCGGTGCTGTTGGCGGGGCGCAGCGTGCAGGGGCTGGGCGGCGGCATCCTCTTTGCCTTGAGCTATGCGTTGATCCGGCTGGTATTTGACGCCCCGCTCTGGTCGCGTGCCATGGCCCTGGTGTCGGGCATGTGGGGAGTGGCAACGTTGTCCGGCCCCGCGATCGGCGGCATTTTTGCGCAAACGGGAAACTGGCGGCTGGCATTCTGGGCGCTGCTGCCAGTGGCGGCCGCGCTGGCCTTGATCGTCGCATTCAAGGTGGGTGGACGGGCGTCGGTGCCGCCCGCGCCGCCCTCTTCCTTGCCGCTGCGCACGTTGGCGCTGCTGGTGGCTTCGGTGCTGGCCGTTACGCTGGCCAGCCTGTCGACGCAGTGGGGCTGGAACGCGGCGGGCATCGCGGTGGGGTTGGCCATCGCGGCGGCTGTTGCTCGCGTCGATTCGCGCGCCCGCAACCGCTTGCTGCCCACGGGCGCCTATTCAATCCGCGCGCAGCTTGGCGCCTTGTATGCCGTGATGTGCCTGGTGGTGGCGGCAATCGCAACCGAGATATTCGTGCCCTACTTTCTGCAGGTCATCCACGGCATGACACCCTTGACCGCCGGCTACATGACGGCAGCGATGGGCGCGGGCTGGACACTTTCCGCCATGCCCAGCGCCACACGCTCGGGGGCAGCCGCCAACCGTCTGGTGCGCATCAGCCCCGTCGTCATCCTGGCTGCGTTGGTCGGCTTGTCGGTGATGACGCCGCAAGCATCCATCCTGGCGTCCACCGCCGGGCTCGCCGCCTACATCGTTGCACTGATGGGCGTGGGTTTCGGTATTGGCCTTGCCTGGCCGCATCTGCTGACAAAGGTGTTCACGGCCGCGCCCAAGGGCGAGGAAACGCTGACGTCGTCGTCGATTACCACCGTGCAGCTTTACGCCGCCGCGGTCACCGCGGCGCTGGCGGGTGTGGTGGTCAATAGCGCCGGCCTGGCCGACCCGGGTGGCGTCGAGGGTGCGCAACACGCGGCACGCTGGCTCTTTGCAGCCTTTGCGCTGGCCCCCGCGTTGGCCTTGGCGCTGTTGCCCAGGGTGACCCGCGCGGCCTGACGTGCTCTACACGCTGCGCCGCAGCCGGCATTGCCGTCAAGATTTGGACTATTCGGACCAGAAATACAGCAAAGGCGGTATAGAACGTCACACGGGTCTTTGCTACGCTCACAAGCACCTGAAGAAGGTGGCGCCCATGAGCAACAAGATTCGAGTCCTTTGCGTTCAACCGTCGTCCCTCACCGCGCGATTCGCCTTTCTGGCGATCGCCCTGCGATGGTCTTTGGGCGCGACCCCGCGCCCTTCTCGGCTGATGATCGGGCCGCATAACCTCGAACCGATCGGGTCGGAATCGGCCTTCTGGCGTTTTGCCATGCGGCATGCGCTCTTCGGCCAATCGTTCCTGGTGACGCGCGGTGGCCACTGGGATGTAGCGGCGTCAGTGGACGGCGACGAAGTCCACGCTTTTGGCCGCAAGTTTGCCCTTAGCCAATGCCTGTATTAGGCGTTTCTGGATGACGCGCCCGGGGTGCGATTGATGCGTGGGGTTGAAGCCCGGCGTTGATCGCTGGCGTTGATGGCCGCGAGCAATGCCATGTCACGTACCTCAGCCGGGCTTGCGTTGAAAGGCCGCCATTTCCTCGGCCGTCCAACGCTGCCGCGCCTCGTCTTGGCAGCACGAGCGAAAAACCAGGGCGCCAACGTCCAGGAAGCGGTCCACGTCCGCATCCGTCAGTTTGCCCTGCACCTGCAACAGGCAATCCGCATACGCGGACAACACGCCATCCCAACCGTCCAATTGGTCCGGCGCTACGGGCTGAGAAATCATGCGCGCCATCATTTCACTATGGTCCATTCGATGTCCCCCCTCGGATACCGCACTGAGGCCGCAAGGCGGCGACTGTGCCTGCGCAATATCCAGCAAGTGGCATGCCCAAGCACCGTCCACCCTGGATGGCATCCGCCGGGGAAGATCTCTGACGCCTACCGCCGTGGCGCCGCATCCGGCGCCCTGCCCCGCAACAACGCGTCGGGGTTCGTCTGTAGATAATCGGACAGCTCCCGCAACGAGCGGGCCGCGCGACCCAGCTCACGCAGGGCGGTATCGGTGCTCAAAGGCAACCCCGAATCCGGCGCCAGCAACGCGCTCAAGGCAACCAGCGACCGGTTGGCCTGGCGCAGCATTGCCTGTGCCTCGGGAGCCAACTGCGTATCCAGCCGCTTGAGCAGTCGGGACGCGCCGCGCAGCGCACCCGCCAACTCCGTGCCGATGGCATCAAACGGCACCTTGTCGACCTTGGTCAGAATGCTGTTCAACTGCTGCTGCAACTGATCCAGGTTGTTGGGCACAGTGGGAATGAACGGTCGGTCTTCCATCTTGAATGTCGCCGGCGGCGCATCGGGAAACTCAGCCAGCGCCACATACAGTTGTCCCGTCAACAGATTGCCGATACGCAACTGCGCCCGCGTACCACGCGCCACCATCGCCGTCAGCAGTTTGCCGCTTGGGTGGGCGGTGTCGGCGCCCGAGAATTCCCTGATACGTCGGAATGTCTGTCCGCCCAGGCGTTCGGGATACACCGTGGCGGAAACCTCCGCAAAGAACAGCTTGGTGGAGTCGTCGAAATCCAGATTGATCGCGTCGACCTGCCCGATGAGCACCCCGTAGGCGTCAATGGGCGCGCCGACCGCCAAGCCGCGCACCGACTGATCAAAACGCATGCGAATACGCAGCGGCACGCCATCTGGCTGGGCGCGGGCAGCCGCTTCATTGGGAAAAATGGTGTAGGTTGCGCCGTCCGCGGCGGCTTGGGGGCCGCTCTGGTTCAACGTATCGAAGGCCACGCCGCCGATGAACACCGACACCAGGGATTGCGACCGCATTTGCAGGCCGCGCGAGTCCACGCTGAAATCCACGCCGCTTGCATTCCAGAAGCGCGTGCTGGGGTTGACGTAGGCGTCATTGGGCGCGTCGATAAAAACTTGCACGTCCACGCCATCGCCACCCTTGGATAGCCCGTAGTTCACCACCTGCCCCACGGGAATGCGGCGGTAATAAACGGGCGAGCCGATATCCAGGGAGCCCAGGTCCGTTGCGTGCAGCGTGAAGCGCTTGCCGGCGCGGTCCTGAGCCACTTCAGGCGGCACTTCCAAACCCGTGAATTCGGTTTTCCGTTCACCCCGCGCGCCCTCTTTGCCCTGGTTACCCACCGGGTCCAGGCCAATGTAGGAGCCGGACAGCAGCGTGCCCAGGCCGGAGACGCCGCTGAGGGTCAGGCGCGGCCGCACCACCCAAAACACGGTGCCCTCACGCAGCAGGCTGGCGGCGTCATTGTCCACGCGGATCGTCACCACCACGCCGTTGCGTTCGGGATTCAGGCTGACGCGCTCCACCAGCCCAACCGTGACTTCCTTGTACCGGACCTGCGTCTTGTTGGCCTCAAGGCCTTCAGCCGTCTGGAAGTGGATGGTAGCCGTGGGCCCCGCGTTGAGCCAGGCCTGCACCACCAGCAGCAATCCGCCGATCACGGCAATCACGGGCACCAGCCAAATCCACGATATGCGACGTGCCTTGCGCGGCGGGATTGTGGGTGCTGCGGAACCAGACTCGGCCATCGAGGATATCTCCTTCGTGTACGCAGCAGACCCAATCGCCCACCAGCAAGCGCCTGGAATAGCGGGTAGCATGGCCCTCCTATTTGGAGGAAGTCAACGTGAATATCGCCATCCGCCCCGCGACCCCTACGGACGCGGCCCAGATCTACGCCTTCATCACTGAACTGGCCGTCTACGAACGCGCCGCGCATGAAGTGATCGCAAGCGCCGACGACGTCGCCCGCACCCTGTTCGCCCCCGGAGCGCCGGCCAAGGCCTTGATGTGCCTGGTGGACGGCAAACCCATTGGGTACGCCGTCTATTTCTACAGCTATTCCACCTGGCTAGGCAAGAACGGCATTTACCTGGAAGACCTGTACATCACCCCCGAGCACCGGGGCATAGGCGCCGGGCGCGACCTGTTGCGCCACTTGGCACAGGAAGCCGTGGCCAACGATTGCGGCCGGCTGGAATGGAGCGTGCTGGACTGGAACCAGCCGGCCATTGATTTCTATGTGTCGATCGGTGCGCGACCGCTGGATGAGTGGGTGCGCTACCGCCTGACGGACGATGCGCTCAAGCAGTTTGCCGAAGGCCGCCGCCAGCCCGCCTAGAACTCGGGCAGATCGAACAGCGTGTGCAGCGTGGAGCTGGGCGCGGGCACCGACGCAAGCCGCTCGCGTCCGTCGTCGGTCACCAGCACCCGGACGGGGCGCAGCGCCACGCTCGTGCCGTCCACGCTGATGGCGGTCTCGACGTCCGCTCCTGACTTGATCGCGTCGATCACCTCGGAAGCCGACGCGGTGCCGGGTTCGGTTACCCACCCTGGTACGCCGCGCTCGGCCTGGCCCCAGCGCACATAGGTGATGTGCCCGCTGACGGGCTCTTTTCGAACGGCGACGATCACGTAAAAAGACATCCAGGCCTCCCTAAAGTGGTGTGGCCAGGATCGTATAGCAAGTTGCCGGTGGCGGCATACCCGCCCGCGTCAAGGTTCGATATCGATGGCCGCAAAGGATTTCACCAGATCGTCCAGTTGCTTAAGCTGGGTCAGGAAAGGTTCAAGCTTGTCCAGCGGCAACGCGCTGGGGCCGTCGCACTTGGCGTTTTTGGGGTCGGGATGGGCTTCCAGGAACAGGCCCGCCAGGCCGACCGCCATGCCGGCCCGCGCCAGCTCGGCCACCTGTGCGCGTCGGCCACCGGACGCCGCATCCAGCGCCGAGCGCTGCTGCAAGGCGTGGGTCACGTCGAAAATCAGCGGACGGTTGTTCGTCACTTTCTTCATGACGCCAAACCCCAACATGTCGACCACCAGATTGTCGTAGCCGAAGCTGGTGCCGCGATCACACAGGATCAGCTTGTCGTTACCGGCCTCGGTAAACTTTTCAACAATGTTCAGCATCTGGGTCGGGCTGAGGAACTGCGGTTTCTTGATGTTGACCACGCGCTGGGTCTGCGCCAGCGCCACCACCAGGTCAGTCTGCCGGGCCAGGAAGGCCGGCAACTGCAGGATGTCGGCCACTTCCGCGACCGGCGCGGCCTGCCAGGGTTCGTGCACATCGGTGATGACCGGCACGCCGAATTCCTTTTTGACCGCTTCGAAGATCTTCATGCCCTCTTCCAGGCCCGGCCCCCGGTAGGAATGGATGGAAGAGCGGTTGGCCTTGTCGAACGACGCCTTGAACACGTAGGGAATACCCAGCTTGCGGGTTACGCGTTGATATTCTTCGCACGCGCGCAGCGCCAGATCCAGGGATTCCAGTACGTTGATACCGCCAAACAGCACGAAGGGGCGATCATTGGCGCATTGGATCGACGAGGAAATAACGACTTCTGGGGCGGTCATGATGGCGAATCCTGTATAAATTTTGCGGGTGACAGTGCGTAATGTACAACTAGCCCAAGCCGAAAAACGCGCACGAGGCTCAAGCCGGCACTGCGGCGCCGGTCATCGCCCTGGCCGCTATGCGTGGCGTTATCGCTGGACGCGAGGGATATCCCTGTCCACAATGACCCGTCGCGGTCCGGCCATTGCGCCGGCCAGCATTTGAATCAAAGGCGGGGCTCATGGGTTTCTTAGACACACTGTTCCGGCGCACGCCCTCGCCGGACCAGTTCGCCAAGCTGTTCGTGGCGGCGGCGCGCAAACAAGGCTTCGAAGGTGATGTGGCCTACAAGGCCGACGAATTCCGGCTGCTGCTGGGCGAAGGCTCGTACTTCAACCTGCACAACGCCTACCATGCCTACTGCAACACGCAGGGTGCACAGCAAAAGCGCGCCTTGCAGGGTTTTGTGTCGGCCTTGGCCGGCAGCAAGCAGGCAACGCCGCAGCAGGCCACGGTGATCAGGCCGATGCTTCGAGCCGTGATTCGCAGCCGTACCGCGCTGGAAGACGTGCGCCTGCATCACGTACGCACCGAAGGCGACGATAGCGCCTTCCACCCTGCTTTTCAGCCGTTTGGAGACGATTGCGTGGTACTGCTGGCGCTGGATCACCCAGACGCGATCTCTACCCTGACCAACGGCCCCGAGGCCGCCTGGCAGTTGACGTTCGACGAGGCCTTGGCCATTGCCATTGATAACCTGCGCGACGCCCCGGACAACTTCACCGAACTGGCGCACGGCGTGTACCGTGGCGCATGGGGCGACGGCTACGACATCAGCCGCGCCCTGCTGCCCGACATGATCGAGCGCGTGCCGGTACGCGGTCGGCCGGTCTTCATGATGCCCACGCGCGATGTGCTGCTTGTTACCGGTGACAACGACACCAACGGCCTGACCATGATGGTTGAACTGTGCCACCAGGCGCTGGCGCAAGGCCGTTCGGTCAGCGCGCACATGTACCACTACGAAGAGCGGCAAGCGCTGCGCTATGTGCCCAAGGATTCGTCGCTTGCGCAACGCCAGGCGCATCTTGCCCGCCTGCTCGACAAGTCCGACTACGACGCGCAGAAGGCCACGCTGGACCACATTCACGAAGAACAGGGCACGGACATCACCGTGGCCAACTACAACCTGTTCACGGCGGACGACGACCCGGTCATGTCGTTCTCGCTGGCGTCATGGACACGCGGGGTCGACACGTCGCTGCCCAAAGTGGACCGCCTGGCCCTGGTGCGCCCCGAGGCCGACGACGAGCTCGGCGAAGTCCGGGTGGTGTCATGGGAGCAGTCGGCACATCTGCTGGAGCCCCTGCTGACAAAAGAACCTGGTTACCCGGTTCGGTATCGCACTCGCGGCTTTCCCCAAGACGCGCAGCTAGCCGAATTGGACGAAGTGCCGTAATCGGCAGTGAAGGCTCTGATCAGTTACGCCCGAGGACGCTTCCTACGCATGGAAGGCGGCGGTCCCCCGGGCATATCTCACCCCTTGAGCTGCCTGGCCTCCAGGCTCCACAACGCCGGGTCGCTTGTGGATACGCCCACCGCGCCGTGCTTGATGGCGATGCCGATGTCCGTCTGGTTGCAGACGAACCCCGATGCAACGATGGGTGGCAGGGCATTCAAGTCTTGCTTGGCCATATGCGTCAGCATGGGCGCGGGCATCAGCTGAACCAGGTTCGGGTCGCTTTGTTCCAGCGCCTTGACGCTGCGCGGCCAGGTCGAGCGGTCGGTCACGAACACCTTTTGCATGGTGACCATGCCCGCCCGGTTGGCGCGCTGGATGGTGGCCACGCGGGTGGATACCAGGCTGGCCACGCCGATATCGGCCAGGTACTCCACCCCGCCCTTGTCCTGCGACAGGCCCTCGCAACTGTCGATATTGACGATGGCGAACTTGCCCGCGCGGTTCAAGGTGGCGATGACGGGCGCCAGCTTGCGCAGTTCAACGTTGGCGACGATACCGATTTCGGCCACGCTGCCCACGAAGGTGTTGATCTGCTCAAGCCCGTACAGGGTCGCAATGACCGGGTGACGCGCCAGACATGCCCCAAATGACCTATCCATGGTTATCGATCTTCCTGACCGTAAAAGCGCTGATCGCTCAAGCCCAGCTTGCCGGGATTCAGCAGGTTTTGGGGATCCAACTGACGCTTGACGGCAAGCATCAGATTGAACGCGCCGCCCAGCGATTCCTGCATGTACGGTGCCCGCAACAGGCCCACGCCATGATGGTGGCTGAGCGCGGCATTATATTTAATCAGCACGGCGTTGGCGGCATCCCACGCGGCGCGATACCACGTGGCGCGCTGCTCCACCGCGACCTCGCCGCGCAACGAAAAATACAGGCAGGCGCCATCAACGTAGGCATGCGACTGATGCGCGGATCCTGCCAGCGTGCCGGGCACCGCATTCACCGCCGCCACCACCTCGTCGTAGATGGCGGACAGGTCGCTCCAGCGCCCCGACATTTCCAGCGTATCGGCCACGAAGCCCGGGCTGCGCTTGAAGCCTTCGGCGCTTTTGCCGGTCAGGTAGCGCGTTTCCAGCCAGCGTTCGAAGATGGCCTCGCCGTCGAGTTTTTCGCCCAGTTCCGCGCAGACGCCTTCGCTGATCTGCATGACGGCATCGACCATCTGGCGCGCGCCCTCGTCGGCCACCAGCAACACGTTCAGGTCAGGCCGATTGAACTGCACCCCGCTTTCCAATTCGTCGTACAGGCGCAGCGCCGCGGGGTTTGCCCCGCGCTGCATGATCTCGCGGCAGGCATCCAGTCCGATGCCAAAGGTCTTGAAACCGTAGGCGATGGCGCGGCCATAGTCGGGCAGCCGATGCAGCTTCAAACGCAGCCGCACAATCACGCCCAGCGTGCCTTCCGACCCGATGAACAACTGTTGAAGGTCCGGCCCCACGGCCGCGCGCGAGTAGCCGCCCACCGTGACCAGGCTGCCGTCCGCCAGCACCACGTCCATGCCGAACACCATGTCTTCGATCTTGCCGTAGCGTGTGGACAGTTGCCCCGCCCCACGGCAGGCTGCCCAGCCGCCCACGGTGCTGATGCCGAACGACGACGGCCAATGGCCCATCGTCAACCCATATTCTTTCTGGATGGTCTCTTCGAACACGTCGCCGAACATGCCGGCTTCCACGTCCACGATCTGGCTGTCGCGGTCCACGCCAATCAGCTTGTTCAACTGGCAGACGTCCAGCACGATGCCGCCGCGCACGGGCAAGGCCGCGCCCGTGACGTTGCTGCGGCCGGCGGACACGGTGACCGGAATCCCCCCGGCGTGCGCAATGCGCATGACCGCCTGCACCTGCTCCACCGACGACACCGCCACGATCACCGCGTGCGGCGTGGCGGGCTTGCCGCCGGTCTCCGACACCATCGATCCGGCCCACCAGTCGCGGGTCCAGGCCACCACGTCGCCCGTGGCGGTCAAGACGTTGTCGGCCACGTGGCGCAAGGCGTCAAGCTGCGCGTCGCTGACGCGCACGGGGTCGCGCTGCAAACCCGCTTCGGCGCCAGTGCCCGCCAAGGTAGCGGCATAGGCCGGCGGCGTGTGTGCGCCCACCACGTAATTGCCACGGTTGTAGCCGCGCTTGATGGCTTCTTTACTGATCATTGTTCATCTCCCATGAGTATGGATTTTTCGTGCTTGATGGCAGCCAGGTAATCGTTGACCTGCTGCGCGATGGTGGCAGGCGGCACACCGAGTTCCGCCTGCAAGATCTGTCCCACCCGGGCGGCCGCTTGCGCCGAGGCGTCACGCGCCATCAGGCGGGTACGCATGCGCCGGGCCAGTACGTCTTCGACCGTGCCGGCCATTTCATGACGCACCGCGTAAAGCACTTCGGCTTCGGTGTACGGCAGGCCGTGAACAATGGGCGCCAGCAATGCCGGCGACGCCTGCATCAAGTCGCTGACGAAGCGCGCCTCGGTGCCGTAGCGTTCGCCCAGATGCGCCGACATGCCGCCGGACGCCACAATTGCTTGCGGGTCGTAGCCGGCCGCCCCCAGCAGATAGGCCTTCTTGGTCTGGCAGGCGTTGCGCTGCCCCAGCACCTGCTGCGCGGCGTCGATGGTCTGTTCCGCCATGTGCCGCGACGTGGTGAGCTTGCCACCCACGATCGTGACCAGGCCATCGGCCGACACGCGGATCTCGTGGTTGCGTTTGATCTCCAGCGTCTTGCCGCCCGGCGGTGCCACCAGCGGGCGGCAGCCCGCGATACTGCCGACCACGTCTTCGGCTTGCAGGTCGGTCTTTAACGCCGAGCGCGCGCCTTCCAGCAGGAAGTCGAGCTCGCGCCGCGTGCAATACACGTCATCCAGATTGCCGTCGTAGTCTTCATCGGTCGTGCCCAGGTAAGACACGTCGCCCCAGCGCGTGATGGTGGCGCGGCGGCTGCGGCCGGGCACCGGAATGGTGACGGTGCAGTCGTTGCGGATCTTCATCCACGGCACGGCCACGTGCACGCCCTTGGCCGGACGCACATGCAAGGCGGGCTCGTCGCCTTTTTTCGCACCGGTCCAGTCGCGTAGCCACACCCCCGTTGCCATGATGACCACACGGGCCCGCGCGCGGATTTCGCGCCCGTCCGCGTGCACGATCACACCATCGACCTTGCCTTGCGCATCGCGCGTTACCGCCACCGCCTTGGCGTGGTTGGCCACCGCCGCGCCGTGAAAGGCGGCGGTGCGCGCAACCGTCAGCGTCAGGCGCGCGTCGTCCACCCGAGCGTCGTAGTAAAGAAAGCCGCCAAGCAGGCCGTCTTCTTTGAAAGTCGGACAATGCGACAGGACCTCCGCCGCCGTCAGCTTCTGGTGCAGGATGCCTTCGCGCCAGCCGCCGGCCATGTCGTAGGTCCACAGCAGGCTTTCAAAGGCCTTGGACAAACGCTTGTCGAACACCCCGTCGCGTTCCAGGATGGGAAACAGGAACGGCAAGCGCTGCACCAGATGCCGCGCATTGCGCCGCAAGCGCTGGCGCTCGTGCAGAGAATGGCGCACGAGGCCCAGGTTGCCCTGCTCGATGTAGCGCAAGCCACCATGCACCATCTTCGAGGACTTGGACGACGTGCCCGACGCAAAGTCGTCTTTCTCGATGACTGCGACACGGTATCCGCGCAAGGCGGCATCCAAGGCTGCATAGGCGCCGGTAATGCCGCCCCCCACGATCAACATGTCGAATTGCTCGCTGCCCAACCGGTCCAAATGTTCCTGCCGTATCAGGCGTAATGGCTCGGTGCTGGTCATGTCGGCCCGGTCCTTTCTGGGCTGTCTGGATAGCCACCCGATCATTTCTGCAATGCCTCCTGGTTGTCTTGCTTGAACTGTTTTACGTGCCCCAATTCCGACCCGACGCGGGCGTGCCACAGGGCGCGGCGGCGCGCGCGTTCGCCGGCATCGACAGCGGGTTCGAACACGGCGTCGGTCACGATGGTCTTGCGGGCGTCGTGCAGCGAGGGCCACAGCAAGCCGGACGCTCCCGCCAGATAGGCAATACCGCGCAGGCTGGCGCGATCCGCCTCTTGCATGCGGCGTATGGGAATGCCGATCAGATCGGCCTGGATCTGCAACAAGGGATCGCTGCGCGAGAGGCCGCCCCCCACCACCAGTTCCGACACCCGAACGCCCGACGCTTCCTCATCCGCCTCGATGCAACTGGCGACTGAGTGCGCGATGCCTTCCAGAATGGCGTAGGCCACTTCGGCCTGCGTGGTGGCCATCGACACGCCTGTCAACGAGGCGCGCGCGGCGGCTTCCATGCGCGGCACGCGCAGGCCGGTCAGGGCCGGCACGAACGTCACGCCGTTTGACGAGTCCACGGTTTGCGCCAGCGCGCTGATCTCATGCGCGTCCTTGAACCACTTCAGCTTTTCGCACACCCAGTTCAGCGCCGACCCGGTCGTCGCCACAAAGGTTTCCACTGCAAAGTGAGACACCCCACCCTGGCGGCGCGCCGTCATCGTCAGCGACCCGTCGGACATGGCCGCATTCGCAGGCGGCTCCGTGCCGATGATCAGGTCGACAAAGCTGCCGGTGCCATGCACACACATCGCCTGCCCCCGGTCCAGGCAGCCCAGGCCGATGGCGCCCGCGTGCTGATCGCCGGCCGACGCCAGAATCGGCACGTCGATGCCAAGGACTTCCGGGCGGGTGCGTCCGAAGTCATCCGCGTCCTGACGCAGCATGGGCAACAGCTCGTGTGGGAAACCCAGTTCCTGCGCCCATTCCAGGTAGTAGCGATGATCGGACAGCACGTAGGCGCCCGCGGATGTGGCGTTGGTGGGTGTGGTCACGCATTCGCGCCGTTGCGAAAAGTGCCACAGCAACCAGGTGTCCACGGTGCCGAACGCCAGCCGCTTGTCGCGCCACGCATCCGCCACCTGTGGCGTATCTCGCAGATGGCGCGCGGCCCACAGATACAGCGAGCGCACGCCCACCGGCCGGCCGACGCGCTCGCGCAACCGCGCATCCCATTCCGGCGCCAGCAGGTCCAATTCATCCACAAAGCGGGTGTCTTGCCAGACCATGGCAGGCACCAGCGCGCGGCCCGTGTGCGTATCCCACAGCACCGCCGTCGCACGCTGCGTAGCCAGCGCCAGCGCCACGATCTCCTGGCCAGCGCGCTGGGCGTCCGCGATGGTGGCGCGGCAGACCTTGATGGTTTGGTCCAGGATGTCGTTGGCGTCCTGCTCCACGACGCCCGGCCTGGGCGAGTCCACATGCAAGGCCGCGTACTGCAGGCAAGACACCTGCCCATCGGCGGACACCGTGGCGGCGCGCGTGCCGGACGTGCCTTCGTCTATGGCCAGAATCACATTCTTGTTTGTCATCGCGAGGCTTTCCCAATGGCGGGGTCCAGGGCGGGCAGCACGACGTCGTCCTTGAACTGCGGCGCGCCGGCTTCGTTGTCGGGGTTGATGGTGGTGCGGGTGGGATCCCACTTGATCACGAAGCAGATGATGCTGGCGACAAGCGGCACGATCGACAGGATCAGGAAGGTCTTCTCCAACCCGTAGTTTTCGCGAAAGAGCGGAAACACCAGCAGCCCGATCGCGGCGCCCGTCGAACCCAGCGCGCCGATGATGCCGTTGGCGCCCGCCCGCAATTCGCTGCGAAACGACAGCGACGACAGGCTCTTGCCATTGGCGCCCGGCCCGCCGGAGTGAAAGAGGATGAACAGCGAGGGCACGATGACGGCCACCCACAGCGGCATCTTGCCGTGGAAGGTGCCCAGGATCAGCAGCATCAGGAACACCGCGGCGAAACCAAACGCCGACGCGCGCCGCAACCCCAGCTTGCGGCCGATGTACGGCGACAAGAAGCCGCCAAAGATGCCGAACACGTTGAACACCAGGGCACCGATGGTGGCGAAGATGAAGTCCTTGCCGAACAAGGCGGCGCTGATCAAAGGCAAGTACCAGCCCACGGCGAAATACTGGATGGACTGGCCGATCTGGACGGTGGCGGCCAGGATCGTGCGCGGCAGGTAGACGCCGCGAAAGATCAACAACACGTTGGCCATGCCGCGCTTGGCCTGGTTGGTCACCGGCACCCGTTCATGCACCGGCGCGGCGACGAAGGCTTGCCCATAAATGCGGGTCATCGCGCGCGCCGCCTGCTCGACACGCTCTTTGCGCGCCAGCCAGATCGGGCTTTCGATCATGTAGCGCAGTTGCAGCACGAGGATGACGACGGCGAAGATAGCGGTGGCCGCCACCGAATAGCGCCAGATCGAATCGCCCACGTCCCAAGAGAAGAACAGCATCGCCAGCAGCAGGTTCGTGCACACGGCCGTGTACCACATGCCTTGCCAGGTGTTCAGCCGGCTTTTGAATTTCAGCGGCGTGAACTCGGCCAACACGGCCATCGCAATGGCGAAGTCGATGCCGTAAGCCGCGCCGACAAAGAAGCGGCCCACCAGGATGACCTCGAAACTGGGCGCAAACATCACCAGCAGCGCGCCGATCACGGCCAGGAACTTGGCGATGATCAAGGGCCGGATGCGGCCCCAGCGGTCAGCCATCCACCCGCCGATGGGGTTGAAGGCGATGGCGACCCACGCCGCGAACGACGTCATCAGCGCCACCTGCCCGGCGGTCAAGCCCAGGTCGCGCGTCATGGGTCCCAATGCCGCGCTCAGGGCGGAATTGGCGAATGCATCCAGGAATAATCCGCCCAGCGCCAGCCACCAGATAAGGCCAGCCCGGCCCGTGATGCCGGGGCGTGAATCGATATAAGCGATGACATCGTCGATGCCACGTATTTTTACGGTCGATGATTGCACAGTCGTCTCCTCTTGGAATTATTTCTGTAAGAGGTCGACGCAAACTGCGCGCAATAAAAGACCACCCTACAGATGGTCTTTTATCTAAATCTGTGCGGTGACTTTATGGGCTGCGCAAAGGGGTGTCAAGAAGAAGGAGCATCGGGATAAACCCTGTTTCCCGACGTTTTTATGGGGTCAAAAAAAGTATCCAAAGGGCCAAAAAAGTATAAGGAACGCGATTAATTTATATGTTTTTTTCTTTATTTTTCAACGACTTGCATTAATTTTTCAAGCAGGCAAACTACGCGCATTCTGAAATTCCACCTAACAAGCGAAAGAGGATTCCCATGCGCTTAATTACCGATCAAGAACTCAGCAATATGTCGACCGAGAACAAGCGTCGTCGCCATTTGGAACTGGATAAGAAGCTTGAGGTGGCGGCCAGCCGTGGCTGGGCCTGCGCCCACCGCATTGAAGCCACCCGCGCCAAAGTGCACGCGGCGATCCAGTTGGACGTGGAATTGGGCCGCGATGTTGAGCAGCGCACGGAAAAGCGGCGCGACCGCGTGAAGTTCAAGAACTGACCGGCTGAATCCGGAGATTCGCGACAGCTCCGCAGGATTCGCGACAGCTCCACCGGGTCAGCCCCAAGCTGGCCCAAAAACAAAA
>RCUJ01000561.1_pt1 | contig 21257 bp, 19 predicted proteins | sample 2166321 | NCBI WGS metagenome assembly RCUJ01 (sample SAMN09932808, study PRJNA488358) | compost metagenome | feature: garden; material: soil; isolation source: compost soil in an enriched community after 118 h of incubation | place: Germany: Experimental Botanical Garden Goettingen | collected... | reverse complement strand
TCTTGTTGAAGTAGTCCAGGGTGTGGACCAGGATGGCGTGCTTGAGCACGTCGGCGTGATTGCCGGCGTGAAAGGCGTGGCGGTAACTGAACACGGGGCGTTCTGCCTCAGGCGGCGGGCCGGATCGCGGCCAGCTCGTCGGTGAAAATGCCGTCGATGCCCCAGTCCAGCAGCAAGCGGGCGCGTTCGGGGTCATTGACGGTCCAGGCCGCGATCCGATAGCCGGCGGCATGCACGGCGTCGATCAGTTCGCGGGTTGCGTCTTGTTGGTTGATGTTTAGCGCCACGCATTGGTATTTGGCAAGGCGTTCGCGCCAGTCGGCGGGTACCTTTTCCACCAGCAGGGCGCGCGGCAATTCGGGGGCAGCGTCAAGCGCCGCTTGCAGGGCTTCTTCGGCAAATGAGGACAGCAGCGGAGGCGTGCCGGCGTCTTGCCACAGTTGCTTGCAGGCCAGCGCCACGGCGGCGCCCGTTTCGGCTTCGCGGCCCGGGCAGGGCTTGATCTCGACGTTGCTGGCGATGTGGTTGGCTACGGTGTAGCGGGCCACGGCGGCCAGGGTGGGCAGCGGCTCGCCGGCGTAAGCGGCCGAGTGCCAGGAGCCGAAGTCCAGTTGCGCCAGTTCCGCATAGGGCTTGGCGGCCGCCGGGCCCGTGCCATTGGAGGTGCGGTCGACGTTGTCGTCGTGCATCAGCACCAGCACGTTGTCGTGGCTGAGTTTCACGTCGTATTCGAACATCGTGAAACCGTGCGCCGCGCCCACGCGCATGGCGGCCAAGGTGTTCTCCGGCGCCAATCGACCGCCGCCGCGGTGCGCGATGTAACGGGAATAGGGCCAGGAGGGGAGTTCTGCGGTCATTTTGGTGTTGCTTGGGGTTCTTGGGGACAGGGTTGCAAGGATACTCCTTCTTGGCAGGCGATTCCCGGGGCGCCAGCCTCCGCCCCAAGGGCAATCGGCTGCCTGGGCGCGTGGCAGAGGGCTGATTGGCCCGGTGGGGCGCAAGGGGCCTGGCGACCCGGAATAATCTGAAGAGAATCTAAAGGCCCCATGCGAGTGAGAAATGCTAAAATCCGCCCGCTGATCCGGTATTGACCGGTATGGGAATGGGGCGAATCCAGTTCGCCCTTTTTTTTGCGTTTTCGTGCGGCTTCGGGTGGACACCCCCGGAGCGCGGCAACAGGGATTCCATGTTCGAATTAATTCGCAGCCATCGGCGCTGGATGCAGCTCATCCTGCTGCTTCTGATTGTGCCGTCCTTCTTCCTCGTCGGAATTCAAGGCTATGACAGCTTCATGCGCCAAGAGCCTGAGTTGGCAACGGTTGCCGGCCAGCCGATTTCGCGCGCCGAGTTTGATCAGGCGCATCGCGACCAACTGGCGCAGATACAGCAACGCCAGGGCGCCCGCTTCGACCCCGCCGTCGTTGACACGCCCGCCTTGCGCGAAAACCTGCTGAACCAGCTGATCAACCAACGGCTGCTTGCCAATGTTGCCGTCGACAACCGCTTCACGGTGTCCGACGAAACGCTGCGCAACACCATCGCCGCCATTCCGCAGTTCCAGGACAACGGCCGCTTCTCGCCCGAACGCTATCGCCAGGTGCTGGTGGCGCAAGGCATGTCGCCGACGTCGTTCGAAGCCGGCCTGCGCCGTGACCTGGCCGTTGGCCGCGTGCTGGACCCCGTGGGTGGGTCCGCCGGCGCGCCCGCCGAAGTCGTGGCCTCGTTGGAAACGGCATTGACGCAGCAGCGCACCGTGCAACTGCGCCGTTTCGCCGCCGAAGACTATCGCTCGCAAGTGACGGTGTCGCCCGCCGACATCCAGTCCTGGTACGACGCGAATAAGCAGCAACTGCAGATTCCCGAGCAGGTTCAGGTGCAATACCTGGTGCTTGATGAAGCGGCCGCCACGCAGGGCATCCAGGTCAAGGACGAAGACCTGGCGTCGTACTACGAGCAGAACAAGAACCGCTTTGGTCAGCCCGAGCGCCGCCGCGCCAGCCACATCATGATTGAATTGGCCCCGGGCGCGTCGGAAGAGGCCCGCAAGGCCGCGCGCGCCAAGGCCGAGGACCTGGCCAAGCAGGCCGCTGCCGATCCGGCCAAGTTCGCCGAACTGGCCACCAAGAATTCGCAAGACTCGGGTTCGGCCGCCAAGGGCGGTGATCTGGGCTGGCTGGCGCCGGGCATGTTGACCGGCCCGCTGGAAAAGGCCATCTTCAGCCAAGCCAAGGACCAGGTGTCGGGTGTTGTGGAAAGCCCGTCGGGCCTGCACATCATCAAGGTCACCGAGATCCAGCCCGCTGCCATCAAGCCGCTGGCCGAGGTCAAGGACCAGATCACCGGTGAAGTTCGCAAGCAGCTTGCCGCCGTGCATTTCTCGGAAATGGCCAGCCAGTTGAACAAGCAGGTCTATGACCAGCGCGACAGCCTGCAGCCCGCCGCGGATGCCGTGGGCCTGAAGCTGCGTACCGCCTCGGGCGTGACCCGCGAAGGCCTCTTGCCGGCCGACAAGGCAGGCCCGGGTTCGGCCGCTGACAGCCCCGACGCCGAACTGCTGGACAACCCGCGCGTGCGCCAGATTCTGTTCTCGCCCGACGTGCTGCGCGAAAAGCAGAACTCCGGCGTCATCGAACTGTCGCCCGCCGTCATGCTGGCCGTGCGCGTCGCCAATCTGGAACCGGCCCACGTGCCGCCCCTGGACAAGGTCAGCGATTCGATTCGTTCGCGCTTGATCCAAGAGCGTTCCGCCGAAGCCGCCAAGAAGGCCGGCGAAGCCGCGCTGGCGGCCGACAAGGCCAACCCGTCCGCCGCGCCGGAAGGCTTTGCGCCCGCCGTGGTCATCTCGCGCCAGGATCCCAAGGACCTGCCGCAACCCGTCGTGGATGCCGCGATGCGCCTGCCGTCGACGCCGTTGCCGGGCTATGCCGGTGTTCAGTCGGGTGACGACTACACGCTGGTTCGCCTGGAAAAGGTTGAAGCCGGTACGGTTGACGAGGCTGCCAAGGCCCGTCTGGCACAGCAGTTGGCGGGCGGCCTGGGTCAGGCCGAAATCGAAGCGCTGCTGAAGATGCTGCGTGAACAGTACAAAGTGCAAGTACTGCCCAGCGCCGCTGAGGTCATTCGCGGCGATCAGCCGCAGGCAGAGGGCTGATCGGCCCTTAGATCCGCCCTAGTTCAACAATGGCCGCAGCGTCGGCCATACGTTGTCCAGCAGTTGGGGCTGGGCATCCTCGTTAGGATGGATGCCGTCAGCTTGGAACATCGCCCGGTTCGTTGCAATTCCTTCCATCAGGAAGGGCACGAGCCGGGCTTTTTCGTCTTTGGCCACCGTGGAAAACAGTTGGGCGAAGCGCTGCGAGTAATCGCGGCCGTAGTTGGGCGGAATCTGCATGCCCACGATCAGCACTTCCGCCTTGGCCTGCTTGGCGGCCTGCGTCATGGCGCGCAGGTTTTGCTCGGTCATCGACAACGGCAAGCCGCGCAACGCATCATTGGCGCCCAGTTCCAACACGACCACGGCGGGTGCGTGCTGGCGCAGCAGCGCCGGCAGGCGCGCCATGCCGCCGCTGGTGGTGTCGCCGCTGATGCTGGCATTGACGACCTGGTACTTGGGGTATTGTTCGGAAACCCGCGCCGACAGCAAGGGCACCCAACCCGTGCCGCGCTTGATGCCGTATTCGGCGGACAGGCTGTCGCCCACCACCAGCAAGGTGCGCGATGCGGAACCCTCGGCCGTCGTGGCGGTCTGAGCGTGGGCGGGAAGGGCCATGACGGCAATCGCCAAGGCGGACGTTAGATGCAGAAGGGAAAATAGGCGCATGGATAGCAAGAATTCGATCGAGGTGAAAGGGCTGGGCAAGCGGGTAGCCGATGCCGGCGGGACGCTGTCTATCCTGGAAGGAATTGATTTTACGGTGCAGGCCGGCAGCGCCGTCGCCATCACCGGAAGCTCCGGTTCGGGCAAGTCCACGTTGTTGGGACTATTGGCCGGGCTGGATGTTCCCAGCGTGGGCAGCGTGCATCTGGCCGGGCAGGACCTGTTCGCCCTGGATGAAGACGGCCGCGCGCGCTTGCGCGCCAACCATGTGGGCTTCGTGTTCCAGTCGTTCCAGTTGCTGCCCAACTTGACGGCGCTGGAAAACGTGATGTTGCCCCTGGAGCTGGCCGGGCAATCCGCGCGCGAAGCCGCGCAGGCCATGCTTGAGCGCGTGGGATTGGGGGCGCGTCTGCATCATTACCCCCGCACCTTGTCGGGCGGCGAGCAGCAGCGGGTGTCGCTGGCGCGCGCCTTTGTGGTGCAGCCCGACCTGTTGTTCGCCGATGAGCCCACCGGCAGCCTGGACGCCGCCACCGGCGTCACCGTCATCGACCTGATGTTCGACCTGCACCGCGAGCACGGCACCACGCTGGTGCTGGTGACCCATGACCCGCAGTTGGCTGCCCGCTGCGGCCGTCAGCTTGTGCTGGCCGCGGGCCGGATGGTGCAGGGCGACTGATACGCCCTGGCCCGGCCGGCCCCGGTTCGGGTCTTACTTCGCCTTGGCTACCGCCTGGTTCCAGGCCGCGACCACCGTTTCATAGTCGGTGGCGGCCGCTTCCTGGCTGACGGGGAAGATCTTGATGGTCTTCAGGTCGGGTAGGGTGGTCAGGCTGGCCACGGCCACGTCGGTTCGCGTGGGGCGGCGAAAGTTCTTCACCAACTGCGCTTCCTGCGATTCCTTGCTCAAGAGGCCGTCGTACAGGGCTTTTGCCGCGTCCAGGTTCTTGGCGCCCTTGATGATGAACATGCCTTCCGGCGCCAGGTAGCTGCCCTCGGTCGGATAGACGAGCTTGATCTCCTTTTGCCCGCCGGCCACGTATTCCTGCGCGGCGTATTCCAGCGTCATGCCCACGGCGTACTCGCCCGCGGCCACGCCCTTGTAGGTGGTGCCGGACGACGCGGTGACCACGGCGTTGGCCGCGATCTTGTCCAGGCCGGCCTGTCCGAATTGCTTGTACAGGCCGTACACCAGCATGTACGCCGTGCCGCTCTTGGACGGATCGGTAATGGCGAACTTGTTCTTCCATTGGGGCTGCATCAGGTCAGACCAGGTGGCGGGCGCGGGCAGGCCCTTCAACTGGCGTTCGTTGACCATCATCACCATCACGTGCACGTTCGTGCCCACCCAAAGGTCGTCGGGGCCACGGAACTCGGCGGGAATCTTGTCCAGGTCGGCGGGGCGATACGGCTGCAATTGCTGGCGGTAGGCCCCCAGCGTGCCAAAGCCGCCGCTCCAGAAAAGATCACCGCGCGGATTCTGCGATTCGGCCTCGATGCGCTTCATCATCGTGCCGGTGCCGCCCGTGACGGGCTGCACGTTCAGCTTGGGGTTCGCCTTCTTCACGGCTTCCAGCGCGGTCTCGATGGTTTCCGTGTTGTTCGACGAATAGAGCACGACGTTTTGCGCGTGCGCGGCGCCGGCGGCCAGGGATGCGGCCAAAACGCTGGTCTGGATCAAGTGCTTGAGTTGCATGGAGAGCCTTTGGGTCGAGGGGGTTATTTGCCGGAGAACAGCTTGATGCGGAACGTCTTGACCGACACGATGATGGGCAGCACGATCACCGTGACCAGCGCCGCGCCATAGGCCGACGCCATGCCCAGCCTGCCGCCGTCAACCTGGCGGAAGATGGCGATGGGCATGGTTTCCAGGCCGCCGCTGTAGGCCACGATGGAGGCCGACAGCTCGGATATCGTCGTCAGCCACATCAGGATCGCGGCCGATATGATCGACGCCTTCATGGCGGGCAGGATCACCTTGAAAAACGTCATCAGTGGCGATACGCCCAGGCTGATCGACGCTTCCTCGATCGAGTCCGGAATGTTGAACAGCACCGACGACGCATTGCGCACGGCGAAGGGCAGCCGGCGCACCGTGTAGCACAGCACCATGATCCCGGACGTACCCGCCAGCACCAGCCAGCCCGTGTTGAAGGTCTGCACCAGCGCAATGCCCAGCACCGTGCCGGAAATGGTCAGCGGCAGCACGACGATGTAGTCCAGCACCTGCGTGAAGGCGCTGCGCTTCTTGATCGTCAGATAGCTGACCAGCACCGCGAAGGCCACGCCCAGCACGGTGGCCAGCGAGGCGAACTTCAGTGAATTCAAAATGGGTTCGGGCGCGCCATGTACGGCGCGTTGCATGCTGGCCAGCGACCACTGGCCCCATTGCATGACGGGCCCGCTGGTCTTGGTGAAGGCGGCGATGAAGACGATGATGAGCGGCAGCATCGACACCAGGATGACCAGGCCCACGCCACCCGCATACAGCACGGCCGTCCACGAACGCACGCGCACCGCGGCCGGAGCGCGGCCTTGCGTCATGGTGTAGACCTTGCGTTCCACGACGCGCTTCTGAATGAACAGCACGATGGCGACAATGGCGATCGACACCACCGACATGGCGCTTTGCAGCGTGGGGCTGCCGCCCATTTCGCTGACGAAGGTGTTGTACGTCATGACTGACAGCAGCGGCACGCGGCTGCCCAGCAGCATCGCCAACGCAAAGTTGCCGACCACCAGCGTGAATACCACCAGCGCGTTCACCAGCACCGCCGGCAGCAGCACCGGCACCAGCACGCGCAAGCGGGTCAGCAAGGGCGGCGTGCCCAGGCTGAGGCCGGCTTCTTCCAACTGGCCATCGAAGCCGCGCAGCGCGGCCAGCACGCCAAGATAAATGTAGGTGTAGTAGACGAGCGTCATGGAAAACACCATGCCCGTCCAGCCGTAGAAGGACGGCAGCGAGATGCCCACGTCGCCCAGCAGATTGGTCAACAGGCCGTTGTTGCCCAACAGCAGCAGCCAGGACTGGCCCACGATGATCTCGGGAATCACGATGGTCAGCACCGGCAGGATCGCCACCAGGTTCTTCAAGGGGAAGTCGTAGCGCGCGACCAGATAGGCGAACGGCACGCCCACCAGCACGGTGCAGGTAGTGACCGCCAAGCCCAGGATCAGCGTGTTGCCGAAGGCCTCCAGGTATTGGGAATCGGCCAGCAAGGCCTTGAAGCCTTCCAGGGAAAAGCCGCCGTCCTGGCCCGTGACGCTGTTGCCGAACAGCACGCCCAGCGGATACAGCACGAAGAACAGCAACAGGATCAGGCAGATTGCGGTCAGGATGCCCCAGGGCCACCATTTGATTTTCATGGCGGGCGCGTCCTCAGGCGTTCACGACGCGGCTGTCGGCGGGGATCAGCACCTGCACGGCTTGCCCGGGCTGGAACTGCGCCACCATATTGCCGGCGTGCAGCTCGACGCGGATCTCAGTGCCGTTGTCCAGCGCGATGCGGTAGGCGGTCTTGAAGCCCAGGTACTGACGGCGTAGCACCTTGCCGGGCAGGGTGTTCGGAACGTAGGGCGCGGGCGCCATCAGCGCCAGTTCTTCCGGGCGGGCAATCAATACGCCGCTGGCGTCCAGTTGCGCGCTGCCCTGCACACCATCAAAGCGCAGGCCACACAATTCATAGCGCACGTGACCTTCCGGCGCGCCCGCCAGACCGGTTTGCGCCGGCACCGGGATCACATTGGCCGAACCGATGAAGTCCGCCACGTAAGCGTTGACCGGCGTGCCATAGAGTTCCTCGGGCGTGCCCAGTTGCGCGATATTGCCGTGGTCCATGATCGCGATGCGGTCGGACATTGCCAGCGCTTCTTCCTGGTCGTGCGTGACGAACACCGTCGTGATGCCGGCCTCGCGCACCAGGTCCAGAATGACGTCGCGCATCTGCAAGCGCATCTTGGCGTCCAGGTTGGAGAGCGGTTCATCCATCAGCAGCACGCGCGGCCGGATCACCAACGCGCGCGCCAAGGCGACACGCTGGCGTTGGCCGCCGCTCATCTGGGCGGGGTAGCGGTCGGCCAGCGTCAGCAGCCCGACCTTGTCCAGCGCTTCGTTGGCGCGCCGTGTGGTTTCGGCGCGAGCCACGCCACGCGCACGCAGGCCGTAGGCCACGTTGTCGAAGGCGGTCTTGTCGGGGAACAGCGCGTAGTCCTGGAACACCATGCCGATGTCGCGGCGGTGCGCGGAAACATGGGTGACGTCGTCCTGGTCGAACAAGAGGCGGCCGCCGTCGGGCGCGTAAAAGCCTGCTATGCAGCGCAGCAAGGTGGTCTTGCCGCAGCCGCTGGGGCCCAGCAGCGTATAGAACGCGCCGTCGGGAATGTGCAGCGACAAATTGCGCAACACCTGCTGTCCGCCAAAAGTCTTGGCGATGCCGTCTACCGTGATCGATGCCATATTCCGTTCCTGCTTGGGTTCCGGGCATCATAGGAACGCACCCGGCTGGCGACCAGCAGTGTTTTTTAAGGCATGGCGTTAGATTTTCTAAGAGGTCGCCGCCGCCGCTATCCCCTAGAATGCGGCAGAACAGCGCAGGCGTGGCCGCGGCCGCGCCGCCAATAATTAGACGACAAGGGTAAACGTGGGAAAGAGCAGCACAGACTTGCGCCTGGCCGGCGCCTGGGCGGGCGACCGCTGAAATGGCCGGGCAGAGCCTGCCGCCGTTGAAAGCCCTGCGCGTGTTCGAAGCCGCGGCGCGCTTGCGCAGCTTCACGGCCGCCGCCGACGAACTCAGCATCACGCACAGTGCGGTCAGCCAGCAAATACGCATTCTTGAAGAGTATGTGGGGCAGCCGCTGTTTGCGCGCGAGGCGCGCGGCGTGGCGCTGCTGCCCTGCGCGCAGGCGTATTTTCCCGAAGTACAGGCCAGCCTGGAACGTATCGCCGTTGCCACGGCCAAGTTGAAATCACCCGCCCACGGCGGCGTGCTGCGCGTGTGCGCCACGCCCTCGCTGACGATGAAGTGGCTGATCCCGCGCCTGTCGACCTTCCAGGCGCTGCATCCCGGTGTCGACGTGCAACTGAGCACGCAGGCGCGCCCCTTCCTGGACCGGGGCGGCGACCCCGGCAGCGATGTGCTGATCCGGCATGGCTTCATGGCGCATTCCGACCTGGCTTGCGTGCATTGCCTTGACGACTTCCACTTGCCTGTCGCGTCGCCGCGTTTTATCGACCGCAACCGGCTGAACACGCCGGCCGACTGCCTGGGCCATCCGCTGTTGAAGATCTCTGGCGGCATGGACCATTGGCCGCGCTGGTTCGCGCTGGCCAAGGTGGACGTGCCGGCGCAATTGCCGGGGCCGGTGTTCGACCACCAGTTCCTGTGCATGCAGGCGGCCATGAACGACCTGGGCATCGCTCTGGCGCCCTGGTGCCTGCTGGAAGACGACATCCGCGCCGACCGCCTGCGCCCCTTGTTCCCCCATCCTCAACTGCCCAACGCCGGCATCCATGCGATGTATCGGCAGGACGGCCCGGCCGCGGCGTCCGCCCAATTGTTCATCAGCTGGCTGTGCGCGCAGCGTTCCAGCCTGCCCATCCCCGCCTAGACAAGGATTTCCATGCTTTATTCGTCGGCTGTTCCTGGCTTGCACTGGCGCGGCATCACGCCGCCGTTGGCCTTGTCGGACTACAAGGTCATCGCGTTCGATATGGATTCCACGCTGATCTCGATTGAGACGCTGGATGAAATGGCCGATCTGATGGGTAAGAAAACCGAAGTGGCGGCGCTGACGGAAGCCGCCATGCGCGGTGAAATCACCGACTACAAGCAAAGCCTGCGCGACCGCGTGGCGTTATTGGCCGGCATGCCCGAAACCTTGCTGGATAAGGTCTATGACGAACGTGTGCGTATCAATCCCGGCGCCGAAACCCTGATTGCCGCTTGCAAGGCCGCGGGTCTGACCTGCCTGTTGGTGACGGGCGGCTTTACCTGCTTTACGGACCGCCTGCGTCAGCGGCTGGGACTGGACGACGTGCGCGCCAACGTGCTGGAGGTGCTTGACGGCCGCCTCACCGGCAAGCTTGTGCCGCAGCCTTGGGGCGACATTTGCGACGGCGAGGAAAAGCGACGCAAATTGGCCGAGGTGTGCGCGCATCGCGGCGTGGGGCTGGATCGGGCGATCGCAGTGGGCGACGGCGCGAACGACTTGCCGATGATGCGCGCCGCCGGCTTGTCGGTCGGCTACCGGGCCAAGTCCGTCGTACGCCAAACCGTCAACGTGGTGATCGATGAAGGGGGCTTGGATAGGCTTTTGGAATTGATCTTGACGAAAAACCCGAAGTAAGCGGCGTTTTTAGACTTAATGCAGATTGATACGATAAATGCTTCAGAGTAGTCTGATTAGCAACCGAGACATGGAATTCGCCAAGGCGCCTGCATAGCAGCGCTTTGACGCCGCCCTGATGCCACGGCGATGTCGAGGGAATGCAGTTTGGCGGGCAAGCCTGCGCGCCAGATGTTGCAACGCTCTGGAGCCGCCATGACTGTTTGTCGTTCAGCGCTTGTACTGTCTCTAGCCGCCTTGCTGACCCCGATGACGGTCAGCGCCGCGGGCGGCATCATCCGGTTTTCCGGCTCGATTGTGGAACCCACCCGATGTCAGGCCAGCCGCGTGCCCGCAGCCGGGCAGGGCGCGCATCGGGTCAGTTGCATGCCTGCCCCCGGCAGGCAGCCGGTGACGAATGAAAGTGTCGTCAAGGTCAGTACGAAGGCGCTGCGGCCCTTGCCCGGTGGACCTGGCGGCGTGGCCGTGCCGCATCGTTTGGTGACGCTGGATTATCTGTGACGGGCTGTGCGCGGCCGGGCAAGCCCGGCGCGCAGGCCATAGGATGTGATCAACCCGCGATCGACCCGCGATCAAACGAGGCCGCGAATCTCCACGGCCGGATCCACATCGGCGTCGTAATCCACTCCATCGATCTCGAATCCGAACAGGCGCAGGAACTCCTGCTTGTAGCCCGCGAAGTCGGTCAGTTGATAGATGTTGTCGCTGGTGACCTGGGTCCATAGCGCCTGCACCTGCGCCTGCACCTTCGGGTCCAGTTCCTTGTAGTCGGCGCGCAGGCGGCCTTGCTCATCCAGGATGGGCGTGTCGCTGCACAGGCTGTCCTTGTACAGGCCGTACACCTGCTCGATGCAGCCTTCGTGCGTGCCTTCCGCCTTCATGATCTTGAACAGCAGCGACAGGTACAGCGGCATCATCGGGATGGCCGAACTGGCCTGGGTGACCACGGCTTTCAGCACCGAGACGCGGGCGTCGCCGCCGCGCGCGGCCAGCTTGGCGCGAATGTCCAGCACCTTATCGTCCAGGTCTTTCTTGGCCGCGCCGATCGACCCGTTCCAATAGATGTCGTGCGTGATCTTTTCGCCCAGGTAGGTGAAGGCCGTCGTCGTGGCGCCTTCAGCCAGCACGCCGGCATCCAGCAGCGCGTCGATCCACATCTGCCAGTCTTCACCGCCCATGACGGCCACGGTGGCGTCGATCTCGGCTTGCGTGGCCGGCTCCAGCACGGACTCCTTGACCACTTCGCGGTCGGTGTCCAGGCCGCGCAGGTTGACCGCGTTGCCGATGGGCTTGAGCGTGGAATTGAACACCTGGCCCGTCTTGGGGTGGGTGCGGCGAGGGGCGGCCAGGCTGTAGATGACCTGGTCCACCTGGCCCATGCCCGCCTTGATGGCGGCAATGGTCTTTTGCTTGATCTCGTCCGAGAAGGCGTCGCCGTTGATGCTGGTGGCGGTCAGGCCCTGGGCTTGTGCCGCCTTGTGGAAGGCGGCGGTGTTGTACCAGCCCGGCGTGCCGGCCTTGGCGGCGTCGGCGGGGCGCTCGAAAAACACGCCCAAGGTCTCCGCGCCACAGCCGAAGGCCGCGCTGATGCGGGCAGCCAGGCCGTAGCCGGTTGACGCGCCCAACACCAACACGCGCTTCGGGCCCCCGGCGATGGGGCCTTGCGCCCGAACGTAGTCGATCTGCTTGTTGACGTTGGCTTCGCAGCCAACGGGATGGGTGGTGACGCAGATAAAGCCGCGCACACGGGGCTTGATGACCATGAAGACCTCGCTCGGGGAAATGCCGGATGCTGGGAGCTTAAGCGCGAAAGCGCAAAAAGCGACGAGCATTGTACGGGAGCCGCCCCGCGCTCGCCGCGCACCGCCCCGCCGTGGGTGCAGATGCTGATTGAGCCGTCGGCCTAGCGAACAGCGGCCCTGGCGGCTGCCGCGCTGATGGCCAGGCTGCGGCGCCATTCGATCAACCCGATGCCGATGCCGCTTGCGCAGATGATGGCGATGCCCAGCCAGGTCAGCGGGTCCGGGAAATGGCCATAGACCAGCCAGCCCACGGACGTGGCGCTGATGATCTGCAAATAAATGAAGGGCGCCAGCGTGGACGCCGGGGCGCGGCGGTACGCGGCGATCTGGAACAGATGGCCCACCCCGCCAGTCAGGCCGGTCGAGATCAGCAAGAACCAATCGAACCCGGACAGGGCCTGCAAGACCGGCAGCGCCGCCGGCAGTACGAAGGGCAGCGTTACCGTCAGGCAGACGGTGCCCACCGCGCCGCTCCAGATCAGCGATGTAAACGGATCATCGCCCGCGACCCGCCGCGTCGCGATGAACTGCGCGGCAAAGCAACAGGCCGTCAGCAGCCCGAAAATGGTGCCGACCGGATGCAAGCCGCCGCCGGGTCGGATCACGATGATGACGCCGATAAACGCAATGCCCGCCGCCACGAAGCGCGACATGCGGGCGGGCTCTTTCAGGACCCAGGGCGCCACCGACAGCACCAGCAAGGGCGCCAGGAAGTTGATGGCCGTGGCCTCGGCCTGCGGGATGTAGCTGAGCGTCGTGAAGAACATCAGCGTGGCCAGGAACATGGAGCCGCCGCGGATCAGTTGTTCGCGCGGCTTGTTGCTGCGCAGCACCCGAAGCCCGCGCGTCGGCAACACCAGCGCCAGCACCAGGATCAGGTGCACCACATAACGGAACCACGACAGCACCAGCAGCGGGACCCCCGCATTCATGACCCATTTGCCGCTGGCGTCCAGACAGGAAAGCGTCCACATCGATAGCACCAGCAGCAAGATGCCGACGAGCGGGCCGCGCGAGGCTGGCGCGGGGGCTTGTGGGCGACCTGGATCGGCCGGGGGCATGGACGGGCTCCTGATGAGGAAATGGGCGGCTGCCATGATACGCTCATCGCGCCGGGGGAACAGGCCAATGATCGAACTACGTAACGTCGAAACTTTTTTTTGGGTCGCCACGCTGGGCAGCTTTCGCGCTGCCTCAGACAAGCTAAACACCACGCAGCCCGCCGTGTCGCAGCGCATCGCCTCGCTTGAGGCGGACCTGGGCGTGCGGCTCTTCGAGCGCGACGCGCGCGGCGTCAAGCTCACCGCCAAGGGCCACGAACTGCTGTCGCATGCCGAGCGCATGCTGCAAGTGCGGCGCGACATGTTCGAGGCCGCGCGCGAACAGAACGTCATGACCGGCACCGTGCGCATCGGCGTGGCCGAGACCATCGTGCAGACCTGGCTGCCCACGCTGATCGAACTGATCCATTCGACCTACCCGGCGTTGGTGCTGGAGATCGAGGTGGACACCACCCATGTGCTGCGCCCGCACCTGATGTCGCGTCAGATCGACCTGGCCTTCCTGATGGGGCCCGTGCTTGAGGCGCGTGTCGAAAACCTGGCGTTGTGCAGCTACCCGCTGGCCTGGGTGGCCAGCCCCACGCTGGACCTGGGCCCGGAGCCGCTGACGCTTGAGCGCATCGGCAAGCTGCCCATCATCACGTACCCGTCCAATAGTTCGCCGTACCGCGTGGTGCGCGACATGCTGACGCGCGCCGGCGTGGCCTCGCCGCGCATGTATGGCAGCGCATCCATGTCCATGGTGGTGCGGATGACGCAGGACGGCATCGGCACCAGCGTGATCGCGCCGGTGTTCCTGGGCAAGGAACTGGCGCGCGGCGAACTGCGCATCTTGCGCGTGCAGGCCGACCCCTTGCCCGAGTTGAGCTTCACCGCAAGCTGGGTGCAGGGGCCGGACAGCCACGCGGTCAGGGTGATTGCGCAGATGGCGCAAAAGGTCGCGGCGCAGGCCGGGAACGGAATTCCTACCTAGGTGTTTTCCCCTGGTCAGGGGCCGGCACGGGCCGGCCGGGGGTATCGTCAGTCATACGCAGCCTTGCCTGCCACCGCCCGCAACGCCGCACCAGGCCGTCATTTGCGTGAATTCCGCCCGCGCCGTCGGGCGAGACCCAAGAAAAATTTATACCCCCACATCGCAACATACGATTGGACGCTTCCTGCCGTGGCGGATGCAATGGCGAGACATCAAGAATGCAACGCCTGGATACACAGTGCGGGGGAAAAGCATGAATAGTCACTCGATCCAATTGCCCACCCTGGCGCCACGTCCTCGGCCACGCGCAGCGCGCGTTCATCGCGCCTGACCACCTGAACCCAAACCGCACGTGATCGGGGTAACGGGATCCCGCGTGCGCAGACCATCCCGCCAGCCAGGAGTTTTGTCCATGAAGAAGTCTCTTGTTTTCGCCGCCGTCGCCGCCAGTTTGCTGACCGGCGCCGTTCACGCGCAGGACCTGCCCAAAACCCAGTTGAAGGTCGTGGGAGGCCTGTCCAACCTGACCGCCTATAACGACTACGAAAAGCCGTTCTGGACGAAGACCATTCCCGAGCTGTCCAAGGGCCAGGTCACGGCCGAAATCAAGGGCTTCAACGAAATGGGCCTGAAGGGTCCCGAGTTGCTGCGCTTGATGTCGCAAGGCGTGATTGAGTTCGGCACCGCCACGCTGTCGTACTTCGCCAGCGACAACCCCATCAACGAAGCCATCGACCTGGCCGGCCTGGCGCCCGACGTCAAGACCGCCCGCGCCGTGACCGAGGCCTTCGAACCCGTCTACGCCAAGCTCTACGGCGAAGGCAACAACGTCAAGCTGCTGGGCATTTCCACCTATCCCGCGCAAGTGCTGTTCTGCAACGCCGAGATCAAGAGCCTGGCCGACATCAAGGGCAAGAAGGTCCGCACCAGCAGCCGCACCACGGCTGAATTCGTTGAAGCGCTGGGCGGTTCCAGCGTGACGATGGCGTTCGGTGAAGTGGTTCCGGCCCTGCAGAACAAGGTGGTCGATTGCGCCATCACCGGTTCGCTGTCGGGCTATTCGGCCAAGTGGTACGAAGTGTCCACGCACCTGGTCGCGCTGCCGATCAACTGGAACCAGCAGATCCATGCCGTCAACCAGAAGGCCTGGGACAAGCTGGACCCCGCCGTTCGCACGTTCCTGCAAACCAACGTGAAGACGCTGGTCGACAACATCTGGGAAGCCGCCGCGCGCCAGACGCAGGAAGGCTATGACTGCAACACGGGCGCCGCTGCTTGCCCGTTCCCGGTCAAGGGCAAGATGGTTCTGGTTCAGCCGTCCGACGCTGACCGCGCGCTGCTGAAGAAGGTTGCGCAGGAAGCCGTGCTGCCCAAGTGGGCCGCCCGTTGCTCGGCACAGTGCGTGAAGGACTTCAACGCCACCATCGGCAAGACGCTGGGCCTGACCGCCAGCAAGTAAGCGCTGGACAGCGCCGCCGCATCGCGCGGCGGCGCGTTTTTCCCGCTAGTCATACCGGGCTATGCCCGCAGAGGTGCTATCCATGACCCAAACCGAAAACTTCCGCCTGCTGGGCGGCCTGTTGCGGCGCGCCGAGACCTTGTCGCGCATCGCCGTCTGGGCCGGCGGCGCGTTGACGGTGGCCAGCGTGCTGCTGATCTCCTTCGACGTGCTGGCCCGCAAATTCCTGGGCTTTACCACCGGTGGCGCCGACGAGCTCTCCAGCTACGCCTTCGCCATCAGCACGTCCTGGGCTTTGGCGTTCGCCACCTTGCAGCGCGCCAACGTGCGCGTTGACGTGCTCTACCAATATTTGCCGGTGCGCCTGTCGGCCGTGCTGGACTGGATTTCCATGGTGGCGATGGCCGTCTTCATGGTGTTCCTGACGTACTACGCCTATGACGTGGTGCAAACCTCGTGGGTGCAGAAATCCGCGGCCAACACGCCGCTGGCCACGCCCTTGTGGATCCCGCAGGGCTTGTGGCTGCTGGGCCTGGCCTGGATGTGCATCACCGTCGCGCTGATGCTGACGCGCGCGTCCGCCGCGCTGGTCACGGGCGATATCGAACTGGTCAAGCAGATCTGCGGCGTTCGTTCGGCGCAGGAAGAAGCCGAAGAAGAAGCCGCCGCGGGCGAGCGCATGGTGAAGGGAGAAGCGGCATGATTTCCACCGCATTGACGTTGTTGCTGGTGCTGATCGGCCTGTCCATTCCGGTGGGCGCGGCACTGGGCGTGCTGGGCCTGATCCTGGACCCGCTGTTCTCGATGCTGCCGCTGTCGCGCGCCATCGGTGAAATTTCCTGGAGCTCGAACAACGAGTTCCTGCTGGTGGCGATTCCGCTGTTCATCATGCTGGGCGAAGTGCTGCTGCGCGCGGGTTTCGCCGAACGCATGTACGGCGCGATGAGCCTGTGGCTGTCGTGGTTGCCGGGCGGCTTGATGCACGCCAACATCGGCGCATCCACCTTGTTCTCGGCCACGTCCGGTTCCAGCGTGGCCACCGCGGCCACGGTGGGCACCGTCGCCATTCCGCAGATTCGCAAGTACGGCTACAACGAGCCGCTGTTCCTGGGCAGTTTGGCCGCGGGCGGAACGCTGGGCATCTTGATTCCGCCGTCGATCAACCTGGTCATCTATGGCGTGCTGACGAATTCGTCGGTGCCCAAGCTGTATCTGGCCGGCATCATTCCGGGCTTTGCGATGGCCGCGCTGTTCATGCTGACGGTCGTGGTCGCTTGCGTGGCCAAGCCGTCCTGGGGCGGGAAGAAGATCCACGCGACCTGGGGCCAGCGCCTGGCCAGCCTGGTGCACCTGGCGCCGCCGATGGGCATCTTCTTCCTGGTGGTCGGTTCCATCTACGCGGGCCTGGCCACGCCGACGGAAGCCGCCGCGCTGGGCGTGCTGGGCGCCTTCATCCTGGCTGCCTGGTTCCGCCGCTTGTCCTGGACGATGCTGCGCGAGGTAATGGAAGGCACGATGCGGTCCACGGCGATGATCATGCTGATCGTCATCGCGGCCAGCTTCCTGAACTTCGTCATGTCGGCCACCGGCCTGACCGATGCCTTGACCAAGTCGATCACCGGTTTGGGCCTGTCGCCTGGCTGGATGCTGTTGATCGTGGTGATCTTCTACCTGGTGCTGGGCTGCTTCATGGAAACGCTGTCCATGATGATCACGACCATCCCCATCGTGGCGCCCATCATGATTGCGCTGGGTTACGACCCGATCTGGCTGGGCATCGTCATCATCATCCTGGTCGAAGCCGCGCTGATCACGCCGCCCGTGGGCCTGAACCTGTTCGTGGTGCAAAGCCTGCGCAAGAGCGGCTCGATGAGTGCCGTCATTGTCGGCAGCCTGCCGTTCGTGGCCGCCATGTTCGTGATGCTGGCATTGCTGGCGTTCTGGCCCGACATCGCGCTGTGGCTGCCGCGCGCTTTTGGTTGATTGCTTGTTTGAACCGGGTGCGGCCCAAAGGTGGCCGCACCGTTTTCCACCCGTTATTTCCGCAGGACTGATATGAAAGCCGTATTCAACATCGACGACGCCAATCCCCGCCAGGTGGAAGTGGACTTCAACACCCTGATCGTGGCCGGCTGGGCCGGACGCGACATGGCCGCCATTGAGCACCACATCGAAGAGCTGGCCGCCATCGGCGTGCCGCGTCCGACCAGCGTGCCGCTGTACTACCGCATTGCCGACAACCAACTGACCCAGGCCACGCAAGTGCAGGCCGTGGGCGAAGATTCGTCGGGCGAAGTGGAAACCTTCGTGTTCGCCGTGGACGGCGAGATGTACGTCAGCATCGCGTCCGACCATACCGACCGCAAGCTGGAGACCGTCAGCGTCGCCATGTCCAAGCAGGTCTGCGTCAAGCCGGTCGCGACCGTCGCCTGGCGCCTGGCCGACGTGGCCGACTACTGGGACGAACTGGTCATCCGCTCGTATATCGTCGAAAACGGCGTAAAGGTGCTGTACCAGGAAGGCCCGCTGTCCACCCTGCGCACGCCGCAAGACCTGATCGCCGGCTACACCGGTGGTGCTGCCGTGTTGCCGCAAGGCGCGGGCATGACCTGCGGCACGGTGGGCGCCATTGGCGGCATCCGCGCCGCGGCCGACTTCACCATGGAACTGTTCGACCCGCGCCGCCAGCGCACGATCAGCCACCGCTATCATGTTGAATCGCTGCCCGTGGTGGCCTGATTCCGGTTCCGGATGACATTGAACGCCAGGCGCGCCTTTTCTCAAGGTTGCGCCTGTCCGCACTTTTACGCCGCAAGTCGGCACGAGGACAAAGATGGTTTCGACCTTGAATGAACTGACCTTGGCCCTGAGTGAAGGCCGTACCACATCGGTCGCGCTGACCGAACTGGCGCTGGCACGCGCCCAGGATGCGGCGGGCGAGGGCGCGCGCGTGTTCACCAAGCTGTATGCCGAATCGGCGCTGGCCCAGGCGCGCGCTTCCGACACCCTGCGCGCGGCCGGCATCGTGCGCTCGGCGGTGGAAGGCCTGCCGATCAGCATCAAGGACCTGTTCGACATCGAAGGCGAAACCACCATGGCTGGTTCCGTCGCGCGCGAAGGCGAGCCGGCGGCCGACGCCAACGCCGAAGTCGTGCAGCGCCTGATCGCTGCGGGTGCCGTCATCATCGGCCGCACCAACATGACCGAATTCGCCTATTCGGGCCTGGGCATCAACCCGCACTACGGCACCCCGCTGAACCCCTATGACCGCGGCACCGGCCGCATTCCGGGCGGTTCGTCCTCGGGCGCGGCGGTGTCGGTTGCCGACGGCATGGCCGTTGCCGGCATTGGTTCGGACACGGGCGGTTCGGTGCGCATTCCGGCCGCGCTGTGCGGCCTGACGGGCTTCAAGCCCAGCGCCTGGCGCGTGTCCATGACGGGCGTGCTGCCGCTGTCGGCCAACCTGGATTCCATCGGCCCCATCGCGGGCAGCGTGCGCTGCTGCGCCGAGCTGGACGCCATCCTGTCCGGCGACGGCGGCCCGGTGCCTGAAGCCATGGCGCTGCGCGGCCTGCGCCTGGCCGTGCCGACCACGCTGGCGCTGGACGCCATGGAAAAGCACGTTGCCGACAGCTTTGCCGCTGCCGTGGCCAAGCTGAAGGCAGCGGGCGCGCTGGTCGAGGAAATCGCCATTCCCGAATTCGCCGAGCTGGGCAACATCAACAGCAAGGGCGGCTTCACGGCGGCCGAAGCCTGGGCCTGGCACCGCGACCTGATCGCGCGCGCCGGCAAGCGCTACGACCCGCGCGTGGTGTCGCGCATCATGCGCGGCCAGGACATGAGCGCGGCCGACTACCTGGACCTGCTGGACGCGCGCGAAGCCTGGGTGGCCGCGGTTGACCACCGCATTGCCGGCTACGACGCGCTCATCATGCCCACCACGCCCATCGTGGCGCCGGCGGTGGCGGACCTGGTGGCTTCCGATGAGGCCTATTACGCGGCCAACGGCCTGATCTTGCGCAACCCCACGTTGATCAACTTCCTGGACGGTTGCGCGCTGTCCCTGCCGTGCCATGCGCCGGGTACTGCGCCTGTGGGCTTGATGATCTCCGGCAGCAACGGTGCCGACCGCCGCATCCTGGCAGTCGGCCTGGCGGTTGAAGCGCTGCTGGCCGGGCGTTGATCACCTGGCGCCTCACAACCCGCATCAAAAGGAATTGTCATGTCGCCCGTCGACGTAGTACGCAATAGTGTCGAACTGGCCCGCCAGGCCCGGCTGGACGCCCGCAGCGGGCGTCTGACCGGCCCCACGGCCAACCTGGCGCCGGGGCACGTGCAGGCCAACCTGGCCATCCTGCCACGCGCGCTGGCCGCAGAATTTCTGCATTTCTGCCAGCGCAATCCCAAGCCTTGCCCCTTGCTGGCCATGTCCGAACCCGGCAACCCCGCGTTGCCGGAACTGGGGGCAGACATCGACATCCGCACCGATATCCCGCGCTACCGCGTCTGGAAGAACGGCGAGCTGGTGGCCGAACCCACCGACGTGCGCGATATCTGGCGCGATGATCTGGTGTCGTTCCTGATCGGCTGCTCGTTTTCGTTCGAAGAAGCCATGTTGGACAACGGCTTGCCGGTGCGCCACATCGAGCAGGGTTGCAACGTGCCCATGTACCGCACCAACATCCCCACGAATCCGGCCGGCTCGTTCAGCGGCCCCTTGGTGGTGTCCATGCGCCCCTTGAAGGCGGCTGACGCCATCCGCGCCATCCAGGTGACGTCGCGCTTTCCGTCCGTGCATGGCGCGCCTGTGCACATTGGCGACCCCGCGTTGATCGGCATCGCGGACATCAATCGGCCGGATTACGGCGACGCGGTCGAGATCCGGCCCGGCGAAATGCCGGTGTTCTGGGCTTGCGGCGTGACCCCGCAGTCGGTGGTGTCGTCGGTGCGGCCGGAGTTCTGCATCACGCACGCCCCGGGGCATATGTTGGTGACCGACCTCGTCAACAGCCGAATGGCCATGCTGTAAGAAAAAAGACCCATCACGACAACGCGATGGGTCTTTTTTTGGGAAACGCCAGGCTTTAGAAAATGTGGCGGAAGCCCACGGCCGCGCCCACCTGGTGGTTCTTGCCGGCAATTTCATTGCTGGCGGCGTTGCTGACCTTGTTCCAGTCCACGGTGCCGTAGACCTGCGAACGCTTGGACAGCGCGTATTCCGCCACGGCCACCAGCGCATAGCGCTTGCCCTTGTCGCCGTCTTCAACCACGTTCTTGCTTTGGTCGTAGTAGCCGGCGCCGGTAATGGCCCAACGCGGCGTGGCTTGCCAGGTGACGCCGGCGAAGTAGCCGTTGTCCTTGCGGTCCAGGCCGGCGGTGGTGGTGGCGCCGCCCATGACGGCATTGACCCAGCCGGTTTCGTCGCGGCCGTTGAAGTAGCCGACGAACACCTTGGCGCTGTCGAACTGGTAGGACGCGTTCAAGTTCCAGACGCGCTGGCGCAGATCGGAATCCAGGCCGTCGTAGGTCTGCTGATACGCCGCGCCCAGGCCCAGCTTGCCGACCATGTAGCGCAGGCTGGCGCCGTATTGCTGGCCGGCCTTGCGGTCTTCCCAGCTTTCGCCGTTGGCCCACGACAACGCCAATGACAGGTCGCCAATGGTGTTGGAATACTTGGTCATGTTGTTGGTGCGCACGCGCGACATCGCAGCGGGCAGCCAGGCGTTCTGCTCGTAGTTGCCCACGGTCAGCGGGTCGAAGTGGTCGGCCAGCAGGTCGAACATAGGCGTGTTCTGCAAGC
>RCUJ01000560.1_pt1 | contig 21284 bp, 16 predicted proteins | sample 2166321 | NCBI WGS metagenome assembly RCUJ01 (sample SAMN09932808, study PRJNA488358) | compost metagenome | feature: garden; material: soil; isolation source: compost soil in an enriched community after 118 h of incubation | place: Germany: Experimental Botanical Garden Goettingen | collected... | reverse complement strand
GGCTGGATCGACCCCATCCTGCGCCGCATCCCCGGCGAAATCGCCGCCGCCATGCTGGCCGGCGTGCTGCTCAATTTCGGCATGGGCATCTTCAGCAACGTCGCCCTGCAACCTGGCCTGGTGCTGGCCATGTGCGCCACCTATCTGTTGTGCCGGCGCTGGGCGCCGCGCTACGCGGTGCTGCTGGTGATGGTGGTGGCCATTGCCCTGGCGTTCGCGCTGGACCTGATCCGGCTGGACCTGCTGGACTGGCGCCTGACGGAATTCGTCTGGACCACGCCCGAGTTCAGCATGCAGGCGGTGGTCAGCCTGGGCATTCCGCTCTTCGTGGTGGCCATGGCATCGCAGAACCTGCCCGGCCTGGCGATCCTGCAAGCGGCCGGCTATCGACCCCCGGCGTCCCGCATTGTGGCCGCCACGGGCTTGCTGGGCCTGCTGGCCGCGCCCTTCGGCGCGCACAGCGTCACCATGGGCGCCATCAGCGCCGCCATCTGCACCGGCCCCGAAGCCCACCCCGACCCCGGCAAGCGCTACATCGCCGCCGCTACCTACGGCTTGGGCTATGTAGCTCTGAGCTTGGTGGCGGGCGCTGTCGCCGTCTTCTTCCAGGCCTTGCCCGCCGCCCTGCTGGCCGCGCTGGCGGGCCTGGCGCTGCTGGGCACGATCATGGGCGGCATGTCCGCCGCCATGGTCAACCCGCAACGGCGCGAAGCCGCGCTCATCACCTTGTTGGCAACGGCGTCCGGCTTCAGTTTCTGGGGTATCGGGTCGGCCTTCTGGGGCCTGGTGGCGGGCCTGCTGGCCCACGCGGCATTCGAGTTCAAGCGTCGCGCCTAACCTATAGCGCTGGCACTGGCGCGAGCCCTGCCCGCGCGGCCACTTGTCACGCCGGCCAGTATGTCAGGCCGGCCAGGCAGTGACCGGCGTGTCGGGGTGCACCTTCATGATGCGGCAGGGCACCTGCACGAAGTTCGAGATCCAGGCCGCGGCCAGTTCGCCTTCGTCGATCACGTCTATGGTCTGGTCGCCCACGTTCATGCTGTAGCGCACGCTATCGTCGTCTTCGATGACGTCCAGCGGAATGTCCATGCGCAGCATGCCGGGTGCTTTGAGCACCAGATAGCCCAGCCGCAGTTCCACCGACACGTCGGCAAGCTTGGGACACAGTTCACGATTCAGCCATTGGCCGGAATCATTGGCAATGAGCCACTGCCGGTGATACGCCGCCGCATTGGGCTGCGTGGTGGTGCCGCATTGCGCGATGGGCTGGAACGTATCGGTGCTCATTTGCCAAGCAATCCCTTCAAGGCCTTGTCCACGGCGGCGCCGTTCTTACCCTTGCCCGTAACGGCCTCGCGCAGCTTGTTCTCCAGGCTGCGCTTGAGGATGCCGCCGATGGCGTCTTTCCACAGCACGGTGTAGGTGGGCTTATCGAACGGACCCTGTATGTGCACGGGAATGGTCACGTCTTTCAGGTCGATCAATTCTTGGCCTTCCGGGGCGGCGGCCGGGTTGACCACCCGCGCGCGCGCCACCAGATTCAGCTCGCTCTTCACGAAGTCGATGCTGGCCGGATCGCCCTGCGTGACGCGCAACAACGGCGACACGATGTTCAGCCGCTTCACCGCCGCCACGCCCTTGGTGAAGGCGAGGTCCGCGTCCATTTCCGAGAATTCGGTCTGCTTGCTGGTGTCGGCCGGCACGGTCTCGTTTTGCGATTCCGGCTTGAACGCGGCCTTCAGCTCGTGCAGCGTCTGCGTCAGGTTGATGCCCTTGACCGCGCCATCACGCAAACGCACTTGCAGGGTACCGCCCAGCGCGTTCTTCATGGCGTAGACATTGGCGCCCGCGGTCTTCAAGTCCAGCGCCAGGCTGCCCGTGCCGCTAAGCACGTTGCGCTTGGCCAGGTCCATCAGCAAAGGCTCGATTGCAATACCGGCCAAGGACATCTTGGTGGCCAGTTGATTGCCTTGCGCGGCGTCCACCGACATGGCGCCCGCCAGCTTGCCGCCATACAGGCCAGCCGTAAGGCTGGAGATTTCAAGCTTGCCCTTGTCCAGCTTGACCACGGCCGACACCTCGTCGGCTTTCAGGCCGCGCACCACCAGCTTGCCAACCTTCAAGGTGCCGTTGACGCTAGGCCCCACCAACGCGGACAGGTCGATGGTGTCGTCCACCGGCGCGGCCGGGGTCGCGGGCGTGGCGGGCTTGGATTCGTCTTTCTTGCCGTCGGCGGGCGGCTTGGCCGGGGCCGGCACCACGGGCGGGGCCAGCTTGTCCAGGTCCAGCGTGTCCACCGCCAACGCGAACTTCACCATCGGCGTTTCGGACAGCTTGGTGATGTCGGCGCTCAGATCGAACTTGCCGCCTTCCAGCACGGCATTGATCTTGCTGCTGGCCTGGTCTTTCAGCAGGTCCACGTTCACGCTGCCGATGACCGGAATTTGCAGGCTGCCCTTGGGCAGGCCGGGGTCGGTGATGTTGACGTCGCCCCGCAGCGCCGACAGGCCGCCGGTGCGCTGCCACAAGTTCAAGGTCAGCGGCGACGCGAAGTTCAGCTTCACGATGCGCTCACCGTTCTTGGACGTGCTGTCTACCTTGGCTTCCTTGATGTCCAGCTCGGCGGCATTGCCGCTGATGCCGTTCAAGCCAAAGCTGGCGTCCAGGCCACTGATGCGCACGCGCCCGGTCAGGGCTTCGCCCGTGGCCGAGGTCGGCGAAATGTTCAGCGCGGGCGCGTCCACCGCAACCTCAAAGGGGCCGTCGGCGGATCCGCCCTTGGCGCGCACGGCCAGCTTCTCAATCTGCAACTGGCTCTTGTGGGGGTCGATGGCCAGCTTGGGCATGGCCACGCTGGCTTCCACATTGGTGGCGCGCGCGGCCGGGTCCGTGATGTCGCCCTGGAAAACCACTTCCAGGCCGGCGATATCCAGCGACGACTTCTGTCCGTTGAAGGCCAGGTTGCCGCGCATGGCCAGGCTCTTGGCCTCGGCGCCGGGCAGCTTGCCGTCCAGGCGCAGATCAAGCTTCTGGGCCGCGTAGCGCTTGGCCGATGGGTCCAGCGTCAACAGGGCTTGCCCCGTCAGGTTGGCGTCCACACGCGGGTTGCCGCCTTCCACGCGGGCCGTCATGCGCACGTCAAAAGGCTGGTTGAACGTGACGCGGCCCGTGTTGGCGTTGATCTTCGTCACCGCCACGGCCATGCCCGAGATGGCGTCCTGCAACAACACTTCACCGTCCTTCAGGTCCAGGCCGGCAATGTCGATCTGCATGTTGTTGCGCGTGGCCGGCAAGGTGCCGCTGGTGATGACCTGGGCCGCGGTCTGGGCCGCGCCAACCAGCGCTTCGGCCGGGTTGGACGGCGCGGCCGTGACGCCCGGCGTGCCCCCAACCAGGTTGCTGAAGTTGAACTGGCCGTCCTTGTCGCGCACCACCCGCGCCTTCAAGCCGCTGATGGCCACGTGGTCCACCACGAAGCTGTTGGACAGCAACGGCCAGACGGCAACCGCCAGGCGCGTGCTTTCGATGGAGGCGAAGGTGTCCGGGCTATTGGGCTCGGACAGCGACACGCCCTGCACAGACAAACCGATACGAGGAAAGAGCGATAGCTCGATCTCGCCGTCGATCGTGAGGGTGCGGTGATAGCGTTCCTGAACAAGCTCTTCCAGCTTGTACTTGTACGCGTTGGGGTCGAATGTCAGCAAGAAGATGGCCAGGCCAACGACGGCCACGACAACCAACACTACCAGGCCTATCAAAATGCGCTTGAACCACGTTTTCATTGCTGCCCCGTCGGTACCTCGACTGGAAATTCTTGGATGCCGCCCACCGCGCAACGCGCGGGGATGGTGCTGTAGCGGCGGAAAAACCGCGCGCCGGATGGAACTGTCTGCCTGGAACTGTCTGCCTTTAGGGCGAGCCCCCACTCCTGCCGAAAGCTTGCGGCTGCGGCGTGTGGAGGAAGGGTCTACCAAGGAAGGACTGCCGAAGACGCCAGCATGACCAGCGTGCAGATTTCGCTATCGTAACAAATCAGACCGGCTTCGCGCGGCCTTGTCAGACCATGACACCAAAAACGCGCCTGCTTGCAAGCCCAAAGCGCCGCGATGTCGTCCATTCAAGCCGGCAGAGCTGACGATTTTCTGTTTGCGGATTGTAGGACTAGAATTATTGATCCATCAATCGTTGATGCATCCAACAATGTCCGCCCCCACCCCAAGTACCCCACATTCGCCCGGCCAGGTGCTGCCCTTCCGGCAAACGCTGCTGGCCATGCTGGGCATGTGCTTCGTCATGATGATGGTCGCCATCGACCAGACGGTCGTGGGCACCGCGCTGCCCACCATCGTGGCCGAGCTCAAGGGCTTTGAACTGTACGCCTGGGTCGCCACGTCCTACCTGCTGACGTCGGTCATCACCGTGCCCATCTTCGGCCGTCTGGGCGATTACTACGGGCGCAAGCCCTTCGTGGTGGCCGCCATCATCCTCTTCACGCTGGCCTCGGCGCTGTGCGGCGCGGCCGACAGCATGCTGTCGCTGGTGCTGGCGCGGGCCTTGCAGGGCATCGGCGGCGGCATGCTGGTGGGCACCGCGTTCGCCTCCATCCCCGACCTGTTCCCCGACCCACACGTGCGCTTGCGCTGGCAAGTGATGCTGAGTTCGGCCTTCGGCATTGCCAACGCCGTCGGCCCCACCCTGGGCGGCGCGCTGACCGAACACTATGGCTGGCGGTCCGTGTTCTACGTAAACCTGCCGATCGGCATCCTGGGCCTGTGGTTCGTGGCGCGCTACCTGCCGCACCTGCGCAACCACACGTCCGGCAAGGTGCGCCTGGACTGGCAAGGCGCCCTGCTGGTCGCGCTGGCGCTGGGCAGCCTGCAACTGCTGGTGGAACTGCTGCCCAAGGAAGGAATAAGCGGCCCCATCGTGCTGCTGGGCCTGGGCAGCGTCGCCTCGTTCGTGCTGCTGATCTGGTGGGAAAAGCGCTGCCCGCATCCCCTCTTGCCGCTGGACATGTTCCGCAACCGTGGCCTGGCCACGCTGTTCACGCTGGCGCTGCTGGTGGGCGTAACGATGTATTCGCTGCTGTTCTATGCGCCCCTGCTGTTGCAAGGCGGCTTTGGCCTGTCGCCGCAGGACGCCGGGATGCTGATCACGCCCATGGTCGTGTTCATTACCGTGGGCAGCATCATCAACGGCCGCATCATCACCCGCATCCGCAACCCCAACCGCATGCTCTACGCGGGCTTTCTGCTGATGGCGCTGTCGTGCCTGGGCATCGTCACCACGCACAACACCACGTCGCATATCTTGATTGCCGTCTACATGATGATGGCCGGCCTGGGCATGGGCTTCATCATGCCCAACCTGACGGTGTTCGCGCAGCAGACGGCCGGCCGCACCCACCTGGGGATCGCCACGGCGCTGTTGCAGTCGCTGCGCATGATCGGCGGCATGCTGGGCACGGCGGTCGTCGGCACCATGGTCAGCCATAGCTACTTCAGCGGCGTCGAGTCCACGCTGAACGGCGCGTCGGCGCAATGGCTGCCCGAACTGAATGACCCGCAGATGCTGGTCAACCCGGCGGCGCAGACGCAGTTCCTGGCACAATTGGCGCATCAAGGCCAGGACGGTACGTCGCTGATCGAGATTGCGCGAGTCGCGCTGGTGGGCGCCATCCATGAAGGCCAGCTCATCGCGCTGGCCGTCGCCATCTTCGCGCTCTGGTGCGTGCGGCGCGTGCCGCTGGTGCAATTGGCCCGCCCAAGCAAGGCGGAGCCCGCCGGCGTCGGAGAATAGCTTTTGCCCAGACAACAACAAGGCCTGCAAGTCATCCAGCACATGGGGCAGACGTACCGCGTCATGCAAAGCGCATTCAGCAGCAAGGTGGGCCACGCCCTGCCCCGCTGGCGCATCTTGCTGGCGCTGCATGAAAACGGACAGTGTTCGCAGAAGCATCTGGCGGAGCGTTGCCGGCTGGATCCCGCGTCATTGACCCGGCAATTGCAAGCGATGGAGAAAATGGGCTGGATAGCGCGTGCCGTGGATGCTCAGGACAACCGGCTGACGAATGCCACGCTGACGGCTGCTGGACAGGCCGTGGTGAATGAAGCGCTGCCCAAACGCGCGGCGTTTTTTGAAGAGGCGCTGAAGGGGTTGTCAGCGGCGGATGTGGATACGCTGAACCGGGTGCTGAGCGTGCTGGAGGCGAATTTTCTAAGGGCGGCGGGGGATAAGAACGCGACGTGAGCCGGGCGAACGCCCGCCTTCCCGCAGGCGCGCACTCCCCGGGCCAAAATTGAATGTGCCAGCGCAGCGCCGCCGCTACCCGGCGCCGTGAACCCTTCCCTCACCCCTGGCGTTGTTTGCAGATCTTGCCGTCCTTCATGATCACCGACAGGCTCTGCTCAGGTCGGGCAAGCAACTGAAGGTCCTCCAGCGGATTGCCATCGACGAGCAACAGGTCGGCCATGGCGCCGCTCTGCACGACGCCCAGCTTGCCCGGGTAGGGATTGCGCGGGCCCGACATCGCACACAGTTCGCCATTAACGCTCGTGGCCATGCGCAATACCTCGGCAGCACCATACCAACGGCTCATCTTCGCCAACTGCGCCCCTTGGCGCGTCGCGAGCCGGGCGTCAAACAGCGTATCCGTGCCCCATGCCGTCTTGATACCCAGACGCTGCGCCATCTCATAGGCCCGGTCCGTCCCGGCCACCATGGTCAATTGCTTTTGCCGCGAGGCAGGCGATTGGGTCGGCACCGCATCCTCATCGTCCAGAAACGGCTGCAAGCACCACCACACCCCCAGGTCCGCCATGCGCCGGGCCGTGTCCTCGTCGATCAACTGGCCGTGCTCGATGCAGCGGACGCCGGCATCCAGCGCCATGCCGACCGCGCGCGACGTGTAAGCGTGCACCGTGACATAAGTGCCCCAATTCTCGGCGGCCGTGACAGCCGCCTTCAGCTCTTGCAGCGATCCCTCGGTGACGTCCAGCCCGTCATACGAGGACATCACTCCGCCGCCCGCCATGTACTTCAATTGAGACGCGCCGCGCATCAGTTGCTCGCGGGCGCGCAAGAGGACCTGATCCGCCCCATCGCAGATTGCGGTGACGCCCACTTTTTCGGCGTAGGTCAGACCGGCATCGGGAGACCGAGGCAAATCGGACAGCATGCGGAAATCGCCATGGCCGGAGGTCTGACTCAAGAAAGCGCCGGACGGGTAAATGCGCGGCCCCGGCGTCAGGCCCTCGTCGATGGCCCGCTTCAGGCCGAAGGCGGGCCCGCCCATGTCCCGCACCGTGGTGAAACCGCGCATCAGTGTTGCCCCGGCCTCCACTACCGCCATCGTATGCACGTAGTTGAAGTCCGACGTCATGGCCATCAGTATGCTGGGCCGCGCCAGGATCGAATGCCAATGCGCATCGATCAGACCCGGTATCAGCACCCCACCCTTGCCATCAATCAACTGGCAACCTTCGGGCAACGGCAACGATTGCGGTTCCACGGACTTGATCTGCCGCCCTTGCACCACCACCCGCATGCCGGTCAGCAGTTGATCCGACACGCCATCAAAGATGCGCACATTGACGAATGCCAGCGGCCCGCTCGCCACCTCGGCCGGCGCGGTGGCGGCGTGCGACGCGACCCCGCCGTGCGTGTTGGCAGGTGCGACTTGCGCGGCTGCGCCCGCCGTCGCAATTGATCCCGACGCGGCTTCGTGAATGGCGTACAAGGCATTGATACGCGCAGCAGCGGGGTTGTGGCAGCCGCAGTTGACGGCGCTCAGACGGTTGATGGACGTGGAATCCACATCAAACATGGCGACTTCTCCAGAGTTTCACTCGTTGTTAAATGCTTATTGCCCGCTTTCAGCATTGATGCGGCCTAGCGAAAACGCAAGCGTGGCGGCGCCGGTCATGGCCGCTGAATAGGCATCGGCCCGCGCACCACGCGCCGCCAGCAGACCGTTGGCGGCCTCCGTGGCGGCGGTGACCGTACCCACGCCCTGACGATACGCATCCAGCGCGGCGTCGTAGGTCACCAACGCCGCTGCCTCCAGGCTGACTGCTGCCTCATTGGCCTGCAAGGCGGTTTCCAATGTGGTGGAAGCCACCACGATTTGACGCATTGCCTCCATGCGTACCTTGGCCAGCGCAGCCTGAGAGGCCTGCACCCTGTCGTTCGCGTCCTGCAAACGCGCGTCGCGCAAACCCCCGTCGAAAATCGGCAGGCTGATGCCCACGATCACGCCGTTGGCGTTCGACTGGCCTGCCAGCACCGGCAAGTTGCCCACATCCAGGTTCCGGCTGCCCGCCGCCGCGAATCCCGCCAGATACACCTTAGGCAAAAAATCCGCCTTGGCGGCCTCCACCGAATGCTCGGCCGCCTTCAGTGCTGCCACGCTGGCCATCACGTCGGGACGGTCAGCCAACGCCTGGCGCAAGACTTCCTGGCTGGAGACATCCGTGGCGGGCGGCAATGGCCGTCGGGCCATGGGCGCCACGCGCAACGCCGCCGTGGGATCCACGCCGATCGCCGCCGCCAGCGCCTGGTAGGCGTTGCGTTCCAGGCCGCGGGTGGTCACCACCCGCAAGCGTGCCTGCGCCACCAATTGGCGCACTTGCGCCAGTTCAATGGTGGTCGCCAGGCCATTGCGGCGCCGCGCCTCGACCGCAGCCAGAACGGCTTCGCTGTTGCCCAGGGAAGCTTGCGCGATCTCGTAGCGCTGACGCGCCGCATCATATTCGTAATAAGTGTTCATGACGCTATAGATCAGCTTTTGATGCGCGCCGTTGTAGAGGAAGTTTGCCCCCAGCGACAGGCTATGCGCGCTGTCGCGCAACGCGCTACGCTGCCCGAAGTCAAACAACAGCCATTGCAGCGTCGCCAACGGCACCACGCCACTGGAACGGGTATCCACGTGAAAACGCTGCCCAAGAATCTCGGGCAATTGATTGCGAGTCGACACGTAGCCGCCCACCACGTGCGCCGACAGCATTGGCAGGAAAGTGGCATCCACAATGCCCACGGCCGACGCGGCCTGCCGCGCCTGGCTCCATGCCAGCCGGGTGTCGGGGCTGTTGCGCTGGGCAAGGTCAATAAGCTCGGGCAGATCGTATTCCCGGTCCTGCTGAAGCGGTGGCTGCGCCGCGGACGTGTTCGCATACCCGCCCACCCCGACTCCTGACACGGCCAGCGCGCGCCATTCGGCAGGCGCGCCTGAAGACTGCCACTGCCGCTGCGCCGATGCGGGCGCGTTCTTGTCCCCCGTTGCCACGCATGCCGTCAGCATGGCCGGCCCCATGACGAAGAACACCCCACGTGCCATCGTGCGCAAAGCCACGTCGCCCCATCCTTCCATCTCATCGTCCTTCAATCAGTTGACTCAGATGCTCGATGCTCCCTACCCGCTCGGGAGCCGAACGCGCGACCGGCGGCCGTCGCGCGTTGGCCCGCTCGTCATTCGTCACCACGCGCGCTAACGTCTCCAGCCTGGCTGCAAGCGCGGGGTCCGAGACGGGAGGTTCAATCAACAATCGCATACACAGCGCCTGTACGGATTGCGTGACCGCAACGAGTTCGCGCAAGCGCTCACTGTCCAGCCGAAGTCCACGCGGCTCAAGCGCAGTCAAACCTAAAGCGCTGCGCACGCCCGCCAGGCGGCCCGCAACGACGCTGGCCTCGGCCACCGCCTTGTCCCGCCCGCCTTCGCCTAACCGCGCCATGCGCGCCAGGCCTTGCAGCGCCAGCCCGAGGTCGCCGCGCACCCGGTGACCGACACTGACCGGCCAGAGCTGCGTGAACACCACATACAGCACCACATTGCCAAGCAGAATTCCGATCACGCGATCCAAGGCGACAGACATGTCAATACTGGGACCGAACCCCTGCAGCACCGTCATCAAAAAGGCCAAGGCGATCTGTACGCCCGCATAGGCGACCCGCTCCGACCCGACCGCCACCCACGCCGCCACGAAGGACCCGGCGAACACCAGCAGCATCAGACTGCCCACGCTGCTCATATGCGGTATCAAGAACAGGATGGCCCCCACGCCCATTGCCGCTCCGATCAGGCAGCCGATGATGCGCAGCATGAGCTTTTGCGTGGTTTGCGCCACGGAGCCCAACGCCGCGACATAGCAGGTGATCATGGCGGTATGGATATCCTGCCAATCCAGCGCTGAATAGATCAGATAGCAGATCAGCGCCGCCGCCGTCGTCTTGACGGCGTAACGCACGTGCTCCGGATTGCGCCACGCATCCGGCGACAGAAAGGGTTCGGCGGGCTGCGCGGCGGGCGCCACGTCGGGTCCGCCGGCCATGGCCGATAGCGCCCGCCAAGCCTGCTCGGCAGCCGGACTGTCCGTGTCGGGAACCATGACGGCGGGCGCCGGCCGCCCGGCTGAAAGAGCCTGGCCAACCTCGCGCGTTCGCGCTGCCAGCCCCGCCCTCTGCTGGGGCTGCCCGCCCTCTCGCATCGCCAGCGCCGCGAACACCATGCGATAAGACTCCTGCAAGGCCACCCCCAGGCGGCGCGTCTCATCGCGGCGCGCCAGCGCCAGTCCTCGTAGCAGCCCCCAGCGCTTCATGGACTCTTCCTGCCCCTCTCCCATCATGTCGCGCAGGCGGGCGCGCTCTGCCCGTCCACCGCTTTCCAGATAGCGAGCAATGGCATCGAGTCGGTCGCGCAAAGTCCCCCGCAGCAGATCCAACGGCCGCCGTCCTACCGTCAGGCTGACGATGAGCACCAGGGCCATCGGCATGGAAGCCATCAACCAGGCGTAGAGGATGCCGCGAGTGGCTGCCTCGCCGAACGGCACATAACCTAGCAGCGTCATCGCAAAGGCAAGCACCAACGCGATGATCCCACCCAAGGGACCCAGCTTGCTGGCCGAGGCCAGGAAAAGCAGAAGTAGCGATGACAACGCCAACGTGACGATTCGCATGGGTGGCAGGTCCAGCGTCAGGTTGGTCAACACGAACAGCACCACCACGACGATCGCCACCAGCACCGACAAGGCCACCGCCAGCAGCGAGCTTTCCGCGGCGTCTGGCTTCATGACGAAGAACACCAGGTAGCAACTGATCGCCGATTCTGGGATGCCGTAGATCATGGCGACCATCGCGGTCAACGCGCACACGAGCGCGATCCGCCAGGCCATCGCCGCCCTGCCCGGAAACGGCGCCAACAGGCTCAACCAGCTGTTATCAACAACGCTTTTCATGCTCGACCATCACGACTGCCGAGGCGCCAACCCGCATCAGCTCGGCCGGCGGGTCGTCGAGCTTGACCCTGACTGGAAAGCGCTGGCCCACCCGCACCCAGTTCAAGGATTTGGGCACATAGGGCAGGCGGCGAGGCAAATTGATCAGGTCTTCGTCGCTGACGCCCCAACCGGTCGACTCCACGACGCCCTTGAGCGCCTGGCGCCGGTCGGCCGCGGCGTACACCGTCGCGCAATCGCCGGGTTTGATCGAGGGCAATTCGGTTTCGAGAAACGTCGCTGTCGCAAACCAGCGGGTCGTGTCGATCAGTGAGAACGCCGACTGCGCCGGAATCATGTAGTCGCCGACAGTGATTGACAGGCCGGCAACCCGGCCATCGAAAGGCGCCTTGACCTCGGTCTCGCGGAGCTGGCGTTCGGCGATGGCCAGCGCCACGCGCCGCTCCGCCACCAGCGCTTGCGCCCCCTTGGCGTTCCCGATCAGCGCTTGCGCGGCCGCCAGTTGCGCCTGGGCTTCCTTCAGGCTGGTCTGGGCATTGCGTTTGAGCGTAGCCGCTTCGTCCACCTGCTGCCGGGTCACATAGCCCTTGGGCAACAGCGCATTGAGCCGTTCCCACGTTTGCGCCGACAGTTGCGCATTGGCTTGCGCCCGGGCGACTTGCTCTGCCGCGATCGACGCATTGGAGTGCTCGGCCACAACGGAGCGGTCGCGCGAGCTCAACGCGGCCTCGGCCATTTGCAGGCCGGCCGCGGCCTGCTCAACCTGCAACCGATAGAACTCGGGATCGATCGAGAACAGTACCTGGCCTCGGCTTACCTGACTGTTTTCGCGCACGTTCAAGACCACGACGCGGCCCGGCACTGCCGCGGCGACACGCGCCACATCCGTAGTGAGCACCGCATCCTCGGACAGCGGCTTGGCGCCGATGCGGCCCACATACGCCAGGCCGGCCACAACGGCCAGCCCCACGATAAGAACGGCAAGCGCCACCGCGATGCGCCGCTGCTTCAGGACAGACTGTGTAGGGGGCATGATCAACGTGTGAAAAAGACGAGCGAAGTCAGGAACATCAGCGCGGCAGCCAGGCACAGATACACCAGCACGCGCCAAGGCAGCACCTCGTCGATGCCCCAGCGCACCAACAGCACCCGCGCAAGCGATGCGCCCACCATGCCGATCACGGCGCAAAGGATCCAAGCGGGAAAATACGAATCGAACACCGTGACGTACGGCGCGCTGCGCGGGGAGCAGCCCGCCAGCAAGCCAGTCGCGGCGGCAGGCCAATGCATCAGGAGTCGAGCCATGTTCCTTTTCTAGTGCCTTATATAGACTTACAGCCAATCGGGATTCGCGCTGGAGTGCTAGGGGCTAGCGCAGTTGCGCTTCATGCAAATCCAGCAAGCGGACCTGTTCGCGTGCCAATGCGTCTGAAATTCGGTGCGTGCGGGCCAGTTGGAACACGGCTTCCCGCGAGGCGGCTATCGCATCCAGCCGCAACTGCCGTTCAACCGCGGCCTGTTTGGCCAATGCTTCGGCCGACGCCCCGTCTGGCGCCTCCCCGGCCTGACGCCGCAACGTGGCCATCAAGCTATCGGCGACTTCCAGATACAGAGACGCCTGGTCTGGCTGCTCTGCGACGCGCTGCTTGGCGCCTTGCGCCACGCTGTCCAACGCCGCCTGAAGCATGGCTTCCTGCGCCAGCGAGGCCTCGCGCTGCACACGGCTGTTGGCCGGGAAGTGCAACCCGCGCATCAGGCCGGGAAGGGTCACGCTGGCCAGCAACAGCGAAAACACAATCACCATGGCCGCCAGCGACACCGCCAGGTCCCTTGCGGGAAAAGGTGCCCCACTGTCCAGTGCGAAGGGCAGCGTCATGACTCCGGCCAGCGTCACCGCGCCGCGCACCCCCGCCACCGACACAGCCAGAATTACCCGCAAGCCGACCTCGGGCGTCGTCGCTCCGCGCCGCCTGGCGGCCATCGCACTGAGCTTGAGCGACACCGTCACCCAAAGCAGTCGGCAGAAGACCAGGCCCAGGCACACTACCAGGCCGTAGATTGGCAGCCAGTACAGCGACTGGCCACCGGCCTCGCCCGCGGCGCGCGACAAGCCGGCCAGGATGGTGGGGAACTGCTCGCCCAACAACACGAAGATCATGCCGTTAAGCGTGAACTGCACCATATCCCAAACAGCCCGGCGCTCCATGCGCGTGGCGGCAAGCGCCCGGCCTGAGAGCTCGGAATAGCTCATCATGACCCCGGCCGCGACCGCCGCCAGAATGCCGGAGGCATTGGCGTGCTCGGCAACGAAGTAGACAAAGAAGGGCGTCAACAGGCTTAACAGCACCTCGGCGCCCGGCTCTTCCCCCAGCCTTCGCGTGACAAACGTCCTTATCCGCATGACCAGCCATGTCAGCCCGGCGCCGATCGACAGCCCGGCAATAGACACCCACAAAAAGGAAAGCGTCGCCTGCGACAGCGAAAACGTGCCGGTCGCGGCCGCCGCCACGGCAAAGCGAAACGCAACCAGGCCGCTGGCGTCGTTGAACAACGCCTCGCCTTCCAAAATGGCCATCATGCGCCGCGGAATGTGGACCCGGCGCGAGATCGCCTCGACCGCCACCGGATCGGTGGGCGAGACGATGGCCGCGATGGCGAACGCCACCGGCAAGGGCACCTCGGGGATCATCCAATGGATCAGGTATCCCACGCCGATCACCGTCAGGAACACCAAACCGAACGCCAACTGCAGGATGGACGAAGATTCGCGCAGCACCGCCAGCTTGGACACCCGCCAGCCGTCCAGGAACAACAAGGGCGGAAGGAACAATAAAAAGAAAATGTCGGGTTCGATCAATACTCCGCGCTGAAACACGGCGGCGATCAAAAAACCCAGTGCAATCTGCACGAAGGGCAAGGGGACGGCAAGGGGAATCAGGCGAACCAGAACGCCACTGAGCAAGACGGCGACCAGCATCGCCATGACCACAGTAAAAGTCCCCAATGTTTACCCCCAAAAGCGGACACCGTATCGGTGCTGACGATGCGACCTTACCCTTGCCAAGACCGGCACGCAATGCCAGACGTTACGACGCAACATCGCAACATCAGCGATTAAAAAACACCGGTGGAGTCTTTATTTAAATTCAATTAATCAGCATTGACTGCGCCCCATCGATTAAGTAATCTGAAAATGTGAGCTAAAGCTCACAACACTCATGATGTTAGTTTTCTTCCCAGCAATACGACTAGGAGCTCGACCATGAAGAAGCAGCTATTGATGATTGGCCTTATCGGATCGTTGGCATTTTCGGCGGCCAGCGTTGCTGCCGATGCAAAGAAGCCTCTCGCCCTCTGGGAGTGCCAGGATTTTCTTGGCGTCCAGGAATCCTATCGGCCCATCGTCGTCAGCTACGCTGAAGCCCTTAACAACAAGAACAAGCCGGAAGATGCCGTTCTCGACATCGCTGGCATCACCACAAAAACCCCGCTTTTGGTCAAGCACTGCACCGAAAACCCCAAAATCAAGCTGCGTGACGCACTTGTCGGCATGAACAAGCAGTAATCCGTATCGGCCCCACTTAAGACAATCGTTTTAAGTGGGCAATCCTTTGCCATCAGGCCGATCTTTTTCGGCCTTTTTATTTGTTATGCCCGGATTGCCAAACGACGCGACTGCACCGCGCCCAATTTTGAACAAGCTATGACGGCCAATCCACATGCCACCAGGAAGTAAAAAAAGGTAGGATCGGATCCCCCTGCTTTTCCCGACAAATCCCGGAACGACGCCACCACGGTAATGCCCAGCAATTGCCCAAATTGTTTAGATAGCGTTGCGATCGAAGATGCGTCTCCGGATTGCACAGCAGGGAAAGCGCTCATGATGACTGCGGTAACGGATGCATTGGAAAATCCGTAGCACATGCCGGCGAACGCCAGCGCGGTGAAAGCCAACGATGCCGAGCCGCTGCGTTCAGCCAGGTAGGCCACGCCTCCCAAGCCAACAATCGAAAGGCCGGCAAGCAGAAAGGCGAGATTTGGTTTTTTGGAAGCCAGCAGCGGCTCCGTGACGAAGCACGCGATAAAACCAGCCGCCGCCATGGGCAGGCAACCCAATCCATAAATCAGCCCACTTTCACGCAAGTCGACCTGGACGAAGTACGACGCCCACACCATCGCACCGACAATCGCCGCAAAGCTGAACACGCCAACGCATACTTGCGGCGCGATCGCCAGCCCGCGCGCCCACGTGTCGCGCTGCAATGCGACGCCGCGCTTGATTAGCAACCAGGCAAGTAGCGCCGCGACGGCGCCATAGAACAGTCTGGTCCAGTCATGCTGACCGACAAAATACGCCAGGGCTGCCAATAAGGCGGCCGCCGCCAATTCCCCTGAGATCGGCGGTTTGCGGCCAGAGCTTTGCGGCACTGCGTCTTTACGCAGGCAGAAACCGAGAATGACGACGGGAATGGCGGCGATGGCAGTAACGATAAAGATCGCTCTCCAGCCCCAAGCGTCCAGCAAAATGCCTCCGAGCACAGGCGACAGCCCGAATCCCGCCATGCCAGCCGCTGACCAGACGCTCATCGCCGACGCGAGTTTGCCCGCGGGTGTCTGCGATCGCAGCAGCACCAGCGCGGATGGCGACAACAGGGCAGCGAAAGCCCCCTGAACGAAGCGCAGGCCGATCATGAGCGACTCGGAGCTGACCAGCGCACAGAAAATTGATGCCACGGCAAAGCCAATCATGCTCAAGAGAAATATGCGGCGCGCTCCAAGGCGGTCGCACAAGGCGCCGCCTGGACGCAAACCGGCAATCCGCGCCAGCAGATAGCCCGAAATAATCCACTGGATTTGCGCCGCGCTAAAGTGCAAGTCGGATGCGATACGGGGCAGCGCCAGGCTCACCGCGCCGCCCATGGACGCGCCAACATATGTGGCCGCCGCCGCGCAGACGATGACGAGTATCCCGTGCGCACTCGGCGGCGAATTTCGCGTGCTATCGGTCATGGGCAACCTCATTCACCGGAAAGGGTTGGATCAGGCGGCGTAAAGGTTGTATCCCATTGCCTTGGCAACCGCGGCCACCATCAGTTGCCCCCTGACGCTGTTTCCCACCGGATCCAAAGGTGGCGAGAACGCCGCAATTCCCATCTTCCCGGGAACGATCGCCAGGATGCCGCCGCCGACCCCGCTTTTGGCGGGAAGGCCAACCGTATAGGCCCAATCGCCCGAGCTGCCATACATGCCTTCCATCGTCATTTCCGCAAGCAGAAATGGCGTGTTGGACGCAGTCAGTACAGATTCCTTGGTAACGGGATTGACACCCCTGCCGGCGAATGTTGCCCCCATCGTCGCCAATTGCACGGTCGATACCAGCGTCGAGCACTGGCGCGTATAGACGTCGCACGCTTCCATGGGATCGCAATACATGGCGTCGGCGGAAAACAGCAGCCAGGCGATGGCGCGATTATGGAAATTCGTGCTTTGTTCAGACTGATTGACGTCGTGCGACATCTCGAGCTTTGCGCCGGCAAGCCGTGACTGCATGTCCAGAATGCGTGTCCAGCGTTCCTCTACGGAGCTCGCTTTGATTACGCTGGTCGTCGCCATCGCGCCAGCGTTGACCAAGGGAGACAGCGGCTTATCGCCATGCAACTCCAAAGCGATGACTGAATTGAACGGCAGCCCGGTCGGATCCGCGCCTATCTTTTCCTGCACGGCTTGCGGTCCCACATCTTCCAAGGCCAGCGCCAGCGTGCAGACTTTGGAAATTGACTCGATGGCGAAGGGATAGTCCTTGTCTCCGGCGGCGAAGATGTCGCCGTCGACAGTCACCACGGCGATGCCCGAGAGCGCGGACGGCACTTTGGCCAGATAGGGAATGTAGTCGGCGTTCGCGCCGCCTACTGCGGCGTGGTGTTCAGCGTAGGCAGCATCAACCGCCGCCCTGAGCGTATTGAGATCAATAGCCATGAATGTCTCCGGCAGCACCCGGGAAATCCATCAAGGGAATTTCCCGGGTCCGCGTATCAGGATCTGGCGGAAGGCGAGCGGGCTGACGCGCTCGCGCCTGGCAAGGTGCCCGTCGTGCCCGAGGGCGAGGCCGTGCCGCTGGGTGAAGCGGCCTTTTCTTGCCAGGTGAAGGGAGCGAAATCGCTGTTCTCGTCACGCCAGCCTGGCTTGCGCACCAGGTAGATCAAGAACGGAATAATGCAGAAGAATATGGTCAGGCCAACCAGTATTTCGACATAGGTGGTCGGGCTGCCAACGGAGATCTGGCTGGGCGGAATGAAGCTGAAGACAAATGCCAGCAACGATCCAATGAACCCGGCGCCGCCAATGATCCACATGCCAAAGTCGCCTCCGGGTATGCGGTAGGGCCGAGGACGATCCGGCTGGCTACGGCGCAAATAGATTGCGGCGGAGAACATCAACAGATACATCACCAGATACAGGATGACCGTAAGCTGGCTCAGCATCTGGTACACGGCCTGCACCGAAGGAAGCACCACAAACAGCACTGCCAACAGGCTGACAATGACCGCCTGCAAGAGCAGGATGTGCGTGGCCATGCCGTGCTTGTTGGTGTGCTGCCACCAACGCGGCAGGTAACCCGCCTTGGCAACCACCAACAAACCCGAAGAAGGACCCGCAACCCAAGTCACCACTCCCGCGAGCACCCCGATGGCCAAGGCCACGGCGACGATGGGCGCCAACCATCCCAGGCCGGCCCACTTGAACATGTCGTTGTAGGCCACCAGCAGGCTCTGCGTCAGATTGATGTCCGACTGGGGAATGACAAATGCGATTGCCAACGTGCCCAACACGAAAATCAACACCGTGCCCACGGCCGACAACATGATGGCGATAGGGTAGTTCCGCTTTGGGTTGTCCACTTCCTGCACGTGGATGGCGTTCATTTCCATGCCGGCATAAAACAGGAAAATGCTTGCCGCCAAGACGATGTTGTCAAAGTTGGTGAAGTCGGGGACGACTTCACCCCATGACAACGTGATTTGCGGGGTGTTGCCGGCAAACAGGTAAGAGAACCCCAGCACGATCAGGATGATCGCGGGAATGATCGTGCCGACCACCCCGCCCCATTTGGATACCTTGGCAAAGGTCTCCACGCCACGGAATGCAATAAATGTGGCTAGCCAATAAATGCCCAGCACGATGACCAGGATGAAATACTTGTTGGCGGAAAGCGCCTCGTCCCAGCGTTGATCGGGCCCGATAAACGCCAAGGAAACGGCGCCGAATGTCAGCGCGGTGGGAAACCAGACCGTTACTTCGACCCACAACATGAACATGGCCAGGAACGCCAGGCGCGGCCCGAAGGCCTCCCCCACCCAGCGGAAGATCCCGCCTTTCTCGGACCATCCCGTCGCCAGTTCAGCAGCGACCAGCGAGACGGGAATCAGAAAAAACACCGCGGCAAACAAGTAGTAAAAAATAGAACTCAAGCCGTATTCGGCTTCTGCCGGCAAGCCGCGCAGACTAACCACCGCGACGATGTTCATGATCGCGACGGTGCCAATGCCCAGCTTTTTGAGCGACGGCTTACTTACCGATTTGTTTGGAAGCGAGTCAGGCATAGATCATTCCCCCAGGATGGAGATCTATTGATCGGGTTGGCTGGTTTCAAACCACCATTCAGGTGTGGTTGAAGCCCTCTTCACTCGCAATGCCGTGCAACGACGGGTGCTCGGCCAGATAGGCGAGCGCGCCCTTCATGTCATCGATCAGCAGCGCTGCGAAGTCCATCTCGAATCCACGCCGGCACATGATGCGCATCACGACCGTGTCAGACATTTTCCCGTTCAGTGCGAACGCCGGCACTTGCCAGCCTCGAAGCCGTAGACGTTCGGACAAGTCGTACAGCGTGTACCCAACCTTTGCGCCTTCCTTGATTTTGAAGCAGACAGCGGGAATACCCTGCTTGGGATCGCCGCTGCAAATCATCTCGTAGGGACCGAGCTTGGCGACTTCTTCCGCGATGTAGCCAGCAACCTGGTATAGCGCGGTCTGCACGTGGGTATAGCCCTCCCGGCCCAAGCGCAGAAATTCGTAGTACTGAGCAATGACTTGCCCAGCGGGTCGGGAAAAATTGATGGCAAAAGTGCCAACTTGCCCGCCCAGGTAATCGACGTTGAACACCAGTTCGTTGGGCAGCGCCGCGGCATCGCGCCAGATGACCCAGCCACATCCCAAAGGAGCCAGCCCGAACTTGTGGCCCGAGGAGCTGATCGATTTGACTCGGGGAAGCCGGAAATCCCACACAATTTCAGGTGCCACAAACGGGGCAAGAAAGCCGCCGCTTGCCGCATCGATATGCATATCGATGTCCCAACCCTTTTCCTTGTGCAGCTTGTCCAAGGCGTCGTGCAAGGCCAACGGAAACTCGTAGTTGCCTGTGTATGTCACGCCGAACGTGGGGACGACCCCGATCGTGTTTTCGTCACAAGCGGCAATCATGCGCTCGGCGTCCATGAAGAGCTTGCCGGGCTCCATCGGAATTTCACGGATCTCGACATCCCAATAGCGCGCAAACTTGTGCCAGCACACTTGAACAGGACCGCAGACGAAATTCGGTTTGTCGGTAGGCTTGCCAGCCGCTTCCATACGCTTGCGCCAGCGCCATTTCATGGCCATCCCGCCCAGCATGCAAGCCTCGGAAGAACCAATGGTATTGGTACCGACCGCTTGGCCGTTTTCCGGCTCTGGCGCATTCCAGAGATCGGCCATCATGTTCACGCACCGCAAATCGATGGCGGCGGACTGCGGATATTCTTCTTTATCGATCCAATTCTTGTTGATCGACAAATCCATTAATTTGTGGACGTTCTCGTCGTCCCACGTCTGGCAAAAGGTCGCCAGATTCTGGCGGGCATTGCCGTCCAGAAACAATTCATCAGTAATCATCTGATACGCAACGTCTTCCCGCATTTGACTCTTGGGAAAGACCTTTGATTCGGCCACATGGCCCATGATTTCCGCGCCAAAGCGGGAGTCGAGAGCGTCGGACGAACCCGGGACGGCTGGCTTGTCTTGCATGGATTACCTCTCTTTAGAGATTCTTGGTTTAACTGCCACTACACGATGCAGTGGACGGCCGAGAACTTGAAGATGGCGTGCGGTCATGCGACCCCCCTTAACCAACGGGGTAAAAGCCGAACTCACAGCAGTGCATGGGTGCAGGCGTGGACCGCAACATGTAACCAGTAACACTAGCTGACAGGAACATTACGAAGCATTCTAGGGGGCACAAATTGACGGAATTCCTCTGTTTTGTGTCGTTTTAATACAATCGTGCCGAGACGTATATTTAAGTAAAAATAAAATTAATATGTGTAAGATTTCTGGCCGTTTCTACACATTTTCAAATCGTACGGAGCTCGTCATCTCGGCTATTCAGGTAGTCGAACGCCCACTCATTCTGGCTATGTAGGACCAATATGAAGACGCACCCATTGCACATCCGAAGTACGTCGAATATTTTTTTCTGTGTGGGTTTGGCAACACTCGCGCTTACCGCCTCGGCTGATGACAAGCAGCCGCCATTGATGCAGGTACCAGCGGGCAACTACATCGCCTGGAATGCACCAGCGACTGGCCACATGACTTACACATGCCAGGTGATTCACACGGACGGCACAAAACACGGCTGGAAAATCACGTCAGCTTCGGCCGTGTTAAGCGATAAGGCAGGGAGCCTCAGCGGCACGTACCACAGCCCACCGGACACCTGGAAGAGCGCCGACGGCTCGGCGTTGACAGGAATGGAAATGGTCCGAGCTCCCTCAGGAAGCCATACGCTTTATGACCAATTGGTGCTCGCCAATCCGTCAACTGGCGCAGGACTGCTGGCGGGTGTGACCTATATTCAAAGACTCGTTGACGCCGGAGGCCTTCCGGCTACACCCTGCACGAGCTCGAACGTCGGCACCAAGGAAAAAGTGGCCTATCAGGCGAATTACGTGTTCTGGAAGCCAAACTGACCGCAATGGTCGCAGGCGCAGATTGAAAATCTCAGATCGCTAGTCGATA
>RCUJ01000559.1_pt1 | contig 21295 bp, 22 predicted proteins | sample 2166321 | NCBI WGS metagenome assembly RCUJ01 (sample SAMN09932808, study PRJNA488358) | compost metagenome | feature: garden; material: soil; isolation source: compost soil in an enriched community after 118 h of incubation | place: Germany: Experimental Botanical Garden Goettingen | collected... | reverse complement strand
GCGCCAGGATGTTGGTCTGGAAGGCGATGCCATCGATCACGCCGATGATGTCGACGATCTTCTTGGACGAGGCGTTGATCGAGCCCATCGTGTCCACGACCTGCGACACCACAGCGCCGCCCTTCACAGCGACTTCCGAAGCGGAGACCGCCAGCTGGTTCGCCTGCCGCGCGTTGTCCGCGTTCTGCTTCACCGTCGAAGTCAGCTCTTCCATCGACGCCGCCGTCTGCTCCAGCGAACTCGCCTGCTCTTCCGTGCGCGACGACAGGTCCTGGTTGCCCGAAGCGATCTGCCCCGAGGCCGTGGCGATGGTCTCCGTGCCCGTGCGCACCTCGCCCACCACCTTCGCCAGGTTGGCGTTCATGTCCTTCAGCGCCTGCATCAGCTGCCCGGTCTCGTCGCGGCTGTCCACGCGGATGTTCGCGCTCAGGTCGCCGGCCGCCACCGTCTCGGCCACTTCGAGCGCATGGCCCAGCGGGCGCACGATGCCCAGCGTGAGGCGCCAGGCGAACAGCGCGCCCACCGCCAGCGCGATGGCCGACAGCACGAGCAGCGTGGTGCGGCCCTCGGTGTGGTCGGCCGCGATGCCCTTGGCGGCGGCGTCGATCTTCTCGCGCTGGTGGTTGGCCAGGTTTTCGACGGCGCCGGCGTAGACGGCGAGCGCCGCGCTGAACTTGGTGTCGACCAGCACATTGGCTTCGTCGATCTTCTTCTCGTCCTTGAGCTTGTTGAGCGTGCCCACGGTCTCGAGCACGACCACGCGCGCCGCGACCACCGCGGCATAGAGCGCCTTTTCTTCCGGCGTGGCGAGCATGGCTTCCAGCTGCTTCTGCGCCGGCGTGATGCGCGCCGAACCCGCCGCCTGGAGCTTGGCGAAATAGGCCGCCACCTCGGGGTCGGTGGTCTTGACCATCGCGTAGTTGGCGACGGTGTTCGACTTGAGCAGGCTGAGCCATTCGGCCGCCAGCCGCTCCTTGACCAGCGCGCCCTGCACCATCTCGTCGGTCGCCTGGCCCACGTTCGTGAGGCGCAGCACGCCCGTGCCCGCAATGAACGCCATCAGCAGCAGCAGCACCGCGAAGCCGAGCCCCAGGCGGGTGCCGATTTTCAGATCCTTCAAACTCATTGCGCTTCTCTTCCTTCAATAACGGGGGACGGTGGCCGCATCGCGCGGCGGGCCACCGGCATGACATGACGGCATGGCGGGACGGCGGCCTGCGCCACCCCGTCTCCCTGTTATCGGCAGCGCGCCGCCAGACTTGAGTCTTTTTTCTAAAGAAAGGCGCGGATCGGGGCGCGGGCGCATGCGTTCTCTGTCAGGCGTCGGTGGCGTTGACGTGCTGGAACACCCGGTCCAGCCGCTCGGCGACCTTGGCGTCGTGGTGGCTTGCACGGGCCCGTGCGTGCGCCGCGAAGCCCGCGAGACCCAGGCCCGTCAGGCAGGCGGCGCCGGCCAACGCCCACACGGCATGGAGCGCCCAGGCGCAGCCGGTGCCGACATGGAAGCCGAGGAAGAGCGCCACGGCCAGCAGCAGGAGCAATGCGGCGAAGCCCATGCCGACGCGGCGCAGGGCTTTCGGATGGAAATGCGTGGACACGGGGCGTTCAGGCCGCAACGGCTTCGTCGGCGTCGAGCTTGAAGGTGCTCACGGCCTCGACCAGGGCGCCGGCCTGTTCCTGCAGCGACTGCGCGGCGGCCGAGGCTTCTTCGACCAGCGCCGCGTTCTGCTGCGTCACCTGGTCCATCTGCGTGATCGCCTGGTTGATCTGCTCGATGCCCGAGGTCTGCTCCTGGCTCGCCGCCGTGATCTCGCCCATGATGTCCGTCACGCGCTTCACGCTGCCCACGATCTCTTCCATCGTGCGGCCGGCTTCTGCGACCTGCTTGCTGCCTTCTTCGACCTTTTCCACCGAGTCGCCGATCAGGGTCTTGATTTCCTTGGCTGCTGCGGCCGAGCGTTGGGCGAGGCTGCGAACTTCGGAGGCGACCACCGCAAAGCCTCGGCCTTGCTCACCGGCACGCGCAGCTTCAACAGCAGCGTTCAAAGCCAGGATGTTGGTCTGGAATGCGATGCCGTCGATCACACCGATGATGTCCACGATCTTCCTGGACGAGGCGTTGATCGACCCCATCGTGTCCACGACCTGCGACACCACAGCGCCGCCTTTGACAGCAACTTCGGAAGCCGACACCGCCAATTGATTGGCCTGCCGCGCGTTGTCCGCGTTCTGCTTGACCGTCGAAGTCAGCTCTTCCATCGAAGCCGCCGTCTGCTCCAGCGAACTCGCCTGCTCTTCCGTGCGCGACGACAGGTCCTGGTTGCCCGCCGCGATCTGCCGCGACGCCACCGCGATCGAATCGGTCGAGGCCTTGATGCGCGTCACGAGGTCGGTGAGCGTGTCTTCCATCTCGCCCATGCCGCGCAGCAGCCGGCCGAAGTCGCCGCCGCGTTCGGTCTCGAACTCCTGGCTCAGGTCGCCGGAGGCCACGGTCTCGGCGATCAGCAGCGCCTCGGCGACCGGATCGGCAATGCTGCGCGTGAGCAGCCATGCGAGCACCGCGCCCAGCGCCAGCGCGGCCACGGCCAGCGCGACGATGTAGATGAGGCCCGTGCGGTACTGCGCGTCGATGGCGGCGGCGGTGCTGTCGATGTGCTTCTGCTGGTGCGCCACCATGGCGCGGATGCCCGCGTCGTAGCCGTCGAGCATCGGCAGCAGCTGCGTGTCGGTGCGCGTCGCGGCCTCGTCCTTGCGGCCTTCGGTCTTCAGCTGGAGGATCTGCTGGCGCAGCGCGATGTACTCGCCGCGCCGCTTCTGGATGTCGGCGCTCAGCGCCAGCTCTTCCGGCGACACGAGCAGCGCCTCGAGCGCCTTCTGCGTCTCGGAGATGGTGGCGCTGGTGGCGGCGATCTGCTTTTGCAGGTGGGCCTGCACCTGCGCGTCGTCGCTCTTGAGCAGCGAGAAGGTGCGCACGCTGTTGGTGGCCGTGCCCAGCTGCCAGGCCGTGGCCAGGCGCTCCTTCGACAGGGTGCGCGACGCCATGTCCTGCGTGGCCTCGCCCACGCCCTGCAGCCGCAGCACGCCGATGCCCGCCACGGCCACCAGCAGCGCCAGCACCAGCGCAAAGCCGGCGCCCAGCCGCATTCCGATCGTCCAGTTCTTTATCGTCATTCGCTTGTCTCCTCTCGGGGCCTCTCGTGTCGTTGTTCTCGGGTCCGGGCAGTCAGGCTGTGCGAAGGGCTCAGCCGAACTTCTGCATGATGCGAACCAGCTTCTCGCCGTACTTCGGGTCGGTGGCATAGCCCGCGCGCTGCAGGCCGTGCGCGGCCTGCGCCGGGTCGGCGGTGGCCAGCACGTTCGCGTAGCGCGGGTTGCGCGTGATGAAGCGCGCGTAGTCGGTGAAGGCCTCCTCGTACGAGGCGTAGGCGCGGAACTTCGCGCGCACCTTCTGCGGCTCGCCGTCGATGTATTCGGTGGTCGTGGTCTCGACCGTCGCGCCCTTCCAGCCCTTGTCGGCCTTGATGCCGAAGAGGTTGAAGCTTTGCGTGCCGTCGTCGGCACGGATCTCGCGCTTGCCCCAGCCCGATTCGAGCGCGGCCTGCGCCAGGATCAGCGGCGCAGGCACGCCACTGGCGGCGCTGGCCGCCTGTGCGGAGGCGCCCATGCGGTCCACGAACGCATCGACCTGGCCTTGCAGCGAGGCGTTCGCGGCGGGTGCAGGGCCGTTCCTGACTTGATAGACGCCCAGGTCGGCCGCCGTCGACACGCGCGCGCCGGGCGCCGAGCCGATGGGAATGCCCGCGCGCGGGCCGTACGGCAGGCCGGGGGGCGGCTCGAGCGACATCGGCCGTGTGCCGATGCCATCGTCGGCTTCGGTCGCCGCCGAAGGCAATTGCCGCCGCAGCTGCGCCAGCATCGCCTCGGCCAGCCCCACGCCGCGCCCCGAGAGGTTCTGCGTGAGCTGCTGGTCGAACATCGACAGGTAGACCTTCTGGTCCTGGCTGTCGAGCAGGCCGCTCGAAGGCGTCGCCTCGCGCATGCTCTTGAGCACCATGTTCATGAACAAGGCCTCGAACTGGCGCGAGACCTGCTGCAGGCCTTCTTCGGGCGAGGTGCGCACGGTGCGCCGCAGCGCATCGACGCCCTGCACGTCGAGCGCAAAACGCTGGTCGAGCGCGCCGCTGCGGCTGGCCGCGTCGGTGCCGCTCCACGCGGTATGGGAAGAGATGGTCATCGCAGCGGCCTCAGATGATCTCGAGCTCAGCGCTCAAGGCGCCGGCCGACTTCATGGCCTGCAGGATCGACACCAGGTCCTGCGGGTTCGCACCCAGGCTGTTCAGCCCCTTGACCACATCGGCCAGCGAGGCGCCGCCGCGCACCATCTGGATCGCGCCGCCGCCCTGGTTGACGGAAATCTGCGAGGTCTGCGCCACCACGGTGCTGCCGCCCGAGAACGCGCCCGGCTGGCTGATCACCGGCTCGGTGTTGATCACCACCGACAGGTTGCCGTGCGCGATGGCGCAGTCTTTCACGCGCACCGCCTGGTTCATCACGACCGAGCCCGTGCGCGCATTCACCACCACCCGCGCGCCCGCCTGCGTGGGCGTGACCTCGAGCTCCTGCAGCTGCGCGAGAAAGCCCACGCGCCGCTGCGGCTCGGGCGCCTGCACGCGGATCACGCGCGCGTCCATGGCTTCGGCGGTGCCGGCGCCGAACTGGCGGTTGATGGCGTCCGTGGCGCGCTGCGCGGTGCCGAAGTCGGAGCGGTTCAGCTCGATGGTGAACGCGCCTTCCGCGCCCACCGGCGCCTCGACCGTGCGCTCCACCAGCGCGCCGGCGGGAATGCGCCCCGAGCTCAGCTGGTTGACCTGCACCTTGCTGCCGTTGGCCGCGGCGCCCGCGCCGCCCACCACCATGTTGCCCTGCGCCACCGCGTAGGTCGCGCCGTCCACGCCCTTGAGCGGCGTCATCAGCAGCGTGCCGCCGCGCAGGCTCTTGGCATTGCCCATGGACGACACGGTGACGTCGATGTTCTGGCCCGGCCGCGCGAACGACGGCAGCGTGGCCGTCACCATGACGGCCGCCACGTTCTTCAGCTGCATGTTCACGCCCTGCGGGATCGTGATGCCCAGCTGCTGCAGCATGTTGTTCAGGCTCTGCGTGGTGAACGGCGTCTGCATCGTCTGGTCGCCCGTGCCGTCCAGGCCGACCATGAGGCCGTAGCCGATGAGCGGGTTGTCGCGCACGCCCTGGATGCTGGCGAGTTCCTTCAGGCGCTCTGCATGCGCGGGCGCGATGAACAGGAGCGCGCACAGCGCCGCGATGCGCCAGCGATTCGAAGTAGGTGAAGCCTGGAGGTGTGTCATCAGAACGGCATCACGTTCAGGAAAATTCTTTGCATCCAGCCCATGTGCTGGGCCTCGTCGATGTAGCCCTTGGCCGAGTACTCGATGCGCGCATCGGCCACCAGCGTCGAGGGCACGGTGTTGTTGCCCGACACGGTGCGCGGGTTCACCACGCCCGAGAAGCGGATGTACTCGGTGCCCTGGTTGATGCCCATCTGCTTCTCGCCGCTCACGAGCAGGTTGCCGTTGGCCATGACGTCGGTCACGGTGACGGTGATCACGCCGTTGAAGGTGTTGTTGGCGTTGGCGCCGCCCTTGGCGTTGAGCGTGTTGGTGCCCGACAGCTTGGTCTCCTGCCCGTCGAGCAGGCCGCCGATGAGCTTGGGAATGGCCGCGAACACGCTGGTCGTGTTGCCCGTTCGGCTGGCATTGGCGCCCGAGTTCTTGGTCGCGTTGACCTTCTCGCTGATGAGGATGGTGAGGATGTCGCCGACGTTGCGCGGGCGGCGGTCTTCGAACAGCGCGTTGGCGCCGGGGCCGTCCTGGAAGATCGCACCCGGCGCGCGGCGCGCCTGCACCGCCGCGTACTGGTCGGCGCGCGCCGTCATCGGCTGGTGCACCAGCGGCTCGCGCGGCACCTGCGCGCAGCCGGCGGCCAGCGCGGTGGCGAGCAGCAGCGCCGCCGCCCGGCGAAGAAGACGCACCCCCGCCCGCATCACAACTGGGCCAGGCGCTGCAGCATCTGGTCCGAGGTCTGGACCGCCTTGCTGTTGATCTCGTACGAACGCTGGGTGGCGATCATGTTGACCAGCTCTTCCACCACGTTGACGTTGGAGGCCTCCACATAGCCCTGGCTCAGCGTGCCCGCGCCGTCCACGCCGGGGTTCACCTGGTTGGGTGCGCCCGAGGCGTCGGTCTCGGCATACAGGTTCTCGCCCTGGCTCTGCAGGCCGGTCGGGTTGACGAAGGTCGCGAGCTGCAGCTGGCCGACCTGCACGGTGTTGGTGCCGCCCGCCTGCACCACCGACACGATGCCGTCGCGGCCCACGGTGATGCTGGTGGCGTTGGCCGGGATGGTGATGGCCGGCTGCACCGGGAAGCCGCTGGCCGTGACCAGCTGGCCGTCGCGGTCGGTCTGGAACGAGCCGTCGCGCGTGTACGAGGTGGTGCCGTCGGGCATCAGCACCTGGAAGAAGCCGCTGCCGCTGATGGCCACGTCGGTCGGCTTGTCGGTCTTGGTGAGGTTGCCCTGCGAGTGGATGCGCTCGGTGGCGACCACGTGCACGCCGGTGCCCACCTGCAGGCCCGAAGGCAGGCGCGTCTGGTCGGAGCTCTGGCCGCCGACCTGGCGCAGGTTCTGGTAGACCAGGTCTTCGAACACGGCGCGGCTGCGCTTGAAGCCGGTGGTGCCGACGTTGGCCAGGTTGTTGGAGACCACGTCGAGCTGCGTCTGCTGCGCGTCCAGGCCGGTCTTGGCGATGTAGAGGGAGCGGATCATTGAAAGGAGTTCCTGGAAGAGGGTCAGCCGTAGGCCAGCAGCTTGTTGGCGGTCTGCGCGTTGATGTCGGCGGTCTGCAGCGACTTCATCTGCATCTCGAAGCTGCGGGCGTTGGCGATCATGGCCACCATGGCATCGACCGGCTGCACGTTGCTGCCCTCGATGGCGCCGGAGATGAGCGTGACGGCCTCGTCGGCCTCGGCCGGCGGCAGGTCGGCGCGCATGCGGAACAGGCCGTCGTCGCCGCGCACGAGGTCGGTCACGGGCGGGTTGACCAGCTTGAGCCGGCCCACCTCGGCGATGCCGGTGAGCGTGGTCGAGGCCGCGTCGCGCGAACCCACGAGGCCGTTCGACGCAATGCTCACGGCCGAACCCGGCGGCACGGTGAGTGCGCCGTTGTCGCCCACCACGGGGCGTCCGCCCATCGTCGTGAGCTGGCCGTCGGCGCCGATCTGCAGGTTGCCGACGCGCGTGTAGGCCTCGCTGCCGTCGGCCGCCTGCACCACCAGCCAGCCTTCACCGCCCACGGCCACGTCGAGCGCGCGGCCGGTCTGCGTGAGCGGGCCGTGCGTGAAGTCGGCGCCGGGCGTGGTGGCGGCCACGAAGGCGCGCGTGGGCGCTTCTTCGCCGACCACGGGCACGGCGCGGAAGGTCGCGATCTGCGCGCGGAAACCCGGCGTCGAGACGTTCGCCATGTTGTTGGCGACCACGGCCTGCTGCTCCATGGCCTGCTTGGCGCCGCTCATGGCGACATACAGCATTCGATCCACGAAGTGCTCCTGCTCAGCGGATGTTCATGAGCGTCTGCATGACCTGGTCCTGCGTCTTCACGGTCTGCGCATTGGCCTGGTAGTTGCGCTGCGCGACGATGAGGTTCACCAGCTCGGAGGTCAGGTCGACGTTGGACGACTCCAGCGCGCCCGAGGCCAGCGAGCCGGCCTTGGTGCCTTCGCCCGGCGTGCCGGTGAGCGCATTGCCCGAGGCCTGCGTCTCGGCCCACACGTTGTTGCCCTTGGGCTCCAGGCCGTTCGGGTTGGCGAACGACGACAGCACGACCTGGCCCAGCAGGCGCGTCTGCTCGTTGGAGAACTTGCCGGTGATGGTGCCGTCGGGGTTGATCGAGAACGCGGTGAGCTCGCCCGACTTGTAGCCGTCCTGGCCCAGCTTGCTCATGCCGTTGGCGCTGCCGAACTGCGTGGTGCCCGTGAGGTCGACCGAGGCGGTGAGCGGCGAGGCGCCGTTGGTGAAGGTGAGCGGCCCGATGTTGAACGCGCCCGAGGCCGGCGCGGTCATGACACCCTTGGCGTCGAAAGTCACGTTGGACAGCGCGGCGCCACCGTTCAGCGGCGCGCCGTCGGAGGTGCCGTACACGCTCCAGGTGTTGGCGGCCGTCTTCACGAAGTACACGGCCACGTCGTGCGGGTTGCCCAGCGAGTCGTAGATGGGGCCGATGGCGTTCGGGTAGTTGTAGGTGGCCGCGTCGGTGGGGTTGAACGGCGTCTTGGCGGGCACCGTGCTGCGCGCGTCGAGGTTGAACTGCGCGTCGATGTTGGCCGTGGGCTTGGGCGGCATCATGCCGCCCTGCACCTGGATCGGGCCCGGCGTGCCGCCGCTGATGCCGCCGCTGGCGTTGGCGCCGTAGCCGGTGAGCTGCAGGCCCTGCGCGTTGACGATGTAGCCGTCCTTGTCGCGCGTGAACTGGCCGTTGCGCGAGTAGAAGACCTCGCCGCTGGGGCTGGCCAGGCGAAAGAAGCCGTCGCCGTTGAGGATGGCCACGTCCAGCGGGCGCGTGCTCGACTGCGTCACGCCCTGCGTGAAGTTCTGCGTCACGCCCGACACCGAGGCGCCCAGGCCCACGCGCGAGCCGGCGTACACGTCCTGGAAGGTGGCGGCGGCCGACTTGTAGCCCACGGTGCCCGAGTTGGCGATGTTGTTGCCGATGACGTCGAGGTTGGCCGCGGCCACGCCGAGTCCGCTGATGCCTTGGGAGAAACTCATGAGGGGGTCCTTGTTCGGTGCGAGGAAGAAGAGTGCGAAGGGCGCAGCCCGCACGGGCCACGCCGAAGACGAAGACGAAAGCTCAGAGGAACAGGCGCACGTCGCCCAGCCCGATGCTGGCGCCCGAGGCCAGCTCCAGCGTGACGCCGCCGGCGCCCTGCTTCACGGCGGCCACCTGCGAGAAGGTGAGCGCGGTGGCCTTCACCGTGGTGCCGTTGTTGCTGGCATCGACCGTGAAGCGGTAGGCGCCCGGCGGCACCGCCACGCCCAGGTCGTCCTTGCCGTCCCAGGTGACGGCGTTGACGCCTTCCTTCATGGCGCCCGCGTCGAGCGTGCGGATCACCTTGCCGGTGCTGTCGACGATCTTGATCTCGACATCGGCGGCGGTGCCCGGCAGCTGCACGGCGAAGGCCTGCGTGGCGGGGTCCTTGCCGTCTTCGGGCTTCTTGGTGGTGAGCACGTCGCCGGGCGACAGCACGTTGTAGCCGATGAGCGAAGTGGCCTGCAGCAGCTGGTTGGCGCCGGTCTGGTTGACCAGGCCCGAGAGCGTGGCGTTGAGCTTCTCGATGCCGCTCACGGTGCTCATCTGCGCGAGCTGCGAAGTGAGCTCGGCGTTCTGCATCGGGTTGAGCGGGTCCTGGTTGTTCAGCTGCGTGACGAGCAGCTTGAGAAAGCGCTGCTCGCTGTCGGCACTGGAGACGTTGTTGTTGCTGTTCGCCGCCGTGGGCGCGTTCAGCCCGCTGATGGACGAGGTGTCGGAGAGGGCCATGGGGTCGGTGTTCTTCCTGCGGGAGGCGCGTGTGCGTGCGGGGGTTACTGGCCGATGGTCAGCGTCTTGACCATCAGCGTCTTGGCGGTGTTGAGCACCTCGACGTTGGCCTGGTAGCTGCGCGAGGCCGAGATCATGTTGGTCATCTCCTCGACCACGTTGACGTTGGGCATCGCCACGTAGCCCTCGGCATTGGCGTGCGGGCTCTTCGGGTCGAACACGAGCTTGGCGGGCGACGGGTCTTCGATGACACCCGTCACCTTGACGCCGCCGATGTCGCGCCGGCCCGAAGCCGCCACCTCGAACACCACCTGCTTGGCGCGGTAGGGCTGGCCGTCGGGGCCGGCCACGCTCTCGGCGTTGGCGAGGTTGCTCGCGGTCACGTTCATGCGCTGCGATTGCGCGGTCATGGCGGAGCCCGCCACGTCGAAGATGTTCATGGCTGTACCGCCGACAGGAGCGACTTGATCTTGGCGTTGATGAGGGTCAGGTTCGACTCGTAGCGCAGCGCGTTGTCGGCGAAGGCCACGCGCTCGACGTCCATCTCGACCGTGTTGCCGTCGAGGCTGGACTGGTGCGGCACGCGGTACAGCAGGTCGTCGCCGGCCGTGGCCTGCGCCTGGCCCGCGAGGTGGCGCGACGAGGTGGTGGCCATCGACACCGACGATGCGGCGCGGCCGCGCTCGACGGCGTCACTCAGGCGCGCGCCGAATTCGAAGTCGCGCGCCTTGTAGTTCGGCGTGTCGGCATGGGCGATGTTGGCCGCGAGCACCTCCTGGCGCTGGGCCCGGAGATGGAGCGCTTCGCGGTGGAAGCGAAACGCCGCATCCAGCTTGTCGATCATCTTTGTTCCATCTGTTGAGGCGTCGCCAGTGCACGGGGCGCAGCGACCGATGGAAAGCAAGTCTATGCATGCGGCGCGTTGGCAATCGCCCGAACAAAGGGGGGTTTCGCCTGCTGCTCGCACCTTCGCCGGCGGGGCGAATTCATAAGAATCCAGGGGCGCCGGTTGCGGCTTTCCTGCACCGGCGACCTCATTTTTCTGGCCCTCTTCTTTCGCTTTCGATGACCCTCTCGCCGCTTCGCCAACGCCTGCTGCGCACCGCCTGCGCGATGGGGCTGTCGTGCGCGATGTCGACCGGCGCGATCGCAGGCGACGTGGCCGCGAAGGCGGTCGAGACCTACCTCCAGGTGCAAAGCGCCGGCCTGCCGGGCAAGGTGACGGTCAGCCTCGAAGGACGCGGCACCGAGGCCCTGCCCGCGTGCGAAGCGCCCGAGGTGTTCCTGCCGCCGGGCGTCACGCCGTGGGGCCGCATCTCGGTGGGCGTGCGTTGCCATGCCGAGCGGCCGTGGACGCGCTTCGTGCAGGCGCGTGTCGCGGTGGAAGGCCGCTACCTGGTGGCGGCGCGCGCCATCGACGCGGGCCGGGCGCTGGGCGCCGGCGACGTGGTCGAGCGCACCGGCGACCTCACGCGGCTGCCGCGCTCGGTGGTCACCAGCGCGGCCGAACTGGTCGGGGTGGTGAGCGCCAACCGCGTCGCGCCCGGCGCTCCGATCCGCAAGGAGCTGCTGCGCGGCGTCGCCGTGATCCAGCAGGGCCAGGCCGTGAAGGTGGTGGCGCAGGGGCCGGGCTTTGTCGTCAGCACCGAGGCCAAGGCCCTGAGCGGCGCCGCGGTGGGCGCGGTGGTGCAGGCCAGGACGCTGGACGGCCGGGTGATCCGCGGCGTGGCCGACGAGGAAGGACAGGTCCGGCTGGTGCAGTAGCGGCCGCCGCGTTGGCGCAGGCTTCACTTCATGCACGCCCTTCCTAAAGTTCTTGCACCGGCTGCCGATATACGGGTCAGCCCCTGAGGAATCACCTTGAAAATCGATCCCACCGCCCCTTCGGCCACGCCCCTGCACCGCACGCCCGCACCCGGCGCGCCGGCTCCGTCGACGCCCGCCGAGGCCGTGCAGCGCCCGAAGGAAGCGGCGCCCGTTTCCGCGCTCGTCCATGCGATGCCCGCCGCCGTGGGGGGCAGCGATTTCGACGCCGCGCGCGTGGCCGCGATCCGCGAGGACATCCGCGCCGGCCGCTACGAGATCCGCCCCGAGCGCATCGCCGACGGCCTGCTGGCCAGCGTGCGCGAGCTGCTCGCACCGAAGGGCGAGGCATGAGCACCTTGCTGGCGCACCTGCGCGCGGAAGCGGGCTGCATCGGGGACTTCCTTGTCGTGCTGGACCAGGAGGCGCAGGCCATGTCCGCCAGCGACTTCGACGCGCTGAACGCCATCGCCGGCCGCAAGACCGCGCTGCTGGACCGCATGGCCGAACTCGACCGCCAGCGTGAATCGCTGCAGGCGGCGCTGGGCTTCGGGCCCGGTCGTGCGGGCGCGGATGCCGCCGCTGCAGCAGGCGGTGAACCCACGCACCAGGCCTGGCGCGAACTGCTCGCGCTCGCCGAAGACGCGCGCAACCGCAACCTGCACAACGGCACGCTGGTGTACGCGCACCTGGACTTCACGCAGCAGGCGCTGCACTTCCTGCAGGCCCGCGCCCAACCCTTCTACGGCCCCGACGGCGTGCGCAAGACGCAGGCCGGCGCGGGCACCCGGCTGGCCGCCGGCTGAACAGCAGCCGTGAACGCGTCCGCACGTTTCGCCCCCCGACGCACCGCGATCCTGCGGGTGCTGATGCTGTGGCTCGCGTGCGCCGGCGCCCATGCCTTCGAACTGGCGCCCGCCGTGCGCCCGGACGACGCCATCAACCTGGGCCAGCTGCACCCGGTGCGCGCGGCCGTCGGCGAGACGGCGCGCATCGCCTACTCGGGCGCGGCCATGGCCATTGCCATGTCGGCAGCCTACGTGCCGACGTACCGGCCGGGCGAACAGTCGATCGGCCTGGCCTTCGGCAGCTACCGGGGCTATTCGGCCGCGGCGCTGGGCTTCAAGCGCAGCTCGGACGACGGCGACATGGCCTGGGGCATGGGCGTGTCCAGCACGGGCCGGGACTGGGGCTTCAACGCGGGCATCGGCTGGAAGCTGCCGCGCAGCACGGCCGCCGCCCGCCCCTGAGCCCACGCCATCGCCCCGGGACGCCCTTCACCACCTTCGCATGGATGCCACCGACATGAAGACCTCTCCTGCCACGCCAACGCCCCGCCACGAGAAGGTCGCACGCCGGGGAGCCCGCGCGTGATGGCCGCGCAGCAGGGCGCGCGCCGCATCGCGATGGTGGGCTGCGACGAGGCGCAGCAGGCCGGCTGGGGCAACCGCCTGCGCCTGATGGGCTGCGATCCCGTGTGCTTCGACGACAGCACGGACTTCCTGCTGGCCATCACCCAGGGCCTGCAGTTCGGCCTGCTGCTGGTGGTGCTGAAGGACGAAGGCGCCTGGCCGATCCTCACGGCGATGTGCCGCGCGCTGCGCATTCCCATCTTCCTGGTGGCGCGCGCCTCGCAGCGCGACCTGCTGGTCGACGTGCTGTCGGCCGCGGGCGGCGAGACGCAGGGCGCGAGCATCGACTTCGCGGTGCTGCCCGTCGACGAGTTCGAGGTGGAGCTGCGCGTGCGCGAATCGCTGCGGCGCAACCGCACGCTGCTGCAGCCGCACGCCACGGCCGCGTGCTTCGGCGACTACCAGTTCCTGGGCGAGCGCCGCGTGGTGGTGTGCCACGGCACCGAGGTGCGCCTGAAGCCGCGCGAGTTCGAACTGGCGCTGCTGCTGTTTCGCAACGCCGGCCGGCTGCTGGAGCGCGACTGGCTGCTGGCCTCGCTGTGGGTGGATGCGCGCATCGAACGCACGAGCCGCACGCTGGACTGCTGCGTGGCCAGCATCCGCCGCAAGCTGTCGCTGCACAAGGGCGGCGAGTTCGTGCTGGTCTCGGTGTATGGGCGCGGCTACGAGCTGCGGCACATGCCGGCCGCGCGGTGCGCGTCGGACGTCGACGAGGCGCCGCTGATCGACACCGCGGACTTCCCGGACACCTCGAACGAGCCGGTGTGGCTCGGCGAAAGCGCGCGGGCCTGAGCATGCGCCCGCGCGACAAGAAAACCGTGACGACCTCCGGCCTCGAGGAACCACCCCGAAGGGCGGGTGCCGAAGCGTCCTCTACCAACGCCAGAAGACCGTCGCCGCCAGTATCCGCGCCTTACCTGAAGACAGGCTGAAGCCCCGCACAAAACCCTTCTGCTTCCGCACTCAGCAGCCAGTCAGTGAACGCACGTTCAATGGCGGGCACATCGTGAGGGGGAGATTCATTGCAGGACACCATGAGACTACTCGCAGAGGCATCGCTGATTCTTGCCCTGGCCATCGTCCTCGGCGGGTTGGTGCTCGGGCTGCTGGCGGGCCCGCAGGATTCCGACGACTAGTGGGGTGTCCGGGGTCGTGAAGGGTTAGCAGGTCAGTTCGCCCTGAGATAGATCCGCACGTCCGTGCAGATCGACATGCGCCATGTGTGTCGAGGTACCTCTTCTGCCGCGCGGCGGAAGTGCATGACTCCGGCCGATTGCGTCGTCGCACGCATGCCAAATCGCCTCAAAAAGCGCATCATCGTCACTGACGAACCCATGGTGTGGACTGTTCGCGAGGCAGAGCATGACTTGGTTCAAGAAGCTTGTCTGGATCGGCGCGGGACTCGCCGTGGGAGGCGGGTTTGCCCTGTTCGTGCTGGACGAATTGAAGACGTCCCGGCTGCAATCGGCCCTGTGGCGCGACCTGGCCGAGGGCGCCCGCTTCAGCGTCGAAGACGGTGCCAGCGATGCCATCCGCTTTCCCCGGACCGGGCCCTACGACGAGCGGCTGGGCTACCACCAGCTGCCGGACTACATCGAGCGCCTGGCGCCGCAGGGCTATGTCGTCACCCGCCAGGCCCGCATGTCGCCGCGGCTGATCGAACTGCAGGACTACGGGCTCTTCGCGCCCTACCGTGAGAAAAACCAGGCCGGCCTGACCGTGCGCGACTGCCGGGACACGGCGCTGCTGCACACCCGCGTGCCCCAGCGCGCCTACGAGCGCTTCGAGGAGGTGCCGCCGCTGCTGGTGAGCGCCCTGCTCTTCGTCGAGGACCGCCACCTGCTGGACGCGCAGCCGCTGCAGCGCAACCCCGCGATCGATCCGGAACGCTTTGCCAAGGCGACGCTCGAGCAGGCGCTGCGCGCGGTCGGCCTGGGCCAGACGGCGACGGGCGGCAGCACGCTGGCCACCCAGCTCGAGAAGTACCGCCATTCGCCGCAGGGCCGCACCGGGTCGGTCGGCGACAAGCTGCGCCAGATGGCGTCGGCCTCGCTGCGCGCCTACCAGGACGGCGACGACACGCAGGCGCGGCGCCGCCAGATCGTCGTCGACTACCTCGACACCGTGCCGCTGGCCGCGCGCCCGGGCATGGGCGAGGTGCACGGGCTGGGCGACGGCCTGTGGGCCTGGTACGGGCGCGACTTCGGCGAGGTCAACCGCCTGCTGGCCGACCAGGCGGAAGAGGCGGCAGCGCCCACGGACGAGGCGCTGCGGCAGCAGGCCGAGGCCTTCAAGCAGGCGCTGTCGCTGATGATCGCGCAGCGCCGTCCGTCGCAGCACCTGCTCGGCGACGGCGCCGGCCTGGCGCGGCTGACCGACAGCTACCTGCGGCTGATGGCCGAGGCCGGCCTGATCTCGCCCACGCTGCGCGACGCGGCGCTGCCGCTGTCCTTGCACCTGCAGCCACCGCTGCCGCCGACGCCCCGGCCCGACTTCGTGCAGCGCAAGGCCGCGACCGCGCTGCGCACCCACATCGGCACGCTGCTCGACGTGCCGCGGGCCTACGACCTGGAGCGCCTGGACCTCGAGGCCGAAACCAGCCTGGACGGCGAAGCGCAAGCGCTGGTGGCGCGCGTGCTGGCCGGCCTGCGCACGCCCGCCGCGACGAAGGCCGCGGGGCTGGTCGGCTCCCACATGCTCGACCCGGGCGCCGACCCCAGCCCGCTGATCTACAGCTTCACGCTGTTCGAGCGCAGCGCCGGGACCAACCTGCTGCGCATCCAGGCCGACAACATCGACCAGCCGTTCGACGTGAACCAGGGCGCGCGGCTGGACCTGGGCTCGACCGCCAAGCTGCGCACCCTGGTGAGCTACCTGGAGCTCGTGGCCGAGCTGCACGCGGGCTGGGTCGACCTGAGCCCGGCCCAGCTGTCGGCGCTGGCGCCGAACCCGCGCGACCCGCTGGGCACGTGGGCGCGGCAGTACCTCCTGCGCGCCAAGGATCGGCGTCTTCAGCCGATGCTGGAGGCGGCGATGGAGCGCAAGTACTCGGCGAACCCGGGCGAGGCCTTCTTCACCGGCGGCGGCCTGCACCAGTTCGAGAACTTCGAGCGCTCGCGCAACAGCAGTTCGATGACCGTGCGCGAAGGCTTCAAGCATTCGGTCAACCTGGTGTTCATCCGCCTGATGCGCGACCTGGTGCGCCACCGCATGTTCGGTGGCGCGTCGGGCGCCGAGCGCCTGCTGAAGGACCCCGCCGACCCGGGCCGGCGCGAGCTGCTCGCGCGCTTTGCCGACCGCGAAGGCTCGGCCTTCCTCACCCGCTTCCATCGCAAGTACCAGCACCTGCCGGCCGCGGACGCCGAGGCGCTGTTGCTGCGCGGCCTGAAGCCGTCGGCACCGCGCCTGGCGAGCGTGCTCTTCACCATCGAGCCCGAGGCCGACGACGCACGGCTCGACGCGCTCCTGGTGCAGCGGCTGGGCCGCGGCGCCGACTCGCCGCGCGCACTGGGGGCGCTGCGCCGCACCTACGCCGGCCTGTCGCTGGCCGATCGCGGGTATGTCGCGCGCGTGCATCCGCTGGAGCTCTGGCTGGTCGGCTACCTGCGGCGCCACCCCGGCGCCTCGCTGACCGAGGTGCTGGACGCGAGCGTGCGCGAACGCCAGGAGGTCTACGCCTGGCTCTTCAAGACGCGCCACAAGAGCGCGCAGGACAGGCGCCTGCGCGAGCTGATCGAGCTCGACGCCTTTGCACAGATCCATCGCTCATGGCAGCGCGTGGGTTACCCCTTCGCATCGCTGACGCCGTCTTACGCGAGCGCGATCGGCGCGTCGGGCGACCGGCCGGCCGCCCTGGCGGAGCTGATGGGCATCCTCGCGAACGACGGCGTGCGGCTGCCCACGCAACGGGTCGGCGCCTTGCACTTCGCGCGCGACACGCCCTACGAGACACGGCTGGAGCCGCGCCATGCGAGCGCGCAGCAGGTGCTGCCCGCCGAGGTGGCCGCCACGGTGCGCCGTGCCTTGGTCGAGGTGGTGAACGACGGCACCGCGCGGCGGCTGAAGGGCGCACTGGTGGATGAGAACGGCCGCGCCCTCGAGATCGGCGGCAAGACCGGCACCGGCGACCATCGCTACGAACAGACCGGCCGCGGCGGACGGGTGATTTCGCAGCGCAAGATCGACCGCTCGGCCACCTTCGTGTTCATGATCGGCGACCGCTACTTCGGCACGATCCTGGCCTACGTGCACGAGCCCCATGCCGCGCGCCATCGGTTCACGAGCGCGCTGCCGACCCAGCTGCTGAAGTCGCTGGGGCCGCAGTTGCTGCCGGTGCTGCAGCGCAGGGGGTGCGGGGGGCCGCAGCGGGCGCCATGAGGCGACATGGGCGGCCCAAAGACAAAGCCCCTGTAGCAGGGCTGCTACAGGGGCTTGAATCTGGAGGAGAGGGAGTCTGCCTTTGCGACGTCCCAAGCAGTCCTAAGTCGACCGATTTTCATGCTTCCTCATTGGGGAAACGCCTCAACAGCATTCCTGACCGATCCTTTCCGATCCGCCCCAATCCTAAAATCCATGGTAGAAAGGATGGTAGGTCAATATCTAAGGATGCAGGACAGTCATGGCGCGCAAGGCAAAGGAATTATCAGCACTCCAAGTGGGCCGATTGACTTCCCCAGGCAACCACGCCGTTGGCGGCGTGTCCGGCCTTTACCTGTACGTCAATGACGCAGGTGCTCGCTCATGGGTACTTCGCACCATGGTCGGCACCAAGCGCCGGCACATGGGGCTCGGCGGCTTTCCCGATGTCCCTCTTGCTCGAGCCAGAGAAAAGGCAAGAGCAGCTCGCGACGAGATCGATCAAGGTATTGATCCCATTGCCCAACGTAAAGCGGCGGCCAGCCTACTGCGCGCCCAGCAAGCGACCGAAAAAACGTTCCAACAAGCCGCCGAAGGGTTCTTGGAGGCGCATGGGGACACCTGGAAGAACCCAAAGCACCGCACTCAATGGGCCAGCACCCTGAAAACCTACGCCTATCCAGTCATGGGCAACCTGCTCGTTCGGGACGTAGGCCAAGAGCATGTGCTCGCGGCGCTGGAGCCCATCTGGAAAACCAAGAACGAAACCGCATCACGATTAAGAGGCCGAATCGAGAACGTTCTCGACTGGGCCACTGTCCGCAAATACCGCACAGGAGAAAACCCGGCACGATGGAAGGGGCACCTGGACATGTTGCTGCCGGCGCCCGGGAAAATTCAGAAGGTAGAGCATCACCGCGCGTTGCCCATCGATGCCACAGTGCCTTTCATTTCCGACCTGCGTCAGCGAGAAGGAACAGCGGCCAAGGCGCTGGAGTTCACCGTGCTGTGCGCAGCGCGCAGCGGCGAGGTGCGCGGTGCGGTCTGGCCGGAGTTCGACCTGGACGCTGGTGTCTGGACCATCCCGCCAGAGCGAATGAAGGCCACCAAGGAGCACCGCGTTCCATTGTCCGAATCAGCGCTTCGGATTCTCCGTGCTCAACCTCATCTCAAAGACAACGAGTTGGTGTTCCCGTCCGCACGAGGCAAGCAGCTTTCCGACATGGCGATGACTGCCATCATGCGCCGCATGGAAGTAGATGCCGTACCCCACGGGTTTCGCTCGACATTTCGCGATTGGGCGAGAGAGCGCACCAACTACCCACGGGACTTGGCTGAGCAGGCCCTTGCACACGCCCTGGACAACAAGGTCGAGGCCGCCTATCGGCGCGGGGATGCACTGGAAAAGCGCCGCCTGATGATGCAGGAATGGGATGACTTCTGCTCCAAGGTAGAGAAAAAAGCAGAAGCCTGAAGGCAGGCTGCCTGCTCCCTTCCTCTCAATTTTCACGCCCTATCTGGCAATCAAGGTTGATACATTCGACACCGAGCGCCACGCACCGTCGAACAATCGAGATCCAGATGACATTTTCCAAGAAAGTCGTGCGTGCAGAAGACTGACATACAACTTCCCCTCGATGATCCCATCGATCTTTGGGATTTCACCCGGCTCATCGCCAAGTCCATCTGCCCCAGCATGCGAGAAGCCGAAGACTATGCCTGGCTCCAGAAGAAACTCGTAAAGCTGCCGACCTCGGATCTCGAGATCCAATCCGATATGTCAGCGGCAGAACGAACAGCGCTGCTTCGAATCTTGCCAGGCCTACCACCGCACGCCGGTATGCCCCCAAGAGAGCGAGAGGTGTTCATGGATGCCTATCTGAAGCATCCTGATCGCTTCCCTTGGAGGCCCGTGTTTGTGAGCGAAGAAACGGTTGCCGCCAACGGCCACCAGATACTCGAGATCCAAGAGAAGCATCGCCTCGCACTGCAGCAGGAAATCGCGTCCGGCCAGCTCATTGCATTCAATCAGCATCACATCGACGAGGGCCGTGCAGGAAAGAACATCTTCATCCGTCGCGAAGATGCGTTGAACTATCTCAAGGCACATCGGTTTCGCACAGTTGATGATCCGGGCTCTCGTTCCATCCACTCGGTGTCGAAACCGAAAGTGTCGGCTACAAAAACGGCAACATCATCCAAAGCACTTGAAGCCGATCACCAAAGTAATTCGGTGAAAGCAGACTCGACCACCGCCCCCGAAGGGATACCAACACTCGTTGACCCCGCGGCCCCCATAACGATGCCGATCTCGGCACCCCCGCGGCCAAAAATGAAGCCGCCATCCTCGCAACAGGACAGCAAGACTCACCGGTCACCGAGGGAATGCATGGAAACTTGGGTGGAACCCACGCGGCACAGCACTGCCACAGTGATCTTGCGCCGGCGCCAAGTCGAGGCGCGAACCTCGTTGTCGCGCTCGGCCATCTATGACCGACTCGACGCGAACTCCCCGCGCTATGACCCCACCTTTCCCAAGCAGGTGAAACTCGGCAGTTCGAGCGTTGGCTGGCTGGAAAGCGAAATTGAAAACTGGCTCGCAGCGAGAACCCGCGCGTCGCGCCAATGAGGCAACGATGCTCAACGCAGGGCTATCCATGCAGCAAGGTGCTGGCGCCCGCGCCGCCACTCTACCGCGCAAAAGTTACGTTGAATCCTCGTGGAGCGGCGCTGCTGAAAAGAGGGAATGACGAATCCAAGATTCAATTATCCGCCCAGTCTATGGCATCCCTCGTTTGGGTGGCGTCGCGAATGGTTGGACGCAAAAAAACGACCCGTCAGCCTCGCCGAACTCAAAGAGCATTGTCAAACCCTCTCGACGATTCTTCAGCGACCTGAAGCTGATCCTTTTGCAATCGGCCTCACTCAAGCTCACGATTTATCCCAAAAGGAAAACGACACGCTCGCCTTCTTTGGAATTACGAACACACTCGTGCGGTCCGATCGCGATGGCGAACAAGAAATCCGAAGCCAACAACTTCGAATTCACGAATGGCTCCTTGATCGAATTTGGCCTCAACCATTCGATCCTGGTTATCAGGAAACGCTAGAGAGCTTTCGCGCGCATATTACTGACGACCTCCGAAGTTCCCCTTCGAGGCTGCGAACATGGCCGGAGATTATGCTTGAATCGGGGATAGCTCTCATCATCCTGAACTCCGAAGGCTTAGGCCACGCACCTTTGGATTTACAGCCATGGAAGGTCTATCCCCAGAGCCCGTCAATAACGCCGAATACAAAAAAAAGACATGCTCGGAAAGCCTTGAGTGTTTCTCAAATCAAGGAAATTCTGCGACACCGCTTGTTGCTGGGAAGCACCCGCAAATCCACAGCTGAGTCACTCGGCGTCAGCGCGGGTTCAGTATCGCACTTCACCACCCTCGCCAAAAAGGCTGGCTTGACGTGGAAGCAGATTGATGCCTTCACGGGCGCGCAAATTCTTGCCGTCATGCGACCCGACTTGGCCAAGCGCCAGCAGCCGGTCGAACCCGACTTCAACGCTGTTCACTATGCGCTTCAAAAGGGAGAGACGCTCAGACAAATGTGGAAAGAGTATCGAGCCCGATACAAAGGATTGCGCACGTACGGCTATTCGTATTTCCACGCCCTTTATTACCTGTGGCTGCCGGATGGTCATCTGGCAAAACGTGCAAGAAGCACGCACGCAGGTCGGCACAGGAATGGTTGAGCGCTCCGCTGACGCCAACAGCAATGTTAGCCAAAACTAACATTTCCATCTAAGAGGCTCGTGAGGAAGCAGTTCCTTGCGCACCCCGAGAAAACCGGTTAATTTGTACGGAAATCCCCCAGTAAACCGGCTAACTTGTACGAGAAAAATCCACTGGTATCGACCAAGTTTGCGATCCGCTAGATTGACCATCCGGCCCGCCATGCCCTACCCTCTTGTTCTCGAACCTCTCGACCCAATGCCAAGAAAGCGCATCCATCCCAACGCCCTAACGGAATCCGAGTGCTACCTTGCGTTGGCGATGGATCACCGCATCGTCTACGAGCGAATTGCTGATGGACGAGTCGCCATCCAATTCACGGATAT
>RCUJ01000552.1_pt1 | contig 21353 bp, 23 predicted proteins | sample 2166321 | NCBI WGS metagenome assembly RCUJ01 (sample SAMN09932808, study PRJNA488358) | compost metagenome | feature: garden; material: soil; isolation source: compost soil in an enriched community after 118 h of incubation | place: Germany: Experimental Botanical Garden Goettingen | collected... | reverse complement strand
TTTTGTGACCCGACTGGGGCTCGAACCCAGGACCCCATCATTAAAAGTGATGTGCTCTACCAACTGAGCTATCGAGTCATATTCTTTCCTTGAATGCGGGTGCAAATATAAGACCTTTTTTTTCATATTTCAAAGCAATTTTATTATAAATTTGTCTTTTTTTAACAAAAGTTCTTAATCGCTTAGTTTGTAAGGTTTTATTCAAATGAAAAAAATTATATTATTAGGTTATATGGGGTGTGGGAAGTCTACAATCGCCAATAAACTGTCAAAAATTATTCAAATGCCCTATGTAGATTTGGATAAATGTATCGAAGAAAAAGCAAATTTGACCATAAATCAGATTTTTGAAGCTTATGGAGAGATTCATTTCAGAAAGCTAGAACATGAGATTTTTGTTGAATTATTAAATTCACCGGAAAAATTGATTATTGGTTTGGGAGGAGGAACTCCGTGTTATGCCAATAACCATGAATTATTGAAAGGAGATGATGTAGTTTCAATCTATTTAAAGGCCTCAATTGAGACCTTGTTCAATAGATTACAATTTAATAAAAGCAAACGTCCTCTTATTGCCGATAAAAACGAAGAGGAAATGAAAGAGTTTATTGCCAAACATCTTTTTGATCGAAGTTTTTATTACAATCAGGCGCAATATAAAGTGAACGTAGATGGTAAAACAATCGATCAAACAGTTGCTGATATTGCTGAAATTCTAGCTTAAATAAGCGTAGCTATCGCCGTTCTCATCAAAAACAACCTGTACGTGTTCTAATAAAGAAGTTGAAAGGGAGATGCCTTTAAAATCGGCTTTAACGGGATACTTTTTGTGATTTCTATCTACGAGTACGGCAGTTTTGAATTTTTTCAAAGGTACGTCCAGAAAATGTCTGACAGCATAAATTAAGGTGGTTCCCGAACTTAAAACGTCATCAACGAGTATTAAACCTTTGTTGGCGTATTGTTCTTTTGTCAGAGAGGTATGAATAGGTAATTCGGGATTTTGTTTATTTACGGTTACTTCGCACAATGAAATTTTCAATGTCGAAATGTTTTCGAGTGCCGAAGCAATTTTTTTGGCAAATATAAATCCATTGGATGTAATTCCCGCAATCACGATTTCTTCTTCATCTACAAATGTCTCATAGATTTGGTAAGCAATTCTTTTTATTTTATGCTCTATTTCCTGATTGGTTAAGATGATGTTCTTGCTCATTTTTAGTTTAAATTTTAAATGTTAACAGTTTTGTCAGAACTGATGGCAACATTAAAGGGTTTTTTTATTTTCTATTGTTTTATTATTTCAGGAAGAGGTTGGTTTTAAGTAATATCTGTTTCGTCATCCTCTTCTGGTATATCATTTCCGTATTCATCAATATCTCTTCGGTCTTTTTTGGTTGGTCTTCCGGTTCCGGTTTTTCGATAATGTTCTTTCGATAGTTTCAGTAATTCCAGATGCTCATAGGCTTCCGGAGGCGTGTCATTCCGACGATAAATATCAACAAGTTTGGCACCGACACGACTTTCCGGAATATCCAATACCGTTATGATTTGTGTAATTTGGTCTTTCCGGAAAGTGATTTTGTCTGTTGGAAAAACTTCCTTTGAGGGCTTAGCAATCTGACCATTTACTGTGATGTGATTCTTTTTGCAAGCCTCAGTTACCATGTTTCTTGTTTTATAGTATCGGACACACCATAAATATTTGTCAATTCTCATAAATTTTCTAAAATCGGAGTTAAATAGTTTACAAAAATCAATCAATATTGTATCTTGCGCACTTAAAAATTTAGCTATAATGAACAAATTTAAGTATTATTTTATTTTATTAGTTGCAACCTTCTCTTTATTTTCATGTTCTAAGGATGAAGAAACAGTTGAGGTAGTTCCACCTCGGGATTATGCGGAACAATATGCTACTGATATTGCTGATATTGAAGAATATTTAAAAACCTATTATATAACTGTAACGAATAATCCAGGACAGCAGAATGATCAAGATGTGGTCTTTACAAAGATTCCGACAGGAGGAACACAAGCATCAATCTGGTCTTATAAGGACAATGCAGGTTTTCCTAAACTTTTAACTAGAGAAGTAAGTCAGAATGATATTATTTATAAATTATATTATCTGGTATTGCGAGAAGGAGTAGGTGAGTATCCTTGCAATACAGATGGTTTATTGATCTCTTACAAAGGAGATTATTTGTCACGTGAAACGGTTTCTGAAGTGACTACACTTACTACAACTTTGTTTGAGGAGGTTAAGTTTCCTCAAGGAATGAAAGACTTATCGGGAATAGATTTAATGGCTTCAGGTTTTGATTTAATAAAAGGATGGAAGGAAGCATTGCCTCAATTTAAGTCAGGTACCTATACTGCAAATGACGATGGTACTATTTCTTACAATGACTTTGGTGCAGGAATTATGTTTATACCGTCAGGTTTAGGTTATTATGCTTCAGGAAATGGTTCTATTCCAGCTTACGCTCCCTTAATTTTTAGTTTCAAGTTATATGAGATTAACAGATTAGATCACGATGGTGATGGGATTCAAGATTATTTAGAGGATTTGGATGGGGATCGTTATACTCCTTATATCAGAGAATTGGAAAAAGGCGTAGCTATTAAAGATGACACGGATGCAGATGGTACTCCTGATTTTTATGATGTGGATGATGATGGCGATAACTATACCACCAAGATTGAAATTAAGGATGCTAATGGTGTTGTTTACCCTTTTGGCAGCATACCAAGTTGTGATGGTAACACTACTGATCCTGCAAGGATTAAAAAGTATTTAGATAAAAACTGTCATTAGATATAAATACTAATAGTAATAAAAAGGCTTTCCATGATTTTTTGGGAAGCCTTTTTTATTTATACATCTGACTAAGTAGTATTAAACAATTAGAATATTTTATAAATAGTAATTTTCTTACTTTTTAAATATTAATTTATATATTTGTAGGATTAATATTAAATTTAAGAAATGAAAAAGTTATTAGTTTTATTTGTCGTTGTTGTTGTTTTTGGGTCTTGTAGTGAGGATAATGTGGAGTCTTCAAGTTTGGTAGGACAGTCCTCATCATCTGTCTTAGATGGGGAGTTATTATCGTTTAAAGATGATGAATCGTTTATAAATGAATACTCTGAATTGTCAGAATTAAAAAGTTCAAAAGAAATGCAAGATTGGATTTTGGATAAAGGACACACTTCTCTTCTGAATGTTTCGAATGCTTCTGAGGGTATTGAAGATAGTATAGTTAGTAATACTAGAATTGTTTATTCAGATGCCATAAAAGCTATTGTTAATGCAGATTCAAAATTTAAAATTGAAGGAAAGGTACTTTGGCTTAACGAACGTAATCTATATATACTGACTGAAAAAGATCTGAATAAAAATTTATTGGAACTTAAAACTATGAAAAATGATTTAGATGTTTATGGTATTATTTCAAATTTAAATGTGAATCAGAAGCCTAGTATTGTAAGCAGAAACGTTATTCCTAATGAAAATAGAATTAAAACATTTGTAAAAGATTTACCAAATAGTAAGAGAAATATTTTAGATTTATTCAATGAAACTATTGTTATGAATGATCAAATTGTTTCTAGCAAAATGTTTTTAAGATCAATATTTCAATATAGATCTTGTTCTTTTTGGAGATGTACATGGAAAACTGACACTGCATATTGTCAAATTGAAACAAATGGTTCTCTTAATTGTGATGTTTGTGGAGATTATAAAGATTGGATTTTGTATTCATTGTATGGGGAGCTATTTACAGGGTCAAAGACTTTTTTATTGGCTTCTTGGACAGGAGGTACGCCTCCGCAGCTTATAGGATATTCTAATTTTGCTGTTTCTGGAGATATTAGATGGAAAACGGCATCTTCATCATATAGCTACCTGCAACCGATTTCTTGGTATTAAATTGTTATTAAGAAAATATCTCTAAAAAAAATCCCGTTTCATCTGAAACGGGATTCTTTATATTTAAAAAAGAAATTACTTTCTTTTGATCACTCTTTCTACAGCTTCAACAATCGCTTGATTGTTCAGTTTGTATTTTTCCATTAATTGCTCTGGTGTTCCAGATTCTCCAAAACTGTCATTAACCGCAACAAACTCTTGTGGAGCAGGATTGTTTAATGCTAATACTCTGGAAACGCTTTCGCCAAGACCTCCAAGGATGTTGTGCTCTTCGGCAGTAACGATACATTTGGTTTTTGCCAATGATTTCAAAATTGCTTCTTCATCCAATGGTTTAATCGTATGGATGTTGATTACTTCTGCAGAAATTCCTTTAGCTTCTAAAGCTTCAGCAGCGATTAAAGCTTCCCAAACTAAATGTCCTGTAGCAACAATAGTTACATCAGTACCTTCGTTTAAAAGAATTGCTTTTCCAATTACGAAAGGTTCGTCAGCTGGCATGAAATTAGGCACAACCGGACGACCGAAACGCAAGTAAGCAGGACCATGGTGATCTGCTAATGCTAAAGTAGCCGCTTTAGTCTGATTGTAATCACAAGTGTTGATTACAGTCATTCCAGGTAACATTTTCATTAATCCGATATCTTCAAGGATTTGGTGTGTTGCACCATCTTCACCTAGAGTTAATCCAGCGTGTGAAGCACAAATTTTTACATTTTTCTCAGAGTAGGCAACAGATTGACGAATTTGATCGTACACTCTTCCTGTAGAAAAGTTAGCAAAAGTTCCAGTGAAAGGAATTTTTCCTCCAATTGTTAAACCTGCAGCAATTCCAATCATATTCGCTTCAGCGATACCAATTTGGAAAAAACGCTCCGGATGGTTTTTCTTGAAATCGTCAAATTTCAATGAACCAATTAAATCAGCACAAAGTGCTACAACATTTTCATTCTTTTGACCCAATTCAGTCATTCCCGCTCCAAAACCCGAACGAGTATCTTTACTTCCTGTATTTGTATATTTTTTCATTTATTTTCTTTTTAAGGTCCTGAGGCACTAAGGCGCAAAGAAGCTAAGGTTTTTATGTTCCCTAAACCGGGACTGAACACTGTAAACGGAATACTATTTAGTAGTCTTGTTCGCCGCCTCTATTATAGTTTTGAGCTAGAGCATTTTCCAGTTGTGCATCATTTGGCGCTTTACCGTGCCAAGCATGGCTATACATCATGAAATCTACACCATTACCCATTTCAGTATGCAACAATACACAAACTGGTTTTCCTTTTCCTGTTTTTGATTTTGCTTCTGTCATACCGGCAATAATTGCTTCGATGTCGTTTCCATTTGTGATTTCAAGAACTTCCCAATCAAAAGCTTCGAACTTAGCGCGGATACTTCCCATTGCCAAAACCTCATCTGTAGTTCCGTCAATTTGTTTTCCGTTAAGGTCGATAGTAGCAATAAGGTTGTCTACTTTTTTTGCAGAAGCATACATGATCGCTTCCCAGTTTTGTCCTTCTTGTAATTCACCATCACCGTGAAGTGTGTAAACAAGATGGTTATCACCATTTAATTTTTTAGCTTGTGCAGCACCAATTCCAACAGATAATCCTTGTCCAAGAGAACCAGATGCCATACGAACTCCAGGTAAACCATCATGAGTTGTTGGGTGTCCTTGTAATCTTGAATTGATCAAACGGAAAGTAGCTAATTCCTTTACCGGGAAATAACCGCTTCTTGCTAAAACGCTATAGAATACTGGTGAGATATGTCCGTTTGAAAGGAAGAAAAGATCTTCTCCAATACCGTCCATATCAAAACCTTCTTTGCGGTCCATAAGGTTTTGGTATAAGGTTACAAGAAATTCCGTACAACCTAAAGAACCTCCAGGGTGACCTGAGTTGACAGCGTGTACCATTCGAAGAATATCTCTTCTGACTTGGATAGTTAAATCGTTTAATTGTTGTGTGTTAGGCTTCATTTTGTGTGTAAAAGTTAAACTGCTGCAAATGTAATTTTTATTTAGGGTTACCGCAAACGTTTTTTGAATTTTTAATGGGGGAGTATCTACGCTTCATTTATAAATTGAAATAGTGTGTAAAAACAAAAAAAGCCTGCATGGAGCAGGCTAAATTATAAGTTTAAAATTGATTAAAATCATTATATTCTGAAGAGAATCAATGTCTGATGTTGGTAATGGCATCTGCTCTGTGTGCTTTCATATTGATAGCGGACATTGCAATCCCTGTCAACGCAGCATCGGTTTTTTTCTCTTCATTAAGATTCATAGCGAGTAATTCGGCCGCTTTATTTTCACCTAGTGTTTTTGCAAAGGCATGCAAAGTACCATAGGTGGCAATTTCATAATGTTTTACTTTTTGATCCGCTGCAATAATTCCAGCGTCACGAACCATACCAAGATCAGTGTCCCTGATAAGACCATTAGTCTCTTTCAAGATACCCTGCATAGCATCACATTTTTTTGTTTCGGCTTTAATACCAGTGACTTCAAATATTTTCTCTAATCGAGAAACATGCTCCTCTGTTTGACTTAATTGGCCTTTTAAAGAATTAACTAATTCTGGTGAAGAAGCATTTTTTACCATTTTAGGTAAAGTTTTAGTCAATACTTTTTCTGCCCAATAAATATCTTTTAATCCCACTTCAAATAAATCTCTCAATCCATGTGAGGCATTTGATTGTGCCTGCACTGTTTTTTTAGCATCTTCATTTCTATTCATTGCAGTTCCCATAACAGTAATTTTTAAGATTAATTTTTTATAAGTAATTCTAAAAAAGAATATTTAGTCTTACCTAACTCATTGCCTAATTTTAAGCTTGATAAAATTAGATAAATTATTATTTAATCAACTGTTAATTAACTAATTGTAAATACGAATAGTATGGTTATTAAATGAGATGTACCAGTTATGAACTGTCTGATTATCTTAATTTACTTTGCAGACTGCTCCAACCGCCTCCGTTATAGACATTTGAATATCCGTTTGATTTCAAGATACTTTTGGCCGAAGCACTTCGCATTCCAGATGCACAACAAGTGATAATTGGTTGGTTTTTGTCTTTAAGTTTAGAAAGGTTATTTCTTAAAGTGTCAACCGATATGTTTACAGAACCTTTGATATGTCCTCCTGCAAATTCTCCTTTGCTGCGAACATCCAAAATGATGGCTCCTTTTTTTACTAAGTCCGCATAGTCTACAGAAGGTCCTAATCCGAATATTTTTTTAAGTATGTTAATCATGTATTTATTTTTAATTATTTTGATTGATAGTAATTCACATCCAGCCAAGAACCGGCATTATAGCATTCAATTCCGTGTTGTGTTATAAAGTGCTGTGCTTGCCCGCTTCTGTTTCCAGAGGCACAACAAAGAATAAGAGGAGCTTTAAGTTCTTGCAGTTCTTCCATTCTCTGTGGTATTTCATTTAATGGAATATTGATAGAACCTGCCACATGGCCCCCCATGAATTCTTCATATGTTCGCACGTCCACGATAGTACCTTGATTTTCTTTGATTATTTTTTCTATGTTCATTTGATTTATAATTTATTGCTATTTTACTTTAGAACTACTCTTATATAGATGAAGTCTTATTTATTTCGGAGCAAAATTAATACAACAGAGAAGACGATTCAGTAACATTTGTTACACAAGAGAATTTTTTTTAAGTCTGCGTTTAGAAACTCCAGCGTCCTCTTATGAAAAAGGCATTTACTAAATTCTCGTAGGACTGCAATTCTTCTTGAAAAAAGGATTGCAAAATAAAATCGATATCAAAGTTGTTGGCGACATTCCAGGCGTAATAGGGGAAAAGAATCAGTGTGTTTTTTTCAGGAGAATAAATGAAGGAAAAATTTAGGGACGTAATGGGAGAAAAAGTTTTCATAACAGTCGTATGAAAATTATATCGAAACGGGAAAAGGGATTTAGCGGAGATATTTGGACTGTAAAGACTTCCATTGGTCAAAAGAATATTGGAAGGATTACTGTTGTATAATGCGGTAAAGGAAACATACCAATCGTCTTTGAAAGTGATGTCAGACATTAATGAAAGATTAAAGGTATCCACTGAATCCGCAGAATTTTCTTGTGGATGAAAATAATTCATTTCGCCTTTGAAACCAGCTTCTTTAATATTTCCGGCCCAACCGCCACCAAGGACATAATCCGTCTGATAAATACCTCCTAAAAACTGAAAATCATATTGCCATTTATTAAATTTATACAAAGCAGCTGCTATATGTTCCTCACTGTTTTTTCCGGGAGCATAGGCTAATTCCAATATGCCAGCGTTGTTTAAAGTGTGCTGGACTCGTACAGCATCGCTACCGGGACGTTCCTCATAATCAAATTCCAGAATGTTGTATGCATTAAAAATATCATTGGGATTCCAAGTATTGTTAATTCCCCAATTGATTCGTTGTCGTCCGATTGTAATATCCCATTTTTCATCAGAATATTGAATCAGCATTCTGTCAATCATAGATTGTGCTACAATTGATTCTTCGTCTATCCATAAATAGGAAAGATCAAATAGTCCGTTGTCCTGATCAATGCTTTCGCTGAAATTAGGTGTTTGTTTGATGATTTCTCCATAAAAAATACGATTGCGAATTTCTAAGCGGCCGGTGAATTTTGGTGCGATATTTAGTTTGAAATTTAACCGATTATGAATCAGATTGGCTGATGCATTCGAATCAATTTCCTTCATGAAATAAGTGCTTTGCATGTCTTTTATATAACCATTGACTTCTATCAAAGGCGTTTTCGCTTCCTCTGTTTGTGCGCTGACAGTCATGCAGAGGAAGTAAATAAGTCCTATGAAAAAGTAGTTATAAAATTTCACTGTAGTTTATTTAATTGCTGTTTGTTCATGTATAACAGAAGTTGGAGCGGTATCGGCAACGATTTTTCCGTCTTCGAGAGTGATAACCCTTCGGGCGCGATTGATAACTCTTTGATCGTGTGTCGAAAAAACAAAAGTCATGTTTTCGTCCTGATTGAGTTTTAGCATCATATCCAGTAAATTTTCTGCTGAAACCGAATCGAGATTTGCGGTAGGCTCATCCGCTAAAATGAATTGGGGTTTGGGTGCCAATGCTCTAGCGACGGCCACCCGCTGTTGTTGACCGCCTGATAATTCCCGGGGTCTTTTATTGATTTTACCCTCCAATCCTATTTGTTTCAATAATTCTAGAACCCGTTGCTCCGTTTCTTTTTTGGAACGTTTTTGCAACAGCATGATGAATTCGATGTTTTCTTTGGCAGTAAGCACCGGAATCAGATTGTAGGATTGAAATACAAAACCGATATTATTCAAACGAAAATCAATCAAATCATTGCCTTTTAGTTCAGTGATATTAGTACCATTAATTTCGACAAAACCTTCAGAAGGAACGTCCAAACCTCCAATCATGTTGAGCAAAGTGGTTTTTCCAGAACCCGAAGGACCTTTGATGGCTGTGAATTCACCCCGGGAAATATGAAGATGGACTTTGTTCAACGCAAAGACCGGAATGGTTTTTTCATCGTATACTTTCGATAAATTATGCGCGTCGATTACTGTTTCTTGCATGGTAATTATTTTTTTAAAGATTCTGCGGGATTCAATTGCAATGCTTTTCTGGCTGGAAATAAAGCCGAAACAAAGGCTGTAATCACCACCAAAACAATCATTACACCGAATTGTTTTCCTGATAAACTGGGATAAAATATGGAACTGTAACCAAAACTTGAATAAGCTGCGGAGAATTGGCTAAAGTCTATGCCTGTTTTTTGTGTAATTCCAATAGTGACAAGGGCAAGCACTATTCCGATGGGGCACCCGGCCAATATCAGAAAAAAGGTTTCCAACACAATCATCATGAATATTTTGAACTTGTTCATGCCCAAAGCCATTAACATTCCTATTTCTCTGGTTCTTTCCAAAACGGCCATCATCATTGTATTGATAATTCCAAAACCCAAAGCCAACATGATAATCCCCATGAAAATAAACATCATCTTATCGCCCACGGAAACAGTATAGCCCAATTCGGGCGCAATTTCTTTCCAGTTTTGTATTTCTGTTTTGGGAAACTTTTGTTTCAGCTTGTTCTGGCTTTCTTCCAACGAATTGCTGGATTTGAGCAAAACCGCGATTTCGTTGATTTTATTTGGAATACCGCCCAGTGAATCGACATCGGTAATTTTGACAAAAACATTGCTGTCGTCATAAGGTGCATTTATGGTTTTGTATATGGCTTTAATCCGAAAGGCAGCGGATGCCAAATTACCTTCCGTATCCTGAAAAGTCAGTATTGCCTTTTTGTTCAGGTTCAGTTTAAGTTTTTTGCGGAGTCTTTCGCTCAGGATGATTTCATTTGTTTTTTTAGGATTGAAATAGTTTCCTCGGATTATTTTTCCGCTAAGATTGGTCAGACGGTTTTCTTCCGTTGGCATTATTCCGTTTATGGTAATACCGCTGCTTCCTGCGGCTGAGGCAATCATTCCTTGTATGATTACACGTCCCGATACGTTTTTTACCAGGCTGTCTTGGGATATTTCTTTAAGGGTTTTTCTGCCTTCCGGCAAAAAGTACTTTATTTCGTGGTCCTTCCTGAATTCGGGATGGTGTAGTTGAATATGCGACAATTCACTTGAGATGGCAGTATTTATGCGTTGCTCGATTACACCATTATAAAATGCCGTCATGAAAATTCCAGCCCATAAACCAAAGCTTACTGCTGTGATGATGGTGAGGCTTCGTTTTTTGCTCCTCCAAATGTTTCTACTGGCTATTTTTATCAGCATAATCATTTTGTTTTATTTTTTCATGGCTTTTACCGGATTCAGACCGTTCACGTGCCAAAGTGGGTACAAGCCTATAATTAATGCCATGGTTAAGACAATCAACGATTGGTTTAAAAATATGGCTGGATTGAAATCGGTTGGAAAAATGGCTTCAAAACCAAATTGCTCATAGGCTCTGGCTGTTTCGCCTCCAAAACGGATGGGTCTTTCTCGTAAGTAAATGACCAAAGGCAAACTGCATAGAATTCCCAAAAGCACACCCAAAAAGGTAATCAATAAGGTTTCTCCAAATAAAACCAGTTCCAGTTTTGATTTTTTCATTCCGATAGCAATAAGCATCCCGAATTCATATTTGCGTTCGGCGGTCATCATCAAAACCGTTCCAAATAGTCCAAATCCTATGATGAGATACAGTATTCCTGAAAATATGTAAAAGCTGATTGCATCTGCTTTGATATGATTGGAGATTTCGGGTATTAATTCCTCCCAAGGCATTACTTCGTATTTTTTTTCGATTTTAGTTTTCAGGTTTTTAGCGATTGCATCTGTATTATTGGGATCGTCAATCCCCAAAGAGATAGAGGTAAGCCTGTTGTCTGCGCTTAGAAAATATTGGGTTGCTGCCAACGGCAAATAGACAAAAGCGTCGTTCATTCCCGGTGAAGCCAAATGAACAATGCCTTTTATTTTATATTTTCCTGCCGCCATCACTTCATGAAAACCTTGGCCAAACAATACAATAGTATCATTAACCTTTAGATTAAGTCTTTTTGCCAAGCCTTCGGCGATGATAACCACTTCTTCATTGTTTTCGAAATAGCTTCCTTTGATTAGTTTGTTTTTTAATTGGGTTAAATTATTTTCTTTCACTGGATCTGTGCCTACAAGCAGGCATCCTTTGGTCGTATTTTCATTAGATGCCAAAACAAAGGTCTCCAGTCGTGGGACGATTTCTTTTACGGATGTGTTTTCCCTGATTGTGGCGATTAGTTTTTCGTCAACCTCAAAACTGTTGTCTAAAATCTGTTCGTCCCAATAGCCTTTTTGATGCACTTGGATATAACCCGAATAATAACTGACCACATTTTTAATCAGGTTGTTAAAGACTCCATCCTGAAGGGACTGCATCAGAACGGCAAACAAAACGGCAAACGCAATAGAGGCTATGGTAATTAGCGTACGCCGGCTGTTGCGCCAAAGGTTTCTCCAGATTAATTTCAGAATCATTTTACTTTGGTTATGTTTTGGGTAGTGAAGAATGAATCCTCTAACGGTGTATCAAAAGAAAGTGAATTGTAAATCATTACCGTTTTGTTTCCTTTTTTGTCGGCAGGAACCATTTCCATTTTGGCGGGTAATAATCGACCGCCAAGCATTTTGATATCGCTGCAATGCATAGTGTTGATAAGCTTTTTGTCTTCATCAAAATACTCGGCATGCAGCATCATAAAATCTTTTTTGTCGATACTCAAAATGACTTTTCCCCACACGACCGCTGCTTTTGGTTTTGGGATTAACTGAATTTTATAGCAACTTCTGCCATCAATACCCACATCTTCCAGAAAAGAATGATTGTAATCTTCCAGAATTGAAGCTTCTTTGACCAAATCATCATTGGTAAAATCTGTTCCCATCCAGCTTTGGCTCATCATTGATGGTGGCATTTTGATATTTCGTTCAATAGAGGGAATCCAGTTCCAGACTTCCTTTTTGCGTTTTAAAAACACTACTCCTTTTTCTTTGGCTGGAGCCAAAACTAAAATCATGGACAAATCATTGCCTTTTGTCCAAGCCTTTATACTCATTTCCCGAGTCCAGCTGGGTCTTATAATTTGGATGGTAATATTGGAGATGGAGGTTTTTCCTTTCGCCTTTTCGTCAGCTTTTTTTACAATGTCTTTTGCCTCTTGGGACAAAGCAATAATTGATAAATGAAAAAATAATAAGAAGAATATCTTTTTCATACCATCGATTTTTAATGTTAAGACTACTGTTTGCCTCCTCTTGAAAACTGGCAGATTTCAATATTAAAAAAGATAATTTTACTACAAACAGAGCAAATTATTCGAGTATTAAAGGTACTAAAATATCCTTCAAAAGGATAAGAAAATAATTATTATTTCGATGATAAGTTGGTTTTTATCAATGTGTTATGTTTCTTTTTTGAATGATAAAAATCAAAGCGAATTCATTTTTGCAGAATGGTTTTACTACGTTAAAAAAAAGAATCAACTCCAATTGCTGTTATAAATCATTCATTTTGGGCTGTTAGGATTGGCTGATTTCGTCTTTTGCTATCATTGGTTTGGGGATTGTCATAAAATAAACGATTACAAATACAGTGACGGTCGCTGTTGCTATAAATGCAGTTGTCGCTCCGAACTGAAACCAGATGAATCCAGTCAGTGAACTGGCCAACATGGTGCAAATACTTTGGAGTCCTGAAAAGGTTCCGATGGCCGTTGCTGTGTCTTTCTTGTCTGTAATATTTGAAATCCATGCTTTTGAAATTCCTTCGGTCGCCGAAGCATAAATCCCATATAGAAAAAAAAGTCCAATAAAGAGGTTCCTATCGGTGTTCACTGCCATTCCAAAATACACCATTGCAAATAGCGAAAGTCCAATGATAAAAATTTTTTTTAGTCCCACATTGTCGGCAAGGATTCCAATGGGAAAAGCAAATAAGGCATAGACAAGATTATAAAAAATGTAAATGCCAATAACCATTGTATCCTCAAGTCCGGATTGTTTCGCTTTTAGCAAAAGAAAAACATCAGAACTGTTGAATAAAGTAAAAACAAGAAGCCCAATCACAAGTTTACGGTATTCAGGGGGGCTTGTTTTCCAGTAGTTGAGGAATGAGAAAAGAGAAGGGACCGTTTTTGTTTTGTCCGTAGTTGTGATTTTGTCTTTTAAGAAGAAAGAGGTGAAAACGGCAAGTAGTCCAGGGATAAATGCTATGAAAAAAAGGGTTTTGTAGTCTTTTGGATAGAAATATAAATAAAGCAAGGCCAGTATTGGTCCGATAACTGCTCCTAAGGTATCCATCGAACGGTGAAACCCAAAAATTTTACCTTTTGTCTTTGGTGTCGCTTCGTCTGAAAGGATGGCGTCTCTTGCCCCGGTTCTGATGCCTTTTCCCATTCGGTCTATTGTTCGGGCAAAAAATATCCATAGCGGATAAATAAAAATGGCCATCATTGGTTTTGATACCGCACTAAAAGCATAACCAATTTGCACAAAGGGAACCCGTCTGCCGGAAGTGTCTGAAAGTTTCCCGAAATACCCTTTACTCAATCCTGCTGTAGCTTCGGCAACGCCTTCAAGTACCCCAATTAACACAATTGAAAAACCAATTGTCTGCAAATAAATAGGCATAATAGGATAGAGCATTTCACTTGCTGTATCAGTAAACATGCTGACTAGAGATAAAATCCAAACGGTTTTTGTAATGTATTTCAAAATTCGGTTTTTTAGTTATCAGCTTCAATACTTTTTTTCTTTGTTTATCAAGGGATTGCAGTATAAATATAATCGATTTCTATGATTAAATGACCTTGTTTTCAGAAAAAGAGATTTGAAAATGTACTTTTTAAGCTAAAATATTTATTTGATTTTGAAATAGAAAAACCTCGTTTATCCAAAATATTATTGGCTTTAACGAGGTTTTTGTATTTAATAAGAAGCTGTGTAGAGCTTAGGTTTTTACATCAGACTATTCTTTTGTACTCTCATTTTTGATGTTTTCAGATATGTCTTTTATGTCATCAGCACCTTTGAGGTAATTCGGTAAATTAAGTCCAGCCATGTTGAACAAATCATTTAAAGGCGGTACTGTTTTCATCATTCCGGAAACGAAGTTTGCCGTAGAGGAATTACCGTTTTCACTTTGTCCGTTGCCTGAATCCCAAACAGTAATTTTATCAATTTTAATATTTTTAACAGCTTCTACTTGTGTTCTTACCAGTTCAGGAAGTTTTTCTAATAAAAGTAATTGGAATGCTTTGCTTGGGTCTCCGCCGGCAGCTGCAACAACTTCTTTGTAACCTTCAGCCTGTTTGGTCAGAATTTCAAATAGTCCTTTTGCTTCAGCTTCCATTTTTGCAAAAATTGCATCAGCTTCTCCTTTTGCATTTTCCCTGATAGTCTCGGCGGCGGCCTGAGCTTCTATAATGGCACGTTGTTTGGCAATTTCTGCCGGAATTACAATATTGGCAATTTGTGTAGAACGTTCTCTTTCCGAACGGGCTAATTCCGCTTTTTGTTCTGCTAGATATGATTCTTCTAAAGCTCTTGCTTGTTGCACTTTTTCTGCTGTGATTGCAATACGTAAAGATTCTGCTTCTTTTTCTCTTCTTAAAGCTTCTGAATTGGCAATGTCAATTTTTGCGGCATTTTCCCCCTGTATTGCAATTGCATTTGCTTCAGAAGTTTTTACTCTGGTGTCTCTTTCCGCTTCGGCCTTTCCGATAGTTTCGTCTTTTGCCGCAGTTGCGATGCTGATTTCCCTGTCTTTTTGAGTAATGGCAATTTTAACATCTCTGTCTCTATGCGTTTCAGCAATTTGAGTATCTTTTTCTCTGTCGGCCAAAGCTTTTCCGGTCTCTCCAATTTTTTCCTGCTCTGCAACACTGATTTTGGCTTCATTAATTGCTTTTGCGGCAGCTTCTTTTCCTAAAGCTTCAATGTAACCAGACTCATCTTTTATGTCGGTTACGTTCACATTGATTAATTTTAATCCGATTTTTTTTAATTCGCTGTCCACATTTTTTGAAATGTTGTCAAGAAATTTATCACGGTCAGAATTGATTTCCTCAATTGTCATCGTCGCAATGACCAAACGTAATTGACCAAATAATATGTCTTTTGCCAATTCCTGAATTTGCTCCGATGATAAGCCCAAAAGTCTTTCGGCTGCTGTATTCATACTATCAGTTTCTGTAGAAATCGCAATAGTAAAACGACAAGGGACATCTACTCTGATGTTTTGGCGGCTTAATGCATTGGTTAAATTGGCTTCAATTGATAATGGTTTTAAATCTAAAAAAGCATAATCCTGAATTACTGGCCAGATGAAAGCTCCACCTCCGTGAACACATTTTGCAGATGTGCCTCCTGTTCTTCCGTAAATCACTAATATTTTATCCGAAGGACATCTTTTATATCTGGAAACTAAGGCTGTAATGGTTACGAATAGAACTATTGCCGCAACTACAATGATTATTATTGGTGTCATGTTTTTGTTTATTGTTTTATTTATTTGTTTAAATTGTTTCTACTATTAAAATGTTTTCGTTTTCTATTCGGATTACTTTTACAATGGAACCGGATACTATTTTATCCTTTTCAGTCATCGCTTCTAATTCATGAAAAGCACCTTTTACACTAATGATAATTTTTCCTTTCCCGTTTTTATTCTCTGGGATTGTCAAGTATACTTCGGCAGTTTTGTTTAGAGTATTTGAAATTTTAAAGGAATTGTTTTCTGCCAGTTTTTGTACTTGTTGTATGATTACAAAAAACAAAAACACAAACAAAATTCCGATTGCTAATGACAAAAGGATAAGTATAGGTTTGTTTATTATAGTTGTATAAAACGAAATTCCTGTCCAACTAAACCCTAGTAAGAAATTGATTAAATTTCTTAATGAAAAGAGTTGGAATGGACTATCGGTACCGTCTAAATTGCTGTCAAAATCGGCGTCAATACCATCAAATGAATCAGCTCCCATAAATGTCATTATAGTTTGAAAGAGAAAAATGATGCTCGTTGGAATAGCTATAAACCAAAAAGTTTTTAGTAAAGGTTCTAAATTTTCGATGATTTCCATGTGGGGTAAATTTTAGCTTTTTTTTAATTATGATCAACGTTCGATTAGTCTTAAAAATACTATTTGAACCTAATTTTAGTTAATGAGACAGTAAATATATGAGATTTAACCTATATAAGTGTGCTTTTATAGTGATAAACCTCATTTAAAATCCCCGAAACTTCGGGTTAAATAAACTTATATTAAAAAGACGCTTCTTTTACTTGCAAGAAAAATAAAGTATGGAGACTTCTTATACTGCTTTTCTTTTCAAAAATGCATCAATAGAATAATTGCCGCTACCCAATAAAAAGAGGGCACAATAGGAGAGTAGGTACATTAAACCATGTTCCATTTCTGCCATGCCATCATTTTTATGAACGATAAATACCGCAACCAGCATTGTAATTATTAGAGGAATGAGTGCTAGTCTTGTCCATAAACCAATGGCAATAAGTATGGAGCAAAGAAATTCTGCAAAAACGGTCAAGGCCAGTGAGGCAGGAACACCAATACCGATAGGATCACCAAATTCCATATTGCCACTCATAAAATTCATTAATTTAGGAACACCATGATTAAGCATTAACAAGCCGAGTGTTAATCGTAAAATAAGCGAAGCCCAATCTGATGCGTTCGCAGACCAATTAGCAGGAGAGAAAAGTTTTTGCAGCATAATTTTAAATTTTTTTGTTTCTTTTTTATTTAGGACTTTCACAAACATAGAATAATTTCATGAGATTTCACTTATAAAATATTTTTCTTATTTACTGTCGGCAATTAGTACATAAAAGCAAAAAAACAGCCCGTTTGCTTTTGTTATGTATTTGGTTTTTAACTAATTGAAATGATTAACTTTGTGTGTGAAGATTTTGGCTATTTAGATTATTGGTAAATGAGGTAATAAAAGATAGCTACAAACATTTTTTGCGGCACTTATTTTAATCTTCCAATTGACTAATAATAAGAAATTATGAGTGACAGCAGTATTACTATTGGATTTACAGGTGACGTGATGATAGGCAGAGGTGTTAATGCGGCTATCACTAATAATGGATATCGTTATCCTTGGGGAAATGTATTGCCTTTATTGGAAAAAACAGATATCAATATCATTAATCTGGAAGCGGCGCTGACGAATAGTACTAAAAAAGTGTATAAGACTTTTAATTTTAAAGCAACTCCTGATAGAATTGAAACTCTGACAACGGCCAAAGTAACCGTTGCCAATCTAGCCAACAATCACATATTAGATTTTTCCGAAGAAGGTTTGATCGAAACTATTCAAGCCCTAAATGAGGCTGGTATATCACATACTGGCGCAGGGATGAACGATAAAGAAGCCAAAAAACCGGTTATTCTTACTGTCAAAAATAAAAGGCTGGGGATATTGGGCTTTACAGATAATGAACCCGGATGGAAGGCGGGTGGCTCCTGGAGTGGCGTGAACTACATTGATGTTTCGAATAATGAGGATTGCGAAAAGGCCTTGATGGCTATAGCGGAATTGCGAAAAGAGACGGATTTGCTTATCGTAAGTATTCATTGGGGACCTAATATGCAAGCGGAACCCGAACAGCATTTTATAGATTTTGCTCATGCTATGATTGAACAGGGAGCAGATATTATCCACGGGCACAGTGCCCATAATTTTCAAGGTATTGAAGTGTACCAACACAAATTGATTCTGTATGATACGGGAGATTTTCTGGATGATTATGCGGTTGACCCTTTTCTAAGAAATGATCATTCTTTTTTATTTAAGGTTGAGGTTTCCCAAAAAAGAATAGAAAAATTAGTGCTGGTTCCTGTTCAGATTTCACATTGCCAGGTAAATCTTGCCACTACTGAAGATTATAAATGGAGCATCAAACGCATGCAAAAGCTCTCTGCAAAATTTGGAACTGAGGTGAGTGATAAAGGGGAGGTTTTGTTATTTTGAAATCTGGTCCTTAATTTAGCTAACAGTAAAAGAAATGAAAGAAATAATCAAAAATTGCCGTCAGGAAGATGGAACTTTTTTCTGTAAATGCTTAAATCTGATGTATTGAAAAGGACAAAACGCACTAATTTTAAGTGCTTTGTCTCCGGACAGCTCTCACGCATGACGGAAACAACAATGTCTGCAGCTGCTTCAAAAGGGTAACCAAAGATTCCTGTTGATATAGCCGGAAATGCTATGGAGTCAATTTTATATTCTTCTGCCAGTTTAATGGCGTTTCTATAGCAATTTGCCAATAAGAGCTCTTCCGGATGGTTAGTGCCATAAATTGGACCCAAGCAATGAATCACATATTGATTGGGTAAATTATATGCTTTAGTAATAACAGCCTCACCGGGTTTAATTGGAGCATATTGTCTGGCTTCTTTTTCAAGATCGGGGCCTGCCTTGCGATGAATGGCTCCTGCGACACCGCCACCAGGGAGTAAGTGGGCATTAGCGGCATTTACAATAGCGGTAATATCCGGCTGATCGGTAATATCACCCATTATGACTTCAATTTCCACATCTGCTATTTTCATCAGGGAGCTATTTAAATTTTTTGTAAGGAAGGGAGGAGTGCGTCTAATCCTTCCATAGCCATTGTCAAACCTTCTTTAAAGCCCATCTGAATTGTTGCTTCCAATTGAGCCAAATCGTCATAGGAAATATGAAATTCCACCAGTGTCGCTTGTCCTTTATCAGTAAAAGTTACTTCCCACTTTGACTGGGGTAAATCTTTATTCAGGTTACCATCTGCATCAGCAAAAGCATCAAATCCTGTGAACTTTTTTTGAAATTGAATGTTTTTGTAATCAGCCCTGGACCAGTGTTCTTGCCCTTCTGGTCCAACCATTGCATAAAGCCAATGTCCGCCTTCTCTGAAGTCCATTGTTTTTGTTCTGGCTTTCCAAGGTTTTGGTGCCCACCATTGGTCCAGAATTTCGCTTTTGGTGTAAGCATCCCAAACTAAAGGTAGTGCTGCGGCAAATTCTCGTTTTACTGTGATTGTTTTGTTTTCCTTGTTCACAAAAAAATCAAATACTGAATTGGTGCTCATTTTGGTTGATTTTTAGTGTCGATTAAGATTATGTTTTTATGGAAGTAGACCACTCGCAATTGCACGCTGTTTTTATTTAATAATTTTCAGTTGTTTAAATGCTTCTTTAGTCGCGTTCATTCTGATTGCCGGAAATTCGTCCATATTTGTTTCTTCTTTTTCTATGTTGGTGGCAAAAAAGTAAACAGAATTATTCGCTTCTAAATAGCCAACTAACCAACCATTATTCTTTTCATTTCTCATTCCCCAACCTGATTTTCCGCTTAAAACATAGCTTTCGTTTTTCTCTATTTGCATGATGTCTTTCATGATAGTTTCCGTTCGTTGCGAAATGGGTAATTTTGAGAAATATAGGCGTTCTAAAAAATCAATTTGTTGCATTTGGGAAAACTTAGATTTTCCTGTCAACCAGAAATTATCGATTGTCAGCGTATCAAAGACCATCCCTTTATAATCCAATTTCTTTAAATAAGATTTCATTCGGCTTACTCCAATTTTCCTTGCTATTTCCTGATAACAGGGAACACAAGAGACTTGAAAGGCTTTCTTAAAAGTCAAATCTTCCTCCCATTTTTTAAAACTTCTCTTTTCTCCGTTCCATTTAAAAATAACGGAATCGTTTGCAATAACTCCCGTTTCCAGAGCAATAATTGAATTTGGAATTTTAAAAGTAGATGCCGGAATAATTCCAGTTTTCGCCCACTTAAAATCATTAGCATAATAGGTTTGATTTGTTACGTCATAAATTAAAACGGCTCCTTTGACTTTTAAGCTATCTAAAGTTTTTCCAAATTCGGTTACAACAACTTCTTTCCTTTTTTTACTTTTTGTTTGGCAATTTGCATTCAGGTTTACTAATAAAATTAGATTTAAAAGAATTAAAGTTTTTTTCATTTTTAGGTTTATTGTTTTTTGTTTCGTTTTCGAAAAACCCAAACAGATGGAGGGATTTTTATCGAAGGTTTTGAATAAATTGTTGTAATTTTTTAAGTTTCTTTTTAATCTTCAAATATCAGATTTTTACTTGTGTTTTTTATCGTTTGGAAGCTCTTTTTTTTCAAAAGGGAAATAATCCAGTACATCATATTTCCATATGTTAGTTGGAAATATCACCACGAGATTCGCTGTTTTTTTTCCGATATTTTTGAAAGCATGTGGAACTCCTGCGGGTATATTGACAATATATGGAGCTTTAATAGTAAAGGTAGTGTCGCCCATGGCATATAGAATATCGCCTTCCAAGAGCACATGTGATTCTTCTCCTTCATGTGAATGCATTGGAGGCGCTCCCCCGGGAAATGTTTCCGTAATTCCGATCGTAAGGTTTTTATACCCGGATCGTTGTCCTTCCATGACATGAACATATTCACCTGGACCGGGATTAATGACAGGCAGCTGATCCAGAGTAAGAGCATGTTCTGAGTAATACTTCATCATCGGGGAGGTGAAAGGTCCGGGCACGGTTCGTCTTTCAAGGACTTTGAAGTTGTGATGTTGTGCATTTAATGCTGAAATAACTGAATCCGGCACTTGTTTCGTTTCATCAACCAAATTTTTTAAAGAAAATGTCTCCTTTGTTGCGTCATGAAGAGTTGTTTCAGGGATGTCCGCCGTCTTATTTTTTGAACAGGAATTAAGGATTAGTCCAAGTACGAATACTGCAATCAAAAATTTTGCTTTTTCCATTATTCTTTTGTGTTAAGATTGAAAATTATCCTGTAAAGAGTCAGGACTACCAATAAATTAGAATTTT
>RCUJ01000551.1_pt1 | contig 21375 bp, 28 predicted proteins | sample 2166321 | NCBI WGS metagenome assembly RCUJ01 (sample SAMN09932808, study PRJNA488358) | compost metagenome | feature: garden; material: soil; isolation source: compost soil in an enriched community after 118 h of incubation | place: Germany: Experimental Botanical Garden Goettingen | collected... | reverse complement strand
TCGGATTTCGTGACGAGCACCGGGTAGGCCCACTTCGACGCAGGCCCGATCAGCAGCTGAGGCAGCGACATGTTTCCGCTCATACTGGTGTCAGGCACAAAGTCGATATCGGCGACCTGTAAACGGTATTCGTCGATTGCAATGCCTTGGTAGGGGCCAGAGAGAGAGCCATCAGCACGACTGATGCCGACTTTGTAGATCTCAGGCGCTGACCAGTCGATCGGCTCTGACGACTCCAGCAAGAAGCCGCCGCTGACCGCTTGCACGCTTACAAGCTCGGCGCTCTGGCATTGCCCAGGAGTATCGCTGGCCACCGCGCAGAAACTCAGGTAGCCCGAGTTCATGCCGGCCAGTTCGGTTTCCCATGTGTAGGTATCCTGGCGGAACTTTTGGTGTCCACGACGGCGCATGCCGAACTGATAGGCGCGGTCCTTGTCGCCCACACCCGGCAGTTTCACCTTCTCGACCTTGTTGCCGGCATCGCCTGGCCAGCGGCACTGAACCGTCTCCCAGGCCCAGGTGATGTTCGAGTAATACTCGACATCCACGCCGTCGAATTCATTGAGCGAGGTCAACGGCCCGGCGATGCTGAGCTTCTTGGTCATGTTTTGGGGGCTGTAGGTCTGCGTCTTCGGGCCGTAGGTGATATCAAAAATCGCCCGAGGCTCATCACGCACCAAACTGACCAGGCCGTTCTTGATGGTCAGCTCGGCAAAGCCGCAAGCCAGCGCATCGTTAAGCCGATCCTTGGCGGTGCTGCTGTCATCAATGGTCTCGTCGTAATACTGCCCGGCGGCGTTGAATACCAGGTCCAGACGATCCCACTCATCCAAGTCGATGTCGCCGTCTTCATAGCCCAGCGACTTCAGCACATTGAGGCACCAGGGCACGATGCCGCGGGTCGCTACCGGCGCCTGCCAAACCCCGCCCGAGCGAACCGGCAGCACGCGGGTTGCTTCCCCGTTGACCTGGCTTTCCGATTGCGCAGACAGCCGATCACCGCCGCGAATTTTCACCGACATGACAGTCATGCCTGGGTAGCTGGCAGGTCGCGTCTGACGCAGACCGCGCAAGCTGTCCCATTTCGGGCTATCGATCCACTCGGAGCTGCCGCCACCACCCTTGGCCAGGCGCTTGAGCCTGCATTCGGGTCGCATCGGATAGGGCAGTTCGATCCGAAAGGTGAAGCCTTGCGAATCTCGAGAGTGACCATTGACGTATTTCGTCTGAACGGTCCACGCCCCGGCAACATCCATGTCGCGATACTCGAACTGATGCGCCGAGTAAATCTCGTATTCATCACCTTTTCGACCCATGCCGATCAGCCCATCGAAGGTCACGGTGTATTCGATATGCGTCACCTTTTCAGACTCTGGCGAGCACGCGAAAGGCCCGCGATAGCCACCCTCAAGACTGGATGGGTCAAGGGTGACCAAACCGTTTACGGTCTCCATCGCGTTGAAGCCGATCCACCCCGCATCCACCGAGCCCGACGCCGTGAGCCGGTCAACCGTCATAATCGAGGTGCTAAACGCCGTGATCCGGTAGCGCAGGCCGCGCGGGCCGATGGTGGCCAGGCCAGAGCCGAGGGCCAGACCAACAACCGGTTCGCCGCCGTCGTAGTCCAGGGTTATTTGCGCCGGGACTTCCGGCGTGCCTGAGCTCGCCGCCGTGCCGGTGGTATTGATCGGGCTGGAACCGAGGATATCGGCGCCACCGGTGGCCACCATCGTTTCGCCGCCGAAGGTGCCGAACTGGGTGATCAGCAACTTGCCGGACGAGGCGCTGGCCAGGAATGGCGCCGAGCCCTTGGCCGTGTTGAAGGCCGATACCAGGCCCGCAAGATCGGTGGTCGCCGTCGTCAGGTTCACCGCATACGGCGTTGCGCCCAGCGTCACGGTGACCGATAGCGGTGTCACGTCGAAGTCATAGCGCGCAGGGATGCTTGAGCCGAGGATTGTCGAGGCGATGCCCGAGGTCGGCGGAACCGCTGGAGAATACGGCGTGTACGAGTTGACGACGTAGTTGCCCGCATTCGCCCCAGCGACCTCAATCAACATGCCAGGGGCAGGGTCCAGCATTTCCAGCGGGCCTTGCACGATGTCGCGGCCTGCCCCGCCATCGACGACGGTATAGGTGTAGGGCGCCAGAGCGCGAATCACCAAGCCCGTTTCCCAGTCTGCCGGGAAACTGCCGGCGCCGGACGGAATGGCAATCGTATCGCCGTTGAACTGATAGGCCGAGGCCGTGGCTGACGGGGTGATGTTGGTCGCCATGGTCAATTCAAGCCCTGACGTGCCGCTCGAGCTCGCGCCGACCTCCTTGGCGTTAAACCACAGCATCGAAGCAGTATCGGTAGACACGTCAGCGCCGGGCGCGTAGATCGTCACCTGAGCATCGGCACCAAGGGAAATCAGCGGGGTTTCGCCCACCTTGAGCTTGTTGATGGGCATGTCCACCGCACCTTCGGAGACGTACAGCAACATCTCCACCCACTTTTCGCGCGGTGCGGCAAACCAGGTGCGCGGCTCAGCCAGATACGACGGGAACACCTTCTGGCGCCCGGCCACGTTGCGAATCAGCTCGCCGAGCTTGACCTTGTTACCCTTGGCGCTGGCTTCATCGAGCGGGCTACCCTGGGCGACACCGGTATTGGCCGGCATCCCGGGCATCTTCGGCATCAGCAGCTTGCTCGCGGCAAATGCGCCAACGATCAGCAGGGCGGTGATGGTGAACGGGTCGGAACCTTTCGGCTCGTTCCAGATCTGGACATGATCCGCCGGCTTGAATTTGACCTTGTGCCATAGCGTCGGACAGATCAGTTCGCCATTGAGCTCGACGCTGACCGGCTGCACCGGGGCGCGGCGGTAGTGTTCCGTCATGCCCTTGATCCAGGCCTCGATCGTCATGCGTTCGCGCGTGGTGTAGGTGACCAGCGGCTGGCAGCCGGCCATTTTGTTCGGGAAGAATTCAACAGTCATCGGTAGTACACCACTCGTTGATAACGCTGCTCGAAGTCGCGCACGGTGCGAATGCGGGGACCGCCCGGGTTGGTGTCGAGCACCTTCAGTTGGCCGTCCAGGTACACGACCACGCCGACGTGATCCAGGAACTCGCCAACCAGGGCCGAGGCAATGGCGCCCGGCTCCGGCCGGCACTCTTCCAGGCCGGCGCTGACCTCGCGGTAAGCCTTGGTGTTCTCGCGCACCTTGGACCGACCGACACCGCCCAGCGACGGCAGCAGCGGCAGGCCGAACACTTCGTGCCGCACGGCGTTGACCAGGCCGTAGCAGTCGTATGCCAGCGGCCCGCGAGCGCCGTCCCGGTAAGGTGCCGACAGGTAATCCGCGATGGCCTTCATATGAAGATCAGCCCCGGCGCGACGATGGCCGTCAGGTTGTTGCGCGGGAAAGCCGTGCCCAGCAGGTCGAACAGGCCGCAGGTCAGCGTGGCCACGTCGTTGGCGTACTGCCGGTTCAATACCGATAGCCGATAGCGTTCGGCCGGATAGGTAAGGTTGCTTTCGAGGTATCGACGTTTCGTCAGCACGATGCGCGCCGATGCTGCGCGCGCCTGTTCGATTGCCGCCTGGACCTTGCCGTCAGTGTTGTCCAGGGCGATGTTCAGGTTCTGGTACCCGCTGTTGTCCCGCACAGGCAGGGCCTCTTCCACCGCCCTCGCCAAAAAGACGAGCGTGCGCCCGTCCTCTGTTACGCAGACGCGATCTTCATAGCCGGAGCAGATGAGGATCGGTGCCGCCCACGCGGAACAGGTCGCCTCGATCGTATCGACGAACATGTCGTTGCCGACTGAGGCGTAGGCGATATTGATGGGGTTGCTCATTGGGGCTCCGTGCGGCCCCTAGCAAGAGACCCTCTGTTAACGCATTAGGCACCTTGTGACTGCAAACCGTACTTCTCTTGGTTTACCTGGTGCATCTCTCTCTCGCCGCGAATGTTGGCTACGTAGATGTCGATGACATCCTGCTCGGAGAGCTGCCGGCGATTGACCTGGCCCGCACGACTGGCGTCCTCGATCAGGTTAATTACAGAGGCCGCTGACGAGCCTTTGTTGTTGCGCTCACTGCTCACCCGATCGAGCGTCCTGTCCAGCTTTGCGCTGGTTTCAGCGGTGGTCACTCGCTCACCCTTCTTGAGGTTCCAAGTACCATCCGCCGGGACGTAATCGATACCGTCGTGCGCCTGACCGTCCAGAGCCGAGCCCACGGCCGTCATCATCACTCCCGCCGCAGCTGTCGCCGCGATGGCTGCACCAGGCGCAACGGCTGGTCCAACGAATGGAATACCGATCATCGCAGTGAATGCACTGAGTCCGGCCATGGCCACCTGTGCAGCAGCGTAGGAAAGCAGCGCATGGCCCACTGACTGGATAAAACTGGCTGCCAATCCCTTGGCATCGAGCTTGCCAGTTTCCGCCCACTCCGTAATGGCATCGGTGAGATTGTGAAAAGTCTCTGCGCCCACGCTCTGCATTGAGCTGTAAAGGTCCATGCTGGCTTCGGCTTGAGTGGCCACGCCGCTGATGAACCCAGTCACCCCGTCGCTCTGAAGACTATCCACTCTGTTGTAATAGTCCTCTTGCAGGAGCACCCGTTCGGCCAGAGCTTCCCGGAGCATTTCGGTTTCGGTGTCGTACAAGCTTTGTGTGATATCGCCGGCGTTCAATTGCTTCTGAAGATCGGCCACCTGCCGGTTGTAATCTTGCTGAAGCGCCAGATCCTGCCGCATCCGCTCGCGGGTTTGTTCCCCCATAGCGGCGCCAGCAAGATCCATATCGAAACCTGTACGCACGGTATCGTTTTCCGCGCGAAGATTTGCTGCAAAAGCCGCTGACTTGGCCGACTCCTCGTTGGCAACCTTGAGCTTTTGGAGCACATCAAGTTCCGCAGCCAGGCCCTCCAGCCGCTTCTGCTGAGTTGCGTTGATGCCAACCAACTTGCCGGAAGCTAATTCAAACCTGAGCTTGTCTGCTTCCGTGGCTTTCTTCTGCGCATCTACAGAAGTATTGATCAGCGCGATCTGGCGCTGGTAGTCGGTGACAGCATCCTCACCTCGCTTGGTCAGTGCTGTCGCGGCGGTGGCTGCGGCCGTAGCGGCCTGCTTCGAAGCCGCGGCGCTTTTCTTCTCTGCTTCAATAGCTGCTTCGCTTGCGTCCAAGGTTTTCGCCTTGGCCACCAGCAACTCGCCCTCGCCCGCTTTCAGGCCGGTGACAAGACCTGCCCCTATGCGGGCCGCCAGCTTATCGGCGTTCGTCTTTTTACCCGAGAGCAATATCTGCTCGTCGAGTGTCTTGGCCAGGTCCTTGAATGCTTTCGACTGCTCAACCACCACAGGAGCGGCAAGGATTCCGTTCAGCACATTTATCTGTGCGCCGAAGGCCTCGACTTTCTGGCGTGCTGTATCAAGCTCGCCCTGAGCGGTGACCAGCGATTCGTTCCACTCACGCTGACGGGCGTCATTCGGATGATCGCGCAGCAATCGCTGATACTGCGAAACCGCGCTCTCTGCGTCGATGGCGCGTAACTGCGCGTCCATCAGATCCTGATTGATGTCTTGTAGAGCGGCAGCGGCTTGATTCTTGGTGAATCCATCGAACGACTTATTCAGGAAGTCGATCTTGTTGGTGAGTGCGGTGGCCGATTCGTCTGCGTCATCGCCGCTCATCGCGAAGTAGGCCAGTGCACTGGCGGCGAGCAGGACCACTCCTACTGGACCACCAAGCAGCGCCATGGCTGCTGAGGCGCCACGAGCTGCTACTCCTATTCCTACAAGCCCGGCAGCAGTTGCCGGAGCCACGCCGGCCATACGCGCCAGCGCCAGCTGGTAACGAACAGCCTCGACCTGAGCGGCGGCAAAAGCTATCGCGGTGCCGGCGGCGCTTGCTGCAAGGCGGGTGGTCAGAACAACGGCCAAGGCCGTCGCGGCCTGAGCTGTTAAGCCCAGAGCCGTGCGGGCCGCCGGAGAGCCGAGGGCGCTATTCACTTCCTCAATCGCAGCGCGAGCACTGCTAAGACCGCCCTCCCCGGTAAGGAGTCCGGCAACAGTATTGCGCAATGCGTCCAGCGAACCGCCGAAGGTATCTCGGGCAGCCGCAGCGGCACCGCTATACGATTCCTCGAGCGCATTCAGGATGATGCCCTGAGCACCAGCCACATCACCCACGGACTCAAGTGATTCCGCAAGTTTCTTCTGCTCGTCGGTAAATCTGAAACCTTGCTTGCTCAGCGAACTCAGGCCGTCTGTTGGAACGTCCAGTGCGCGACCAATAGTTTCGGCAGCCTGCTGCACGGTGGTGCCTGTGCGGGCAGCCATATCGGAAGCAGCCTGTAGCGCCCGCGTGAACTGAGTGCCCACAACGCCAGTGAAGGCAAGAAGCGCTGTCTGCGCCTGGTTGATATCACCACCGGAAAAGGTGGTGGCTTTCTCCATGGCGTCTGCCATTTCGTTGAGTTGATCTCGACTGAAGCCCGCCGATTCCCCGGTGGACTTCAGCACGGCGGCAAGTTGCGCCTGTTCTTTTTCAGCATCACGAGTCTCCGTGATGAAGCTGGTCAGAACAGCGCCCACCGAAAAACCGGCGACAGCACCTGCAACCACTTCGCCCAGAGCGGTCCAGGCGAGCGAGGCCATGTTCGCGGAGTCGGCAATTCCTTTGCCCGACTTCCGAGCCGCCACCTCGGCTTTATCAAGAGGCCCAGTAAAACCGCCGATGCGCGCGATCAGATCGAGCGTCAGCGTGCCAAGTGAATTAGCCATCTATAACTCCAAGCGACACCGACCTTTCGGAATGGCGACATGACCAATGTTTATGCCCAGCTTTCCATCGCCTGCTCGAGCGAGATTTCCGGCTCTGAGTCGTGCGGCATAAAGTCGTAGAGGGTGTAGCCGCCATTCTTGCTGTGCACATTCGCATACAGGACAGCCAGAGTGGCCACCCCTCGCTCAATGCGCATTCCCCAATTGAGTGAGCCGCGCTTGTTGCGGTATCTCACCCAACTACGGAACTCGGAAAGACTCAGACGCTCTTTGGCTTCCGCGATCGTGGCGCCGATCGAGATTGCGATTTCGTGCCAGAGCTCGTCGGTGTCGGAGAGCTCGTCGTCTTTCCCAGCAGGTTTACTTCGCCGATCACAGTGAGCAGGGCCATGGACAGGTTGCCATCCAGCGCGCCGCGCTCTGGGTCAGCTTCGCCGGTGATGTCGCCAACGGTGAAGACCGGATTGCCTGCCTCGTCACAGATGCTCACAGCGATGCGGCCGGCCACACCATCCTGCTTGCCCACGCCCGACATCAGATCGCTTACGGCAGATTGATAGCCCAGCGGCCGGACATACACGGTGGCCGTATGCTCGGTATCACCCTGCTTCCAGGTGATTTCCTTCATGACGGGGCGGCCCGTGAACGAGCCTTGCTCCATCAGAGATTTAATACTCAGCTGCATGATTGATCCTTACGGAGTGATGGTCTTGCGGATCCAGGCCGAACCGCCCGAACGCTGAATGGTTGCGGAGGTAACCACCACCGTGTTTGCCGCGAAGTCGAACGGGAAGTCGCTGACATAGCCGTCAAACAAAAACCAGGTGCGCGTGGTAGGCAATTGGAAATCATCACCAGCTACGTTGAGCGTCGGTGGTGCGGTGCCATCAGACCAGCCCACCACCCAACTGACATTGCCGATGTCGTCGTCTTCCGACAGCTGATGCAGGCGCACGTGAGAAGCGTTTCGCGGGTCTGCGTTCAGCGTCATCGTTGCCTGGCCCGGAGTACGCAAGCCGCGCAAGTACTTGCGAACCTTGTCGCTGAGGCAGGTATCTTCAATTTGGTCAGCGGGGTTACCGCCTGGATTGAACGCTGTCGCGCACTGGATCTCGATTACTTCGAGCTCAGTTGGGTCAGCAACAGTTGGCACCAGCGCAAAGATCTGCGTGCCTTGGGTCAAAATCGACATGGCATGTCTCCAAGTTTCGGGAAAAAGAAAACCCGCACAAGGCGGGCTGGGGTGAATCAGCGCTGGACTATCCAGTCAACGTCGAAGCTGTAGCGGTAGATCTTGGTGGTTGGGTCTTTCGACTCACCGCCCCAGCGCACGATGTTCGCCTTTAGCTCAATCGCGTTACGCAGAGCCTTGGCGATGTCCCGCACGGCCGTACCCGTCGGCGCGTAAACGTCGACCTGGAGCGTGAAACCATCAATGTCCGGACGTCCCGCCAAGTAATTCTCGGGACTACCGGTGATCATCTGCCAAACCGCGTATGGCTTGACCGTGTCCTGCGGGGCTTCACCAAACGGATAAAGCCTGGTCGGGTTCGTGCCGAGCAGTGCGACGACTCCAGCGTCAGCAGCACATACCGCGAAAATGGGTGCAAACATCAACCACCTCCGGAGGCGCGGGCCGCACGCTTGATCGCACGATCAATAGTTTTTTCGTACTCAGTCACGAAAACGTTGGTCGCTTCGCTGATGCTTTCTTCCAACGCTGGACGCATGAATGGATCAGCGGCCATGTACTGGGTGCCGAATTCCAGCAGACGCCAGTGAGGAGTTGGGGAGTTGGCCGATAACTCACCGCCATCCTTGAGGACCGCGCCGTGTTTAACACCAATGCGAAACCCAAGGTCACCGGTTCGTTTGAACAGCCGACCATTCCATCGCAATACAATGTTGTCCGCGATCGAGCGGCCCGTCTCCGCGTCGTCCAGGAGCATGGCGCGGGCCTTCGCTTTCTCCGCAATTACGGCAGCAGCACGGCGCAGCGCCGAGCGACCACCTTTTCGTTTCATGTCATAGGTGACCGACTCAAGCTTTGCCGTCAGCGAATCAAGGCCAAGGATGCTGAACTCCACTGTCTCAGCCATCATTCAACCCCTTCGCCACCAAAATGGTGAGGTACTCAAGGCCCGATACCGGATCCGGCATCGGCTGCCCCTGAATGTTGTAGATGTCGCCACGGTGAAGAATGCGCATCGTGGGCAACACGCCGGCGCGGTAGCGGATCACCATGCGGCCGGAGGCTTCGGACTGGCCCGCCTGTGCTGCGATCAGATCGCGAGCGCTGAGCGGTTCAACCGAGGCCGGTACCTTCTCCCAGACGGTTTCCCAACCCGGCAACATCTCGCCCGTTTCTGGATCTTGAGTCAGGCCCGGGGCCTGGAAGGTTATCCGATGACGCAATGCACCAGCGCGCATCAGGCACCCATCCCGACGCGATATGGCGTCAGCAGAGCCTTGGAGGCTTGCGGCAATTCGGTGGCAATGGTGCCGGTTACTACCTCTTCACGGTTGGCGAATAGGTGCCCCAGCTTCAACAGGCAGGCCGATTGAATACTGGGCGTGATGACCATTCCCCGTGCTACTCGGGTGGCTGCGTCCAACGCCTCGGAGAGTGAGAACTTCGCGTCATCCATCGCTCCGCAGCGCAATAGCTGGTCATCAATCAAAGCGGCATCGGCCACGGCCGCATCATATTGCTGTCGGGCCACGCTTCGCATAGATGACACCTCCAGGCGGGCAGCATCGAGAGCGGACTGATCAACAAAGAAAGAGCGCTGGAGGTACGCCATCGCGGCTCCCTCAGCGCCATCCAGCTGGGACTGAACAAGCTCCTGGTCCTCCGACTCAGCCAGAAGGTGCTTCATCGCCAGATCAATGTTGATCACGCTCATAACTACTCGGCCTTTTTCTTGGTATTGGGTTTCGGTTCCGACTTGTTATCCGGCTCCGGAGCCTTTTTGTTTTCGACGGGCTCTGCGGCTTTCACGGTGTAGTCCTCGATCAGCCCATTGCGAAGTAGCTCGCGGGCGTCCAGTTCCGAGGCCTCGATAGCCGATCGTGGCGGTGCGTAAGCGCCGCGCCATTCGAAGCCCTTGACGGTTTTCAGTTTGATGTCAGTCATCAGATCAAAAGCCCGGTTTCCCGGGCTTCTCCTTCAGCGCGCGCCCAAGGCCCTTATGGCGTTGGGTCAGTGAAAGGACCGTGGACGAACGACTGCGGACGGTACACCGCCAACGCCAGGCGTTCTTCTGCACGGATGGTCACCATGTTCTTGGTGAAGTTGTCAGCGTCCTCGGTCGAAACCTCGACGTTTGCATCTTCACGGTCGAAGACCTGGGCGGCCATGTCGAACGCGCCGACCATGAACTCGCCCTGCGGCATGGCGTTGGTATCAACAACCGGCAGGCGCCACATGCGAGGTTGACCACCTTCCTGCACGTTGACCCAGATGTAGCTGCCGGTGCTGTCCTTCGCCAACTCCATGTCGGCCCAGTCAACCGGGTTGAGGACAATCGCGCTGGCACGATACTCGGCAATCCGCACCTGCAAGATGGCCCGGCGCAGCAGGTCAATCTTGGTATCGCCATCTTTGCGCAAGGCTTCGTTGAATGCGGTGGCTTGAGGGATCAGGCCCAGAAGATTCTGGCCAGTGCCGTTACCGGCCAGGATCTGGTTTTCCTCGACATACTTCAGGCCGTAAATCGCACGACCATCGATATAGCTCTGCAGCAACGGAACGTCTGCCAACACCTGCTTGGAAGCCCGGAACCAGTGAGCAATGGTCTTCACGGTGGTGGTGATCAGCTCGAACGACAGATCGGACTGAGGTTTCGCCAGCGTCTCGCCAACCGACGCCGCCATGTTCTGGAAGCCAGACTCCCGCACGTACTCGATTGCGTTCGAGCTGGTTCGGCCAGGCATGATCAGATCACGAATGGTGAACGGGCGATCCGGCCCCTGGATGATGCCTGGCACACGGGTCGGTTCGATGGCCACGCCAACGCCGCCGGTGCCAGTGGTTGCGCTGGTGATGCTAGTAACCGCCTTGAGGCGCATGCGAGCAACACCACGGCCTTTTTCCGCCAGGCCTTTGAAGTCGTCACCATCGGTGAACTGCTCGCCGATGGACTTGGTGCCCTCGTCGTTGGCGGCGCCGCGGCGGGTGAGCTTCTGCTCAACTTCGTTCAGACGATCTTGCAGGCCGAGACCATCCTTGACCAGACCATCGAGAATGGTCTTGGTGTCGTCCAGGATCTTGCCGTGAGATTTGATTTCTTCGTTGGCCTTTTCGGCAAACACCTTGATGTCATTGTCGCGCTTGCTCAGCGCGTCCATGACATCCTTCAGTTCCAGCTGGTCGCCGGCACGCTCTTTACGCTGCATATGGCGCTGTTCGGAGCGCGCTTGATTGCTCAAGTAGTTCATGAGTGATTCCTTAAAACTGTGGGAGAGACAGGCCTTGGCTCAACTGCGCATGCAGTGCCTTGGCAACTTGGGTTTCAGCCTGGTCGCCCGCGGACTCGCTCCGGAGCATGTGCTGCAATCCACGGTTGGCAATCACCGCGGATTGAGTTTTCGAGAAGCCTGCCTCGCGCAGGAGCAACTCAAATTCTGGAAGTGAAGGCAGGCCGCCATGGGCCAACTTCGACTTGATGGTGTCGGTGCGCGCTTCGTCGTTCGCCGGCACCGTCACAATGGAAATTTCCACCAGGTCCAACTTGGTCAGCGTGCGGATTCTGGTCTTCTCGTCAAAGCTCGACTCGCGCACGTAGTACCCGATCGACAGCCCGGTGATTGACCTGGACTTCATGCCGCGATAGGCGACTCGAGCATATGGAGCCTCAGCCAGCCAAAGCTCTCCCGCGCCGAACAGGCCGTATTCGTCCTCCTTGAGGCTGGCGATATCCCAACTGCCAATCGGTTCGCCGGTGCTGTGCTGCCACAACACGGGGAAAGTCCGATCCTTCGCCTTGGCCTCAGCAATCGACTCAAGAAAAGCCCCTGGGGCCACCACTTCGTTGTAGCTGTCGACGACGCCGAACACCGATCCGTAGCCAGAAAAAAGGCCGTCATCACCGACAGCCTTAACGTCATAGTCGAATGAGCGGTATTTGACCGCCACCGCCGGGTCTTTTCGTTTCATTCTGGATTACCTTTTGGCTTGTCGTTAAGCCAGTCAATTAGGGCTGAGCGGGCCTGCTGCGCATCACCGGCATCGCCGCCAAGCTTGTCGATCGGCAACATGTTCGACTGGACGGTGAGCTTCGCGGCATTGCCGCCCATGGGTGCAAGGTTCTCCTTGATCCGGCAGTCGTCGCGGGTGTAGATGCCGTTTTGTGTCATTGAGCTGTAGAACGACGCGCGGGCCGCACTGTCAGCACGGAGCAGACCTTCTACGTTGAACTTCGCGTAGAAGCGGCGGCGTTCATCAGGGCGAAGCAGGCGGCGATTAATGCTCTGCTCGATCCGCTTCATCCAGGGCAGCAGGGTGAAACTCAGGAAGCCGAGCATCTGCTGCTCCATGCCGGTGCCCCAGCTGGTGCTGTTCGAGGTATGGCCGACCATCCATGGTGGCGTCCGGAACCAGCGGCAGATCTCCTCGACATTGAAAGCCCGGGTTTGCAGCATCTGCGCATCCTCGGGCGTCATCGACACCTGCTGATACTTCATGCCTGCCTCGAGCACCATGGTCTTGCCGGTGTTCACTGCTCCCGCAAATTTCGCAGCCATGTCCTCGCGGATATCTTCCCGCTGGGCCTTGTTCAGTATTTGGTCGGTAGACAGGACCCCGCCGAGCTTCATGCCGTTGGCGAACATTTTGCTGGCCGACTCATCAGCCGCCATCGCGGCGCCGAACACGTTGCGACCCATAGCCAGTGGACTGAGACCGCACATGGGGTCCGTACCGAACCCCCGGGTATGCATCATCTGTTCATCAAGCAACGTGTGGGATTTTCCCAAGGTGTCGATGAACCGGTATTCAATCTCTCCGGTGCTGAGACGCCTTGGCGGTGAAACGGCTTGGGGGAGAATGAACTCGAGCGATGAAATCTCCGCGCCCACCCTGTGTGGCTCGTTGAAGCTGTTGCCGCTGAGCAGAAGGCTCGCCACAACGCACTCCCAAAACTCCACCGGGGTTTGGTCGGCATTTGGCTGCTGGCTGATAACCCGGTGTACAGGGTGAGATGACGCCACCACCGGCACACCGTTTTTGTCTTCGTACAGCGCGATTGGCAAAGTGGCCAGAGTTTCGGCAATCAACCGAACACAGGCCCAGACCGTGGAAAGCTGCAGCGCCGTTTGCTGGCTTACGGTTTTACCTGACGCTGAATCAGTGCCGTAGAAGCTGTTCCAGAACGCCTTGTCGCCGAGGCCGATTCGACGGCCCACCCAGCCAGCCAATGAGGATTTGACGAGGCTCGGCTCTGCCGATTTGAACATTGCCTGCCGCAGGACAGACTTGAGTGGTTTAGTCACCGGTCAGCCCCTTTCGGATGAAACCTGCGACACCCAGGAAGGACGCGCCGCCGGCGATGAGAGACCATCCAGTGCCGGCCAAGACGAAGACGCCGGCAACGAGCAGGCACAGCGCGGCCACGGCCGCTGCAATGAAGAGGACCAGGCCTGTATCCATGGGTGAGTTATCCAACAATGATTGGTTTCGAAAAGAAGTCGGTGATGTTGCCGCTGTTGTCGTTGGCCAGAATCAGCGCCCGGCCGATTGTCATGATCAGCGCCACGGCGCCGTCGATCTTGTTGTCGTCGCCTTGCTTGATCGGACGAACGACATCGTCGTTGCCGGGCATGTTTTTGCCGATCACATTGGCGATGCACCAGGTCATGATCGGATTACCGTCATGATGGAACCGGCCGGCGGTTATGGCCGCCTCGAGCTCCTTCATCGGATCTGACATGTTGGTGTAGTTCTGCGTGATCGTGATCGGATTGAAACCCTCGTCGTCAAGGTCATGGCTCAACCCCGTGGCACCGTGCGGGTCAATCGGGCACTCGCGGACTGGTGCCTGGTGGTTTGCTTCCTTGGTGTCTTCGAAGATCTCCCGGTAATCGATCTCGGCACCGTCAGTTACCTCCAGATGTTTGGAGTTAATCCAGGCCTGGAACCGTTCTGACATGCGCTTGTTGTCGCTGTCATACGCGGTGTCATAGGGCACCCAGAACTTCGGCGCAACACTGTAGTAGTGGGTTTTCCCATCGATCATGCGCCAGAACAGCCGCGCTCTTGAGTTCATGTCCAGCTTGCGCGCCAAGTCGAATCCGGCGATCCATTCCTGACCCTCGAACTGTTCCAGGGTCAGCGTGGTGTCCTCGCACGATTTCCAGTCTTCCATGTTGAAGAAGCCGGACTTGGCGCTCACCCACAGGTTCAAGTGCTTCGTTTTGAACGTATTGGTGAACCTGGCCGAGCGAATCGCCCGGGCCTGCTGACTTTCTAAGTATTCCTGGAATACCGAAACCCCATGGTTCGGGTTGGCCTTGGCCAGCATCTTCGGATCGGTCCAGTCGTCGCCCTCGTCGAGCGTCCAGATCCAGCCGAACAGCTCTTCGTCCGGAACGGTGCCTTCGAGCATCTCGATGACTTGGCGGCGCTTGTCATAGCACGGGCCTTCGATATCGGCGCCGGCGGTGGTGATGATGAACATCAGTGGCTGGCGACGAGCGCCCATGCCGGTCAGCATCGTGTCGTACTGGGCCGAGGTCGGGTGTTCGTGGTATTCGTCGACGATCGCGCAGCTGGGTGAAGCGCCGTCACCCGGGTTACCGATCAGCGGCTCGAAGCGGCTGAAGTCGGAGGGGATGTTCATGTTCGAGGCATTGACCTCGATGCCGGCCGCCTCGATGAGGTGTGGCGACTTGCTGACCATCAGTTTCGCCGGGCGGAATACCTCCCAGGCCTGCTTCTCTGTGGTCGCTCCCGAGTACACCTCGGCGCCGAACTCACCGTCGGCAACGAACATGCTGATGCCAACACCGCCCGCAACCACGGATTTGCCGTTCTTGCGAGGTACTTCCCAGTAGCTTTCGCGGAACCGCCGGTGCCCGCCCTTCTTCTTAACCCAACCAAAGGTGACGGCGAGGCCGAACAACTGCCACGGTTCCAGGGTGATGAGCTGACGTTTGAAGGCCCACTCACCTTTGGTATGGGGCAGCAACTGGATCAGCTTTAACTTTTTCTCGGCTTTGACCGGGTCGAACTTGAATCGGAAGCCGCGTTTACGACTGGCGGCCAGGTCGTCGAAGTGACGCTGCACTGCCTGATGGATGTAGCGGCACGCGGGCACCTTCCCGCGCAACACGGAACGCCCCCACGCCATTGCCTTATCGACATTGGCGTGCAGGGCTTTGGTCATGAGGAACTCAGTAGTTTGGCGAATTCGTTGGTGGACGATTGTTTGTTGCCGCCGATGATCCGCGTCCGGCTGGCCGGATCGAGGCCCAGCAGTGAACCGAAGGTGACCAACTGGCGCATGGACTCATTCGCTGCGGTGAGTGCGGGGTTCTTCATCGGGCTGCCCTGGGACGACTCGACAACGATGCCGAACTTCTGGACCGCTTCTTCGGACATCCGCCACTTGTCATAGGCGGTGCAGAACGCTTCAACGTTGTGCAGATCAGTCAGCGCAACAACTTTTTCCCGGAGCAATTCAGGGAGAAGCATCTTCCACATGGTGGCGGCACGCTCGCTCAACCACTCCGGTGGATCAATATTTGTGACGGTGGTGAACTGAGGCTCATCATTGTTTAGCGCCCGCTTTCCGGGGTTCCCAGCAAGTCTCTTCTGAGCCGTCGGCTTGGGTTTGCGACCACGGCCGGCGACCGTGGCGGTGCCTCCCATCGCGCAACTCCTGAATTTTTAATTTCGCGGGCGTAAGAAAACGATTGAGGGCGCGGTCTAGAAACCAAAAGGCCCAGACTTTCGACCCTCCCCCTCCCCATGAGCGCGAATCGCTCTCATTTGGTCGAATTTCACTGTTTTTTCGGGGTTTTTCTGCTTTCAGCGCCTCGCATTGCCGAATCCGCCGTCTTCGGCGGCCGTCTTGGCCGAGTGGCACGGTCCGCACAGGCTCTGCCAGTTGGTCTTGTCCCAGAACAGGGCCATGTCGCTCTTGTGCGGGATGATGTGGTCGACATCGGTGGCCACGACCACCAGCCCGCGTGCCGAGCAGTGACAGCAGAGCGGATGCTTGGCCAGCCAGCCAGCCCTCGCCTGTTGCCACTTGTAGTTGTAGTGACGCTTGGTGCTGCTCTCCCGAGGCTTGGCCCTCGCCGCGCTCTTGAGTAGGTGAGCATGATCGTCACAGTAGCGAGGGTTGCGAGTGAGCGTGGTGCAGCCCTGGGCGTTGCACGGCTTCTGTGGCCTCAGCGGCATGGCGAACCATCCATGTAGGTTGCGGGCATTACGTCAGGGTCTTCGTCCTGATCCTCTGCCAGCGACTGGATCAGCACCACCTGGTTGTGGGCTATCTCCCTGAGCAGTTCGGTCTGCTTCTCCTGCTCGATCAGCATCCGCTCCCACAAAGAGTTCACGGGCTCGCTCATACCCAACTGCACTCCACTTCTTTATCCACTCGCGCCGGGCCGCGCATCCAGTGCACGCCATCACCGGCCACCTACTTGGTCAGCTTCGGTTGCAGCACGACCCGGGCAATCATCACCAGGAGGCCCAGCACGCCATAGGCAATTGGTGGCAACACTGCCTGAAGTGATGGCATCAGTTGCTCAGCCACACCAAGGGCGGCGATTGCACCACCAGCCTGAACGCTGGTCATGCTCAGCGCTTGTTTCCAGTTGTCGATCAGTTGCATGGGTCACTCCTGCCGCTTGGGCAATTTGAAGTCGGTGAAGCGGTCAGCCAAGGCGGCAACCTTCTTCACGCCGAGGGTGCCGATACAGGCACCGACGGCAGCTGCGAGGCTCGATGGGAGGTTGAAGTACTCGAGCAGCGGGAATGCCCCCGCGGTAATCGCGCCGCACAGACAGGACTCAAGCAAGGCCTGTCGCCGGCCGCCCCCGCCGTAGATAACACGCAAGAAGGCGATCCAGCACGACAGCGCAGCGGCATAGAACATTGGGGCGTGCTGGCTGAGCCAGGCCATGACAATGAGCCAGGTTTCTGGGTTCTTCTCTGGCATATGTGACATCCGGCATCCTCCCTTGCGGGGAGCGAGATAGATTCGGCCCCAGCAGCACTCCCAGCTCGGAGCAATGGGTGTGGTGGAGCCGAAAACGAAAAAGCCCTGCACGGTGGCAGGGCTTTGAATGGGTGCAGATTGCCGGAGCTGAAGTCGTGCTAGGTCGCCTGGCATAGCGGCAGGGAACGGGCTTTTAAGCAGCGTTGCGACCTCTTCGCTTTACGCGCCGGCTCGCCCTATCCCTCTCATACCGAACATTCAACATTATCTGCATAAAGCAAAAAGCCCAGCGGCTGGCTGGGCTTCGTGTGTCGTCTCTCATAACGCGCAAGATCGACATGATGGGGTTAATTTACGGCGAGTCGGCGAACCAGTCAAGCGGCGTCGAGGAAGATTTCTTCACGGTCGAATATCTCAGTTGCATGGATCACGGCCGACTCTTCGAGCTTCTCCAAGCGTTTGTTGATCCCTGCCCGCCAATCACGGCGAGTGCGCTCAGGGGACGCATTAAGGTCCCAAGTGTTCATGTCGTAGAACTCGGCAGGCAACACGATCATGTCAGTGGAACGCTTGCAGCTCTGGACGCCCTTGAGCTTTGGGATCGCCCAAGCGGTGAGCGCCTTATAGATGAACAGTTGTGGTGCCGGGGAAGTCATACGAGCCACCAGCCGGCCAATGGCGGCGACCTTGTTGGCCTTGTGCGTGGAGTACTTGGCCACGAGAACATCCCACTGGCCAGGCTCAAGATGACGATGCAATAGCGCGTACAGGCAGCAGTCGTAATCGAACTTGTCCCGGGGCGAGAGAGTGCTGCCGGTACCGCCTTGACGAAGGTCGGCATCGATCAGCTTCTGCCAGGACTGCTTGGTGCTGTTGTCGATGTTGTCGGCGGCCAGTACGCGCACCAGAGTGCCCATCACGTCTTTATAGATGCCCATCGCTCAATCCCCTGTGTAGTTCGATCCGCCGGCACCGCGGCGGTTGTTCTGTTCGTATTGCTGCTGGGCACCGCCGATGACATGGCGAGCCTTGGCGATCTCGCCGAGCGCGTCCTTCAGGCGCGCATTGAGCACTGGAACGATGTCGCTGAGCGGGAGGGTCTGCAGCGTATGACCGCAGACCCAGCCAGTGCCCAAACAGTGCTCGCATTCAAGGTAATGGAAGATCCCGAGCCGCATACCTTTTCCCACGCAAGCGTTGCATTCGACGATGAACTTCAGCTCGCGCTTCTGGAGTGATCCGTGGAGCTTATTCATTGGGCCTCCAGCAGCTGCTTGTGCAGTTGGAAGATGTCGTCGCCATACGGGTGATTCGGTTCATGGTGAACTCGGTATTTCTCCCCGTCCTGCATGCGCACCTCCAGGACAGGAGAATGGTTCACCGTGTAGACGAAGATAGCGCTGATGGCGGCCGGATTTACGGCGAGGCCGGTGCGCTTGATGATCTGAATTAGCATTTTTAAACCTCGCCTATGGTTGATTCTTGATTGGCCTCGCAGGCCTTATGCTCTGTGGCTTCCAGCGAATTACCGGAATCTCCGAATCTAAAGCCGGTCAATCCGTGAATCATGGCAAAACCCTTCTGGTCTAGATGGGCGTGCCACTGTTGCAAGGCATCACGCTTGCGCCCCATCACGTCCGACTGGATGTACACCTTCACGTTGTGACCCATCGCGTGGTTGATCAGCAGCTCGCCGATCAGGTGGTCGATGCCGAGGTCTGCCCAACCGGTACGGGCCACCTTGCGCAGGTCATGGCTGGTCCACTCGCCCTGCCCCAACCGGGCAAACACGGCGCTGGCCTGGCCTTCGCTCAGGGCCTTGCCGTTGCGCGCCGGGAACAGGAACTGGCCGTCGTAGCCCTTGGCGTATTGGCCTTCGCGGTAACTGATGAGCAGCGCGCACACCTGCTCGGTCAATGGCAGGTGATGCTCGACGCCGGTCTTGGTGTGTTCGGCCGGAATGAACCACTCACGCTCGGCCAGGCTGATGTGCGACCAGCGCGCCTGCCGGGTTTCGCCGATGCGTGTGCCGTGGCAAAGCATCATCAGGGCCAACATGGCATCCAGCGGCGCGGGCACAATGACTGCGGCCAGTTGCTCAAGCAGTCCCGACAGCTGCACGCCACGCAGCCGCGACGGCTTGATCCCAACCTTGGCTTTCGAGAAGTCGTTGAACTTGATGGTCGCCATCGGGTTGGCCGAGATCAGCCCCAGCTTGAACGCCTGGCGGAAGGCCAGGGCCAGCAGCTGGAACACCGAACGCACGTAGTCGATGGAAATGCTCTCCTGCAGCGGCCACATGAGCTGGCTGTCGAGGGTCGCCTTGTCGATGCCGGTCAGTGGCAGGTCACCCAGGCGCGGCATCAGGTGACATTTGATTGCAGAGGCACCGGTCTTCTTGCGCTTGCTGGAGAGGTTGCGGTCGCGGGACATGCGCTCGGCGTACCAGGTCAGCAGCTCGCCGACAGTGACCCACTTCGACAGGTTCGCGCCGGTGCCAGCTTCCAGGCGCAGACGGATCGACGGCAGCGCGGCCACGACCTGCTTGGTGTTGAGGTCGGGATAGCTGCCGATCAGGTTCCATTCGCCCTTGCTCACCAAGTACCAGGACGCACGGGCACGAGCCTTGGTGAAGCGCAGATATAGACCGCGGTTCTCGATGTCGCGCAGATCCCGCACGATGCCGCCGGCCTGGCGCTTGATCTCGGCGTCACTGATCTTGACCGCGGCACTGCTCATGCAGCCACCACGGTAGGTGCGAGGCGAAGGTAGGCGCGGATCTGCTCCATCGCGTCAAAGTGGCCACGGCAAACCACAGCGAGATAGCCCTGATCATTCAGGCGCCGAATACAGGCCGCCTGGCTAGCCGACACGGCCGCAGGATCGATAGTGGCCTTGAATTCGATGTACAGGCCGAAGTAACCCCCGCGAGCCATTGGCAGAACCAGATCAGGAACACCCGCCTTCACGCCTTGCTGCTTCAACTTCAAGGCCACCAACTTGTGACGGTGACCGCCATTCGGAACGTGGTAGATCAGCTCGAACACTTGCGGATAACGCAGCTCGATCTCGGACAGCAACGCGGCTTGCTCCTGGCCTTCACGGTCGACTGACTTGGCGCGCACCGGCTTCTGCTTGAACTGCTTCATGGCGACCGGCGTCAGCAGAATGTCGTTCATGCCTTCTCTCCTGTGGTGATGTCGATTACTTCGAAAGTGCTAGGCCACATCAGGCTGCCGAACTTCTCGGCGGCCGAGTGATGCTCGAACAGCGCTACAGCGCGATCTGGTTTATCGGTGAGATCCCACTTGTAGGCGCAGCAATGCACTGCGTACCGGTACTCGGCCGGGTCAGTTGGTTCGAGATACGGGTTAGGCACGGGCACCTCCCAGCGTGGCGCGCAGTTGAGCAAGTGCGCCCTTGCCGATTTCCGGCGTCACCTTCGCTTCGACCCGCGCTGGTAGAGCCTTGGGCATCGATTGAAGCGGAAGGCCGGCCAGCAAGCGGCGGATGGTGATGGTGTAATTGCGATCGAACAGTTTCAGGCTAAGCGCCGTGTCCAGCTTGTTCAGGCTTTCGAAGCCGCACTCCTTGGCCGTGTGCCACACCGCGTCATGCGACCACTTGCCTTGCCCTGCCATACCCGGATGCGCGTTACGGCAAGCCTCCCGGTGTGCAGCGGAAAGCGTGGGCAATCCCAGCATTTCGGGGGTTGGCTTGCACCACTCAATGAACTGGCCAGGGCTTGGGATGAAGTCGCCGGGCTGTTTGCGAACCTGAGTCATGCCGAAATCGATCTGACCCTGAGTGCAGATACCTTCCTCGAGAAAGGCCTGAAACCATTGGCGCTTCGAAGCCTGGTAGGTTTCTTTGTCTGGCCACGCTTGGCGCCATGCCGAGCGGATCGAGCGCAACTCCTTGAACAGTTCGTTGATGGCCGTGACCAATGTGCTGTTGGTTTCAGTGCCTACTGGTGAAGCGTCTTCGGCGGCGATGAACTCACCAGACTGGGCTTTGGTCCACAGGCCCTGGGCAATCACAGAGACGGCTTTCATGACTTCACCCCGTTCTGCCATTCAGTGTCTTCATCGTCAAAGTCAGAAGCAGGGGCCGGCCTCGGCTTGAGCGGGGTCACATTCGAAGCGGCGGCCCGAGCTTTATCATTGGCGACCCACTTGACCAACATGCCCACCCATTCTGCCTGGGTGTTGCACTGGTGCTGCGGCTCGTAGTGTCCAGTGAACGCGACGCGAACTTGCTCGGTGAACAGGTCAAGCGACAACCCGCGGTGCAAGGCGTAGGTTTTCAGCAGTGTGTGGTCCGGCACCCAGTCGAGAGTCATTTCGCTAGGCATGCGAGGATCGACGGCCTCCCGCGCAGAGAGAGGTTCTTTATTCTTCTCTACATCTTCTTTAGGTAACGCTCCACTAACG
>RCUJ01000549.1_pt1 | contig 21514 bp, 21 predicted proteins | sample 2166321 | NCBI WGS metagenome assembly RCUJ01 (sample SAMN09932808, study PRJNA488358) | compost metagenome | feature: garden; material: soil; isolation source: compost soil in an enriched community after 118 h of incubation | place: Germany: Experimental Botanical Garden Goettingen | collected... | reverse complement strand
GCGGCTTTTTTGCATTCTGGCGCTGTATCTTGCGGGTTTCCCGACGGGTTTCGCCTGGAATTTCGCGTCAATCAAAAACGTCAAAAAGCACGTCGGCGACCACAGCCGTCGCGACTGCCACGAGGATCAGATCGGATCCTGCGACTCTCCATTCGTAGCCCGGATAGACGGGCAGGCGTGCCAGCATCGGCCCTGGGACCATCTTTTTTGCAATGCCCGGGGGCAAAGGCTTGCCGCGCGCCAGATTCTTACGGACCCCGGGCGGCAGTGAGCTGTAGCCAGATAAGCCGTACTCGTCTGCGTAGCCCCTGGCGACCGAGATAGTGATGCCGGCGTGGCGCAGGGTCACACTTGTGTCGCGGGAATCAGCCGCTCCGCCCTTGGACGAGCCGCCTTTATTGCCATTGCTATTACCTTTGCCTGACCCGTTGCCCGCGCCGTTGCCGTTGTTCTTATTACCTTGGCCTTGGCCTGCATTATCGGGTTTGCCTTTACCCTCAGGCGGAGCGGCGATAGCGCTGCCGCCCAAGTACATACAGCAGAGGGCAGCAGCGGCAAACTTCTTAACGGTGGGGGCATTCATGGAATGGCTCCTGAACGGCCAAAGGTGGCAGTGGAGCGATTCTAGGGTTGGCTGGGCCCTTTGGAATAGAGGCTGAACTGATAAAGATGTAAGCGGAATTGGCGTGCATCACGCGGCTTTCTTATGCGGCGCATATGCAATTTTGATGAGCTTTCCGGCCCCGGCTCGCTACGCTGCACGGCCAACTCGCTTATTTTTCATCACCCCTCGAATATTCAACGCGGCCAGCCCGACTTGAAGCGCAATCAGCGCAAACGCTCCATCGTGCAATCCCCATGCAATCCACAAGGCGTTGCTGAATAGAAATACCCAAAACCCCCATTGGCGTTTCGCTTTTCCTTGCGAAGCCACCAGCCACGCGGCCGCCAACGAGGTAATCATCGCGGGCCATTGAAGAAAATCCCATAGCGCGTCCATGGTGCGCATCTGCTCCCTGTCGCCGTCAGCCCAGTTTCTTGACGACACGTGCCAGTTTCGCGATACCGCCCGTGCCGCTTGCGGCTCGGCCCATCAGCGCGGTGCCCGCAGCCGTCAGCACGGTGCGCTTGAACAAGGTGCGGCCCTTCAGGCCGGCCACCATCAGCAATGCGCCTAAACCAAACACGATCAGATGCTCGCCAGGAAAGTCGGGGCGCCTGGCGTCTATGTCTTTCAATTCACGAAGTAGCGAGCGATTGCCGCGCTCGACCGGTTCCATTTCCACAACGTCGTCGGATCTCATGGTGGTCCCCCAAAGAATAGAAACTGGGTCCCACTCAGCAAGTGACATGCCAGGCACGGTGTGCGCCAGGGCTGGCTTATATCTGATAAGGTCCGGCGTATCTTTCCTACCGGCCACACCATGCATAAATCGTTCAAGGCACTACTGCTGGTTCCCTGCCTGTGGCTGGCGGCTTGCGCCATCAAGCCGCCGCCTGCAACGCAAGCGCAGCCACGCATCGACGAATTGCCGATGTACGGCGGCATGGACCGATCGGCTGCCGCCGAACTTCAGGCCAGCGATAAAAAGCTCATCTCGGACGCAGTCCAGGCGTTCGGCTCCGCCGACAAGGCGTCGCGGGCGTGGGTGTCGCAGGGATACCGCTTCTATCAAGCCGACCAGTTGGGCATGGCGATGCGCCGCTTCAATCAGGCCTGGCTGTTGAATCCGAACAACCCCGAGGTCTATACCGGCTTTGCCGCCGTGCTGCATGACCAGGGCAAGTTCTGCCAGGCCATGAGCATGATGGATTTGGCGATCAGCCATGATCCACCCACCTTCCAGGGAATCTACGCGGATGCAGGGCGCGTCGCGGCCCGCTGCGCGGCGGAAGACAAGACGCTGCCCCCCGAAGCACGGGTAGCGGCAACCGCCCGTTCCGACGAGTGGTACCGCAAAGGCGAGGCCGTCGAACCGGATAAGGGGTATCTGTATTCGTCCTGGGCCACCGCCTATTACTGGCGCGGGCAATATGACCAGGCCTGGGCGATGGTTGTCCGCGCGCGCGCCGCCGGCGGATCGCCCAGCCCGAAATTCATCAAAATGCTAAGCGCCCAAATGCCGGAACCGCGCCCATAGGCCGCCCAGCATGCGGGTGAATCCGGCTGCGTTGGCGGCATTTGCGATATTCTGCTGACCATCATGATCAAAGCTCTATGGTTGGCGTTGGGCTGCGTGATGCTGGCATTGGGCGTCATCGGCGCGTTCCTGCCGGTCATGCCGACGACGATTTTCCTGATTTTGGCGGTGGGCTGCTTTTCGCGCTCGTCTCCGCGCCTGGAAAAATGGCTGCTGGATAGTCCGACTTACGGGCCGCCCCTGCGTATCTGGCGCGAACAGAAGGCGGTGTCGCGCAAGGGCAAAACCTACGCTTGCCTGGGCATGATGGTGGGATACGGCATTTTCTGGTGGAGCGCGCATCCATCGTGGCCCCTGGCCGCGGGCGTCGGCCTGTTCTTTCTGGCCAGCGCGGCGTATGTGCTCAGCCGGCCGGCACCCAAACAGACGGGTGCCGGTAGCGAGCCGTTGCAGCGATAGGTCTTGTGCTGAATCGCGCGCGAATGATTTAGCGTTAAACCTTCAGTGTGAATGCCGGGGATCGCCCCGCGTTTCGATCACTTTCAGATAAAGCGTTGCGGGTTCCAGGCAACCGCCGGTCGACAATTGGCCGACCAATTGCCGATAGAGCTCCTGCCAGGGCGTTTGCGACGCCGGTGGCTGGTATGCCGGTTCCTGTTTGCGCCGTTCCATTTCTTCGTCGTCCACCAATGCGGTCACGCTGCGTTGGTTCAGGTCGACACGGATCTTGTCGCCTGTGCGCAGCAACGCCAGGCCCCCGCCCGCAGCGGCTTCCGGTGACATGTTCAGGATGGAGGGGCTGGCCGATGTGCCGCTTTGCCGGCCGTCGCCCAGGCAAGGCAACGAGTCGACACCGCGCTTGATCAGGTGCGAGGGCGGGGCCATGTTGACGACCTCCGCGCTGCCCGGATAGCCCACCGTGCCGGCGCCGCGTATCACCAGAATGCAGTGCTCGTCGATGTTCAGGGACGGGTCCTCGATGCGGGCGTGATAGTCCTCGGGGCCTTCGAACACAATGGCGCGCGCCTCGAAGGCGTTCTCCGATCCGGGCTCCGACAGATAGGTGCGGCGGAAGGCTTCGCCCACGACCGACATCTTGATGATGGCGCTGTCGAAGAAGTTGCCCGACAGCACGATGAAGCCGGCGCGGTGCTTGAGCGGCGCCTCGCAAGTGCGGATGACGTCGGCGTCGCGGGTCTTGGAGGCGGCGGCGATGTCGCCGATGGTTTTGCCGGACACGGTGGCGCAGTCTGCGTGCAGGCGGCCCGCCGCCAGCAGTTCGTGCATGACGGCGGGTACGCCGCCCGCCCGGTGAAAGCCTTCGCCCAGGTGTTCGCCGGCCGGCACGCAATTGACCAGCAGCGGCACGTCTTCGCCCAAGCGCTGCCAATCGTCCAGGCTAAGGTCGATGCCGGCGTGGCGGGCCATGGCGATCAAATGCGGCGGACAGTTGCTGGACGCGCCCAGCGCCGACGCCACGACGATGGCGTTTTCGAAGGCCTGGCGGGTCAGGATGTGTGACGGCCGCAGGTCTTCGCGCACCATGTCGCAAATGCGCATGCCGGTGGCGTAGGCCATCTGCGCGCGTTCGCGATAAGGGGCGGGAATGCTGGCGCAGGTGGGCAGCGACATGCCCAGTGCTTCCGCCAGCGAATTCATGGACAGCGCCGTGCCCATGGTGTTGCAGTGCCCGACCGATGGCGACGATGCCGTGGCCAGCGTCATGAAGCCTTCGTAGTCCAGCTTGCCCGCCGCCATCAGGTTGCGCGCATGCCAGATGACGGTGCCGGAACCCACCCGCTGGCCGTCGTGCCAGCCGTCCAGCATCGGCCCGCCCGACAGCACAATGGCGGGCAGGTCGACCGTGGCGGCGGCCATCAGGCAAGCGGGGGTGGTTTTGTCGCAACCGGTGGTCAGTACCACGCCGTCCAGTGGATAGCCGTGCAAGATCTCCACCAGTCCCAGGTAGGCCAGGTTGCGGTCCAGCGCGGCGGTGGGCCGCCGGCCTTGCTCGGCCAGCGGATGTACCGGGAACTCCATCGGGATGCCGCCCGCGTCCCGGATACCCGCCTTGATGCGCTCGGCCAGCGCCAGGTGATGCCGGTTGCAGGGCGCCAGGTCGCTGCCGGTCTGGGCGATGCCGATGATCGGCCGCCCGGACTGCAGCTCTTGCCGCGTCAGGCCGTAGTTAAGATAGCGCTCGACGTAGATCGCCGTCATATCGGCGTGCGAGGGGTCGTCGAACCATTTCTGGCTGCGCAACTTGCGGGGTATCTGAGACATGGGTGACTCGCTTGCTTCGCTTGGGCGTCAGGTAATAAGACGTCAATACTGAGACGTCGGTAAACAGGCCTTAATTACGCGCCTTCTGGATCTCGTCGTTCATCTGCTTGATGAGCTCGGGGCCCAGTTCCTGGGTGTACTTGTCGACCACCGGCTGAACCTTCTGGCGCATGCGGGCCACTTCCTCGGGGCTGACGGTGTTGATCTTCATGCCGGCCTTTTCAAGCGTCGCCATGGCCTTGGTCGAATCCTCGCGGCTGTCCTTGCGTTCGAAATCACGCGAGGCCGCCGCGGCCTGCCGGATCAGCTTCTGTTCGTCAGGCGACAAGGTGTCCCACCATTTCTTCGAGGCCAGCACCACCCACGGCGTGTAGACGTGGCGCGTGATGGTCAGGAAGGGCTGCACTTCGTAGAACTTGCTGCTTTGGATGGTGGTGATGGGATTTTCCTGGCCATCAACCGTGCGCGTTTCCAGGGCGGTGAACAGTTCCGAGAACGGCATGGGCACGGCGTTCGCGCCCAGCGTGTTGAAGACGCCCAACGCGATCTGGTTCTGCATGACCCGCAGCTTGATGCCTTGCATGTCTTCCGCGCGCACGATCGGATGCTTGGAATTGGTCATGTTGCGAAAGCCGTTTTCCCAATAGACCAGGCCAACCAGGCCCTTGGCTTCCAGCTTCTTCAACAAGTCCTGGCCCACCTTGCCATCCAGCACGGCGTCGGCTTCCTTTTCGCTGTTGAACAGGAAGGGCAGGTCGAACACGCCGAATTCCTTGACCATGCCTGCCAGCGGCGCGGTGGAACCCACCATCATTTCCTGTGCGCCGCCGGCCAGGGCGCCCTGCATTTGTTCATCGGAACCCAGCGTGGCGGAACCGAAGGTCCTCATCTTCAGCTTGCCGTCGCTGACTTTTTCAAGCTCTTGCGCCAGGAAGCGCGCGGCGCGGCCCTGGACGCTTTCTTCGTTCAGGCCGTAGCCGAAGCGGATCAGGCGCGGCTTGACGTCGGCCGCCGCGGCCACGCCGGCCACAGCGCAGGACAGCGCGGTAGCCAGCACAAGTAGACGGGTCTTGAATCGAATGGTCATGGTGCTCCTCCTTGGGGTTTTCTCTATGCCGCTAGTGCATCCAGCGTGCGGGTACGGTGATCAGTTCTGGGAAGATCACCAACAGAATCAGCAAGACCGTATAGGCCACGACGTAGCGCCACACGCCCTTGCAGATAGTTTCCATATTGATGCGGGCCACGCCGCACACCACGTTCAGTACCGTTCCGACAGGCGGAGTCAGCAGGCCCACGCAGCCCACCATGACGAACATGACGCCGAAGTAGACAGGGTCGATGCCGGCCTTGGTGACGACCGGCATCAGAACCGGCGCCAGGATCAGAATGGTGGGCGTCAGGTCCATGACCGTGCCGATCAAGGTCAGCAGAATCAGCAGCGCGAACATCAGCAGCTTGGGCTGGTCCATGATGGGCTCAAGCAACGCAATGAGGTCTTGCGGCATGTCAGCCAGCGTGATCATGTAGGACGACACCATCGCGGCGGCCACCAGGAACATCACCACGGCCGTGGTGCGCGCGGCGTTCACGAACAGCGGCACCAGGTCCCGCAGGCCGATTTCGCGGTAGACGAACAGGCTGACGGCCAGCGCGTAGACGGCCGCCACCACGGCCGCTTCGGTTGGCGTGAAGATGCCGCCGCGCAGCCCGCCGATGATGATGACGGGCAGCATCAAGGCCCACAGCGATTCGCGCAGCGCTTTCCAGCGGTTGCTCCAGGGCTCGCGCGGCGTAGGCGTGATGCTGCCGTGCTTGCGCGCCACCCAGGTCCATACCGCCACCAAGGTCAGGCCCATCATCAGCCCGGGCGCGATGCCCGCAAAGAACAGCTTGGTGATCGACACATTCGTGGCCACGCCAAAAATGATGAACGAGATGGACGGGGGAATGATGGGGGCGATGATGCCGCCCGCGGCGATCAGCCCCGACGCCTGCCCGGCGTCATAGCCTTTTTCGCGCAGCATGGGGATCAGCAGGGAACCCAGCGCGGCGGCATCGGCCACGGCCGAGCCGGATAACGCGGCCAGCAGCACGCTGGCAAAAATGGCCACGTAGCCCAAGCCGCCCTGAATATGGCCGACGAACATGCTGGCCAGGCGCACGATGCGGCGTGAAATGCCGCCCGCGTTCATGAGTTCGCCTGCCAGCATGAACAGCGGTACCGCCATCAGCGTGAAGCTGTTGGCGCCCGTCAGCATGTTCTGCGCCAGGATCTGGGTGTCGAAGAAATTCAGTTGGAACATCATCGCCAGGGCGCTGAGCAGCAGCGCGAAGGCAATCGGCATGCCCAGGGCAATCAGCCCAAGCAGCACTAGCAGGAAGACGGTCAGGATCATTGCGGGTTTCCGGGCGGGGCGGGGAGGCGGGTGCGTGGGGCGGACAGGGCCGGGATCAGATGGCGGGGTCTTCCGGGCTGGATTCCGCCGGCAAGGGGCCGCCGGCAAGCACGCGGATGATGTCGATCACGGTCAGGATGCCCATGGCGACGGAGGCGTACAGCGCCGCGGTGGTAAACACCGCCAGGCGCATTCCCGTCACGGGCAGCACGGTGCCCATGCCGATAACGGTCTGTACCCAACTGCCTTGCGCCATCAACCAAAGCACCCACAGCACCAGCAATTGGCAGAACAAGTGCGACACGCGGCGGGCGGTGGGGCCGAAGCGGTCGACCAGCATGGTGACGCCAATGTGGTGGTGATCGCGCAGCGCAATGACTGCGCCCAGGAAGATCAGCCAGACGAAGGCCAGGCGGGACACCTCGTCTGACGCATTGATGCCGGAATTGAACAGGTAACGCAGCGCCACGTTGCCGAACAGCAGCACGACCATGACGACCAGACAGGCCACCATCAGCCAGGTCTGCAACTTGAAACACCAGTCGGCGGCGCGGGCCAGCGGTGTACCGCTGGGCCGCCCGGAAGGGAAGGCTTGCATGTTTGTCTCCTACCCCGTTTTCCGGGGCTTTTTTCGCTTATGCTTTTGCGGATGTTAGCGCTAACATTTTGACTTTGGCAAGCCCTGTTTTTTGCGTCAGACTACGCGCTTCCTATTCGACCAAGAGGCCCAATGTCCGTCCGTAAACCCCGAAGCTCACACGCCGGCCGCGTCACCATGCAAGAGGTTGCACGCCGTGCAGGCGTCAGCGCCATCACGGTGTCGCGCGCGCTGCGCACGCCTGACAAGGTGGCCGAGGCCTTGCGCCTGCGCATCGCCCGGGTCTGCCAGGATTTGGGCTACGTGCCCAACCACGCCGCCAGCGCGTTGGCGTCGGCGCGGTCGCAAACCATCGTGGTGCTGATTCCGTCATTGAGCAACGTGGTGTTCGTGGACATCATTTCCGGCATCAAGGAAGTGCTGGACCAGCAGGGTTATCACATGCTGATCGGGGTGACGGGGTATTCGCCTGACGCGGAAGAAGCCTTGCTGCGCAAGTATTTGCAGCATTCGCCGGACGGGGTGATCTTGACCGGGATCGACCACAACCCAGGCACCTGGACATTGCTGCGCACGCAGCGGATCGCCACGGTGCACACCATCGAAACACTGGCCGATGGCGAGGACATGAGCGTGGGCTTTTCCCAGTTCGATTCGGGTTACGCCGCTTGCCGCCATCTGGTGGAGCGCGGCCGCCGTCGCATCGGCATCATCGGGGCTCAATTGGACCCGCGTTCGCTGCGCCGCTGCGAAGGCGCGCGACAGGCGTTGCGCGATGCGGGCTGCTACGACGCCACGCTGGAAATCATGACGCCGGAGAAGTCGTCCATCAGCCTGGGCGCGTCCTTGCTGGAAACATTGCGCACCCAGCATCCCGATTGCGATGCCGTCTTCTTCTGCAACGATGATCTGGCGCAGGGCGCCGTGTTTCAGTGCGGCAGGCTGGGCGTGCGCGTGCCGGAGCAGATGGCCATCATCGGCTTTCATGATCTGGCCGGAACTGCCTGGACCACGCCGCCCTTGTCGACCATCGCCACGCCGCGCTATCAGATCGGCCTGTCGGCGGCCGACCTGTTGATGCGGCACCTGGCCGGTGAGCCTGTCGCCCAGCGGCATGTGGACTTGGGCTTTACGCTGGTGCAGCGCGAAACCAGTTGAAGGGCGGCGTCACGTTGCGCGGCGCAACGCCAGGAACACACCCGAGGCCATGATCAGCCCCATGCCCGCCAAGGCCAGGCCGTCTGGCGGCCGTTGAAACCAGAACGTGCTGAACAAGACCGCCAGCAGCAGTTGGAAGTAATTCAAGGGCGCCAGCGTGGCGGCTGATACGCGCTGGAACGCGGCAATCAGCAACACCTGCGCCAAGCCGCTGCATGCGCCCAGCGCGATGATCAGCGTAGCGTCGGCCGGACTGGGCCAGGGATCCGGCAGGAAGAAGGGGGCGGGCAGCGCCGTGACAATCAGGCAGATGATCGCGGTATAGGCGTATTGCACCGGCCCGGGCACTTTGCCCGACAGCTTGCGCGTCAGCACCTGGAAAATCGCGTAGCACACGGCCGAGACCGCCATCAACAGCGTGCCCAGCAGCGGCAGGTCGGCGCCGGGGCGCACGATCAACAGCATGCCGGCAAAGCCCGCGGCTACGGCCACCCACTGCACGGGCCGCACCTGTTCGCGCAGCAGCCAGGGCGACAGCGCCACCATGATGAGCGGTGAGGTGAAATAGATGGCCGTGGCTTCCGACAGTGGCATCCAGATCAGCGCGGTCATGAAGCACGTGGCCACCGTGGCAAGCGTTATCCCGCGCAGCACCAGCAGCGGCTTCTCGGGGGCGTCGCGCAGGCGCAGGCCGGGGGCGTGGCGCCACAGCATGTAGACCGCGAGGACAATCACGGCCAAGTACCGCATCACGTTCAGGAAAGGCGCGGGGTAGCGCTCCAGCATGTGCTTGGAACCGGCGTCAAACGTGGCGAATGCCACCAGCGCCGCGAAGAACAGCAGGATGCCCGCGTTGCGCGACGCGGCGGGGGCGGGCAGGACGGCGTCGGGAACGGAGGCCATGGATTGACTCGCGCGTCAGGCGCTGGCCTGGCCCATGCCTTGCAGGAAGGCGTCAAGCGCGGGGCCGATGGCCTGGACCATGTAGCCGCCTTCCTGTACGACGACGGTCGGCACACGCAGGCTGGCCACGCGCGCGCCGATGTCACGGTAGGCGTCGATGTCCAGCTTGAGCACGCTGATGGGGTCGTCCTTGTAGGTGTCAAAGCCTAATGCCAGCACCAGCGCTTCTGGCCCGTAGCCGGCCAGCGCCGTCAATGCCGTATCCAGCGCGGCCAGGAAGGGATCGTTGCCCGAGCCATGCGCAAGCGGCAGGTTCAGGTTGTAGCCTTCGCCCGCGCCGTGGCCGCGTTCGTCCGCGTAGCCGGTGTAGAAAGGGTAGTAGGCGCTGGGGTCGGCGTGCAGCGACACGGTCATGACGTCGGCGCGGTGGTAGAAAATGTTCTGGGTGCCATCGCCATGGTGCGCGTCCACATCCAGCACCGCCACCTTGGACCACGTCTGCAGCAAGCGGCTGGCCGCCGCCGCGCTGCTGTTCAAGTAGCAGAAGCCGCCGGCGCGGTCGCGATGCGCGTGATGGCCGGACGGCCGGCACAGCGCGTAGGCCATGCCCGCCGTGCTGGCGACATGGTCCGCCGCCGCCACCGCGCTGTGGGTCGAGCGCAGCGCCGAGCGCCAGGTGTGCGGGCCGATCGGGCAAGACAGGTCGCTTAGGTAGTAGCCCGTTTGCGCCACGATGGACGGCGAAGGGCACGGCCCGCGCCCGGCCTGTTCGATGCGGCCGCTGTAGTAGGGCGACAGGTTGGGCAGGACTTCCGGCCCAGGGTCCACGCCGGGCGCCTTCAGCGACTGCCAGCGCGTATAGGCGGTTTCCAGGTAGTTCAGGTAATCGGCGCTATGAATGCTCTCTAGCGGCTTGCGGCCGTAGTCGGAAGGCGCTTGCACCACGATGCCGCGCGCCGCCAGCGCGCCTTGCAGGCTTTCCGCTCGCGATGGCAGATCAGTGGGCGCGCTGAGCCGGCCCAGCCGCATGAACTGCTGCGGGGTGTGCAGCAATTGTTCTTCCGAGAAAAACGCCTTCATGATGGTCCTCGCTGATGCGTCAAGCCTGCTTGATTTCGATTTCGACAAAAACGAATTCGGTATCGCCGGGGTTGATGACGTTGTGCTCAACGCCAACCGGTCGATAGTAGGCGATGCCCGTCGTAAGCTGGCTGGTGACCTGGCCCGTGGGCGTGTCCAGCAACAAGGGGCCGGTGGTCTGCGGGACCACCACGTAGTTCATGCCATGGCGATGCCAGCCCGTTTCGCCACCGGGCGGAAAGCGCCATTCGGTGACGGTGACCAATTCGTTATCGATCTGCACGGTGGGAACGGCGGCGGGACGTTGCACGAGGAATGCTCCTGAGGTTGGCTTGGGGTTGTCTTGCGGGCAGGGCGTTTGTGATCAGGCCATTGTCGCCTGAGTGGGGTCCCAGTGCTGGCCGGGAACGGCGGCGATCAACTGCCGCGTGTAGGCATGCTGGGGGTTGTCGAAAATCTGTGACGGCGAGCCGTACTCGACGACCTTGCCGCGATGCATCACCAGCACCGAATTGCAGATCTGAGCGGCCACCCGCAGGTCGTGGGTGATGAACACCAGCGCAATCTGCAAGCGCTGTTGCAAGTCATGCAGCAGTTGCAGCACCTGTGCCTGCACCGACACGTCCAGCGCCGATACCGATTCGTCGGCCACCAGCACCTTGGGCTCCAGCGCCAGCGCGCGCGCGATGCCGATGCGCTGGCGCTGCCCGCCCGAGAATTGATTCGGATAGCGATCAAAGGCGGACGGGTCCAGGCCCACCAGCGACAGCAGTTCGCGCACGCGGGCCTCGGCCTTCGCACGCGGCACGCCATTGGCCACCGGGCCGTCGCTGATGATGCGGCCTACGGTGTGGCGCGGGTTGAGCGATGCGAACGGATCCTGGAAGATCATCTGGATATCGTGGCGCAGCGGGCGAAAGCGCGACTCCGACATCTTGGCAATGTCCTGGCCGTTAAAGATCAATTGCCCGCCGTTGATGCCCACCAGCTTCAGCAGGCATTTTCCGATGGTCGATTTTCCCGACCCCGATTCCCCCACGATGCCCAGCGTCTCGCCCCGCCGCACGGTGAAGCTGACGCCGTCCACGGCATGCACTTCACGCTTGCCGCCCAGCCAGCCATGGCCGATCACGTAGGTTTTCTTCAGGTCTTTCACTTCCAGCACGGGCGCGTCGTCGCCGGTTGCCGTGCGTTCTTCGCCACGGCGGTGCGGCACGGCCGCGATCAGGCGCTGGGTGTAGGGGTGGCGCGGACGGTTCAAGACTTCGTCGGCGGGGCCTTGCTCCACCAACACGCCTTTTTCCATGACGGCAACGCGATGGGCAATTTCGGCCACCACGCCGAAGTCGTGCGTGACGAACATCACGCCCATGCCTTTTTCCTTTTGGATGCGGGCAATCAGCGCCAATATCTGCGCCTGCGTGGTGACGTCCAGCGCCGTGGTGGGCTCATCGGCGATCAGCAGCGCGGGCTCCAATGCCAGCGCCATGGCGATCATGACGCGCTGGCGTTGGCCGCCGGACAAGCGGAACGGGTAGACGTGGTAGAGCGTTGCCGGGTCAGGCAGGCCCACGAAGTCCAGTAGTTCCAGCGTGCGCCGCAGGCGGTCGGCGCCCGGATAGGCGTTGTGGACGCGCATGACTTCACTGATCTGCTCGCCCACCGTCATCAGCGGGTTCAGGGCTGACAGCGGCTCCTGGAAGATCATCGCCATGTCCTTGCCGCGCATGGCTTGCAGGGTGGCTTCGTCTTGCCGCAGCAGGTCTTGGCCACGGAACAGAATGCGGCCTTGCTGCGGCGTCAGGTAGTCGGGCAAGAGGCCCATGATGGCGTTGGCGCTCATGGACTTGCCCGAACCGGACTCGCCCACGATGCAGAGGATTTCGCCGGCGTGGATATCGTAGGAAACGTCCTGCACGGCAAAGGGCCGGTCGCTGCCTCGGGGCAGCGCAATACTCAGATTCTGGACGGACAACAGCGGCGTGGATTCGGTCATGTCGGTCTCCTATTCGCCGCGCTTGCGCAGTTGGGGGTTGAGGGCATCGTTCAAGCCTTCGCCGATCAGGTTGATGGCCAGCACCGTCAGCAAGATGGCCACGCCGGGCCAGACGCTCATCCACCAGGCTTCCCGGATCATCGTGCGCGCAGCACCGATCATGAAGCCCCAGCTCATCAGGTTGCGGTCGCCCAGGCCCAGGAAGGACAGGGACGATTCGGTCAGGATGGCGGTCGCCACCATGAACGAGGCCGACACAATGATGGGCGACATGGCGTTGGGCAGGATCTGGGTGCCGACGATGCGCGCGGGCGTTTGGCCGATGACGATAGCGGCCTGGACGAATTCGCGCTGCTTGAGCGTCATGAATTCCGAACGCACCAGCCGCGCCGCCGGTGGCCAGGACACCACGGCGATAGCTCCCATGATGGAATACACCGACGGGCTCAGGATGGCCACCAGCACGACCGCCATCGCCAATTGCGGAATGGTCTGGAAGAACTCGGTGAAGCGCATCAGCGCGTCGTCCACCCGGCCGCCGCAGTAGCCGGCCACCGACCCGATCAGGATCCCGAACAGCAGCGCCACCGCGGTCGACAGCAGCCCCACCATCAGCGACACGCGCGCGCCCCACACAAGACCCGCCGTGATGTCGCGCCCCAGCATGTCGGTGCCAAAGGGGTAGGCGGCATTGGTGAACGGCGGAATCAAGGGGTCCGCCACCATCATCCAGGGCGACTCTTCATACAGCAGCGGGGCGGCCAGCGCCACGATCACCACGATCAGCATGATGGCAAGGCCAGCCACCGCGCCGTAGTTGCGCATATAACGTTGGGCAAATGACTTCATGCGGCGGCTCCTTGCTGCGCACCGGCGCCAATGCGGGGATCGATCAGGCGGTACAGCACGTCGGTCAGCAGGTTGAACACCACCACCATGATGGAAGTGACGAGGAAGATGCCCAGCAGCAATTGGTAGTCGCGTTGCAGCAGGGCGTCGAACATCAGGCGGCCGATGCCCGGCCACGCGAACACGGTTTCAGTCAGCACCGCGCCGCCGGCCATCTGGCCAAGCTGGATGCCGGCGAAGGTGATGACGGGCAGCAGCGCGTTGCGCAACACGTGGGCGCGGATCACGCGGCTGGGGCTAACCCCCTTGGCGCGCGCCGTCTTCACGAAGTCCATGCCGATCACTTCCAGCATCGACGCCCGCGTCAGCCGCACGTAGACGGCCATGAAGAAGCAGCCCAGGGTGACGGTGGGCAGGATCAGATGCTGGGCGATATCGCCCGCGCGTGCCCAGCCGGTCAGCCCCGCGCCCACGGTTTCCATGCCGAAGGCGGGCAGCCACCCCAGCACCACCGAGAAAAGCAGGATGCCCATGAGCGACAGCCAAAAGAGCGGCGTCGCATAGAGCAGCAGGGCGCCCGTCATGACCGAGCTGTCGATCCAGCGGCGCTTGTTGCGGTAGCGCGCCTTGGCCGCCACGACCCCCAGGAAGACGCCCAGCACGATGGAAAACACAAAGGCGCAGGACATCAGCAGGAACGTGGCGGGCAGGCGCTCGACGATGAGATCCAGCACGGGGACATGATTGCGGTAGGAGAAGCCCAGGTCCAGTTGGACCACGCCCTTCAGGTACAGCATCAACTGCGTCAGGATGGGCTTGTCCAGGCCGAATGCCGCGCGCAGCTGTTCCACGTAGGCGGCGTCGCCCGCGCCAGCCTGGCCCGCCAGCACGGCGGCGGGGTCGCCGGGCGCCAGGCGGATCAGGAAGAAATTGATGATCACCACGCCCAGCACGACCACCAGGGCCTTGCCGATGCGGGACAACAGAAAAGACAGGAATTTCATGCTTGAAGTCCTTCTCAGGCTGGCGTGGGCAGCCAAGGGCCTGCCCGCCGCGCGGCCGGGATCCGCCGCCGCGGGGAGCTCCGCGGCGGCGTCTTGCTGCGCTTACTTTTCGATGTAGACGTCGTCGAACGATTCGTTCAGGCCAATGGCGGTCTTGACCAGGTTCTTGACGTTGGCGCGGTACAGGGTGGGGAACTCCATGTCCACCATGAAGCCGTTGGCTACGTCGTTGACCAGCGTCGTCTGCAGCTTGGAGTAGATTTCCTGGCGCTTGGCCGGGTCGACTTCAGAGGCGGCGGCTTCCCACTGCTTGTCGGTCTCGGGGTTGCTGTAGCCCTGCACGTTGGCAAACGGCGACCCCTTGACGATGTTCGACGAGATATACAGGCGCTGCACGCCCAGCGCGGGGTCGCCGTACTGGTAGGTGAAGTTGGTGGTCAGGTCGAAGTCCCAGTTGCCGGTGCGGCTGGCCCAGCCGCCTGCATCCGTGGATTCCAGGTTGACCTTGAAGCCCAGTTGTTCCAGCGCCTGCTTGGTGTATTCGCCCAGGCGGTCCCAGGTGGAGCCGTACGGGAAGCTCAGTTGGCGGATCGTGTAGTCCTCGGGCTTGATGCCTGATTCCTTGATCAGCGCGCGCGCCTTCTTCATGTCAAACGGCATGGGCGGCGTGTTCTTGTCGTAGAACATTTCGGTGGTGACGAACGGGCCGGTCGACACTTTGCCCAGGCCGAAGAAAATATTGTTGACCACCATCTGACGGTTCATCGCTGCCATGACCGCTTGACGCACCTTCAGATTGTCGAAGGGCGGCTTGCGCATGTTGAAGAGCAGGTAGGCCTGCGGCGAGAACATTTCCCAGCCGGCGGTGGTGTATTCCACCTTGGGCAGGGCGCGCAGGCGCTTGATGTCGACGTTGTCCACGTCGCCGCCGCGCAGCACGTCCACGCTGCCGCGTTCGAAGGCCACCGCGCGCGAGGCCGCATCGGGAATCACGTTGAACACCAACTCGTCCAGGTACGGCATGCCCGGCTTCCAGTAGTTGGGGTTGCGCGTCAGCTTGATGTATTCGCCACGCTTCCATTCCTTGAACATGAACGGGCCCGTGCCCACCGGCTTCTGGTTCGCCGGATTGGTCATGAAGTCGGTGCCGGCGTACAGATGCTTGGGCATCATGGGTGCAAAGCCCGGTTCGAACATCAGCATGAAGGCCGGGAAGGCGGTCTTCAGCTTGATGACGACGGTCTTGGCGTCGGGCGCGGTGACCGAATCGACGAACTTGTTCAGGATGACGCGGGCGCGCGCATGCGTCTTGGGCAGCATCTCGGCCAGCGAGAACACGACGTCTTCGGACGTGAACGGCTTGCCGTCATGCCACTTGACGTTGTCTTGCAGGTGGAAGGTGTAGGTCAAGCCATCGGCCGACGCCTCCCAGGATTTGGCCAGGCCCGGCTTGGGTTTCAGGCTGGTGTCATAGGTCAGCAGGCTTTCGTAGATCTTGCCCGCGACGAATTGCGTGGGCCCTTGCTGGTTGATGGCCGTGACGATCACAGGCGGCTCGGGCTGAACAATCATGTTCAGGGTGCCGCCCTTGGTCTGGGCCAAGGCCTGGGTGGCGGGTAGCGCGGCCGCAAGGACCAATGCGCCGATGCTTAGGGAGAACCATTTCTTCGATTTCACTGCGAGCCTCCGGGCTGGAAAGGGACTGACAGGTGACCGCCGCTGCGCGGCGGATGCCGTGCTTTGACAAGCAAACCTTGTGCCACCTGGGTTTCTCAGGGGTACTACAGGTGAAGCCGCTACAGCCATGCTTCGTACAGGTGCTGGGTAAGGCAGGCCGCGCACCATTGCGGCGAAATCGGCGGTGCACCGCGGCGTGCCAGAGGACGTCGGCATGGGCGGTGCATTGATCGGATGGAAACGTGGCCGCTAGCGCGCGGCGTTGGCGCGCGCCACCATGGCGTCAAGCAGGACGTTGCAGCCGGCTTCCAGATGCTCGGGCTGCGCGTCTTCAATTTCGTTGTGGCTGATGCCGTCCTTGCACGGCACGAAGATCATGGCGGTCGGCGCCACCGCGGCCATGTAGACCGCATCGTGTCCAGCGCCCGTCACGATGTTCATGGCGGGCAGATGGCGCTGGGCCGCGCCCTGGCGCACCTTGTCCACCAGGTCGGTGTCGAACGGTGTCGGGCGGAAATACTGCACGTCTTTCAAATCGACTTGCACGCCATGGGCCACCGCGATGTCATCGCAGGCGCGCCGCCATTGCTGGTCCATGCGCGTCAAGGTGGCTTCGTCTTCGTGACGCAGGTCGGCGGTAAACCGGACCTGGCCCGGGATGACGTTGCGCGACCCGGGGTGCGCGTGGATTTCTCCCACGGTGCCGCGCCCATGCGGTTGATGCGCGTTGGCAATGTTGATTACCGCCTGCACCAGAAAGCTGGCGGCGAACAGGGCGTCGCGGCGGATCGCCATCGGGGTGGGTCCGGCATGCATTTCCATGCCCGTTACGGTGATGTCGTACCAGCGCAGGCCAAGCGACCCGGTCACCACGCCGATGGTCTTTTCCTCGTGTTCAAGGATCGGGCCTTGCTCGATGTGGGCTTCAAAATAGGCGTCCACCGGACGCCCACCCACCGGGTCCGTGCCTGCATAGCCAATGGCCGCAAGCTCGTCGCGCACGGCGATGCCCTGGGCGTCTTGCGCTGACAGCGCCGTCTCCAAGGGGAATTTTCCGGCGAACACGCCGGAACCCATCATTACGGGCACAAAGCGCGATCCTTCCTCGTTGGTCCAGATAGCCACTTCCAGCGGCGCTTCGGTCTGCACGCCGGCATCGTTCAGGGTGCGCATCACTTCAAGTCCGGCCAGCACGCCATAACAGCCGTCGAACTTGCCGCCAGTGGGCTGCGTGTCGATGTGGCTGCCGGTCATGACTGGGGGCAGATCGTTGTTGCGGCCCGCGCGGCGCGCAAAAATGTTGCCGACCTGGTCCACCCTTACGGTCATGCCGGCTTCGCGCATCCAGGCGGTGACCAGGTCTCGGCCTTGGCCGTCCAGCGCGGTGAGCGCCAGGCGGCAGTTGCCGCCTTTGGGGGTTGCGCCAATTTGCGCCAGATCCATCAAGGACTGCCACAGCCGTTGGCCATTGATGGACAGGGAAGACGATGTCATGGGGCGCCTCGATGGTCGGAGAGTGAGTCGAAGTCTTCGCGCAGCCTTGCCAGGATGCCCAACAGGTGCGTGTGCATGGCGTGGCGCGCGCGGATTGGATCGCGCGCCGTGATGGCGGTCAGGATGCGCTGATGCTCGGCTTGGGCGGCGGCCCAGGCTCGGGTGGTGACAAAGTAGTCCTGCATGCGGCTGTACACCGAGCTGGCTTGGCTCAGGTTCCACAAGTGCGCCACGGCCGAGGCCAGCGCGGCGTTGCCGCAGGCCGCGCCAATGGCGCTGTGGAACGCGCGGTCGTGGTCGCCGGGCGCGTCGGTCAGCGACATGGCGGCGTGGGCGTCGCGAATGGCGGCAATCTGCGCGGGGGTGGCCTGGTGCGCGGCCAGCGCCGCGCATTCCGGTTCAATCAGCATGCGCGCTTCGAGCAGGTCGAAGGGGCCGATGTCGTCCTGCCCGGCCGGCACGGTTGCGCCGGTGGCGGGCTGCGCGGGAAATGCGGCGCCGTCGGGCGCGATGGTGACGAATACGCCCGTGCCCACGCGCACTTCCACATAGCCTTCGATTTCCAGGGCAATCAATGCTTCGCGGATGGACGCCCGGCTGACTTGCAGTTGTTCCGCCAGCTCGCGTTCGGACGGCAAGCGTCCGCCCCGAGCAAAGTCGCCCGCCCGGATGCGGCCGGCGATCTGGTCGGCGATCATGCGGTAAAGGCGGGTGGCGGCGACAGCCTGGAAAGTGCTCATCAATGGGACGTTGCTATGGCCTGGTGGTCAGGCCACCAATATAGGCACGTCGCCATTGAAATAGAAGGGAAATATCGCGTTTTCAGGGAAAACGATCAGAGGGATTCCACGTCTTCCTATCTGGTGGTCAGGCCAGTTAGGAAGCACGCGGTGGGGCTATTGCTGTCCGTTGTCGCCGTCGGGTTCCGGTGTCTGCGTGAAAGCGCGAACCAGGCGGGCGATGCCGTCCAGTTCGTCGTGCGCGCCCACGACCCATTCGGGTTTTTCGAAGGGGCTGTCCGAAGGCGCGTTGTCCATGCTTGCCTTCAGGTCGTTAAGCAGTTCCAGCGCCATGTCGGTGGCTTGGGGGCTGCTGCGGGTGGAAAGGGCGATGGCAATTGCCAGCGCCTGGCGCATGGCCAGCAGGCGGCCGTCCAGTTCAGTGCCCATGAGGCGTCCTTGTTATGCAACATGAAAGGGGGCATTTTAAGGTCCAGGCAAGTCCCGCGCGCGGGTGCGGCCGGGGTTTGCGCAAGATCAAGATGCGCCGGCAGCCATGGGCGAATAATCCCGGGTATGCAAGCCGCCCTACGCCCACCCGCTACGCCGCCCGCGCCAGTCGCCGCCGCGCCTTTTTTTCCCCCTCAGTTGCTGGCCAGGCTGGACAAGAACGGGCCGCGCTATACGTCGTATCCCACGGCCGACCGCTATCACGGCAATTTTGGCGAACAAGACTATCGGCTGGCGCTGCGGCAGCGGCGCGCCACCTGTCCCACCGAGCCCCTTTCGCTGTATGTACACATTCCGTTTTGCGATTCGGTCTGCTACTACTGCGCGTGCAACAAGGTGGTGACCCGGCATCATGACCGCGCCGCCCGCTATCTGGATGCGCTGGCAAGCGAAATTGCGTTGCACGTCAACGAGCTGGGCGCGGGCGTTCCGGTGTCGCAACTGCATTTCGGCGGGGGCACGCCAACCTTCCTGTCCGACAACGAACTGACCCGGCTGATGCGGGACTTGCGGACGGCTTTCCAGTTTGCGCCGGATGCCGAGATCTCTATCGAGGTCGATCCCCGCACGGCCACGCCGCAACGCCTGGCGCATTTGCGCGAATTGGGATTCAACCGGCTGAGCTTCGGTGTGCAGGATTTCGATGCGCGCGTGCAAAAGGCAGTGCATCGCGTGCAGTCCTTCGATGATGTCCGGACGCTGATGCAAAGCGCTCGCGCGCTGGGCTATGACTCGATCAACATGGATTTGATCTACGGGCTGCCTTTGCAGACCACGGAATCGTTCGCCCGCACGATCAAGCAGGTGGTGGCGCTGCGCCCCGACCGCATCGCGCTGTACGCCTACGCGCATTTGCCAGAGCGCTTCAAGCCCCAGCGCCGCATCAATGAAGCGGACTTGCCCGAGCGCGCGACGCGGGTCGGTTTGCTGGGTTCCGCTATCGATGGCTTCTTGCAGCAGGGCTATACCTACATCGGCATGGACCACTTCGCGCTGAACACCGACGCGCTGGCAATCGCCAAGCAGCGCGGTGAACTGCATCGGAATTTTCAGGGCTACAGCACGCAGCCTGACCGTGACCTGGTCGCGTTGGGGGTGTCGGCGATCGGTCGCATCGGCAACACCTACAGCCAGAACGCAAAGGGGCTGGATGCGTACTACGGCGCGATCGAATCCGGGCATTTCGCGGTTGAACGGGGCCTGGCACTGTCGCCCGACGACTTGGTGCGGCGCGAAGTCATCATGGACATCATGTGCCAGGGGCGCGTGGACTTCGCCACGGTCGAAGCGCGCCATGGGCTGCGCTTCGGTGACTATTTCAGCCGCGAACTGCTGCAAATGGCCAATCTGGCCGAGTTGGGGCTGGTCAACCTGCGGGCGGGTGATGTGCAGGTGACCGGGTTGGGTTGGTATTTTGTGCGAGCCGTCGCCATGGTGTTTGACGGCTATCTGGGCAGCGTCAGCAGCACTGCCAGCTATTCCCGCATTATTTGAGATCCCGGCCTGAGATCGCCGTCACGACGCGGGTTCATTCGGCGAATTTTTCGCGCAGGTAGAGCGCAAGCGACAGATCGTCGGCCAACTGCAGTTTGCGCATGGCTCGGCGCTTGTGCGTGCTGATGGTCTTTTTGCTACGCATGAGCCGCGCGGCAATCTGCGTGACCGACAGCCCTTGACTGATGTGGCGCAGGATCTCGACTTCCGACGTGGTCAGCATCGCGTGCGGGTTGGTAGGCAGAAGCGGGCGGATCTTGCCGTCTTGCACCGAAAGAAAATCATCCTTGCCGCTGAGCACGCCTCGAATGATCTCGGGCAGCAGCATCATGCCCCATTGCTTGGCAAGGTAGCCGTTGGCCCCCGCCCGGTAAGCAGCATATTGCGTCTCCTGCCGGTTGCCGGCCGAAAACGTGATGATCGACAGGGTAGGGTGGTAGCGCCGCAAGCGGCGCAGGAAATTGACGCCGTCCCAGGGTTCCTGGGGCAGGTAGAAGTCGATCAGGGCGACGTCACAGGGTGCTTTGCTCAGTTTTTCCAGCAAGGCGCGGGCGGATGTTTCGCGATGCAGTACCCGAAAGCCCGGCCGGCTTTCCAGGTACGCGCCGACGCCCAGCGCCACGACCGGATGGTCGTCAAGTATTGCAACCTTGATGACCGAAGGCAGGCGCGACAGCAGCAGGTGCCGACGCCCGCCTGAGCGGCTGCCGCCGTCGCCGCAGCGAGACGGGTTTGAAAGCGTTGCCGCTTTGGTCACAAGTTTTGGGACAGCTTTCATCGATGCTCCACAAGCCGGGAAAAAGGACGTTGGTGGCGGGTTCAGCCGGCTAGAGTTGAAGTCCGGAGCACGCTCCGCGGTCAGTCGTAAATTTGCGATGGAAGGTTACGTTTTCGGGCGGCTGTCCGGATAGGAATCACGCGAAAATCAGACCGTTGCACCTTCGGGTGCGCATTCGGTCTTCTCCCCGGCAAGGGGTGGCAATTGCTGGCATTCGGGATGGGCGCAAAGGGTGCTACAATCGGCAACGTTAATTGCACTCGTTCCGTTGGTGTCCGGGGTTTTCCCCGCGTGGTTCCAGCGTGAATCGATGGCTCAAACTTGATTGCTTAATATTTATCGCGCCGCCTTGGGCGCGTTTCAACAGGCTTAGAATCATGTTTTTCCCGCTGGCACGAACTACGACCCGGAACTTTCGCCCTATGTCGCGT
>RCUJ01000548.1_pt1 | contig 21516 bp, 19 predicted proteins | sample 2166321 | NCBI WGS metagenome assembly RCUJ01 (sample SAMN09932808, study PRJNA488358) | compost metagenome | feature: garden; material: soil; isolation source: compost soil in an enriched community after 118 h of incubation | place: Germany: Experimental Botanical Garden Goettingen | collected... | reverse complement strand
AAGGCGTCCTTGAGCAGGCGGAAGAAGTCCTCGCCGCTGGCGAAGCCGTTGGGCAGCAGGTAGCGGGCGTCGTTGTTGACCAGGGTGTAGGGGATCACCAGCTGCGCTGGGGTGCCGGGCAGCCAGTACGGCAGGTCGTCGTTGTAGGCGTCGGAGCTGTAGAGGAAACCGCCGGCCTCCTGCAGCAGGCGCCGGGTGTGGTGGCTGACCCGCCCGGTGTACCAGCCGACCGGGCGCTGGCCGCAGATGCGTTCGATGGCCTCGATGGTCTGCCGGATATGGCGGCGCTCCTCGTCCTCGGCAATCTGGCGGTAGTCGAGCCAGCGATAGCCATGGCCGGCGACCTCGTGGCCGGCGGCGGCCAGCGCCTGGCCGATCTCGGGGACGAGTTCCAGCGCCCGGCCGACGGCGAAGGCGGTCAGCGGCAGGCCGCGGGCGGCGAACAGCTCGAGGATGCGCCAGACGCCGGCGCGCGAGCCGTATTCGTACAGGCTCTCGACGCTCGGGTCGCGCTCGCCCGGGCGTGGCGGGCGCCCCGGCAGCTCGTGCAGGTAAGCCTCGGACTGGGCGTCGCCATTGAGGACGCAGGATTCCGCGCCCTCCTCGACGTTCAGCACGAACTGCACGGCGATGCGCGCCTCGCCCGGCCAGTGCGGATGGGGTGGGCGGCCGGCGTAGCCGATGAGGTCGCGCCCGGCCATCAGCCCAGCTCGAAGGTGGTGACGCCGAACACCCGCTCGTGCGCGAGCGCCGGTACCGGACCGAGGTACATGCGCGCGCAGCCGAACACCTCGACCATCCCGTGCTGGCGCACCAGGGCCATGGCGGCCGGGTTGTTCTCCGGCGCGTCGAGAAACAGCGGGCCGCCGGCGGCGAACTCTGCCAAGCCAGAGTAGAGGGCTTCGGCGGCCTGGGCGTCGTCGGCGAACAGCGGGCCGATCTTGCAGCCTTCCCGGCAGCGGCGCACGACGCCGTAGCCGCTCAGCTTGCCGTCGCGCAGGCAGCCGAGGGCGAGCGCATCGGGCTGGGCGATCCAGCCCGCGAGGAAGGTCGGGCGCGGCGCGGGGAAGCAGGTGCGGTCGTAATCGAGCACGTGCTCGAACGGCACAGTGGCGAGCGGGACGATGGTTGCGTCACAGACCGCCGCCGCAGCCGGCTGCGGCGGGATGTCGGTGCGGAAACGCAGGTTGCGATGGGAGAACACAAAGCCGCCCTTGGCGTAGTAGTCCTGCATGGCGAATACGCCGTCCATGCCAATGCTCGCCCCCGGGCGCAGGCGGGCCAGCAGACGGTCGCGGCGGGCGTGCCACAGCGTATCGCCGAAGCCATGGCCGCGAAATTCAGGGCGCACGATGAAGAAACCCATGAAGCCGAATTCGCCGCCGTAGCAGGTGATGGCGCCACCGCCGATCAGTTCGCCGTCCAGCTCGGCGGCGAGGAAGGCCTCGGGGTCGGAGGCCCAGAACACTTCGGCATCGTGCCGGCCGGGATTCCAGCCCTCCTCCGCCGCCCAGCCGACCAACAGGTCCAGCTCGGCGCGGGTCATCTGGCGTATCACAAGCTCATCGGACATCGTGCGGTTCTCCCTGGGTCCCAGTCCTGCGCAAATTCGCAGGATAGATGTAGCACATGAGCACCCGCTGGGCGTCCACGCGCAAGCGAATGACAGGGCAATCGCATCTGCCGCTGCTGCCTTGGCCATATGGTGACACCGCTCACCGCAGCCGAGATCGCTACGCTATGTTCCACGTTTCCCGCCTGCGACGGATTGGGCGGTCGGCACCGCTTGCTCAATCCACGGACTTCAGCCCTTGCCGCGAATCGACCGAGAAGTAGCGCAGGCGATACAACCGCCAGGGCAGCGTTTCGCCGCCGCGGCAGAAGCCGTAGCGAAAGGTATCGGGCAGGGTCGGCAGGTCGTAGCGCAGGTCGGTGAACCAGATACAGGTTTCGCCGCCGCGGTCGATCCGCGACAGTGCCGGAAAGAGCGCGAAGCGGCGGTAAAGTGCGAAGCCGGAGTCGTGCCAGCGCGCCTGCACCTGCTCCTGTAGGGCTGCGTCCGCGCCGTAGCGATAACGCAGCTGCCAGACCAGCCGCTCCGGCGGCCGGTAGGCCCGGGCAAGCTCGCCCAGCGGCCACGGGATCGGCAGCGCTGCGGCGCCAGCGTCGAGCTTCAGATGGGCCTGGTGATAACGCTCGCCATCGACCACCAGCAGTTTCCAGTTGAAGGGCGACAGCGGCTGGGCCAGCGCCGCCACCCGCGTCGGCACGATGCCATTGGCCTGCGCCCACTGGCGCGCGATGTCGCTGGCACGCAGCTGCTGCAACGTCTGGCCGCCCGCATACAACGCGAGCAGCGCGATGCCCGCGAGGGCGGGCCAGCGTTTGCGCAGCCGCAGGCTGGCGACCAGCGCGCCCAGGGCGATCAGCAGGAATACCGGGTCCACCAGGAACAGGCTGCCGATCCAGAAGCGTTGCTGGCTGAGCGGATGGAAGAGCGCGGTGCCGTAGGCCGTCATCAGGTCGAGCACGATGTGCGAGGCGAGCCCGACGGCGGCGAAAGCGCAGGCAGGCAGAAACGCCGCCTTGCGCTTGCCCGCCAGCGCGAACGCGCCAGCGATCAGCGCGGCCCACAGCGGTAGCAGGATGAGCGAATGCGTCGGGCCCTGGTGCCACTCGGCGAGAAAGCGCAGCGGATCGACGAGGAAGCCGATGAAGTCGATATCGGGGAAGATCGCAGCGCTGCTGCAGACCGCCAGGCACTGCCGTGGCGTCAGCGCGGCGCAGCGCGCCGAGGTGGCTTGCGCCAGCGTGGCGCCCAGCAGCGCGTGGGCGAGCGCGTCCATCGCTTAGCCGCCGCTATCGGCCCCGCTGCCGGCTTTGCTGGTCGACGGCCCGGCCCGACTTGCCGGCGCTTTGACGCGGTCCATCCCCTCGAGCCAACCGGCCACCCACTCGGCCCGGGCGAGCAGCCGGTCGAGCAGGTTGCGGCTGCGGCTGGCGCCAAGGCTGTCGTCCCGCAGCCAGTAGGCGAAGGTGGTCAGGTAGATGGCGGTGAGCGCCGCTTCCTCGCATTCGCGCCGCCAGCCGGTTGCGGGCAGCAGGGCCACCTCGCGTATCCATTGCACCGTGCGGCTGACCCGCAGCACGCCCTGAACCTGGAGATGCAGATGCTCAGGGTGAAGCTTGTAGCGCAGCATCTCGGCGGCCAGCTGACGATGCGGGGCGAGCGCGCGCAACCAGCTGAAGATCGCGTGCTGCAGGCGTTCGCGAGGGCTGAGGAGGTGCCAGCCCGGCGCCTCCGGCGCTGCCAGCAAGGCAGCATCGGCACGCTCGAACCAGGCTTCGACGATCGCGTCCTTGCCTGCGAAGTGCCGGGCGATGTCGGCCAGACTGATGTCCAGTCGCGCCGCGACGTCGTGGAGGTGAACCTCGTCCCAGCCGCGCTCTGCACCGAGGGTCAGCGCGGTGTCGATGATCCGGCATCTGAGCTCGGCCTGGCCGAGGACGCTGGGGGCAGCCATTTCGCTCATCGCATTGTCTCCGCTACAAGGGTGCCGAACAGCCTCTTGAAGAGTAGATGCGCTGGCGCCCGGCGGTGTGCCGCCCAGCGGAGCGCCGCCCGGCGGTGAGGCGACTCGCCGGGCAGCCCGAACCGCTTGGGCACACTGATCATCACCGACGACAAGGACAATCGACATGGCTCTCATCTTGGCAGCCGCGTGCATCTGTTTGTAAGCAGCGCAAGCTAGCCTGAGGGTGAAGCCACCGTGCCAGAGAGGTGCCAACTATGAAAGTGCTCTACCTCGTGCGCCACGGCCAGTCGAGCTGGGACGACGTCAAGCTGGCCGACAGCGCGCGCCCGTTGACGGACAAGGGCAAGAACGACGCGACGAAGATGGGCAAGCGCCTGGCCGATGCCGGGGTCGCCGTCGACGCGATTGTTTCGAGCCCGGCGAAACGGGCGCTGGCAACGGCCGAGACCATCGCCAGGAAGCTCGACTTCAAGCGCAAGGACATCGTGCAGGATGAGCGGCTCTACAGCGGACAGGTGGATGACCTGCTGCAGCTCATCAAGGAAGTTGGCGACGACCACAAACGGGTAATGCTGGTCGGCCACAATCCGCTGCTGTCGGAGCTGTTGCTGCAGCTGGCGGGCAAGAACGTCAACCTGCCGACCTGTGCCGTGGCCGTGCTCAGGTTCGACACCAAGTCATGGGCGAAGATCGCCAGGAAGAAGCTCGAGAAGGTAGCAATCAAGTATTCGTGACGGCTAGGTGGCCTTACGCAACAGCTCCTGGCGAATCTTGCCGATGGCCCCCATGGGATTGAGCCCCTTGGGGCAGACCCACGAGCAGTTGCCGATGCTGCGGCAGCGAAACAGGCTGAACGGATCTTCCAGCCGTTCGAGCCGTTCCTCCTTGGCCCGATCCCGGCTGTCGGTGATGAAGCGCCAGGCCTGCAGCAAGCCGGCCGGACCGACGTACTTTTCCGGATTCCACCACCAGGACGGGCATTGCGACGAGCAGCAACCGCAGAGGATGCACTCGTACAGCCCGTCGAGCCTGGCGCGTTCCTCGGGAGACTGCAGACGCTCGATGGGCGGCGCGGGTTCGTCGTTGATCAGCCAGGGCTTGATGCTCTGGTACTGCTGGAAGAACAGGCTCTGGTCGACCACCAGGTCGCGGATGACCGGCATTCCGGGCAGGGGCCTGATGATCAGCGTGTTGCCCTTCCCCAGCGCCTCGGCAACCGGTGTGATGCAGGCCAGGCGATTCTTGCCGTTGATGTTCATGCCATCCGAGCCGCAGACGCCCTCGCGGCAGGAGCGCCGGTAGACCAGCGTCGGGTCCGCTTCGTGCAGCAACTCCAGCGCATCCAGCACCATGCGTGAGCGGAACTCCTCAGGCAGGGACAGCGACTGCATCCGGGGCTGCCGATCCTGCTCCGGGTGGTAGCGATAGACCTGGACCTCGATCATGACCCGCCTCTCCTCCAGCCATCACGGTGAGATTGGAGAGCCCCCTCTCCTGTGGCAGCACGCCTTCAGGGGCTCTCCGGGCTGCTCAACACCGAGCGTCGGCGGAGCTCGCGGGGGCGGCGCACAGTCCGCTGGCCGGGGCCTGCCCCGAGTCGGCCCGCGCATGCAGGCGCCCTCCCTGACGGTCGACCTGCTCGCCGATGGCGAACTGGCGATTGGGCGAGCGCACTACCTTGGTCTCGCCATCGTCGCTGCGCACAGTGTAGGCGTTCTCGCTGAGGCCGGTGCCTTCCTGCACGCCCCAGCCGGCCAGCCAGCCGATGCCGGCGCCGACCAGTGCCCCCAGCGGTCCGCCCGCCGCACCGCCGACCATCACGCCGGTCAGTGCGCCGACCGATTTGCCGGCGGTGTTGTCATGGGCGGTCGACAGCACTTCGTCGGCCTGCACGCCTCCGGCGAGCAGCAGGCTCACGCTCACCAGCAGAGCGCTCAAGGTTGAATGTTTCATGATGGGACCTCCTCAAACAAATACATGTAACGAGCGCCGCCAGTCAGGCTGGCGTAGCCACGCTGTTCTCTTCGTGGATTCGCAGCACCGCTTCCAACTCCCCGCGCACCGTGGGGTCCGCGCAGTCCGGCAGGGTCTCGCGCAGTTTGCGGATCACCCAGCGCTGACCACGGTCGATGAACGCCAGGCGATCATTCAGGTCACCGATGGCCATCGCCCTGGCGTAGAACTCGCCGGTCTGCCGGTTCGGCTGCAGGCCCAGGTGCTGCATGCAGGCCAGCAGTCGCCGACAGCTCTCGCCTTCGCCGGCGAGGATCTGTTCCAGCAGCGGCCGCAAGGTCGGATCCTGGCATTCCCGCAGGCTCGCCGAAGCCACCTGGACACCGGCACGCTCGGCGCTGAGCAGGGTTTGCAGTAGTTCATCGAGCGGTACGGACATGGTTCGAACTCCTGTAGGGACGGGACCTTGTTCAGCATCCCAGAGCACCTTGCGTTGCAATGGCGGTGTGGACGGCACCAGTGTCACGCCTGGCAATCCCGTTTACTAACGAATATTAATGCGCTTTCCAATCAATTTTTTTGCACTTAAGCTGAACGGAGGCGGCGATACCCAGGCCCCTGCCAAGCCTCCAGGACTGAATATGCCGCCCGCAGGGAAGCCAGCGCCCTCCGCCACACCGAGCCACCTTCGCCGGAAGCCTTCATGGATATCGAACTCGCCCGCACCTTCATCGAAATCGTCCGCTGCGGCAGCTTCGTGGCCGCCGCCGAACGCCTCTGCGTCACCCAGACGGCGATCACCGCGCGGGTGCAGAACCTGGAAACCCAGCTCAACAGCAAGCTGTTCGTGCGCAACCGCGCCGGCGCCAAGCTCACCGCCAACGGCACCGCCTTCATCGCCTATGCCAACCAGTTGGTGCAGACCTGGGAGGCCGCCCAGCGCGACCTGCCCCTGCCCGAGGGCTACCGCGAGCTGCTCCACGTCGGCGGCGAGGTCAGTCTGAGCAATCCGCTGCTGCTGCAATGGGTGGGCCGCCTGCGCGAGCACTTCCCCCAGCACGCCATCCGCGCCGAAATCGCGGCCGCCGGCCAACTGCTGGAGCAGCTCGATCAGGGCCGCCTGCATGCCGCACTGGTCCACAGCCCGGCCTACTGGCCTGGCCTGCAGGTCGAGCCGCTGCTGGAGGAGCGTCTGATCCTGGTCCGCGCGGTGAATACCCCGGAGCCCTACGTGTACATCGACTGGAGCGAAGACTTCCGCCGCCGCCATGACGCCGCGCTGCCGCAGCACGCCGGCGCGGCGCTCAGCTTCAATCTCGGTCCGCTGGCCCTGCAATACCTGCTCGAGCACGGCGGCTCGGGCTACTTTCGTAGTCGGGTGGTGCAGACCTACCTGGAGCGCGGCCTGCTCGAACGGGTAGCCAAGGCCCCGGAGTTCAGCCACCCGATCTATCTGGTCTACGCCCGCGAGCGCGACTCGCAAGAGCTGCAGAAGGCCTGCGAACTGCTGCGCAAGGAGGTGAGTCAGGAGCGGGACTGGTCGCAGCGCTGGGACCCGCTGATCTAGGCCGGACGGTTGTCCAACGGCATCCAGAGCGGGTTGCTGGGCGGACGGTGACCCCGCGGCCCCACGCCGCGAACAAAAAAAACCGCTCGTCGCATACGCGGGAGCGGTCAAAGGGTGACTCCTCAGCATTCCATTCGTTACATGTACAGCACCACCAGGTCGTTGATCACCGCCGGGCGCTCGCTGCCGACCACGTGGATATTCAGCTCCAGGGTCAGCTGGGTACCGCGCTTGCCGATCTCCACGGCCTTGACCCGGCCGCGGGCGTGGATGCGCGAACCGGCCGGCACCGGGCTGGGGAAGCGCAGGCGGTCGGAGCCGTAGTTGACCATGTTGGTGAAGCCGACGATCTCGTAGTCGAACGGCACCTTGAGCCGCGACATCAGCACCTGGACCAGCGCGCCGTGGGCGATGGTGCCGCCGAACGGACCCTGCTTGCGGGCGCGTTCCGGGTCGGTATGGATCCAGTAGTCGTCGCCGGACAGGCGGGCAAACTCGTCGATCACTGCCTGATCGACGACGAACTCGTTGCTCCAGGCGGTGAACTGCTCGCTGACCAGCGCCTGCAGGGCTTCGGCGTCGTCGACGCGGATCTGCCGCAGCGGCGCCTGCGCCTCGACCTGCTCCACAGCCTCAGGCTCGTCGAAACGGCGCGGGGCCACGTCCTTGTCGAGGCCGGTGAAGCGCAGCAGGGTGTCGCCGGCGGCGTTGACGGTGTCGAACACCGGCTTGAGGCGCATGCCCACCTTGATCTCATCCTCGGCGAGGCCGACCAGGGTAGTGTTGATCCGCACGCCCTCGTCCAGCTCGACCACGGCGAGCTTCTGCGGCGCCTCGTCGGCGAAGTCCGGCAGGGTCGGGATGCGCGCCACGGTGAAGCTGTACAGGGTGGCGGCGCCGGATACGTCCTGCCACTTCAGATCGTGGGAGTAGCAGCGGTCGCAGTGGCGGCGCGGGTAGAAGATCCAGTGGCCGCAGGCCTGGCACTGCGGGATGCTCAGGCGCTGCTCCTTGAGGGCAGCCCAGAACGGTGCCGAGATTTCCGTCGGCACGGGCATCGGTTTGTTGGTCGACATCTCGCTCATGCTCCCTGAAGAATCAGTGCGCCCTGCTCGCTCATCACGCCGCCGGTACCGGAGACGTAGATGTTGTCGCAGCGTGACAGTTGGCGGTCGCCGGCGCGGCCGGCGATCTGGTGGAAGGCCTCGACCACCTGCGACATGCCGCCGGCCGAGCCGGCCTGGCCGAAGCTGAGCTGGCCGCCGTGGGTGTTCATCGGGAAGTTGCCGCGCCAGGTCAGGTCGTTGTCGCGCACGAAGCGCATGCCCTCGCCCTTGGGCACGAAGCCGGCGTCCTCGAGAGTGAGCAGCACGGTGATGGTGTAGCAGTCGTAGATCTGCGCTGCGTGCATGTCGGCGGGCTTGAGGCCGGCCATGGCGAAGGCGCGTTGGGAGGCCGGACCGATCGGCGTGCTGGTCATGTCGGTGGCGTAGGACGGCGACTTGAATTCCAGATGCTCGCCGAAGCCGGTGACCACGGCGCCGCGGTTGCGCGCACGGGCCGCCACTTCCTTGGAGGCGACGATCAGCGCCGCGCCGCCAGCGACCGGCATGACGATCTCCAGCACGTGCAGCGGATCGGCGACCTTCTTGCTGGCCAGCACCTGCTCGACGGTCAGTGGCTGGCCGTAGAACATCGCGTCGGGGTTGAACTGGGCATTGGTGCGCTGATCGACGGCGATCTTCGCCATGGCCGCGGCGTCGTAGCCGTACTGGGCGGCGTAGCGCTGGGCGATCATCGCGTAGCCGGTGTTCTGGCCCATGTGCCCGTAGGGCAGGTCGAACTCGGCCTCGGGCGCGCCGAAGGCGGTGCTGTGGCCGCCGAAGCGCATCGCGCGGGCCATCCAGCTCGGGTCCTCGTCGGGGCCGAAGGGCGCCATGCGCGCCGGCAGCACGCAGAGTACCGCCTGGCACAGGCCCAGTTCGATGGCCGCGGCGGCGCGCCAGACCATGCCGACCGAGGTGCAGCCGCCCAGATCGACCACTTCGGCGAAGTTGAGCTTCATGCCCAGGTATTCGGCGGCCATCGCCGGCACGAACACCGAGGCCTCGTGGAACTGCGGGCCGTTGATCACCAGGCCGTCGAGGTCCTCGGCGCGCAGGCCGGCATCGGCCAGGGCGCGCGCGGCCAGATCGGCCACCTGCTCCAGATGGAACATGCGCGGCGCGGTCGCGTACTTCTCCGGTTTGTACTGGGCCGCCCCAACGATGGCGGCGTTGCCTTTGAGTCCCATGGTTTTCTCCACTGGCGCAGGGCGCTCGATGAGCCGTGACTGTCGCTCACTATGCCGCAGTCGGGCGCTGCGCGAATCGTTCAAATCGAGTAGACCGGGCAATCCTGTAGGGGCGAATTCATTCGCCCTGCCGGGGCATTCTGGCGAATGAATTCGCCCCTACAACAGCGGATCGACCAGGCCCGGAAGCCATTCATGCAACTGTCCTGATCGGGTAGGCCGGGCAGCACACGCTGCCCGGCGCAGCCTGTTCAGAACGAGTACTTGGCGGACAGGGTGGCGTAGTCGCGGTCGGCCAGTTGGCGGCGTATCGGATCGGCATCGCCGAGGAAGGCGTTGTAGGCCAGCGCCACCTCGAAGTTGCTCAGGTACTTGAAGGTGGTCCCCACGGTCAGGCGGCGGTCACCCTCGGCGCCCGACAGTGAGCCGGACATCGGCGTGGAACCCTCCAGGGCGTGGGAGAAACGGATCGGTACATCCAGGTCCCAACCGTTGTACACCCCCGGGTAGGAGAACACGCCAACCAGCGAATAGCTGGTGGCGGTCTTGCTCTTCCAGGCCGAGGCGGTCTTGAAGGTGTAGTCGTCGGCGCCGTTGAGGGCGTCCACGTCGTCCACCCGCACGTGGGCGATCTCGCCCATGAAGGTGGTCTGGCTGGCCCACGGGCGGTCGCCGAGGATGCGCATGAACGACAGCTGCATCTGCTGGCCCTGGCCCTTGGTCGGCTGCGGACCGCCGGCGGTGAGCACCTGTACCGGCGCGCCGTCGCGGTACGACCATTCGCCGCCGATCTGGGTGTCGCCGACCTTGGTGGAGAAGCTCACCCCGGTGAGGTGGATGTCCTCGAAGTAGTTGACCTCGTAGCCCAGCGGCCCGGCTGGCGGGAAGCTGATGGAGACCCCGGCAGGGTTGCGGTCGTGGTAGTTGATGCGGAACAGCGACAGCTCGAGATCCGCGGTCGGCCGGTAGCGCATCTGCACGCCCCACTGGCCGCTGTCGCGCGGTTCGTTGGTATCCAGGTAGGGGATCGACAGCGCGCCGGCGCGCAGCAGTTCGCGCCCCGGACCGGTGACGTCGCTGGTCGACAGGTAGCTGCCCGCCGGCGCCAGCTCGTTGCCCGCCCACTCGTACTGCGCATAGGCACCCAGGGTGAACGACTCGTTGAAGCTCCACTGGCCGGACACCTGACCCACCGGCAGCAGCACTTCCTTGGCCTCGATGCCCGGCAGCGAGGCCTTGACCACGTCGACCGGCGACTGGGCACCGGACACGCCGGGGAAGATCAGGCTTTCGCCCCAGGACACCACGTGCTCGCCAGCCTTGACGTCGATGCTCTGTCCGCCCTCGGTGCGCCAGCCGCTGAACACGTAGGCATCGAGAATGCGGCTGCGCCCGCCACTGAAGCGCTTGGCGTCGCTGGTGAACTCGTCGTGGGCACCGAACTTGTTGACCCGGCCCGGCGCATCGTTGTCGTTGGAGTTGTGATAGACGTCGTCGTAGAAGGTGCTGGCGCGCAGCACCGCGCCATAGTTGTCCTTTTGCAGGATCAGTTCGGCCAGCGCGCCGACACGGTTGGTGACCAGGCTACCCTTGTCGAAGTTGCGGTTGCCGTCGTCCATGTTGATGGTCAGCGGGCCGTCGATCAGGGCCTTGTCCTGATCCTCCATGCGCACGCCCATGCCGTAGCTGGTGGTGAGCGTCCAGTCGAGGGTGGCGCCGTTGTCGAACTCGATGGTTTCGCCCGCGTGGGCGGCGCCGCTGGCCAGCGCCACGGCAGCGGCAAGGCCGAGGAGCGGGAAGCCCTGGGCAACCAGATTCTTGCAACGACTGTTGTTCTTATTGTGCATGCTGCTTTTCTCCTAATGAAGGCCAACCGGCCGCGTCGAGTTTCCGGGCGTCGCCTGCGAATGTTCGTCGTCAAAAAGGACTAGACAGGCTGCCGACCGTCTCTTCGGGCCGAGCGCGGCGATAGCGGTACACGCCCGCCACCGTCTCGCGCACCAGCAGTCCCTCGGTGATGAGGAAATTGGTGTGGGCCAGCGTCTCGCCGATGGCCATCAGTTCGTCGAAGCGGCTCTTCAGCCGCGGGAACAGTTCGAGCATCAGCTCGGCTGCCGTGCACGGCTCGCCGCAGCGCTCCAGCGTCTGGTCGAGATGCTGGCGGTGATGGGCACGCAACTGCTCCAGACGCAGGTGCAGGCCGAAGAACGGCCGTTCGTGGGCCGGCAGCACCAGCAAGCCGTCCGGCAGCTCGGCCAGTCGGTCTAGCGAGTCCAGCCAGTCGCGCAGCGGGTCGCCGTCCGGCTCGTCGACGTTGACACCGACCGTCGAGGTGATGCGCGGCAGCACCTGATCGCCGGAAATCAGCAGACCATCCTCGGCACTGAACAGGCAGGCGTGCTCGGGCGAGTGGCCACGGCCGACCACCACCTGCCAGCGGCGGTCGCCGATCGGCAGCACGCTGCCTTCCTTGAGGCGGTGGAAGGCGGCCGGCGGCGTCGGCCGGAAGTGCGCCGCGCGCACCATCGGCAGGAAGGCCGCCGACGCCTCTTCGCTCATCCCGGCCTGGCGATAGAACTGGTGGAAGGCCCAGTCCGGCTCGTCGCCGCGCGGCGGCGCGACGTGGATCGCCTGGTACTCGGCATGGGTCATGTACACCGGACAGCGGAAGCGCTCGGCCAGCCAGCCGAGCAACCCGGAGTGGTCATAGTGAAAGTGGGTGCATATCAGGGCGAGCAGCGGCCGGCCCTCCAGCACCTCCACCAGCACTCGCTCCCACACGGTGCGGCTCTGCTCGGTGTTCAGCCCGGTATCCACCACCACCCAGCCTTCGCCGTGGCGCAGCAGGTACAGGTTGATATGGTCGAGGCCAAATGGCAGCGGCATGCGCAGCCACAGCACGCCGGGCGCCACCTCCTGCACCTCGCCGGATGCCGGCGGAGCGACCCAGGGGAAACGCAGGCCGGCGCGCAGCTCGTGGCCGTTATGGTCGAGGTCAGCCATGAGCGGCACCAAACGGTTGCAGGCCGATGGCGGCAAGCGCCTCAAGCGAATACGGCCGGTAGGTGCCGGCTGCGTCATCGCGTACGTACAGCGGATCGTCGAACGCCGTCGGGGCGTAGCCCTGGCGCTGCAGGTCGACCTTGCGCAGCTTGAAGGTGCTGGTCAGGTCGGCACTGGGCGACACGCGCACGAACACCGGCGCGGCGTAGCGCGGCAGGCGCTCCTCGGTCAGCGCGTAGAAGCTGTCCGGATCGAACGCGTGGCCCTCCTGCATCAGCACCGCGGCCATGCCGGCGCGGCCTTCCTGACCGGGCACCTGCACGCCGTAGATGTTGACCAGTTCCAGGCCCGGATAGTCGGCCAGGGCGTCGGCCACCTCCATGGTCGAGACGTTCTCGCTCTTCCAGCGGAAGGTGTCGCCGATGCGGTCGACGAAGTAGAAGTAGCCATCTTCGTCGTAGCGCAGCAGGTCGCCAGAGCTCCAGTAGGCGTCGCCTGCCTCGAACACGTCACGGAGGATCTTCTTCTCGGTGGCCTCGGCCGAGGTGTAGCCCTCGAAGCGGCCGCCGCCGATGTCTGGATGGTTGATGATGCGGCCAACCGCTTCGCCCACCTCGCCCGGCTGGCACAGCAGGTAGAAGCCGTTGGCGTCGCGCGGATGGGACTCGGTTTCCACATCGAAGCGCACCAGGCGGAAGTTGGTCTTCTCCCAGTACGGCACGCGGCCGCAAGAGCCGATGCGGTTGTCGACGTTGATCAGGTTGGTGTTGGCCTCGGTCGAGCCCCAGCCCTCGAAGACCTGCACCGCACCGAAACGCTCGACCCAGCGCTGCCAGGACTCAGGGGACAGGCCGGCGCCGAGCATGGCGCGCAGGCTGTGCTCGCGGTCGCGCTGGTCCTCCGGCAGGTTGAGCAGGTAGCGGCAGATCTCGCCGATGTACTGCAGGACGGTGATGCCGTTCTTGCGCACGTCATTCCAGAACTCGCGCACGCTGAAGCGCCGGCGCACCACGATGGCGGCGCCGGCCTTGAGCGCGGTGGAGGTCACAGAGGTGGCCGCGGCGCCGTGATAGAGCGGCAGGCAGCAGTAGAAGACATCGTCCGGGGTGGCCTCGAGGGTTTCCACCATCACGTCGCCCGAGCTCATCCAACGCATGTGGCTGTAGCGCGCCGCCTTGGGCAGGCCGGTGGTGCCGGAGGTGAAGATCAGCAGACTCGGCGTCTCGGCGGTGATGCCTTCTCGCAGCTTGCGCGGCGGCGCCTGGCGCGGGGCGCTGGCGACCTCGGCAGCGAAGCCGGCGTCGGCCAGCGCGCGCAGCTCTTCAGAGGCCGGTTTCTCGGCGTCCGGCACCAGCCACAGCGGCACGGCCGGCAGGCCTTCGGTGGCGGCGAAGTTGGCCAGGCATTCCTCGCCGGCCAGCACGGCGCGCGCGCCGGTGCTCTCCAGGGCGTGGGCCAGCGGCTTGCCGCTGACGTGGGTGTTGAGCGGCGCCACCACCACGCCGAGCTTGACCAGGCCGAACCAGGCGAAGAAGAACTCCGGACGGTTCTCCAGGGCCAGCGCGCACACGTCGCCGGCCTTGAGGCCGCGGGCCAGGGCGGCGTGCGCCACCTGGTTGGCGCGCGCGTCCACCTCGGCGTAGCTGTAGCGCTCGCCGCCGTAGATCAGCATGGTCTGCGTGGCCAGGTGCTGTGCCTGCTGCTCGAGGCGGTCGGCGATGGTGTAGAGGTCGCGCGGCTTGACCAGCGCGCTGGCCGCGGAGCGGCGGTCGAGGCGCGCCTGGGTGACCTCGCGGGGCACCGGGGCGGCGTCCAGCGCGGCGACCGGTTGCGCATCAATACGATCGTTCATGTCATTCCCCCTGAAAGGATTCGCGGGTCGCCGCGCTCACTGCGCCGGCACCGGCCAGCGCGGGTAGTCGAGGTAGCCGCGCGGCCCTGCCGTGTACAGGGAACCGCGGTCGAAGCCGGCCAGCGGCGCGTTGACGCGCAGGCGCTCGGCGAGGTCCGGGTTGCCGATGTAGTGACGGGCGAAGGACACCGCCTCGCCCTGCCCGGCCTCGATGGCCTGGCGCGCGCTGTGGCCGTCGAAGCCGTCGTTGAGGATCAGCGCGCCCGGGAAGTGCGCGCGGGCCAGGGCGAAGGCGTCGAGGCCGGCGACCGGCGCACGCATCACGTGCAGGAAGGCCAGGCCCAGCGGAGCGATGGCGTCGAGCAGCGCCGCCGCGGTGGCGGCCGGATCGCTGTCCACGCTGTCGTTGTAGGGGTTGCCGGGGCAGATGCGCAGGCCGACCCGGCCCGGGCCGATGGCCTCGGCCATGGCGGCGAGCACCTCGGCGGGGAAGCGCACGCGGTTTTCCACGCTGCCTCCGTACTGGTCGGTGCGCTGGTTGCTGCCTTCGGCCATGAACTGCATCGGCAGGTAGCCGCTGGTGCAGTGCAGCTCGACGCCGTCGAAGCCGGCGGCGCGGGCGTTGCGCGCGGCCTGGGCGAACTCGGCGATCACCTCCTGGACCTCGGCGGTGCTCAGCGCCACGGGCTCGTCGGTGTCGACCATGCCGGCGGCGTCGCTGAACAGCTGGGTGCGCGCACGCAGCGCCGAGGGCGCCACGGTCGGTGCGCCGGCCGGCTTGTTGTGGTGGCTGGCGACCCGGCCGACGTGCATCAGCTGCAGGACGATGCGACCGCCGGCGGCGTGGACCGCCTGGGTGACGCTGCGCCAGGCGGCGATCTGCGCGGCGCTGTAGATGCCGGGGGTGCGGCAGTAGCCGAGGCCGGCGGCCGAAGGCGCAGTGCCCTCGGCGACGATCAGGCCGGCGCCAGCGCGCTGGGCGTAGTACTCGACCATGTCGAGGGTGGGCATGCCGTCGGCAGCGGCGCGGCTGCGCGTCATCGGCGCCATCACCACGCGGTTGGCCAGTTCGATATCGCCGAGGCGAATGGGTTGGAACAGCGGATTCATGGTCGCCTCCTCAGCGCACGCGGATCTTCGGGGCGCCGGCACCGCGGCGCAGGGTGGCGAGAAAACCTTCCAGCGGCGCCGGCTCGGCCACCTCGGGCAGGGTTTCCTTGTCCGGGCGCGCGGCCCAGAACTCGGTCCAGGAGGGGAACAGGTCGTGGAAGGTGCCGTGATAGGGCTCGCGGCCGGGCCAGCGCATCTTGCGCTGGCCGATCGGCGGCTTGTTGAGGTCAGTGGCGTACCAGTAGCAGGGCAGACGGCGGCGGAAGTACCAGCGACCGTCGATGCGCTGGTAGTCGTCCCAGTAGAGCATCTGCATGATCACCCACTCGGGACCGGTCTCGTGCTCGTTCTTCGAATACACCACGCCGGTGGCGTGGTCGGCGTCGACGAACTCGATGATGTGCTGGCCGAGGTGGTGCGAGGTGCCGTCGAACTGATTGCGCAGGGTGTCGTCGAGCCAGCTCTTCAGGTGGGCGCGGCCGACTTTCTCGCGGCCGACGCGGATGTCCGGGGCGAACAGGTTGACGTGGGCATCGAGGTCGCGCATGTCCAGCGACAGCGAATACTTGCCGGCCAGCTGGCGGATCTCCTCGATGGACTCGAGGCGGTCCAGGCGCGCGGCCAGATTATTGTTGTTGTCCATTCAGGTTGCCCTTGCTGCGGGTGATTCGGTCCCGCGCAGGCGTTGACGCCTCGCGCGGGTGGTTGGCGCGCGGCGTTACTCGAGTACGGTGTACAGGTCCGAGCTGCGTCCGCCGTCCACCGTCAGGCACGCGCCGGTGACGTAGGAGGCTTCGTCGGAGGCCAGGAACAGGATGGCGTTGGCCAGCTCCACCGGCTCGCCGGCCCGGCGCAGTGGGATCAGCTTCTCGGTGTTGGCGCGCGCCTTGTCGTCGGCCAGCATGCCGGCGGTGGCCGGGGTGGCGACCACGCCGGGGATCACCACGTTGCAGCGGATATTGGCGGCGGCACCCTCTGAGGCGGCGGCGCGGCTGAAGTTGATCACCGCGGCCTTGGCCGCCGAATAGCCGGCCATCCAGGCAGTGCCGAACAGGCCGCAGATCGACGCCAGGTTGACGATGGAACCGCCGCCCTGCTGCTGCATCAGGCGCATCGCAGTGCGGGTGCCCCAGAAGGTGCCGTCCACGGTGGTGGAGAAGTTGCTATGCCAGGTATCGGTGTCGGTCCCGGTGATGGCGCCCCAGCTGTAGGCCATGGCGTTGTTGACCAGGATGTCCAGGCGGCCGTGGCGCTGGGCCGCTGCCTCGATGGCGGCGACGAAGGCCTGCTCGTCGCTGACGTCGGCGACCACGCATTCGGCGTTGCCGCCCTTGTCGCGGATCGCCGCGACCACCGCTTCCAGCGGCTCGGCACGACGGCCGCAGATGACCACGATGGCGCCTTCCTCGGCGAAGCGGTGGGCGGTGGCTTCACCGATCCCCGAGCTGCCGCCGGTGATGAAGGCGACCTTGTTTTGCAGACGTGCTGTCATCGTTCTCCCCTCCTCAGATGAAGGCCATGCCGCCGTTGACGGCGATGTTCTGACCGGTGATGAAGCTGGCGTCGTCGCTGGCCAGGAAGGCGGCGACCTTGGCGATCTCGTCCGGCTCGCACATGCGGCCGAGCGGAATCGCCTTGACCATGCTCTGCATCCAGTCGTCGGGGATGCCGGCCATCATCGGCGTGTTGGTCGGACCGGGAACGATGGTGTTGACGCGGATCTGGCTGGCGGCCAGTTCGCGGGCCAGGCTGCGGGTCAGGCCCATCACCCCGGCCTTGGAGGCGCAGTAGTGGCTCGGCCCCTCGCCGGAGATGGCCGCAGTGCTCGACAGGTTGACGATCACCCCGCCCTGGCCGCCCTGGTGCATCAGGCGCGCGGCCTCGCGGCTGCACAGGAAGGTGCCGGTGAGGTTCACGCCGATGACGCGCAGCCAGTGCTCGTCCGGGGTGTCGAGGAAGGCGTCGACCGAGCCGACGCCGGCATTGTTGACCAGCACGTCGAGACGGCCGAAGCGCTCGACCACGGCGGCCATAGCCTCGGCCACCGAAGCGCTGTCGGCGACGTTACAGACCAGCGCCATGGCGCTGCCAGCAGGCAGGCCTTCAATGGTCTCGCGCGCGGCATCCAGGTTGATGTCCGCCGCCACTACCGCGGCGCCCTCCGCGGCGAAGCGGCGTACCATCGCACGTCCCATGCCTTGCCCTGCTCCGGTGACGAAGGCCACCTTGTTCACCAGCTTCATGTGCGTTCTCCCGCAAGCGAATGTTCCGTCGCGGCGGGGAAAGGCCCGTCACGACCACGGGAGTCATGATTGGCGGCGGGTCGGGGAAGAACATCGTCCGATTTGACGATGTTCATGACGGGAGCAAAGCGGAGCCTGCTACTCAATCTTTGCAGAAGAACAACAAGAGGAACCTGCCCGTGAGCTCACCTGCGCGTGTCACCTGGCGTAGCCACTACGCCCTGACGGTGCTGACCGTCATCTACATGTTCAACTACATCGACCGGCAACTGATGGCGATCCTCATCGAGCCGGTGAAGATCGAGTTCGGCGTTTCCGACACCCAGATCGGTCTGCTCTCCGGTCTGACCTTCGCGCTGTTCTACACCCTGTTCGGCTTTCCCCTCGGCCGGCTATCCGATCGCCTAGGCCGCAAGCCGATCATCGCCATCTCCTGCATCGCCTGGAGCGTGATGACCATGCTCTGTGGCCTGGCCGGCAGCTTCATGTTCCTCCTGCTGGCACGCATCGGCGTGGCCATCGGCGAGGCCGGTGGCACCGCCCCCTCGGTGGCGATGGTCTCCGAACTCTATCCGCCGCAGCGCCGCTCCACCTCCATGGCGGTGCTGATGGTCGGCTCCAGCCTGGGCGCGATCTTCGGCCTGGGTCTTGGTGGCTGGGTGGCCGAGCACTACGGCTGGCGCACCGCCTTCGTGGTGATCGGCGCGCCGGGCGTCCTCCTCGGCCTGCTGCTGTGGGCCACGGTGCACTCGCCGCGCCCCACCGCGCCGGTTGCCCGCACGCCCCAGGCGCAGGAAGGCTGGCTGCAGACCCTCGGCCTGCTGATGAAGACCCCGGGCTTCGTGTGCATCGTGCTGACCGGTGCAATCGCCGCCACCGCCGGCTATGCCATCGGCACCTGGGCGCCGAGCTTCCTGATCCGCTCCCACGGCCTGTCCATCAAGGAAGCCGGCCTGCTGCTCGGCGTGGTCGGCGGCAGCTGCTCGGCCATCGGCACCCTCACCTGCGGCTGGTTCACCGACCGCATGGCCCGCCGCGATTGCGGCTGGCAGATCGGCGTGCCGCTGCTCGGCACCCTGCTCAGCATCCCCTTCGGCCTGGCCTACTTCCTCTGGCCGCAGGGCATCGCTTTCTCCGCCTTCGGCATCGGCGTGCCGACGGCCTTCCTGTTCTCCATCCCTTTCAGCTTCTTCGGTACCTGGTGGGTGAGCCCCTGCCTCGGCGCGATCAGCCACCTGTTCCCGGCCGCCCGCCTGGCCCAGGCCACCGCGATCTTCATGATGGGCATGGGCCTGCTCGGAGTCGGCCTCGGCCCGCTGGTCACCGGCATGCTCAGCGACTACTTCACCCCCATCGCCGGCAGCGAGGCGCTGCGCTACTCGCTGGCCGCCTCTATGTCGCTGCTGGTACTTGCCGCAGTGTGCCTCACCCTGGCCCTGCCGCGTTACCGCCGCCAGCTGCTAGGCCAGTCCGCGCTGCCGGACGCTGCCGCCGGCGCCCCCTCTGCCTCTGCCACCGCCTGATCCGGAGATAACCCATGACCGCACAAGACCTTCCGCTGCCTCTCGGCCACTTCGCCACCCTGCCCGACGGCCTGCGCCTGCACTACCTCGACGAGGGCCAGGGCCCGGTGGTGCTCTGGCTGCACGGCAGCGGCCCGGGTGCCAGCGGCTTCAGCAACTTCAAGGGCAACTACCCGCTGTTCGCCGCCGCCGGCTACCGCAACATCGTCCTCGACCTGCCCGGCTTCGGTCGCTCGGACAAGCCCGAGGACACCGAGTACTGCCTGGACTTCTTCGTCGCCGCGCTGAACGCCTTCCTCACCACCGTCGGCATCGAGCGCTGCACCCTGGTCGGCAACTCGCTGGGCGGCGCCATCGCCCTCGGCCAGGCGCTGGCCCATCCGAGCACCGTCGAAAGCCTTATCCTCATGGCCCCGGGCGGCCTCGAGGAGCGCGAGACCTACTTCCAGATGGAAGGCATCCAGCGCATGGTCGAGGTGTACAGCAGAGGGCCGATGGGCGTCGAGGAGATGCGCCAGGTGATGACCCTGCAGCTGTTCGATCCGACCCTGCTCGACGACACCCTGCTCGCCGAGCGCGCCGCCGTGGCCGCCACCCAGCCGCGCAGCCTGTTCGCCGGCATGCGCGTGGCCAACATGACCGAGCGCCTCGGCGAGCTGACCTGCCCGGTGCTGGCCTTCTGGGGCACCGTCGACCGTTTCAACCCGGTCGGCGGCGCGCTCAAGCTGCTGGACAAGGCGCCGCAGGCGCGCTGCCTGCTGCTCAACCGCTGCGGCCACTGGGTGCAGGTCGAGCACACCGAACTGTTCAACCGCACCTGCCTGGACTTCCTCGGCGAAGCCTGAACAATCAAGCTGGTGGCGGCGGTGCCGCCACCGGCCAGCTAGGGACGATCCTTCGATGACCAACTACAACCACCTGCTCGCCCCCGGCCGCATCGGCAAGCTCGAACTGCGCAACCGCATCGTCATGGCACCGATGGGCTCCAACTTCGCCGAGACCGACGGCCACTGTGGCGAGCGCATCCAGGCCTACTACGAGGCGCGCGCCGCCGGCGGCGCCGGCCTGCTGATCATGGGCGTATGCTCGATCGCCTACCCGGCCGGCACCGCCGAGCCTTACCAGGTCGGCGTGTCTTCCGACGAATTCATTCCCGGCCTCGCCGAGCTCGCCCGGCGCGTGCATAAGCACGGCGCCAAGGTCGCCATGCAGCTGCAGCACGCCGGCAAGGTCGCGGTGCGCGACATGGCCGAGGGCCGGCCGATCTGGGTGCCGTCGATCCCGCCACAGACCAAGACCAACATGATGGCCGCACTCACCCCCGAGGAGCTGGCCAGCTTCGTCAGTTCAGCCAAGCGCCGTGAAGGCGGCGCGCAGATCCGCGTGATGGACACGGCCGACATCGCGCAGATGGTCGAGTGGTTCGCCGCCGCAGCCGAACGCGCCCAGCGCGCCGGCTTCGACGGCGTGGAGATCCATGCCGCGCACAACTACATCATCGCCGGCTTCCTCTCCGCCTATTACAACCAGCGCGACGACGAGTACGGCGGCCCGCTGGAGAACCGCGCGCGCCTGCTGCTGGAAGTGCTGGCCGCGGTGCGCGCGCGCGTCGGCGCCGACTTCCCGGTGTGGCTGCGCCTGGATGCCTACGAGCTGCGCACCCCCGGCGGCATCACCCTGGAGGACGCCAAGACCGTGGCGGTGATGGCCGCCGCTGCCGGCGCCGACGCGGTCAGCGTGTCCGCCTACGCCGCGGTCACCGAGGGCGTGGCCTTCACCGAGGCGCCGCTGGTCCAGCAACCGGCGGGCTTCCTCGACTGGGCCGCGGCGATCAGGAAGGAAGTCGACATCCCGGTGATCGCCGTTGGCCGCATCGAACCGGACGTCGGCGACTCCGCCATCGCCCAGGGCCGCTGCGACTTCATCGCCATGGGTCGCAAGCTGCTGGCCGACCCCGAGCTGCCCAACAAGCTGATCGAAAACCGCGCCGCGGATATCCGCCCGTGCATCTACTGCTACGTCTGCGTCAGCCAGATCTTCATCAACCAGCGGGTCAAGTGCGCGGTCAACCCGCGCACCGGACACGAGGCGGACATCGTCATCAGCCCAGCCGCCACGCCGCGCCATGTGGTGGTGGTCGGCGGTGGTCCGGCCGGCATGGAAGCCGCGCGGGTCGCGGCACAGCGCGGCCATAGGGTGACCCTGCTGGAGCGCAGCGACCGCCTCGGCGGCACCCTGTTCTTCGCCGCCCTCGCCTACCCGGAAAACGGCCGCCTGCTCGACAACCTGGTCCATCAGGTGCGCAACCTGCCGATCGAGATCCGCTTCAACAGCGAGGCGACGCCCGAACTGCTGCGCGAACTGAACGCCGATGCGGTGCTGGTGGCCAGCGGCGCACGCCGCGCTGCGCCGGCCATTCCCGGCGCCGAACAGGAC
>RCUJ01000542.1_pt1 | contig 21681 bp, 17 predicted proteins | sample 2166321 | NCBI WGS metagenome assembly RCUJ01 (sample SAMN09932808, study PRJNA488358) | compost metagenome | feature: garden; material: soil; isolation source: compost soil in an enriched community after 118 h of incubation | place: Germany: Experimental Botanical Garden Goettingen | collected... | reverse complement strand
GCCTTTACAGAAATCGATACTTCATCGACGAATTTCATAGGTACGCCTCCCGCAACAAGGCGGGTTATCTAAAACGAAAAACACCAGGTTCTTGCAAAATTGACCTGCATTCAAATCGAACGCTACGCCCAGGACAGTTTGGCAAGAACCCCAAGAATACAGAAACAAAAAAGCCCCGTCGCAAGGACGGGGCTTTCCCAGCAGTCGCGCGATTAAGCCGCAACGACGCTCACGTAACGGCGGTTGAACGCGCCTTTTACTTCAAACTTGATCACGCCTTCGATTTTCGCGAAGAGGGTGTGATCCTTACCCATGCCGACGCCGTAACCGGCGTGGAACTGGGTGCCGCGCTGACGCACGATGATGTTGCCAGGAATGATTTTCTGGCCGCCATACATCTTCACGCCAAGGCGTTTGGCTTCTGAGTCGCGACCGTTGCGGGTACTACCGCCAGCTTTTTTGTGTGCCATGAGTTCAATACTCCTATAGAGGGATTAGACCGAAACGAATCAGGCCTGAATACCGGTGATTTTGATCTCGGTGTACCACTGACGGTGGCCCTGACGCTTCATATGGTGCTTACGACGGCGGAACTTGATGATGGTGACCTTGTCGTGACGGCCTTGTGCAACGACCTCAGCCACAACCTTGGCACCTTCAACAACCGGAGCGCCGATTTGCACGTCGTCGCCGTTGCCGATCAACAACACGCGATCGAAAGTAATGGCCTCGCCAGTGGCGATTTCAAGCTTTTCGACCTTGAGGAATTCGCCTTCGGTGACCTTGTATTGCTTGCCACCAGTAACAATCACTGCGTACATGGTAAATCTCCGTTAATCCTGCTCACCCAGCGCTTTATAGAAAGAGTTATTGGCTGGCATGGCTGCTCGGGGCCGGATAAGACACCCTCGCAATTGCGTAAGTCAGGGAAATACCCAGGGGGGAAGTTCAGGGTGCGCGATTGTACGCAAGCCACCGCCACGACGCAAGGCCCTCGACCACTCGCCTTGACAGCCCCTACCCCGCCCCCTAGCATGCCGCGCAACCTTTGAGGAGCACGTGCCGCTGATGCAACCCCAGGCTTTCTACCAAGTGGTGGCGGATGACTTTACCGCCGTCGACGGCATCATCCGCCAACAACTCGTCTCGCGCGTGCCGCTGGTGGGGAAGATCGGCGACTATATTATCTCCGCCGGCGGCAAACGCCTGCGTCCGCTGCTGGTGCTGCTCAGCGGCAAGGCCCTGGGCCTGCAAGGCGACGACCTGCGCCTGCTCGCCGCCACCATCGAGTTCCTGCATACCGCCACCCTGCTGCACGACGACGTGGTCGACATGTCCGACATGCGCCGCGGCCGCAGCACCGCCAATGCCCAGTGGGGCAACGCCCCCAGCGTGCTGGTCGGCGACTTCCTCTATTCGCGCTCCTTCGAGATGATGGTCGAACTCGGCTCGATGCCGGTGATGAAGATCCTCTCCCGCGCCACCCGGGTCATCGCCGAGGGCGAAGTGCTGCAACTGTCGAAGATTCGCGACGCCAGCACCAGCGAAGAAACCTATATGGAAGTCATCCGCGGCAAGACCGCGATGCTGTTCGAGGCCTCGACCCATAGCGCGGCGGCCCTGGCCGGTGCCTCGGCCGAGCAGACCGAAGCCTTGCGCATCTTCGGCGATCACCTCGGCGTGGCTTTCCAGCTGGTCGACGACCTGCTCGACTACCGCGGCGATGCCACGACCCTGGGCAAGAATGTCGGCGACGACCTGGCCGAGGGCAAACCGACCCTGCCACTGATCTATACCATGCGCGAAGGCACCGCCGAACAGGCCGCCCTGGTGCGCCAGGCGATTCAGAAAGGCGGTATCGAGAACCTCGAAAGCATTCGCAATGCCGTCGAAGCCGCTGGTGCCCTGGACTATACCGCCCGGCAAGCCCGCGACTATGCCGAGCGCGCCATTGCCTGCCTGGACGCCCTGCCCGCCAGCGAATACCGCGACGCCCTGGTCGAACTGAGCCGCTTCGCCGTCGCCCGCACGCACTGAGAGTTTTTTTCACAAGCGCTCAATCGATGCCCAGTTTTTTCAGCCGGTAGCGCATCGAGCGGAAGCTCAGGCCCAGGCGTTGGGCGGCGGCGGTGCGGTTCCAGCGGGTTTCTTCGAGCGCCTGCATGATCAGCTTGCGCTCGATGTCTTCCAGGTGGTCTTCCAGGTTGTCGATCTGCGCCAGGCTGGCGTCGCCGTTTTCGCTGGCACCGCAGGCGTCGGCCAGGCGCAGGTCGGCGGCGGTGATCTGGTCGTCTTCGCACAGGGTGTAGGCGCGTTCGAGCATGTTCTCCAGCTCGCGCACGTTGCCCGGGAAGCGATAGCTCCTGAGCTTGTCCAGCGCATCGGCGGCGAGTCTGGCCGGGCTCAGGCCGGGGCCATCGGCCAGGCGCCTGAGCATCACCTCGGTCAGGTGGGCGATGTCTTCGCGGCGCTCGCGCAGCGGCGGTACGCGCAGTTCGATGACGTTCAGACGGTAGTAGAGATCCTGGCGGAAGCGTCCCGCGGCGACCTCGGCGGCCAGGTCCTTGTGGGTGGCGCAGAGGATGCGCACATCGACCACCAGTTCCTGCTGGCCGCCGACCGCGCGCACGGCTTTCTCCTGAATCGAGCGCAGCAGCTTGACCTGCATCGGCAAGGGCAGGTCGGCGACTTCGTCGAGAAACAGGGTGCCACCATTGGCCGCCTGAAACAGGCCCTGCTTGTCTTCGATGGCGCCGGTGAAGCTGCCCTTCTTGTGGCCGAAGAATTCGCTTTCCATCAGCTCCGACGGGATCGCCCCGCAGTTCACCGGCACGAACGGCTGTTCGCTACGCCCGCCCTGTTCGTGGATCAGGCGGGCGACCAGCTCCTTGCCGCTGCCGGATTCGCCGCTGATATACACCGGCGCCTGGCTGCGCGCGAGCTTGAGGATCTGTTTGCGCAGCGCCTTCATCGGCGGCGAGTCACCGAGCAGGCGGCTGTCGACCGGCAGTTCTTCGCTGTCCGTCGGGCGCAGGCGCAGGGCGGTGGCCACCAGCTCGCGCAGGCGGCCGAGGTCGACCGGCTTGGTCAGGAAATCGAAGGCGCCGGCTTTCAGCGCATTGATCGCGGTGTCCAGGCTGCCATAGGCGGTGATCATCGCCACCGGTACCTGCGGATGGCGCTGCAGGATGTGCTGCACCAGGTCCAGGCCGGTGCCGTCGGGCAGGCGCATGTCGGTCAGGCACAGGTCGAACGGCTCCTTGGCCAGCCACTCGCGCGCTTCCTTGACGTTGCGGGCGCTGCGGGTGTCGAGCTTCATGCGGCCCAGGGTGATTTCCAGGAGTTCGCGGATATCGGGTTCATCGTCGACGATCAGGGCTCTCTGGCGGGTCATGGTCAGCTCAGTTTGCGTGGATGGGCGAAAGTGATGCGAAAGCAGCTGCCGCCGCCTTCGCGAGGCTTGTAGTCGAGCCGGGCCTGGTTGCTTTCGCACAGCTCGCGGGAAATATACAGGCCCAGGCCGGTGCCTTTGGTTTCAGTGGTGAAGAACGGCTCGAAAATGTGCTGCAGTTGCTCGGGCGATACCCCCGGGCCGTCGTCGAGCACTTCCAGCACCGGCAGGTCGCTGCTCTGGTCGCGGAACAGTTCCAGCCAGACCTGGCCCTGCGGGTGGTTCTGCGCGCTGTAGCGCAGGCCGTTCTGCACCAGATTGGTCAGCACCTGGGTCAGTTGGTGCGGGTCCATGCGGGTTTGCACGGTGCCGCTGCGGGTTTCCAGATGGAGGGTCTGGCCAGGCGCAGCCGAGCCGCGAAATTCGCTGGCGAAGCGGTGCAGCCAGTATTTCAGGTCCAGCAGCTGCGGCTCGGCCTGGCGCCTGCGCGACAGCTGCAGGACGTTTTCGATCACCAGGTTCATCCGCCGCGAGTGATCCTGGATGATCTGCGCCAGACGCTGATCCGGGCCGTGCAGGTCTTCCGACTCCTGCAGCAGTTGCGCGGCATGGCTGATCGCGCCGAGCGGGTTGCGGATCTCATGGGCGATGCCGGCGGTCAGGCGGCCGAGGGAGGCGAGCTTGAGTTGCTGGGCCTGCTGGGCAATCTGCGAGATGTCGTCGAGGAACACCAGGGTGTGCCGCTCTCCGCTGCGCTGCAGGGCGATGAAGCTCGGCTGCAGCACCGGACCATCGGCAAATGCCTGCAGGCTCGCGGGGCGCAGGGTCGGATTGTGCTGCCATTGCTGCAGGCGCTTGACCAGCTCCGGGCAGTGCGGATCGAGAATCTTGCCGGCCAGCGCAGCGCGGCCGAGCAGGTGCAGCGCGCCCTGGTTGGCCAGCAGTACCCGATGCTGCTCGTCGAGCACCAGGATGCCGGTGCGCATGCGTTGCAGGATCAGGGCGTTGAGGGCCTCCAGGCTGGCCACGTCTGCCGCGCGTTGTTCGGCCAGGCTTTCGCTGTCCTGCAGGCGCCGGGTCAGCCCCTGCAGGAGCAGGGCAGCGGCGAAACACAGGGCGCCGAGCGCCCCGGCCTGCACGTATTGGGCGCTGGCTTCCGGGCGACTGAGACTGAGGTAGAAGGTCAGGTAGATCAGGCCGATGGCGGCGACGGCGGCGATCAGCAGGCCGATGCGCCCACGCAGCAGGATGTTGGCGATGGCCACCGCAACGATCAGCAGGTTACCGATCCCGCTGGGTGTACCGCCTGCCGCGTAGAACAGCGCGGACAGCAGGATCACGTCGACCAGGGCCAGGCTGAAGATCTGCGCCAGGTGCTTGGGCCGCTGCACCAGCACGGCCACCAGGATATTCAGGATCAGGTAGAACCAGCTGCCATAGCGAAACAGCTCGGCGTGGGCCAGCTTGAGCAGCTGAGCATCCATGTCGCTGGAAATCAGCAGCACCAGCAATACGCCGATGATCAGGCGATACAGGTGGTAGAGCCGCAGCACGCGGCGGCCCTGGACTCCGCTGAGCGCTAGGGCTTCAACGCTCACCAGGTTTCGGCCCTTGCTCGAGATGGGCCTGACTGCAATACCACTGGTCGGCCTTGGTCAGCGCCTCGTTACGCGGCAGATAAACCCCGCAATGGGCGCAACGCACCATGGGCGCGGGGCTTTGCCGGTGCTGTTCGGAGCGGCGCGCGGGGCGGGTAAAGCGCCGCCAGAGCCAGAAGGCGGCGGCGATAATGGCTATCCAGAACAGCAGGCGGAACAGGCCCATAACGCTCTCTTCTTGTTGGAAATGCGGGTTGTTGGAAGGCAGCTTGTTGGAAAGCCTGGCAGTTTAGCCAAGGATGTGGCGCCAGCACAGCAGCTATTCTGCCGCCTGGTTGGCAACAGTCATCGGTTCGGCCCCCGGATCGGGCAGAGAGCGATACCCATCAACCGGTTGCCCAGCCGCCAGCTTTTCGCGCTCGCAACATGCTTGTCAGGCTGTTAAACCCTATGCTGAGTGTTGAACGATGCAAAGTTACGCCTGAGCCGTCGGGCTCAGGCGAACGAGGGACTTATGTGGTGGAGGCAGTCATGAGCCAAACCCTGAGAGTCGTGATGGCCCAACTGAACTTGCGCGTCGGCGATGTGCACGGCAACGTCGAGAGCATCATCGAGGCGGCCTGCAATGCCCGTGATCAGTGGCTGGCGGATGTCATCGTGTTCCCCGAACTGGCGCTGTGCGGCTATCCGCCGGAGGATCTGCTGCTGCGCTCGAGCATGCAGCGGCGCATCGAGCAGGGCTTGCAGCGCCTGCAAGATGAAGTGCGCGGCATCTATCTGGTGGTCGGCTTCCCCTGGCTGGAGGATGAACTGCGCTACAACGCCTGCGCGGTGATCGCCGACGGCCAATTGCTGGCCCGCTACTACAAGCAGAAATTGCCGAATTACCGGGTGTTCGACGAGAAGCGCTATTTCGAGCCCGGCACCCAGCCCTGCGTGGTCGACATCAAGGGCGTGGCGGTGGCGCTGAGCATCTGCGAGGACATCTGGTTCGCCGAGCCGATGGCCCAGGCCCGTGCCGCCGGGGCGCAGGCGATGCTGTGCCTGAACGCCTCGCCGTTCCACCTCGACAAGCAGCGCGAGCGCGAGGAAACACTGGCCGAGCGCGCGCGCGAAGGGGCGATGCCGATCGTCTACGTCAACCAGGTTGGCGGCCAGGACGAACTGGTGTTCGACGGCGGCAGCTGCGTGGTCGATGCCGACGGCCAGGTCTGTCAGCGCATGGCAGCCTTCACCGAGGGTCTGTACCCGGTCGACCTGGTGTGCGATGGCGAGCGGGTCAGTCCGCGGCCGGCCAACTGCGTGCCACTGCCGGAACTGGAAGCCAGCGTGTATCAGGCGCTGGTCGCAGGCGTACGCGACTATGTCGGCAAGAACGGCTTCAAGGGCGTGCTGCTCGGCTTGTCCGGCGGCATCGACTCGGCCCTGACCCTGGCAGTGGCGGTCGATGCACTGGGCGCCAAACGGGTCGAAGCGGTGATGATGCCGTACCGCTACACCGCACAGATCAGCCTCGAGGACGCAGAGGCCGAGGCCCGCGCGCTGGGCGTGACCTACCGGGTGCTGCCGATCGCGCCCATGGTCGAGGCCTTCATGGGCACCCTGGCCCCGGTGTTCGAGGGCCTGCCGCGCGACGCCACCGAGGAAAACCTGCAGGCGCGCTGCCGTGGCACGCTGCTGATGGCCCTCTCCAACAAGCGCGGCTACCTGGTGCTGACCACCGGCAACAAGAGCGAAATGGCGGTCGGCTACGCCACTCTCTATGGCGATATGGCCGGCGGCTTCGATGTGCTCAAGGACGTGCCCAAGACCCTGGTGTTCCGCCTCTGCGAATACCGCAACAGCCGCGGGCTGGTGATCCCGCAGCGGGTCATCGACCGCCCGCCGTCAGCCGAACTGGCGCCGGGCCAGAAGGACGAGGACTCGCTGCCGCCGTATCCGCTGCTCGACGAGATCCTCAAGTTGTACATCGAGTACGACCTGTCGGCCGATGCGATCATCGCCGAGGGTTTCGATGCGGACACGGTCAAGCGCGTGCTGCGCCTGGTCGACTTGAACGAGTACAAGCGCCGCCAGGCAGCGGTCGGCGTGCGGGTCACCCAGCGCGGCTTCGGTCGCGACCGGCGCTATCCGATCACCTCGGGTTGGCGGATCGGCGATTGAGGCATGGGCATGGGCATGACGTAGATGGGCCGAAGGGAAGTCCGGCGGCGTTCCGCTCGGCGCGCAGCGACAGTCCTTCGGATGTGCGCCGCGCCGATGCAAAGACTCAGCTGGCCAGCCAGATCAGCGAAGCGAAGCGACCGGTACGGGCCGCGCGGCGGTAGGAGTAGAAGCGCGGATCGCTGTAGGTGCAGAAACCGCCCCCGTAGACGGCCGTAACACCCCGTGCCGCCAGGCGGATGCGGGCCAGCTGATAGATATCGGCCATGTAACGATCCGGGTTGACGCTGGCAACGAAGGCTTCGCCGGCCTGCGGATGCACGGCCACGAACGCTTCGCGCACCTCGGCGCCCACTTCGAAGGCGTGCGGGCCAATCGCCGGCCCGAGCCAGACCAGCACGTCCTCCGGCGCCACGGCCAGCGCATCCAGGGTCGCCTCCAGCACGCCGCCAGCCAGCCCGCGCCAACCGGCATGGGCGGCGGCGACGCGGCTGCCGGCACTATCGCAGAACAGCACCGGCAGGCAATCGGCGGTCATCACGGTACAGGCGACATTCGGCGTGGCGGACCAACTGGCGTCCGCTTCAAGCACTTCGCCCGGCTCCGCAGGCACCACGACAACCCCATGCACCTGACGCAACCAGGCCGGCCTGCAGCCCAACTGGCTGGTCAGGCGCTGGCGGTTCTTGCTCACGGCAACGGGATCGTCCCCGACATGCTCGCCGAGGTTGAAACTGTCGAACGGCGCAGCACTGATGCCACCGCTGCGCGTCGTGATACAGGCCCTGACCCAGACGGGTGCCGGCCAGTCTGGCGTCAGCCAGTCATGTGCCCAGCTCACCCGATAAACGCCTCGCGATCCTGACGCAACAGCGTCAGCAACCAGACGAAGTCATCCGGCAGCGGCGACTGCCACTTCATCCGTTGCCCGGTAATCGGGTGATCCAGTTCGAGGAAGCGCGCATGCAGGGCCTGGCGCGGAAACTCCTTGAGGCTCTGCACCATGGTCTGGCTGGCCGCCGGCGGGATGCGGAAACGCCCACCGTAGACCGGGTCGCCGACCAGCGGATAACCGACATGGCTCATGTGCACGCGAATCTGGTGAGTACGCCCGGTTTCCAGCTTGACCCGCGCATGGGTATGCGAGCGGAAGCGCTCCAGCACCCGGTAATGGCTGACCGCCGGCTTGCCGCCATCGCTGACCGCCATGCGCTGGCGTTGCGACGAACTGCGGCCAATCGGCGCGTCGATCTTGCCACCGGAGGTGATCACGCCGATCACGATGCACTCGTAGATACGGCTGACCGTGCGCTTCTGCAACTGATCGACCAGGCGCGTCTGCGCCTCGATGGTCTTGGCCACCACCATCAGCCCGGTGGTGTCCTTGTCCAGGCGATGGACGATGCCGCAGCGCGGCACGTTGACGATATCCGGCACGTGGTGCAGCAAGGCGTTGAGCAGGGTGCCATCGGCATGCCCGGCGGCCGGATGCACGACCAGCCCGGCCGGCTTGTCGATCACCAGGATCTGCTCGTCTTCGTAGACGATATCCAGGGCGATGTCCTGGGCGATCCACTCGCCCTGGGCTTCCTGCTCGGCGCGCAGCGCCAATAGCGAGCCGCCATGCACGATGTCACGCGGGCGTACCACCGCACCATCGACAGTCAGCAGACCCTCTTTGATCCAGGCAGACAGGCGCGAACGCGAGTGCTCGGCGAACAGTTGGGCGGCGACTTGGTCGAGGCGTTGACCGCCCATGTCAGTGGGCACCTCGGCGTTCAGTTCAATGGTCTGCTTAATAATAGAGGACATGCTCGGCAACGATGGGGGACCCGAGGGTCGGTTGATGTTTCATTGCACGCCGATTGCCGCGACCAATCGGGCCAGGCAAGGCGTGGGGCGCCGCCGAATGATCGGCACAGTGACAAGCCTGCACTAGGTTCTGGCTGCATTTGCCGCGCAGCGCGGCGAAATGAAACGTCAACAGGCCCTACTTTTGGTTTCGGCTACGCGCTTGTGGTTAAATACCGCGTCTTTGCCCCAGGGTCACCGGGGGCGCTCATCATAACAGGACGGCTTTGCTCAAGACAGCCGCCGTCACAGGGACGCAAGCCGCCATGCAAGTGAGACACCTGCTGCTGATCGCCATCCTCGCCCTTACCGCTGCCTGCTCGTCCAACGAGGTGCTCGACGAGAACCTGAGCGAGACCGAGCTGTACCAGCAGGCGCAAAGCGATCTGGATAACAAGAGTTACACAAGCGCGGTAACCAAGCTCAAGGCGCTGGAATCGCGTTATCCGTTCGGCCGCTATGCCGAGCAGGCCCAGCTGGAACTGATCTACGCCTACTACAAGAATGCCGAGCCGGAAGCCGCACGATCCGCCGCCGAGCGCTTCATTCGCCTGCATCCGCAGCACCCGAACGTCGACTACGCCTATTACGTCAAGGGCCTGGCCTCCTTCGATCAGGATCGTGGCCTGCTGACACGCTTCCTGCCGCTGGACATGAGCAAGCGCGACCCCGGTGCCGCCCGCGACTCCTACAACGAGTTTGCCCAACTCACCAGCCGCTACCCGAACAGCCGCTACTCGCCGGATGCCAAGCAGCGCATGATCTACCTGCGCAACCTGCTGGCCGCCTATGAAATCCATGTGGCCCACTACTACCTGACCCGCCAGGCGTATGTCGCTGCCGCCAACCGTGGCCGCTATGTGGTGGAAAACTTCCAGGAAACGCCATCGGTCGGCGACGGCCTGGCGGTGATGACCGAGGCGTACCAGCGCCTGACCCTGGACGACCTGGCCGCGACCAGCCTGGAAACCCTCAAGCTCAACTACCCGGAGCACCCCAGCCTGGTCGATGGTGAGTTCGTGCCGCGCGAGGAAGAAGCCGACACCCGCTCCTGGCTGGCCAAGGCCACACTCGGCCTGATCGAAAGCGAAACGCCGCTGCCGCCGGGCGAAACTCGCGCCAGCCAGGACGTGGTGCGTCAGTACGAGGACGCCGAAGAGCAGATACCCGACGAGTTGAAGCCCAAGGACGAAGAAGCCAGCAAGCAGGACCGCTCCTGGTTCAGCCGCATCACCTTCGGCCTGTTCGACTGAATCGCTGAAACAGCTCGACAGCGAACGCCAGAATAGATGCCGCGCACACAAGTGCGCGGCATTTTTTATGGACGGGAGAACACGATCGGCCGACCAGGGTCACTCGCCGCAGGCAGCGCACCATGGACTGCCGCCGCACTGCGAACCGACCGCCCTGCGTGGCAAGCGGCTCACTCTGACGCCAACCACCGAAACAACAAGGCCCGCCAAATAGCGCAATGCGGTTCACTTAAGCGACCTTATCAAGGCGCTTGCCGTAAGCCAGCCTCCCGCGCCAGCATCGTAGGCTGGGCGCGTATCGTACGCCATGCACCCACCCGTAGCCCGGATGCAATCCGGGGAAGTCTGGCGCCTGAAAAATCGCTCGCGGATTGCATCCGGGCTACGAAAAATGCTGCTCACTTGGTTAGGTGAACAGCATTGCGCTATTTGGCGGGCCTTGTCGGTGCCGCAACCAACCTCAGACGCGGAACGCGCCGATCAGCTGCTTCAGGCGCGACACCAGCCCGGACAGCTCGCGGCTGGCCGACTCGGTCTGGCTGGCGCCGGCGGCGGTGCGTTCGCCGGCGCGGTTGATCTCGACGATGTTCTGGTCGATATCGTGGGCCACCGCCGTCTGCTGCTCGGCGGCCGCGGCGATCTGCTGGCTCTGGTCGACGATCATGCCCACCGCACCGAGGATGTTCTCCAGGGCCAACTGCACCTTGCCCGACTCGCTGACCGTACCACTGGCCATCTGATGGCTGGCGCCCATGGCCTTGACCGCCGCACCGACACCGCCCTGCAGCTTGCCGATCATGCTCTCGATCTCTTCGGTGGACTGCTGGGTGCGCTTGGCCAGGTTGCGCACCTCGTCGGCGACCACGGCGAAGCCGCGGCCCTGCTCGCCGGCCCGCGCCGCCTCGATGGCGGCGTTGAGCGCCAGCAGGTTGGTCTGCTCGGCAATGCCCTTGATCACGTCCAGCACCTGGCTGATCGAGGCACTGTCGCCAGCCAACTGGTTGATCACCGCCACCGACTGGTCGATCTCGCCGGCCAGCCGTTGAATGCTGCCGACCTGGGACTCGACCAGGGCGCGGCCACTGACGGTTTCGCGATTCACCCTCTGCGCGCTGTCGACCGCCGCGGCGGCGCTACGGGCGACTTCCTGGGCGGTGGCGGACATCTGGTTCATCGCCGTGGCCACCTGCTCGATCTGGCTGCGCTGGCCGGCGACCGCCTGGTTGCTCTCGCCGGAGACCAGCTCCACGCTATCGGCCTGACGCTCGACCTCGACCACGGTCTGGCCGACCCGCTCGATCAGGTCGTGGATCTTCTGCACGGTCTCGTTGAACACCTGCCCCAGCTCGCCCAGCTCGTCGCGGCTCTGCGCCTTGAAACTGACCGTCATATCGCCGGCCGCGACTTTATTCATGACCTCGCCGAGGCTCTTCAAGGTGGTCCGGGTCGACACATAGAAGGCGCCATAGAGGTAGCCGATCAGCAGGAACACCAGCACCAGGGCCACGACCAACAAGACCATCTGCACGCGGTTTTCCTGCAGGCGTTCCTGCAGTTGCTGATCGAGGAAAGCCAGTACCGCATCATTCAGCTCATAGGTCTTGCCCATGGCCGCGCCGACTTCTTCATAGAACTGCGACCAGGGAGTATCCAGGGTATCGGCGATCACCACCTTGTCCTCGAACAGCACCACACTGGTCTTCAGGGTCGCCTGGCTGGCTGCGGCCAAGGCTTCCAGCCCTGCGCGCGCAGCCGGGCTGCTGCTCAAGGCGTCCTGCAGGTTCAAGCCATACTCGGCGTGGAGTTTTTCCAGCTCCAGCAGTAAATCGTCGAACTTGGTGCTGGCGGCCGAGTTGAGGAAGCCCTGCCCCAGGGAATAGGCGCCCACTGCCCTGCCCTTGCTCAATGCCGAGGTGACCGCCGGCGTGGTGCTGACGATCAGGTCGGCCATCTGCCGGACTTCGCGCTGACGATCCTGACTGAGGCCAGCCTGAGCCGCGATCAACTTGATGAATACCTGCGAGCTGCCCAACAGCTTTTCGGCCGACGCAGCTTTGCTTTGCAGCGACGTCTCGCCCTGTGCAGCGGCCAGCGCGGCAATCATTTCGTCGCGCCTGGCGCTGAATTCATCGACCTGTTCGGCCTCATGCACCACCGGCGCCAAGCCCCGCAAGCGCGCATCCAGCGCACTCTGCAGACGCGTGATACGCGCCTCGAGATCGCCCGTCTGACCGGACTGGCCGATCATCACGTTGATTTCCATCAGGTCGGCGAAATCCTCCAGGTCGCGCCTTAGATTCAGCGCCTGACTGAGCAGATCAATACTCTCCAGAGCCGCCTGGGTACTGACGAACTGACGATAGGAGTCGCGCACCAGATAGAAGTTGGTGGCCAGCATGGGCAGAAAGAACAGGACACTGATCAAACTGAACTTCATGCCGAAGCTGAGGCGATTCATAAGCGCGATGGCCGGATACAGCACGGTCTTCACAAGACGTCTCCTGTTCTGATTATTGTTATGCAGTGCTCCAAGACCGACCGCGAAAAGGCTCCCGTGGTCATCGTTGCGTCCCTTGCAGCCGGGCCTGAGGCGTCCCGATCAATGCGCAGGATGCCCCCACGGCAAATCCGCCTGAGCAACCATCTGGCTGATCGATCGAGCACAGTGAGCTTGTATACCCGTTATCGACAACAAACTCTGTAACTTAAGGTTAAGCAGGCCTCGCCCCTCGGCAGGAGCGGGAGCTTACCCGGCGGTGGCTGGCTGACCACCACCCACAGGATAGTGCGGGCCCCGTAGGATCAGCGCGGGCCACGTAGGCTTGAGCGCAGCGATACCCATCACTGCGATCTGGATCCCGCACAATCGCGCCCCGGTGTACGCCGGGGCTTCTTCGTCTATGGATGGATTGATCGAAGATGACGCCTGAACACCGCCGGGTATCGCTAGCTCAACCGCATTGCGCCAAAGGCGATCAGTAGAACAGCTCCCACAGGGCGAACACGGCGTACCAGAGCACGGCGGCGCGTACCAGCAGCTGCCACAGGCTATCCAGGCTGCTCACTCCGGCTTCGCCGAGCACCGGCTCCGGCGTCTCGCAGGCCGCGCGCCCGACATTGATCACCAGCTGCGCGGCGCTGATGTCCCAGCTCAGCAGCTCGTGCAGCAACGCCCGGTTGACCGCCACGAAATTACCGACCAGGGCAAAACTTGCCGCCAGCACGCGTACCGGCATCCAGTCGAAGGCATGCCGCAGTTGCACGGCACGCTCGCGCAAGACCTCCTGCCCGGCATGCTCGGCCAGCAGGGCCAGCAGCCGATAGGCCAGGGCCGCCAACGGGCCAAGCAGCGCGTACCAGAAGATCACGGCAAAGAAACTCTGATAAGCCTGCCACACCAGATGGCCCTGCACCCGCTGCAGCAGCGCGCCCTCTTCGTCGGCCTCCAGGGCCAGATCACGGCGGGCGACCAGGTAGGCGGCCTCACTGTCGCCGCGCCGCCAGCTGTCGCGAAACGGCCCGAGCGCCGCCTGCAAATCGCCACGCCCGAGGCTGTAGATCAGCACCAGCAGATGCACCGGCAACGCCAGCCAACCGTAGGCCAGCGGTTCGAGCAGCACCAGCAACACCCCCAGCACCACCAGCGGCAGAACCACCAGCAGCACGATCGCCAACCATGGGCTCTCGATAAAGTCCGCTTGCCGCTCCACCCTGGCCAGCAACCGCAACCAGGGACCATCCTGCTGGATCTTGTTGCGCCAGGCCGAAAACTTCTCCACCCACAGCACCAGCAACAACACCAGAAAACTCATGACTGCTCCTTCCTATCCATCAATGCAGCGCGCAGGCGCGACCAGTCGAAGGCCGGGCCGGGGTCGGTCTTGCGGGTCGGGGCGATATCGCTGTGCCCGCAGATCCGCTCCAGGGTGAGCGCCGGGTACACCCTTTGCAACTCGGCCGTCAGGCCAACCAATGCGGCATATTGCGCATCGCTGAAGGGCAGCTCATCGGTGCCCTCCAGCTCGATCCCCAGTGAAAAATCGTTGCAGTTCTCGCGCCCGGCGAAACACGACTGCCCGGCATGCCAGGCGCGCTCGTTGCACGAGACGAACTGGGTGATGGCGCCGTCGCGCTCGATCAGGAAATGCGCCGACACGCGCAAGCCCGCAATCTCGGCAAAGTATGGATGCTCAGCGGCGATCAGGCGATTCTGGAAAAATTCCTGCACCTTGCCGGTAGCGAACTGCCCCGGCGGCAGGCTGATGTTATGGATCACCAGCAGGGAAACTTCCCCCTGCGGGCGCTCATTGAAATTGACCGATGGGCAGTGGCGCACCCCTTGACACCAACCACTGCGAGGATCCAGCTGCATAGAGACTCCTTGGACGAGCCTTCACTCTAGAGCAGGAGACCCGCGGGGCCAAGCGCTGGTCATGCTCAGCGGACTGCGGTGGGCGTCTGAAAGGAGCAGAGCCGAATGAAATCTGCCTGATGCGCTATCCGCCGCCCCACAGGCCGCCCCGGCGCAAAGCTTTTGCTTACGGAGCGGACCTTGTCCGCTATCGCCGCGGGGTCGGAACGCCGCCCAGCGCCTCTACAGAGGAATGTGGTATCTGCTGCCCCTGTAGGACGGCCGCCCCGGGGCGATGCTTTTGATTGTCGAGCGAGCCTTGTCCGCTATCGCCGCGGGGCGCGCGCCCTACAGAGGAATGTGGTATCTGCTGCTCCTGTAGGAGGGCCGCCCCCGGCGCGATGCTTTTGATTGCGGAGCGGACCTTGTCCGCTATCGCCGCGGGGGCGCATGCCCCACATGGATGTGGGAAATGCCGCAAGCTACAGAGGGTATCTGCTGCATAGGGTGCAGAGAAACCAGGTACGTTCAGGCGCCCTTGAGCCTACGCAAGTTGCCGATTACCGACTCCAGCGCCCGGTCGAACAGCAGCGCATCGTCGAGCAGACGGATAGCGTTGCGACGGAATTCGACCGCCAGACCCACGCGGTTTTTTTCCAGAACTTTCAATCCGGTGCGATTGACGAAGATGTACTTGCCGGTTGACTTGATCACCGCAGCCAGCTTGCAGCGCAGCTTGTGCTCCGGGTCTTCCTGAAACTCCACCCAGCTACCCACCCGCAGGTCATCCACCTGCTGCAGGGCTTCGTCGTCATCTGCCAGGCAGCTTTCGGGTTCGCTCGCACTGCTTTGGCCTGGAGCCAGCAGCACGATCTCTTCGACCACCTCGATCATCGCCGCCCCATCCGGCTCTGGCGCTGGCGGTTGCTCCAGCAAGGACGGCACGTCGCCGACCGCAACCCGATCATCGGCCGGAACCTGTTCGGCCTCAGGCGTCACCCGCTTGAAACGCTGGAACGCCTGCACATGCAGAGCCTCCAGCTGACTGAAAAACTCGCCCGTGGAGAACGGATCGAACGCCGCACTGGCCATGCCTTCGCGCAGCGCCTTGAGCAGGCCCGGCACCAGCTCGAGCAAACGCAGGCGCGCCTCCGGCTCCTCATGCGGGTGCGCACTCCAGACCAGGTCATCCATGGTCGCCAGCGCGGCCCGCCACTCGGGCGAGTCGACCCCGTGCTTGAGGCATATGAGCATCAATACCTTGCTCCACGCCTCCTGCAACAGGCGCACCACCACCTCGGGCAGACACTTGCCCAGCAAGCGCTCATTCAGCACCAGCTCGACCTGACGCCGCGCCAGCTCAGCCCTGGCACTGCCTTCTTCCGCATCGCGAGTACGCTGCTCCAGCAGCTCGCTGCGCCGCCGCTCATTGCCGGTAAAGGCGAGAAAATCCGCCAGCAGCTCGGCAAAGATCAGCGGATCATCGACAAAGTCGTTGAGCAAGCGCTGCACCACCTGCTCGATCTTCTGGTACAGGCTGTCACGCTGGGTATCGTCCTGCTCGCCCCAGCCCAGGGCGGCCGAGGCGATTTCATTGAGCAGGCGTCGGGCCGGGTGACTGCCGCGGCTGAAGAAGGTCTTGTCCAGCACCGCAACCTTGAGCATGGGAATCTGCAGGCGTGCGATCAAGGCTTTCAGCGAATCCGGCAGGGTACGGTCATCGAGGATGAATTCGAACAGCATCGACACCAGGTTGATTACGTCCTCATCCACCTCGCCGACCACCCGCGCCTTGCCGCTCCTGGCGCTGGCGCGAACAAGCAGTTGCTCGAGCTGCTCGCGCAGATCGGAGTCATCGCTGACCTGAGCCGGTGCATGCTGCTGCATGTGGGAGAGCAGGCGCAGCAGGTCCCGACTGGTGATCGGCGACGCATCGGCCGGTGTCTCGCGCCGCGGCATGGCATGGCCGCGCACCTGCGCAAGCAGCTCCTGCAATGCCCCGAAAACTTCCTGCACGCCTTCGCCAGCCTGCTCGCCAGCACTGACGCCCGCCTGTTCAGCCGCACCGTACGCCGCCGTCCCGGGGCGCTCCGGGTTGCGCCGCACCGGCGCCGACTTCAACTCAGGCAACACACCGGCGGTGACCAGAATCTGATTGGCCTCGGCGTAGAGCTGATCGAGATCGACCAGCACGTATTTTTCGAACAGTTTGAGGATGATCAGCTTGACCTTGATCTCCACCCCCAAACTGCTGCACGCCTCGAGAAAAGCCGCACAGAGCAGGGCAGGCCCAAGCGGGTTGGACTTGTCGTCGAGCTTCTTGCTGACCAGGGCATTCAGGCGCGTGGTCAGGTGACCGACCGCCACCCGGTCCCGGCTCATCACCTTGGCCACCATGGCATCCAGCGCCACGGACTCTTCCAGTTCATCGTTCTGGATCAGCGCCAGGCCGTCGAATGAGATGCTGCCCAGGGACGACTTGCCAACCTCGTATTGATTGAGGGTGGCGAAAGGCTCGAAGACTTCCTGCAGAAAGCCGCGCTCGATACTCTTGCGCTTCAAGCGCAGATCGCGCATGGCTTCGAAGAAGGCATTCTGCTCGCCATTGCTGGCCGCCCGGTCCGCCATCTCGAACAGCGTATCGTCGGCATTGTCGAACAACGCCTGCAGGGCCTGCTTGAGCTGCTGTGCAGCCTTGTCGCGTAAATGAATGAGCGCCACAGGCAGTCTTCCTACCGGATAAGTGGGCGATTGCTCCGCAGCCACCTTGTTCAGGTGCACCACATTCGCGTCAGTCTTCATTGCGACTCTCCTGCAGACTGCCCCTGCCTGGGCCTACCGATCTACATGGCAACCAACCGAGCGTTATCCGTAACGTCAAAGTCATGGCGTCAATATTCATAATGCAAAATCATTATAAGTATGCCGCACCCACCCCAAACAGACTTTTCCTGCGGATATGACACAGGTCACAGATATAGAACTAGTGCGGGCGATACCCATCGAGGCCCGATCGAGCATGGTGCCAGCCGACCGGCCATGCGTAATCTCGCTGCAGCCGTCTTCGGCAATCCCTATAATCGCCCGACCCTGACAGTGGAGCCCACCATGCCGAACCTAACCCTCGCCGACCTGACTGGCGAAATCGAGGCAAATGTTCGTCGCGCGCTGACCGAGGACATCGGTAGCGGCGATATCACCGCGCAACTGATCCCCGCCACGCGCCTGGCCCACGCCACCGTGATCACCCGCGAAGCGGCCGTGATCGCCGGCAGCGCCTGGGTCGATGCGGTGTTTCGCCGGCTCGACCCGCGCGTCGCCGTGCACTGGCAGGTACGCGACGGCGAGCGCGTCAACCCCAACCAGCCCCTGTTCCACCTCGAAGGCCCGGCCCGCGCCCTGCTCAGCGGCGAGCGCAGCGCCCTGAACTTCCTCCAGACCCTGTCCGCCGTCGCCACCCGCTGCCGGCATTACGCCGACCTGGTGCAAGGCACCGCGGTCAAACTGCTCGACACCCGCAAGACCCTGCCCGGCCTGCGCCTGGCGCAGAAATACGCGGTCACCTGCGGCGGTTGCCACAACCACCGCATCGGCCTGTTCGACGCCTTCCTGATCAAGGAAAACCACATCGCCGCCTGTGGCGGCATCGTCGAAGCCGTGCAAGCCGCGCACAAGATCGCCCCCGGCAAACCGGTGGAAGTCGAAGTCGAAAGTCTGCAAGAACTGCAACAAGCCCTGGATGCCGGCGCCGACATCATAATGCTCGACGAACTGTCGCTGGACGACATGCGTCAAGCGGTCGCCATCACCCAAGGCCGCAGCAAACTGGAAGCCTCAGGCGGCATCAACGAAAGCACTCTGCGCAGCATTGCCGAGACGGGAGTGGACTACATCTCCATTGGCGCGCTGACCAAAGACGTCAAGGCGGTGGATTTGTCGATGCGCTTGAGTCTGTAGCGCAGACGATGCCGGGCGGCATCCCAGGGCGCCCCGGGACGCCGGCCGCCCGGAGCGCAGCGACAGCCGCCCGCTACGCCTTCTCCCCCGCCACCACCAGCTCCACCGCCTCGCCGCGCTTGATCAGCGCGTACACCACCCCGGTCAACAGGCTGCCGGCGACTATGGCCAGCAGATAGAGCGCGGCATGGTTGATCGCATTGGGGATCAGCAGCACGAACAGGCCGCCGTGGGGCGCCATCAGCTTGCAGCCGAAGTACATCGACAGCGCGCCGGTCAGGGCGCCGCCGGCGATGCTGGCCGGGATCACCCGCAGCGGGTCCTTGGCGGCGAAGGGGATCGCCCCCTCGGAGATGAAGCACAGCCCCAGCACCCCGGCCGCCTTGCCGGCTTCGCGTTCGCTCTGGGCGAACTTGTGCCGGGCGATCAGGGTGGCGATGGCCATGCCGATCGGCGGCACCATGCCGGCGGCCATCACCGCGGCCATGGGCGCGTAGCTCTGCGACGCCAGCAGGCCGACGGAGAAGGCGTAGGCGGCCTTGTTGATCGGCCCGCCGAGGTCGACGCACATCATGCCGCCGAGCAGCAGGCCGAGCAGGATCGCGTTGGTGCTGCCCATGCTGTCGAGAAAGCTGGTCAAGCCGACCAGCATGCCCGCCACCGGTTTGCCGACCACATAGATCATCACCAGGCCGGTGAACAGGCTGGCCAGCAGCGGGATGATCAGGATCGGTTTCAGCGCCTCGACGCTGGCCGGCAACTGCACCCAGCGGGCGATGGCCTTGGCCGCATAGCCGGCGAGGAAGCCGGCGATGATGCCGCCGATAAAGCCCGCGCCCAGGGAGCTGGCGAGCAGGCCGCCGATCATCCCCGGGGCCAGGCCGGGACGGTCGGCGATCGAATAGGCGATATAGCCGGCCAGCACCGGCACCATCAATTTGAACGCGGCCTCGCCGCCGATCTGCATCAGCGCGGCGGCCAGGCTGCCCTCCTGCTTGAACGCCTCGATGCCGAAGACGAACGACAGGGCGATCAGCAGCCCGCCGGCCACCACCATCGGCAGCATATAGGACACCCCGGTGAGCAGATGCTTGTAGGCCCCGCCCTGGGCGGCGGGGCCGGATTGCGCGGCCTCGCCCTGGCTGCCGCCGGCCAGCGGCTGGGCCTCGGCCAGGGCGCGTTCGAGGGTCTGCCGGGGCTGTTTGAGGGCCACCCCGGTGCCGCAGCGAAACACCTTCTTGCCGGCGAAACGGGCGGTGTCCACCTCGATATCGGTGGCCAGCAACACCACATCGGCGGCGGCGATGGCGGCGTCATCCAGCAGGTTGCGCGCGCCCACCGAGCCGCGGGTCTCCACCTGCAGCTGGTAGCCGAGCTGCTCGGCCGCCTGCTGCAGGGCCTCGGCGGCCATGAAGGTGTGCGCCACCCCGGTCGGGCAGGCGGTCACCGCGACCAGGCGTGGCCGGGCAGTCGCCGCGGCGAGCGCCGGCGCATCCTGTTGCAGGACCTCGGCGTGTTCGGCGGCGGCAAGCAGGAACTGCTGCGGATCGACCAGCGCTTCGGCCGGAGTGGATTGCACCAGGCGTTTGCCGACAAAGCGTTGCAGCGACAGGTCGCCGGTCTTGACCACCACCACCAGCTCGGCGGCGGCGATGTCGGCGTCGCTCAGCGGCGAACCTATCGCCTTGGGGTCATGCACCTCGACCCGGCTGGTCCAGCCCAGACGCTGGGCGGCGGCTTCCAGTAAACGCGAGCAGAGCACGCTGGTGACCATGCCATTGGGGCAGGCGGTGACGATCAGCAGATTCATGAAAATGACCTCATTATTGTTTTAATCCAGGGACGCGACTCTTAATCCAGAGACGCGACAGCCACGCCCGCTTCCAGGCGCGCCAGTTGTTCCCGGTCGTGAATACCGAAACCGAGCTGGGTGACCGCCTGGGCGGCAATCGCGGTGGCCAGGCGCAAGGTGCGTTCGGCCGGCCAGCCAATCAGCAGGCCGTGCAGGGTGGCGGCGAGCAGCGAGTCGCCGGCGCCCACCGTACTGACCACCGCGACCCGCGGCGGCCGCGCCTGCAGCGCAATGTCCGGGCCGAACCAGTAGACGCCCTCGGCGCCGCGCGACAGCAGCACATGCTCGACGCCCGCGGTGCGCAGGCGCAGCGCCGCGGCCCGCAGATCGGCCGCGGTGGACGAGCACAAACCGCAGGCATCGGCCAGTTCCTCCTCGTTGGGCTTGATCAGCCAGGGCGCCACGGCCAGCCCGGCGCGCAAGGCGGCGCCACTGCTGTCCAGCGCCAGCGGCAGGCCGAATGCCTGCAGCCGGCGCAGCAGGCCGGCGAACCATTCGGGGCTGACGCCCTGCGGCAGGCTGCCGGCGACCACGATGGCGTCGTGGCCGGCCACGATCTGCTCCAGCTCCTCGAGCAACTCGGCCTGATGCGCCGCCCCGACCTGCGGCCCCGGGCCATTGAGGTCGGTGATCCGCCCGCTGCGCTCGGCCAGCTTGATATTGCTGCGGGTTTCCCCGGGCACGCGGACGAAGGCGTCGACGAAACCGCGCCGCGCGAACAGCGCCTCGAAAGGCGCGGCGTTGGCCTGCCCGAGAAAGCCGCCGACCGTGATCTTGTGGCCCAGGTCGGCCAGCACCTGGGCCACGTTCAGGCCCTTGCCGGCGGCGTGACTGTGCAGCCCCAGGCTGCGGTTGACGGTGCCGGGCTGCAAGGCCTCGAGCGACACGGTCAGGTCCAGCGCCGGGTTCAGGGTCAGGGTCAGAATGCGTGCCATCAGCCGATCTCCTCCACCAGGGCGCGCACTGCCGCGGCGCTGTCCAGACCAAGTGCCTGGCGGGCCAGCAGCTGGCTCTGGCTGAAATCCAGCTCACGCACCCGCGCCTTGACCAGCGCGATGCTGCGCGCCGACACGCTCAACTCGTCCACCCCCAGGCCGACCAGCAGGGGCACGGCGAGCATGTCGCAGGCCAGTTCGCCGCACACCCCGACCCACTTGCCATGGGCGTGGGCGGCCTCGACGGTCATGCCGATCAGGCGCAGCACCGACGGATGCAGGCCATCGGCCTGGGCCGACAGGGTCGGGTGGTCGCGGTCGATGGCCAGG
>RCUJ01000540.1_pt1 | contig 21728 bp, 20 predicted proteins | sample 2166321 | NCBI WGS metagenome assembly RCUJ01 (sample SAMN09932808, study PRJNA488358) | compost metagenome | feature: garden; material: soil; isolation source: compost soil in an enriched community after 118 h of incubation | place: Germany: Experimental Botanical Garden Goettingen | collected... | reverse complement strand
GCTTCAATCCAAGTGACGACGGCCGTGTTGTGCGCGTACCAGTACCTGCACTGACAGAAGAGCGACGCAAGCAGCTCGTGAAGCAAACTGGCGAGAAGGTTGAAGAGACCCGTATCGCCCTTCGTACTATTCGCCAGGACGCATTCAAGGCGGCCAAGCATAAAAAAGATGCCAAAGAGCTATCAGAAGATGATGTGAAGCGTGCAGAAAAAGCAGTTGACGAGATAATTTCAAAGTTTCAGGTTCAGCTCGATGAAATCTTCCGTGCTAAAGAGAAGGATATTCTAACTATCTAATGTCGGACGCTACTCCGCAGCACATTGGCTATATCGTTGACGGCAACCGTCGCTGGGCAAAGCAGCATGGCATTCCTACCTACGAGGGACACCTTGCAGGTTACAATGCAATCCATGAAGTTGCTGTCGCGACGTTCGACGCCGGCGTAAAGTATATGTCAGCATATATCTTCAGTACTGAAAACTGGAAGCGGAGTGAGGATGAGGTAAGTAAACTTATGGGCTTAGTGCTGCGTCTGTTAACTTCCGATCTGCCTATTTTTGATAAGCATAATATTAAGTTAAAGATCCTAGGTTCGCGCGACCGAGTGGGAGATAAGATCCTTAAGGCAATTGACGACGCTGAAGCACGAACGGCTAATAACACAGCTGGCACATTAGCGATCTGTTTTAATTATGGTGGTCAGCTTGAAATTGCCGATGCGTGCAAAAAAATTGTTCAGTCAGGTGTTAACGCCGATGATATTACACCGGAGCTTATCGAACAGAATCTCTATGCCCCAGAGGTGCCACCGATTGACATCGTGGTGCGCAGTAGCGGCGAACAGCGTCTTAGCAACTTCATGCTCTGGCGAGCTGCCTATAGCGAATTAATGTTTATAGATAAGTCATGGCCTGATATGACAAAAGACGACGTCACGACTATACTGGAAGAATACGCGCGGCGCGGCCGACGTTTTGGAGGATAAATGGAATTATTATTAGGGATTATTATTGGCTTATTTGTTCTTGTGCTACTGGTTGTTGTGCACGAACTGGGTCATGCGATTGTCGCACGGCGTAACGGGGTTGTCGTTGAGGAGTTTGGCATTGGCTTTCCGCCGCGTGCGTGGGCAAAAAAGCTCAAGAGTGGTATCCTTCTGACGCTTAACTGGTTGCCGCTTGGTGGCTTCGTACGATTGCAGGGCGAACATGATAGTGCTGATCAAAAAGGTGATTATGGTGCAGCCACATTTTGGCAGAAGACTAAAATTCTTCTTGCTGGTGTCGTAATCAACTGGTTGGTGGCTGTCGTGGTACTAACGTTGCTTGCGCTAACAGGCCTTCCGAAGATTTTGCCAAATCAGTTCTCTGTGCAAAATGACACGGTTATTATTGCACAGCCAATCGAGCTTAGCTCGGTCAGTAACGACTCTCCAGCAGATAAGGCTGGTCTAAAAGTAGGCGATCAGATCTTACGCTTTGCAGGTGAGCCTGTATTAACGGCTGAATCATTGAACCAGAAAACCGCTGCGCGTAAAGGTGAATCCGTCGAGATAGTCTATTCGCGAAAAGGTACCGAAAACACCGCAAAGGTGACATTGCGGTCTGATAATACTGACAAAAAGGGATACCTTGGTGTCGGCTCTGGTCAGCGCGAACAGATAAAAGCAAGCTGGTCAGCGCCAATTGTCGGTCTAGTGACAACGGGTCAATTTACTCTCGTCACCCTGCAGGGGCTCGGTGATCTTGTCGCAAATCTTGGAAAGGGTCTAGTGCTACAGTTTAGTCCTGACCAGTCAACGAGAGAGCAGGGCGGTAAGAGTCTCGAAGATGCAGGTAACAGCGTAGCAGGGCCAGTTGGTATTTTGGGCACAATCTTCCCGCAGGCCCAGCAAGCCGGTCCAACACAGCTCTTGTTTTTGACGGCGATTATTTCATTAACGCTCGCAGTAATGAACATCTTGCCGATTCCGGCTCTCGATGGTGGTCGCTGGTTTACGATGACAGCCTTCCGCCTCCTTAAGAAGCCACTTACGAAAGAGCGTGAAGAGCACATTCAGGCGATTGGCTTCATGGTTCTCATGGTATTAATTATTGTCGTAACATTCCGTGATGTCACAAAACTCTTCCAATAAACAATCAGTTATCTCGAGAATCTGGTTTGTTATCGGACTCTCGTTATGGACAGTTTCGGTCTTTTTGATCGTCCAGATCCTTGTCGGTCTGGCTGCTAGCGGACTGATGGCTGCCGGTGTGCCGCTTGACAGTGTAAACTCGGCCGTGTTCAATTCGGTTGCGGCTGCGATTATCTATATCGTATCGCTCGGTGCTGTTGTAGGTGTGCCGCTTTGGGTGAGGCATCGGCGGACGACGCGAAGTGATCTTGGGGTGACTCGCTTGCCGTCATGGCTCGATATTATTCTTGCGCCCGCTGCGCTGATCGTTTATATGATCATTTCGGCCGCTGTTTTATATATTTTCTCAGCACTTGCTCCTCAGATTGACCTAACGCAGGCGCAAGATATTCCTTTTAGTAACTTAAGCCACCAGTACGAATACGTATTGGCATTTTTGACGCTTGTTGTATTGGCGCCGCTGGCCGAAGAGCTTCTGTTCCGCGGCTATCTGTTTGGCAAAATGAAGAAGCATGCGCCATTTTGGTTGGCTATGATTATCACGAGTGTTCTTTTCGGCGGTCTTCATCTTATCGCAGGGGAGTCGTTGCAATGGAACGTTGCCGCTGACACGTTTGCATTGAGTCTTGTCTTGTGTACGCTCCGTCAGGTAACGGGTAATATTTGGGCGGGTGTTTTGCTGCATATGATTAAAAATGGCATCGCGTATTATTTCCTCTTTATCAATCCGTCACTTTTGCATACAATAGGAGGGTAATGATGAACCGAACCGCTCCATCTTTCTTTCCAGTAATGCCGCTTGGCCGGTAATTTCTTTTTATACCTACAGCTTTTAATTGACGTTAACACAAGGAATGTATTATGCGCGTATCACAACTATTTACAAAAACTAGCAAGACAGCTCCAGGAGATGAGGTAGCTAAAAACGCCCAGCTGCTCATTCGAGCAGGCTTTATCAATAAAGAAATGGCTGGCGTCTATGACTACTTGCCACTTGGCAAGATCGTCCTCAATAAGATCATCGATGTTATTCGCGAAGAGATGAACGGTGTCGGTGGTAGTGAGATCAGCCTTACCGCCCTACAGCAAAAAGACAGCTGGCAGGCTTCTGGCCGTTGGGATGATCAAGTTATGGACGTATGGTTCAAGACAAAACTAGCTAGCGGAAGCGAGCTTGGTCTTGCACCGACACACGAAGAGCCTCTCACGAAGCTGATGAAGAACTTTATTAGCAGTTACAAGGACTTGCCAGTCTATCCGTACCAGTTCCAGATTAAGTTCCGCAATGAGCTACGAAGTAAGAGCGGACTGATGCGTGGCCGTGAATTCTGGATGAAGGATCTCTATAGCTTCAGTCGTACTCAAGAAGAGCATGATGCCTTCTACGCTAAGATTAGTGAGGCATACGACCGTGTTTACAGTCGACTCGGACTTGGTGATATTACATATAAAACGTTTGCGAGTGGCGGTAGTTTCGCGAAGTATAGTCATGAGTTCCAGACGCTCAGCCCTGTCGGTGAGGATAAGATCTATGTTCACGAAGGTAAGAAGATTGCTATTAATGAAGAGGTCTATAACGATGAGGTACTAGCTGATCTAGGTGTGAGCCGGGATGAGCTGGTTGAGCGAACCGCCGTTGAGGTGGGAAATATCTTTACATTGGGTACGAAGTTTTCCGATGCTCTCGACCTAAACTATACCGACGAAGACGGCACGAGTAAGCGCGTAATCATGGGTAGCTATGGCATCGGTCCAAGTCGCGTCATGGGCTTGATCGCAGAGCACTTTAGCGACGAAAAAGGACTCGTATGGCCAGAGAATATCGCACCTGCCAAGGTCTACTTGGTCCGAATCGGCGGCGACGCCGCAATCGCTCATGCTGACGAATTATATAGCGAGCTGACTGCGAAGGGTATTGAGGTATTGTATGACGATCGCGATGAGCGACCTGGTAACAAGTTTGCCGATGCCGAGCTTATGGGTATCCCATATCGTGTCACGGTCAGTGATCGTTTGATTGAGGCTAGCCAGTACGAGATGACCTCGAGAGTCACGGGCGAAACAAGCCTGTTGACACGCGATGAGCTGCTTGATAAACTAAATTGATTGTAAACATACTTGTGGGGGTTTACACTATATATAGCGTATCCGGTGCTGATAGTAGCACCATTTATAGAGAAATAAAGGAATAATAACTATGAAAAAAACTTACCAGATTACAGATGAAGGTAAAAAAGAGCTTGAGCTTGAACTTGACGAGCTTAAAGGTCGTCGTGGCGAGATTGCCGAAAAGATTGCTAATGCCCGTGATTTCGGTGATTTAAGCGAAAATGCCGAATATGATAGCGCTCGTGAAGAGCAAGGTCTTGTTGAAAGCCGTATTGCTGAGATTGAAGACATCGTCATGAACGCCGAGATCATTAAAGCTGGAAGCAAGACTAAAATTACTCTTGGCTCTAAGGTAGAGCTTAAGACTGGCAAGCGTACTGTTCACTACAGTATCGTAGGTCCAGTTGAGGCTGATCCACTTGAAGGTAAGATCAGTAACGAATCACCAATCGGTGAGGCGCTGATGGGCAAGAAAGTTGGCGACAGCGTAACGATCACAACACCAAAAGGTGAGATGAGCTACGAAATCGTTAAGATTGGCTAGCCAATAGCAGTATGTACAGCGTCGCCCTCAGGGGCGACGTTTTACGTTGTGCATGATATACTATTACAGATATGGCAACACTCCAAGACTACCGAGATGAACGATTACGCAAACTAGCCGAACTAAAAGAGTTGGGCGTTAATCCATACCCAGCTGAGAGTCACCGTACGCATAATGCAGGCGAGGTAATCGCTAAGTTTGAGCAACTTGAAGGCCAGGTTGCAACTGTGGCTGGCCGTGTTATGGGTATCCGCAAATTTGGTAAGCTCGCGTTTATTGTCCTGAAAGACTTTAGTGGCCAAGTGCAGCTTTTCTTGCGAGAAGGTGCTGTCTCAGAGCTTGATGCAGCTGGCGGAGTACTCGGTATGAAACAACTGCCACTTCTTGATACGGGTGACTTCATCGAGGCGACTGGTGAAATTATTAAAACTCAGACTGGTGAAATTTCCATTGGCGTATCAACCCTGCGTCTTCTCACAAAGTCACTTCGCCCGATGCCAACTGAGCTCACAAGCAAAGAAGAGCGCCTACGTCGTCGCTATGTTGATATGAATGTTAACCAAGAAGTACGCGATCGTTTTGTGCGTCGTTCAAAGTTTTGGCAGGCAACGCGCGATTATCTTAATCAAAACGGCTTCCTTGAGGTAAATATTCCTGTTCTTGAGCATACTGCTGGTGGAGCCGACGCCAACCCATTCGTGACTCATATGGAGGCACTTGATCAGGACTTCTACCTTCGCATTAGTCACGAGCTTCCACTGAAGCGACTTTTAGTGGCTGGTTATGAGAAAGTATTTGATATTGGTGCACGCTTTAGGAATGAAAACTACAGCGATGAACATCTTCCGGAGCATATTGCTATGGAGTGGTACTGGGCGTATGCCGACTGGGAAAAGGGCATGGCGTTTACGCAACAAATGATTCGTACTATTGTCGATAAGACATGGGGAACACGACAGTTTACGCTCGCCGATGGCCAGCAGGTTGATTTTGGATCGGACGACACTGATTTTCCAAGAATTAGTTTCGTCGATGTTCTTCGTGAGCAATATGATATCGATGTATTCAATTCACCAATTGAAGCAATTGCGGCTAAGCTCAAAGAGCACGGGCTTGTTGTTGAGAAGCAGGATAACCGCCAGCGAAGTCTTGATAAACTATGGAAAAAGTACCGCAAGACACTTTCAGGCCCGGCGTTTCTTGTTGATATGCCTACGTTCATGCAGCCGCTTGCAAAGGTGCAGCCTAACAATCCTGAGTTGACCGAGCAGTTTAACTTGGTATTTGGTGGCAGTGAAATGTGTAAGGCGTTTTCAGAACTTAATGACCCAGTAGATCAGTACAATAGATTCCTTGAGCAAGAGCAGCTTCGCCAGGCAGGGGATGATGAAGCTCAGATGATGGATATTGATTACGTCGAGGCGCTTGAATATGCAATGCCGCCAGCCTGTGGACTTGGCTTCTCGGAGCGTATCTTCTGGTCACTTGAGGGTGTTACAGCCCGTGAAGGTGTGCCATTCCCGCAGCTTCGTACTGAATACGACAATACAACACGCGAAATCTATCCAGACGTAAAATTGTAAGGGGGATATATGACATATTTGAAGATGTTTCGAATCTTTTTAGTTGCGCTCGGTGCAACGCTATTAATCGTTGGCTTGAAGTTTGTTTTTCATCAACTGAATATTGAGATAATCGAGCAGACGTCACTGCATAACAGTGTTATCTCGAGTGTCATCTTTGTTATTGGTTTCTTGCTGTCAGCCACGATTGCCGACTACAAGGAGAGTGAGAAGATCCCGGCTGAGTTTGCCTCGACCGTTGAGAATATGTACGAAGACGGGGAATCAATTCATGGAACGTATCCTAAATTTGATCTAGAGCTCTTTCGCAAGAACTTGATTGATATCCTTGGGTCTTTTCGTGATGGAACACGTGTTAATAGGGGAGGCGCTCGTCGTGAGATCAATGAACTTAACGAAACGTTTACTCAAATGGAAAAGGCTGGTGTACCGGCAAACTTTATCGTGAAGCTAAAGCAGCAGCAGGCGCAGTTGCTACGTAGTCTGTTCCGCGTGAATTATATCCAGAAAATTAAGTTTATCCCGTCCGCCTTCATACTGGCTCGATCTATTGTCGTGCTTATTATCGTTGTTCTGCTTCTGACGAATATCGATCCATTCTATGGCGGGCTGGTGCTGACGGGCGCGATTAGCTTCATCTTGCTGTACATGATTATCCTCATTCAGACAGTGAGTATTCCATTTCACGCAAAAGGTCTAACACAGGACGATGTTAGTCTCTTCTTGCTTCGAGAGACGGCGGCATATCTAAAGTCGAGAGCGCCGGAAAAGCGGAAGAAGAAAAAGTAGCGGTTCGGCCGCTACTTTTTTTGGTCAGACTTAGTTGGTACCATCGCGATAGAATAATCGATGGTTAGCATAACGATTAACCGGACGCGGATGATACACTAGAGTGAGTTAGGGAGAGTTATGATTGAAGTAAAGCGAATTACAAAAACGTACGGGAAGAAACAGAATGCCTTCAAAGCATTGGACGATATAAGTTTTACGATTCCAAATGGAGCCAGTGTGGCGATTGTCGGCAAATCTGGCAGTGGAAAGTCGACACTAATGCATGCGATGAGTGGACTCGATAGACCTGAGGCGGGTGAGGTTATTATCGACGGCGAGGACATCTTGAAGCTTAAGGCAAAGCATGTTGATAAGTTCCGCGCGCAGAAAATTGGGTTTATTTTTCAAAGCTTCTTCGTTCAAGCAAACGAGTCAGTCAGTGATAACGTTAGCCTGCCACTTGAGATCGCGGATATGCCAAAGAATCTTCGTAAGCAGAAAATTGCCGCAGCGTTAGAAAGTGTAGAGCTGTCCGACAAAATTAGCAACAAGGCAAAGAATCTTTCAGGTGGTCAAAAACAGCGCCTCGCCGTAGCACGCGCTATCGTAAACGAACCCCAGATTATCTTTGCTGACGAGCCAACCGGTAATCTCGACAGTACAACCGGCCAAAAGATTGAGGATATGCTATTTGGCTACAACCGAAAGAACGGTGTGACGCTGATTATCGTGACTCATGATCCAGACCTTGCGAGTAAATGTGATATTCGGATTAATGTTAAAGATGGTCGGATTGAATCGATTCAACAGGATACTAAAAAACCAAAACTATCAGCCACACCGGCGAGAAAGGTACTCCAGTAGATATATGAAATTAACAGATACTATTCGTCGAGCAGGGCGTAGCTTGCGACAGGCAAAGGCTCGCACCCTACTGACAAGTCTTGCTATTGGTGTTGGTGCCTTTACGATTACACTTAGTCTTGCTGCGGGTGCGGGGGGTCGTGCCTATGCTGAAAATATCGTCAGTAGCAATACGAATGTGCGTGAGCTTTATGTTCAACCGAAGCAAGAAAATCAGGCCGACCCAACCAAGCCAAAAGAGTATACCGATGCGCCGACAATCTCGTATGGTGGTGGATTTACGATGAAGACATTGCAGCAATCGGATCTCGACACGCTGACGGCTATTGATGGTGTTGAGTCGGTGACGCCGATCTATAATGTAACGGCAAAATATGTAACTCGCGATGGGCAGAAGCGCTACCAGACAGGCGTTGAGGCATTCTATGCAACGATTAAGCAGGAATATGCTGCGGGCAGTGGTCAGGGTATCGAGAATGACGGAGTGGTTATTCCTGATAGCTATCGTGAAGCGCTAGGATTTACGAGCGCAGAGCAGGCGATCGGTAAGACTATCGATGTTGTTATTGCCAGCACCATGTCTAGCGTTGAAGACAAAACCTTTGCACTTAAGGTTGTTGGAGTCGCAAAGAAGTCAGCACTTGCTTCAGTCGGTGGTCCGAATGGGCTGCAAGCACATCGGGAGGTTGTTGCGCAGATGTATAATCACAGTCAAAAGGGTACACCACTCGAAGGTGCGTTTATGGGCGCGACAGTACTAGCAACATCCGAGGATGGGGTTGAGTCTCTTAAGCAGGCTATTGCCGATAAGGGGTACGTTGCTCAGACTGCTGAAGATTTGATGGGATTCATTTTCCAGTTTATTAATGTTTTGCAGGGGATTCTGATCGGATTCGGTGCTCTTGCAGTACTCACATCGATTTTCGGCATCATTAATACGCAGTACATTAGTGTACTTGAGCGTACACAGCAGATTGGTTTAATGAAGGCGCTCGGTATGCGACGTCGTGACGTTGGCCGCCTGTTCAAGTTTGAGGCTGCGTGGATTGGCTTCCTTGGTGGTGCTATTGGCTCTGGCTTGGCGTTGTTAGGCGGTACGATCGCTAACCCATTAATTACGGAAGTACTTACTCTGGGCGATGTTCACTTGCTTATATTCGAGCCACTCGCAATCGTAGGCGTCGTTGCAGGCCTTATGGTTGTGTCTGTCGGAGCCGGTATTCTACCAGCCCGCAAGGCGTCTAAGCTTGATCCGATTGAAGCCCTCCGTACCGAATAGCTATAAAATCATGTCACAGCTCCTCCCGACAGTGGTACAATAGGCGTATGTTAGATATCCGTTTTATCCGCGACAATGCCGAGGCTGTGCAAGAAAACACACGCTATAAAGGTTACGAAGTTAATATTGATGAGCTGCTCCGTTGGGACGGCGTAAAGCGCAACCTGCAGCAGCAGGCGGATGAGCTGCGTGAAAAACGGAATCTTGTCTCATCGCAGATGAAGGGTGGTCGTCCGACACCGGAACTTGTCGAAGAGGGTAAAGCTATTAAGGAATCCCTCATGGCGGTCGAGGCCAACCTCAAAGAGGCTGACGAGGCCTTTACGACGCTTCACAAGCTTGTGCCTAATATGGCGGCTAGTGATGTGCCAGTTGGAGCAACTGAAGATGAGAATGTTCTTGCGAAGACCGTGGGCGATAAGACTGAATTTAGTTTTACTCCGCGTAACCATGCTGAAATTGCTGCGCAGCGTGACTGGATCGACAAAGAGCGTGCCGCAAAAGTAGCGGGTAGTCGCTTTGCGTATATCAAGGGCGATCTTGTGAAGTTGCAGTTCGGCATTATTCAATTCGTGCTTGATACAGTGACAGATGAGAATACTTTGAAGGCTATTGCCGACAAGGCTCAGCTCGACGTGGCCATAAAGCCGTTCGTCCCAATTTTGCCACCACTTATGATTCGTACTGAACTTTACGACGCAATGGATCGTCTTGAGCCACGTGACGATCGCTACAAGCTCGAGGGTGACGATCTGTGGCTGCAGGGAAGCGCAGAACATGTACTTGGAAGTATGCACGCTGATGAGATCTTTGACGAAGCGCAATTGCCGCTGCGCTATATCGGATATGCAAGTAGCTTCCGTCGCGAGGCGGGCACTTACGGCAAGGACATGGAAGGCATTCTTCGTATGCACCAGTTTGATAAGTTAGAGATGGAGAGCTTTACTACTGGCGATGATGGACTCAAGGAGCACCTTCTGTTCGTAGCGATCCAGGAGCACCTTCTTGCGACACTAGGACTCCCGTACCAGGTGATTCAGAAATGCACAGCTGACATCGGTAAGCCAAATGCGCGCGGTATCGATATGGAAACATGGCTACCCGGCCAAGATAAGTATCGCGAGACACATACCGCTGACTACATGACCGACTATCAGAGCCGCCGTCTTAAGACGCGTGTTCGCCGAGAGAGCGGTGAGTTGGAGTTGGTTCATACTAATGACGCAACCGCTTTTGCGCTTGGTCGTATTATGATTGCGATTATCGAGAATGGCCAAGATGAACAGGGGAATGTGGCAATTCCAGCCGCTCTGCAGCCTTATCTTGGTGGCCGATCGGTGCTATAATAAAAGTACCAAACCTACAACAAACAGGAGGGTAGCATGATTACACAAGTTGATATCACAGGCGTCAAATACGACATTGATGACACTACAAAAAAATACGTTATCAAAAAAGTCGGACGACTGGATCGCTATCTCCCGCGCCACGCACGCAAGAGCGTTACGGCTGACGTAAAACTCAAGGAAGTAAACCAAGCTCATGGCAATAAGTATGAAGCTGAGATTATTTTAAACGTTCCTGATAAGATTTTAACGGCCAAGGATACGACCGTTAATATGTTAGCGGCTGTTGATATTGTCGAAGCGAAACTTGCTGCACAACTTCGAAAATATAAAGAGTCAACAATCTCTCATGTTGGACGTCGCGGCGTTATGGGGCGCTTCAAGCGCAGCTACGCCCGCGAACTCTAGTGTTTATCTGTTAACAGGCTTTTATCTCGCGAGCAAACAGCGTATAATACGACATAGTATTTGACAGAAGTTTCAGAAGCGAGGGATTCTTAATATGGTTAGCAGTCAAAAAGCACTGACAAAAGTGTTTGGAGATCCGCAGCAGCGGATTATTAAGCGATTACAGAAAAAGGTTGTGATAATCAACAGCCTTGCTGATTCGTACAAAAAACTTAATAAGACTGAATTGAAGGCGAAGACAGCCGAATTTAAAACACGCCTAGAAAAAAAGCAGGACACGCTTGATAGCTTGTTGCCTGACGCGTTCGCGCTTGTTCGCGAAGCGAGCGAGCGTGTACTTGGCATGCGGCATTTTGACGTGCAGCTAATTGGCGGCATGGCGCTTCACGAAGGCGATGTTGCTGAAATGAAGACCGGTGAAGGTAAGACGCTCGTAGCGACGCTACCTGTCTACCTCAACGCCCTTGAAGGCAAGGGTGTGCATGTCGTTACTGTCAACGACTACCTTGCTCAGCGTGACGCCGGTGAAATGGGTGAGCTGTATCACTTCCTCGGACTCTCAACCGGTGTAATCATTAACGACGCTTCGTTCCTTTTCGACCCCAAGTTCGATAACGAAGCTCATGAAGACCCTCGTTTGAAGCGTCTTCGACCAGCGAGCCGAAAAGAGGCCTACGCAGCCGACATTACCTACGGCACCAATAACGAGTTTGGTTTCGATTATCTTCGCGACAACATGGTTGATGAAGTCGACCTACTTCGTCAGCGCGAACTGAACTTTGCTATCGTCGACGAAGCCGACTCAGTTCTTATCGATGAAGCTCGTACGCCGTTGATTATCAGTGCGCCTGCGGCTGAAAATCCAGATAGTTACTATCAATTTAGTAAAATTGCCGCCAAGCTCAAGGCTGACGACTACATTCTTGATGAAAAGCGTCGAAGTGTATCATTGACCGACCTTGGTGTTGAGCGGGTTCAAAAGATGCTTGGCATCAAGAACCTTTATACGCCTGACTATGTTCGTTCTGTCTACCATATGGACCAGGCTCTGCGCGCCCAGACCCTATTTAAACGGGATAAAGATTACGTCGTCACTAACGACGGCGAAGTTATCATTGTCGATGAGCATACTGGTCGCTTGATGCAAGGTCGTCGCTACAATGAAGGCCTCCACCAGGCGATTGAAGCCAAGGAGAATGTTCCTGTTCTTCAAGAGAGTATGACGCTCGCAACCGTGTCATTCCAGAATTACTTCCGCCTCTACGCTAAACTATCGGGTATGACAGGTACGGCTTTTACTGAGGCTGAAGAATTCCAGCAGATTTATAGTCTTGATGTTATTCAAATTCCATCAAACCGACCGTTGATTCGTATTGACCATGAGGACCTTATTTTCAAGACTGAAAAAGGGAAGCTTAAAGCCGTTGCTGATGCAATTAAGAAGTACCACGACGAGGGTCGCCCGGTTCTCGTTGGATCAGCCTCAATTGCTAAGAACGAACTTATCGCGAAGTATCTCGATAAAGAGAAAGTTTCTTACGAACTATTGAATGCCAAGAATAACGAGCGCGAAGCTGCAATCGTTGAAAAAGCAGGTGAAAAGGGTGCGATTACTCTCGCTACTAATATTGCCGGTCGTGGTACTGACATTAAGCTTGGTAAGGGTGTTAAAGAGCTCGGTGGTTTGGTTGTCATTGGATCAGAGCGACACGAGTCACGCCGTATTGATAACCAGCTACGTGGACGTGGCGGTCGTCAAGGTGACCCGGGTGAGACGCAGTTCTTCGTTTCTACCGAAGATGATCTCATGCGTATTTTCCAGGGCGAGCGCATCGCAGCTTTGATGGATCGACTTGGTGTTGACGAAGATACGCCAATCCAAAATAAGGCCGTGAGTAAGACACTTGAAGCAGCTCAGAAGCGTGTCGAGGGATACAACTTCGATACACGTAAAAACGTCGTTCAATACGATAACGTGATTAACCGTCATCGTCGAGTTGTCTACACGATGCGTCGCAAGATTCTAGAAGGTAGCAATATTAAGCCAGAGGTTGAGCGTCTCATCGACGAGAAATTAGCTGAACTTACGGTACTGCCAGCAAAAAACAATAAGTTATTTGCTGAAGAGTTTGAAGTTGTCTTCCCGCTATCTTCAAAGAAGATTAAGGCGATTGGCGATGAGAAAAACGACAAGCAGCGACTTAATATGGCTCAAAAAGAAGCCAAGAAGCTTTACGCTGCTAAGGAAACTGAACTTGGTGAAGAAATTCTACGAAAAGTTGAGCGTGAGGTTTATCTTCAGGTGCTTGATACATTATGGATGCAGCATCTTGAGAATATGCAGCATCTACGCGAGGGTATTCACTGGCGCAGCGTTGGTCAGAGAGATCCACTTGTCGAGTATCGTTCTGAGTCTCAGCATCTCTTTAAGAGCCTTCAGGGCACACTTCGTGATGAAGTTATTCGTTCGGTGATGCATGTTCACAAACATGACGTTGTCGCTCGAGCCGACGAAGAGTATGACACTGAGTTAACTCGACTTGCCGAACAGGCAGTTGAAAAAGGTGTGAATGATATCACGGGCGGTGAAGAGAGCCGTGATGACGATTTTAAAACAACAAAAGCGAAATCAACAAGCGATCAGAATAAACTGAAAAACGACGCGCGCAAGAAGAAAAAAACGCAGCGTCAAAATCGTAAGAAGAATCGTTAATTAAACGGGTGGTAAAGGGAAAATAAAATGAAACACACCGTTGAAGAAGTGCGTCTAAAAAATGGCGCACGCGGTCTTCTGATCGACGTACCAGGCGCTACTGTAATGAGCTTCCAGTTCCAATTCCGAGCTGGCAATCATTATGTACGCTCAAAAGATATCTATGAAACAGCTCATATCATGGAACATATGGCCTTTGGTGCCAATGGTCAGTTTAAGAATGAACATGACTACGAAGCAGAGTTCACAAAGAACGGCGCGTACCATAACGCCTACACGAGTGATCTATCAATGGTCTATGTGGCCGACTGTGCTGACTTTGAGTGGGATCGTATCTTGGCTCTTCAGCAGGTGGCTATCTGTGAGCCTCGTTTTAATGCCGAAGAACTTGAGTCGGAAAAGGGCAATGTTAAGAGTGAGTTAACTGGCTATCTTAATAATCATAACCGTATTCTTTGGCCTAAGATTCAGCAACAACTTGGTGAAGATATCTATACTTATCGTCAACGTCTCCAGACAATTCCAAATATTACCCTCGCTGATGTTAAAGAGCATTACAAGCGTACACATACCGCTAAAAATATGCACTTTGTGATTGCCGGTAAGTTGCGCGGTCGTAAGAATGAAATTAAACGACAGCTTGAAGGGTGGAAGCTGGCAACAGGTGAGCGTTTCGACGTCCCTAAGCATGATCTTTCAAGTGGTAAACCAACTCTTATCCGCCGTAAAGAAGCTTCGAACCTGACCTTTGGCTGGTCGATGGTAATCCCTCGTGAGTTGAGCGATGAGGAAGTTGAAGCCATGAACTGTCTTGATCATATCTTGACTGGAACGATGCATTCTCGCATGTACGGAGCAGCACGTAAGAAGGGCCTAGCGTACGGCATGTTCTCAGATACCTCGGCTAGCTTCCACGACAGTAGTTGGGACTTTGGCGGCCAGGTGAACGTTGAAACTGCTGACGGTCTGTTTGATATTATTGTCCGAGAAATGAAATGTGTTCTCGATGGCAGTATTACAGAAGCGGAACTTGCGGCAGCTAAATCCTATGCACTTGGACGTTATCAGATGGGCGCCCAGACGGTATCTCAGATCAGTAACTTCTATACGAGCCGCTACTTCGCCGATGGCGTCGTTAAAGATTACAATAACGTCCCGAACGCCATTCGTACGACGTCGCTTGATTGCATGATTAAGACAGCTCGCGAATTCATTGAACATAACACATGGGTGCTTGCCGGCGTGAGTAGTGGTGAGCGTGCTGAAGTTGTTGCACTAAGCAATAAGCTCGCATCACTGTTTGAAACGCGCTAGAATAGAGCTATGAAGATTGCAATTGCTGGCTATGGTCTCGAAGGGAAGTCGAACTACACGTATTTTTCATCACGCGGAGATGTAACAATAGTCGACGAACGCGACAAGGTAGACGATCTACCCGCAGGTGTCGCGACGATACTTGGCAGTAATGCATTCGCTCAGCTTGACGGCTTTGATCTAGTCGTGCGTACTGCCGGCCTGAGTCCTCGTAAAATTAAAACCGATGGCAAAATATGGTCTGCGACCAATGAGTTCTTCGAAAAATGCCCAGCACCAATTATTGGCGTGACAGGCAGTAAGGGCAAGGGAACGACGAGTAGCCTGATAGCAAGCATCCTGGTTGAAGCAGGGAAGACTGTTCATCTGGTTGGAAATATTGGTCTACCGGCATTAGATGAATTGGCGAATATCACAGAAAAAGACATCGTTGTTTATGAGCTAAGTAGCTTCCAGTTATGGGATGCAGTACGTTCACCGCAGGTAGCTGTCGTACTTCATATTGAACCTGACCATCTCGATGTTCATGCTGACTTTGACGAATATGTTAGCGCTAAAGCAAACATTGCGCGATACCAAGGTATTAACGATCGTGTCGTGTATAACGCCGCAAACGAGCAGGCGACTGCAATTGCCGAACAATCAGTTGGGCAACGCTTGCCGTATCAGACGGTGCGAACAGCTCATGTGAACGATGGCAACTTTTACTACAACGAACAACTATTGTGTTCAGTTGACGAATTGCAGCTACCAGGGGTGCATAACCAAGATAACGCCTGTGCAGCGATTACAGCTGTATGGCCGTGGGTGCAAGATGGTGTTGTAATTGGTGAAGGGCTACGGGCTTTTAGCGGCCTCGATCATCGCCTGAAGTTAATCGCGTACGACCAAGGGGTTGGTTACTACGATGATAGTATCGCGACGACGCCAGGCAGTGCAATTGCTGCTATGCGAGCCTTCGCTGAGTCAAAGATTATTATTCTTGGCGGCTCGTCAAAAGGCGCTAGTTTTGATGAAGTTGCAAGTGTCGCGGCTAAGTCGAATGTAAAGTTAGCGATTCTGATTGGTAATGAGGCTGATCGGATCGAAGCAGCGCTACGGAATGTGGGTGTGGCATGTGTAAATAAGGGCAGTGGAGTGACTATGGCGGAAGTTGTTCAGATCGCCTCGGAGGCGGCTGATGAGAATGACGTCGTTATCTTGAGTCCAGCATGTGCCAGCTTTGGGATGTTCCGTGATTATAAAGATCGTGGTGATCAATTTATTACTGCTGTCAAAGGCCTTTCGGCATAGTGCTATAATAGAATGGTCAGTGTAAGTGCAGTAAAGGAGTTGTCTCTATGCAATTGCCAAGCCATCCATCTCTTCCTAAAAGGCTCCGCCGGCCATTGGCGATAGGAGCAATAAGTATTGTAGCGATCACCCTCCTGGTGGTCGTTTTCTATTTCATTGCTCAGCCATACGTTGCGTCACAACTCGGATCGGTTGAAGACCGGCGATCGGGTAGGTTAGTGTACAAAGTTCCATCGAGGCTCACTAATGACCGCTCGTTGATCCCGCGCTTGTTTGGCGGCACTGAGAGTAGCGATATGGTAGCACGAGCAGCAACGTGGTCGTGGCGTGAGACAGGAGCGACTGATACGATTGATAATCTGTTATTTTCAATGGGATACAGCTATGTCGAAGCTAGAGGGGCAATACCATCGGACCGTACAAGTGTTATCACGCAACTTAAGCAATCCTCGCAGGCATCGATCGTGAGCCGTATACAGACGATAACTGGTTGCAGAGACTCCCCGGGTGTTACGCTGTCAGACTTCAGTCCCGCTGGGACAAAAGGCTTTAGCTATGATTACTCTTGTACAGATAGGCGTGGCGCAAAGTTACATGGCACAGCTAGCTTCTTGCTGGTCGATGATAGTAATGAGCTCCATCTGCTTATCATGCTGGGACGAGAAGATATTTGGCAGAACAATCGATCGCGCATTACGACGATGATGAATGAGATTAAAGTGGCGAAATAATAGCGGTACGCTGATGGTATAATGAATAGCAATGCAACCACTTCTTAAACGCCTCGAAACTCTTAAACATGCCATTGATGTGGCCTATGGTCAACTGCAGATCGATGACAAGAGTGAGCGGGCGCAACTGATCGAGCAAGAATTGGCGTCGCCGGAGATTTGGAACAACCCATCGTACGCACAGGAAAAAAGTAAGCAGCTAGCCGCCCTTAATGGCATGGTTGAGCCGTGGCAAACGCTCCGCCTCCAGGTAGCTGATATTAATGAGCTGCTTGAGCTTGGTGACGACTCGCTGCTAGGTGAGTTTGAGGGTCAGATTGGTGCGCTTGAAGCTGAGTTCGCTGCGCGACGAAAAGAACTGCTTTTTAACGGCAGTTACGATGACCATAATGCTATTATTCGACTCAGTGCTGGAGCGGGTGGTACTGATGCGCAGGATTGGACGGAGATGATAGAGAGAATGTATCTTCGCTGGGCCGAGAAAGCTGGTATGCAGACATCTATTGTCGAGCGCTCTGCGGCTGATGAGGCGGGGATCAAGAGTAGCGTTATAGAAGTGAATGGGTCGTACGCGTATGGAAAGTTACGCTCGGAGAATGGAGTCCATCGACTTGTTCGGCTTAGCCCATTTAACAGTGACAATCTTCGACAAACGAGTTTTGCCCTAGTTGAGATACTGCCTCAGATCGATGCACCAGACGAAGTGATGATCGACGACAAAGATCTCAAGATCGACGTCTATCGAGCAGGTGGCCATGGCGGCCAATCGGTCAATACGACAGACAGCGCCGTACGTGTAACTCACTTGCCAACGGGCATTGTAGTGGCGATTCAGAATGAACGATCGCAGTTGCAAAACAGAGAAACAGCCATGAAGATTTTGCGCTCAAAACTAGCTCAACTACAACTTGAGCAACATGCCGAAAGTATCCAAGACCTCCAGGCGGGTGAGTCAGCAAGCTGGGGTGCTCAAATTCGCAACTATGTCCTTCATCCATATACGATGGTCAAGGACACTCGAACCAAGTATGAAGATCGTGATACCCAGGGTGTACTTGGTGGCAAGCTTGATAATTTCATGACGGCATATCTTGAACAGTTTAACGAACGGTCGTAGTGGTATAATAAGCAAAAAGGAGTGCATGATGAATAAAAAGTGGTTGGTTCCAGGAATTATTATTGGTATCGTTGTAGTGCTCGGACTTATCTTCGCCGGTTCGTACAATGGCCTTGTCTCACAACGAGAGGCGGTGACGGCGTCGTTTAGCAAAGTTCAATCACAGTATCAGCGCCGCGCTGATCTTATCCCAAATCTTGTAAATACCGTCAAGGGTGCAGCTAACTTTGAGCAGAGCACTCTGACGCAGGTCACTGAAGCACGCGCCAAGGCGACAAGTATTCAGCTTGATCCGAGCAAGGCGACGCCTGAGCAGATCCAGGAGTATCAGCAAGCTCAGGGAGATGTGACGAGTGCATTGAGCCGACTATTGGCCGTGACGGAAAATTATCCGCAACTTCAGGCCACCCAAGCTTTTCGTGATCTACAGGTTCAACTAGAGGGTACTGAAAATCGTATTGCCGTTGCGCGCAATGACTATAATGATGTCGCTCGACCGTACAATACTCGCCTGCAGACATTCCCGACAAATGTCATTGCTGGTATGTTCGGTTTTGAAAAGAAGCCATACTTCGAGGCTGAGCAGGGAAGCGATACAGCACCAACCGTAGATTTTAATTAATCGAGTCATATATGTTTGTAATGAAACATACGAGGCTTGGCGTCCTGCTGCTCGCGGCGGCGGTGTTACTGGGGGGCGGGCCGGTATCTGCGCTTGCAGTGCCGTCGGCGCCATCGCTTGAGCGGCCAATCGTTGATCAAACAAACACACTCTCTGAATCTGAAATACAGAGCCTGTCCGTCAAGATTACTTCTAGCCGCGGGGATAAAGATTACCAAGTAGGCGTGCTGATGATTCCTCGTCTAGATAACGAATCCATAGAGGAATACTCGATTAAGGTTGCGCGTGAATGGGGTATTGGACAAAAAGGCGAGAATAACGGAGTTTTACTTCTTGTCGCCAAAGACGACCGGCAGCTTCGCATAGAGGTCGGAAGTGGGCTCGAGGGTGATCTGACCGATGCTCAGAGTGGACGAATAATCCGCGATGTCATTACGCCGCAATTTCGCCAAGGCAATTATTATATGGGTATTAGTAATGGCCTAGAGAGTATTGCTGCCACGGTTAGCAAGCAACCAGATCCTCACGCAGCACCCGTGTTGACGGGATGGCAGAATTTTTGGAACATTGTAATGCAAGGTGGCGTGTTTTTCATCTTTGCTTTTTTGTGGCTAAGCTCTATTTTAGCTCGCTCAAAAAGCTGGTGGGCCGGAGGTATTCTGGGTGCTGTTGTTGGTGTAATTGTTGCAGTATTTGCTGGTTGGGTTATTTGGTCAGTGTTATTGCTGATTGGTCTGGCTATTGGTGGGCTCGGTCTAGACTGGGTTGTGTCGCGCAATTATCGAGATCGAGCTAGTCATGGCGAGGCACCTTCTTGGTGGGCTGGCGGGACGCATCTTGGCGGCGGCTTAGGTGGCGGTGGGTTTGGTGGCGGCGGCTTTTCGGGTGGCGGTTCGAGCGGCAGCTGGTAGGTATATCTCGGGCTTGTCCATAAAGAGTTTATGCTATAATAACTAAAGATATGATTCTGCTAGATAGGGTAACAAAAACATACGGTAAAGACATGCGACCTGCGATTAATCGCATTAGTTTGCACGTTGAGCCAAAAGAATTTGTTATTTTAGTGGGAACCAGTGGTGCAGGTAAGTCGACACTTCTAAAGCTACTGACTCGCGAAGAGAAGCCGACGAGCGGTAAGATCGTGGTTGGCGGTATCGACTATGATACGCTCAAGGACAAACATATTCCATTGCTTCGTCGTAAGATCGGCGTTGTCTTTCAGGACTTTAAGCTCCTCCCTCAGCGCACGGTATTTGAGAATGTTGCCTTCGCCCTTGAAATTGCAGGTATGACAAATAGAGAAATCAAGAATACCGTACCGAAGGTAATTGATCTCGTTGGCCTAACGGGTAAAGAGAAGAATTTTCCTCACCAGCTTTCTGGTGGTGAACGTCAGCGTGTTGCGATTGCACGTGCAGTTGTGCGTCAGCCGAAAATCCTAATCGCCGATGAGCCAACAGGTAATCTTGACCCGAAGCATAGCTGGGACATCGTTCGCTTGCTCGAGAAAATTAACCGTTATGGTACGACCGTACTACTGACGACTCACAACGTTGATATTGTTAATAAATTGAAACGACGCGTGATTACTCTTGAGCATGGAAAAATTACAGCCGATCAAGCACAGGGGAGTTACAGACAATGAGCAAACGAAAATTAGATGCTAAAGCGTTTGCTCAGCAGAAACGCAATCGCCGTCGATTTGTGACGTTTGTTCGCATGTGCCGCTACGGTGTTAATAACTTTTCTCGTAATGCTTGGCTGACTATCGCTGCTACAGCCGTCATGACTATTACGCTGCTTATTGTCTTCTCGACACTGGCCGCGCGTAATGTCCTTGTTGATACGGTTGCGCAGATTAGTAGCAAAGTCGATATGTCTATTTATCTCAAGACAGAGACATCTGATAAGCAGGCAAATGAAGTTAAGAGCGGCATCGAAAATCTTAGTAGTGTAAAGTCTGTTCGCTATGTTAGCGCATCAGAGGCACGAAGTGAAAATGCTGCCAATAATAAGGGTAATGATGCGATTCTTAACGCTATTAACGAAGCCACAAACAAGAACCCGGCCATTATGCGCATTGCCCTCGTTGATATTAATGATACATCGGAGCTCGATAGCTATGTTAAGAACGATAAATCATTACAGCCTCATCTTGACCCTGATCGTCCGCCATCATTTTCGGGTAGCCGACGCGAAGCAATTAAGAATATCGCTCAGTGGGTTGGTTTCGCTGAGAAGATTGGCATAGGCGCGACAATTCTATTTGTAACTATCTCATCACTTATCGTCTTCAATACGATTCGCATGGCGATCTTTAACCGCAAAGAAGAGATCCAGATGATGAAACTGATCGGCGCTGACCGTAACTTTATCCGTGGCCCATTCCTGGTTGAGGCTAGTGTCTATGGTTTCATTGCAGCTGTGCTTGCCACTGGGGCAGGGGTTGCTCTCCTTTACGCTATTAAAGAACCATTGATGCGCAACCAGATTGCTATCGAATCCACTGTCCAGATGGCAACTGTCTACGTCGGATTTGTCCTTGTTGGCATGATTATTCTGGGCGCACTAATTGGCGTTATTTCCTCACTGCTCGCAACTCACCGTTATCTAAAAATATAAAAACAAACAATAGGGGATTAAATTGACACGTCATAACGCTTATGTTAAGGTAGAAACAATGAAACAACGGTCCACCACACCAGTTTCAAAATCGTTCGTCGCAAAGGCATCTCTTGTCGCGGCTGCGGTTTTGATGGCAGTCTCAGGTCCAGTCCAAATGGGATCTGTTGCTCGTGCGGACAAGTATGACGATAAAATCAATGCTATTCAGAAACAAATGAGCTCCTATCAGAATGAAGCTGCACGTTTACAGGGAGAGGCAAATACTCTGCAGGGAA